>WNFW01022960.1_pt1 | contig 11928 bp, 13 predicted proteins | sample 5400131 | NCBI WGS metagenome assembly WNFW01 (sample SAMN13153362, study PRJNA577476) | soil metagenome | isolation source: 20 cm soil or saprolite under grassland replicate 1 | place: USA:California | collected 2016-06-15
GACTTCGTGAAGTGGGTCGAGGAGAACATCGACGCGCCCATGAAGCGCGGTCCCGGCGGTGCCCTGCTGGACACGCTCAAGGGCGGCCTGATCGGCGAGTTCTTCAACTGGGCGAAACGAAACTCCACATGGCCCCTGCACTTTGGCATCATGTGTTGCGCGATCGAGATGGCTGCGACCTCGGATCCCCGGTACGACGTGGAACGCTTCGGAGTGATCTATCGCTCCTCCCCGCGGCAATGTGACGTGCTCCTGTTGAACGGCCCGATTTCGTTGAAGTTGCGACCGGCCGTCCGCCGCTTGTACGAGCAGATGGCGGAGCCGAAGTGGGTCATCGCGATGGGCGAGTGCACGATTTGCGGCGGACCGTATTACGACTCGTACAGCATCGTGAAGGGTTCGTACACGTTCGTTCCGACGGACATCTTCATCCCCGGATGCCCCGTCCGGCCGGAGGCCCTGATTGACGGTTTCCTGAAATTGAGCGCGAAGATCAAGGCGGAGCGGGGCGGCTGGGTCCGCACGAAGAAGGGCCGGCTCGTCAGCGCGCGGGAGGGCCAGTTGATGGACATGCAGAAGGGCGAGTACACGTATGAAGTCCCCCAAGTCCGAAGCTGAGTCCCGGCGCCGCAAGGTCGGGACGATCGGCGGGACCGTTCGCCCTCTCATCGCGACGATCAAGCAGACCCTTGTGACCATGCCCGGCATCAACCGCCTCGTCCCCGGAGGCCGGAAGCCGGTGACCCATCTCTATCCGTACCAGAAGGTCGAGCTCCCGCTCGCGTATCGGGGCCAGCACAGCATCGACTGGTTCAAGTGCATCGGCTGCGAGCTGTGCGCGAAGGTCTGCCCGAATGAATGCATCTACTTCGAGTTCTACGAGGTCGAACCCACGTCGGAGTTCCTGCACCCCAGCCGCGCGCAGCTGGACGAGATGAAGAAGGTGATCCGGCGGCCCGCGGTGGACATCGGGCATTGCCTCTTTTGTGGGAACTGCATGGAGTACTGTCCCACGGACGCCTGGAACTTCACGCAGGAGTTCGAGCTCGCGGACTACGCCCGGGAGGACCTCTACTACCGCGCAGACGAACTCCGCATGCCGAAAGAGAACTCGGACAAGGAGATCGTCCTGATCAATCGAATCGGAGAGCATCCGATTCTCGAAGCGGACGTGTGCATCGGCTGCAAGAAATGCGAACGGGAATGTCCGACCCGTTGCATCGATATGCTGGACGGTCCGAATGACCGAAAGGGAAAGCCGATCGTGATCCCAGAGTTCGATTACACGAAGTGCATCGGTTGCCAGCAATGCGTCGACGTCTGTCCCGTCGACTGTCTCCACATGGAGGAGATCGGCTACAAAGATCTGGACGGCTTCTACCACATCAACCTTCAGGGCGAAGTCAAGCTTCTCGAAGAACAGGTTGAGAAGTGACGTCTCGGTCGATTCATTTCAGTATTCCGATTGGAATTGCAAGGCTTTTATCCCATCCGCAACATGGGTGAACCGTCCGGATCGCAAGAGGATTGTCGTATGGTGCGCACGACTGTCGTTGGGACCTATCCACGGATTGGAGAGGCCTCCGAAGAGCAAGCCCTGCGAAGGGGGATCGCACGCCTCGATCGAGGCGAGATCGTCGAAGCCGAGCTCCAGGCGATCGAGCGAGATACGGTCCGACAGGTCCTTCGTGAACAGAATGAGATCGGCATCGATCTCGTCACGGACGGGCAGATCTCCTGGTACGACAGCCAGAGCCATTTCGCGGGAAAACTCACGTCCGTCGAGACGAACGGACTGGTGCGTTACTTCGACACGAACACGTACTACAGGCAACCGGTCGTGCACGGACCGGTCGCTTGGAAGGCGCCTGTGCTCGCCGACGATTGGAAGTTTGCTCAAGCGAACTCCAAGGTTCCCGTGAAAGCGGTCCTGACCGGACCCGTGACCCTCGCCTCGCTCGCCCTCAACAAGCACTATCGATCGAAAAAGGCCCTCGCGCTCGATCTCGCGACGGCGGTCGGAGAGGAGGTCGGATCGCTCGTTCAAGCGGGTGCCTCGAACGTGCAGATCGATGAACCGATCTTGACCCGGTATCCGGACGACCTGACCCTCGTGTCCGAAGCCCTTGAGCGGATTCGATCTCATAAGGGACGTTCGACGCTGACCCTGTTCACGTTCTTTGGCGATGTCGCGCCGATCTACAGGGATCTCGGCGACGCGCCCGCAGACATCCTCGGCCTCGACTTGGTCCAAGGATCCGCCACGTGGCCCGTCCTCGCGAAGCACGGCTCGACGAAGCCTCTCGTCCTTGGCCTGATTGATGCGCGGAACACGAAGGAGGAGGATTCGGCCGCGATCGCGAAGAAGGCCCTGGAGCTGAAAGGGGCCGTGGACCTGAAGGCCTCCTACCTTTCGCCGTCCAACGGACTCGAGTTCCTCCCGCGAGATCGGGCCCGAAGGAAACTGCAGATCCTTCGCGCGGCCGCTCAGAAAGTGGGGGTGGGTGCTTGAACGCCCTCCTGACAACCAGCGTCGGATCCTTTCCGAAACCCGAGTATCTCACGCGCGCCCGCACCAAGGCGTCGAAGGGAGAGCTCTCCCCAGACGGTTTGCGGACGCTCGAGGAGAAAGCGACCTCCGAATGGATTCGATTCCAGGAAGAGATCGGGATCGACATCCTCGTCGACGGCGAGCAATACCGGGGCGACATGGCGACGTACTTCGCGGAAAACATCGACGGGACCGAGATCTCCGGCCTCGTTCGGTCGTACGGAAACCGCTACTACAAGAAGCCCATCATCGTCGACGAGCTGAGGCGACGCGGTCCGATCAGCGTGGATTGGTTCACGTTCGCCCAGGCGCAGACGAAGCGGCCGGTGAAGGGCATGATCACCGGACCGTACACGATGATGGACTGGTCGTTCGACGAATACTACGGTTCCCGGGCGGATGCCTGCCTCGCCTTCGCGAAGTTGCTCCATGGCGAGGCGGTCGCCCTCGAGGCCGCGGGTGCCAAGGTCGTCCAAGTCGACGAACCGGCCCTGTCGACTCGGTTCGATGAGCTTCCGCTCCTCGTGAAGGCGGTAGGCATCGTGACGAAGGGCCTGAAGGCGAAGACGGTCTTGCACACCTGCTATGGCAACTACAACGAGATCTTCGACTACTTCAACAAACTCCCCGTGGACCAGCTCGATCTGGAGATGTCGAATTCGGGCCTCGACCTGCTGGACCGTTTCAAGCGGGAGCCGCTCAAGAAGGAGATCGCGTTCGGCGTCGTGGACGTCCATAGCCACGTGATCGAACCGGAATCCTTGATCCGGGAGCGGATCGAGAAGGCCCTCACGATCTTCTCGCCCTCGAAGCTCTTCATCGACCCGGATTGTGGGTTGAAGACCCGCAGTGTCGATGAGGCGAGAATCAAATTGCGGAACATGGTCGCGGCGGCTCATGCCGTGCGCACGGCCCACGGACTCACCTAGGACAAAGGTCAAGTCCCCCGGCGTTAATGGATGCAGGAGGATCGAAACATGGGAGGTCCGGCGGACGTTCGCCTGCACCCGGATGCGGCCTTGCGACTCTTCACGGAAAAAGAGGCGAACGTGCTCCTCCCGCAGTTGGAAGATATCTTCCTCCTCCTCGATCCGAAGCTCGCCCGGTTGCGAGAACTCAAGGACCTCGTCGAGGACTCCGAAGCGTACTACGGTGAAGGCCTAACGACCGCGCCCTCAAGGGACCGAGAGTCGTATGCGGACTTCTTGCAAGAACAGGCCGACTTGGATCGGTCCGTCCAAGCGGACGTTGACGCCGTCCTCGCCTTCGGCTGCGAGGTGAAGGACCTGCATCGCGGGCTCGTCGACTTCCCCGCGCGGATCGGAAACGAGGTCGTCTACTTGTGCTGGCAACGCGGCGAGGACCGAATCGGATGGTGGCACACCCTTGGCGGTGGGTTCGCGAGCCGCAAGCCGCTCTCGTCGGAATCGGAACGTTAATATCCCGCGGCCCACGTAGGATGGGTCGAAGGCACCCCCATGGCCACGAAGGAAGAAGTGATCGGCGTCCTGAGGAAGTGCTACGACCCCGAGATTCCCATTAACATCTACGACCTCGGTCTGGTGTACAACATCGACCTCAAGCCGGACGAGGGCAAGGTCGATGTCAAGATGACCCTCACCGCCCCCGGATGCCCCGCTTCGGCATACATCCACCAAGACGTGAAGCGAAAGCTCGAGCAGCTCCAAGGCGTCAAGGAAGCGGTCGTGAACATCGTCTGGGAGCCACCCTGGACGCCCGCCTCGCCACAAGTGGCAAATCTTGATATCCTCTCGGCCGCATCCAGAAATCCATCGGACTCTGCGGTGGCCGGGTACCTTGACCTCGAAGGTTGGGAGGGAGTCGGACGCCCTCGCGCGAGCGATCGGGGCCGTCGTAGAGGGCTTGACCTTCTACGATTTGGCGAACGCCGCGGTGGCGGAGATGCGGGTCAAAGTCGCCTTCGAGGAAATGGGCCGCCGGAAGAAGGCCCAGCTCGCGAAGCTCGAGGCGGTCGCGGGCACAAACGCGACGCATGCCGCGGTGATGCCCGGCATCTATCCTCTCGACGCGGTCGCCAAGGTCGAGTGCTACGTGTGCGGATTCGTCGCTGAGACGAAGGCGATGCCGAGCGTGTGTCCCAGCTGCGGCGCTGCCCGCTATGCGTTCGAGAAGGAGATCGCCTTGGCGAAGGCCTGGGAAATCGCATCGGAAACCGACCGCCACTCGGCGGTCCTCTTTCGCGCGTCCGCCGCCCAGGCCGCCGGAGCCGCTCGGACCCTTCTCGAGGATCTCGCGAAGGAGGACGAGGGGCAGGCCGTCCAGGCCGACCGCCAGCTCGCGGACTTGCGCGCCTGATCGGGTAGGTGGGATTGGGTGGCTCGCCTCACAAAGATGCCTTCTATTCAGGAAGATGTCCACGCGTGCACCATGTGCGGCTACTGCGTCCCAGTCTGCCCCGCATACCAGGAAGCGGGCTGGGAAGGCGCCTCGCCCCGCGGTCGGATCTTCGCGCTCCGGCAGTACGAGATGCGCGGGCCGCTGGACCTGCTACTCCGCCGCCATGTGAAGCCCGGCGAGGAGTTCGCACGGAACTCGTGGGAATGCACGGGCTGCGGGGCCTGCGAGGAGGTCTGTCCGGTCGACATCCCGTTCGATCGCCTCTGGGACGACGTGAAAGCGTGGATGGTGTCATCCGGGTATGAACGGCCGGAGCTCCATCCGTATCTGGAGAACGTGCGAGCGACCCACAACCTGTATGGCGAACCCTCCGACCAACGGACCGCGTGGCTGCCGCCGGAGGCGGTCCAGTCTCCCAATCCGGAGGTCCTGTACTGGGTCGGTTGTGCCGCGAGCTACAAGAAGCAACAGATTGCGAGGGCGATGGTGAAGATCCTGAACGCCGCGAAGGTCCCGTACCGGATCCTGGGAGCCGAGGAATGGTGCACGGGGGCGCCTCTCGCGCGGATGGGTTATCAAGAAGTGACGAAGAAGGAGCTGATGCCCCACAACGTCCAGGCGGTCGAGGAGACAGGGGCGAAGGTCCTCGTGACGGCGTGCGCGGAATGCTATCGGGCCTTTGCGCGAGACTACAAGGCGTGGGGAGGCAACCCGCCGTTCAGCGTGTTCCACATTTCTCATTACGTCGAGAAGCTGATCCGCGAGAAGCGGATCGCATTCACGAAACCGCTCCCGCAGAAGGTCGCGTTCCATGATGCGTGCCACATGTCCCGGGTCTCGAAGGTCTTCGAGCCGCCCCGGCAAGCGTTGAAGTTCATTCGGGACCTCAAGGTCCTCGAGATCCTCCCGCACCACGAGGACGCCTTGTGCTCCGGCGCCGGCGGCGGCTTCCCCGCGGTCTTCCCCGAGCAGGCAGCCGCGGTGGCCCAGCGCCGTCTCGACGCCGCGGAAGACACGGGCGCCCCGAGCCTCGTGACAACCTGCCCCCACGCGGAACTGCACTTCGAGGACGTGGCGTCGAAGAGGAACATGACGCTGAGCATCGTCGACCTCGCCGAGATGCTTGCGAACGCGTTATGATCGGGCGAGTTCAAATCGTGAAGCTCAGACCGCAGGAGCAGGAGTGCTTCGCGTTCGGGTTCGTGATCTTGAACTGACCCCCGAACAAGTCCTCCTCCCACTCGAGCTTCGAGCCCTTCAGATAGGTCATGCTCTTCGGATCGACGAACACGCGGACGTCGTGGGCTGCCACGACGAGGTCGTTCGTCCGAGGTGCGTCGGCGAGGTCCATCCGATACTGCATGCCGCTGCAGCCGCCCGCGATGATTCGAAGCCGCAGGGAAGCTTCCGGCCGGCTCTCCTTCTGTTGCAAGACGCGGATCCGGTGGACCGCGCTGTCGGTGACGACGAGCGGCAGTTCCTGGGAAGCGATCATCGCGATTGCGTCTCCAACTCGTTCGAACGCGGGCCCGAGCCTTAAGTCTTCCGCCGCGAGTGTCGTCGGCGAATCATCCATCGAGTTGTTCGACTCACTTGCGACCAAAGATATATATAACGACGTTATAGTGTCTCATTCCCTCCCCATATAAGGGGGTGTGTGGCATGGTCTCCAAGAGCGTACTCCAGGAACAGATGGCGAAGCAGGAGTACAAATACGGTTTCGTCGCCGACTTCGATGAGGACACGATTCCGAAGGGCCTCAACGAGGATGTCGTCCGGCTCATCTCCCGCAAGAAGAAGGAGCCGGAATGGATGACCGAGTGGAGGCTTCGAGCCTATCGACACTGGCTCACGATGAAGGAGCCCACGTGGTCGAACGTCCGCTATCCCCCGATTAACTATCAGGACATCATCTACTACGCGGCCCCGAAGCCGAAAAAGGAAGTGAAGAGCCTCGAGGATGTCGATCCCGAGATCCGGTCCCTGTACGCGAAACTCGGCATCCCGCTACAGGAGCAGGAACGCTTGGCCGGCGTCGCGGTCGACGCGGTGCTGGACAGCGTCTCGGTCGCGACGACGTTCAAGGACAAGCTCGCGGAACTCGGCATCATCTTCTGCTCCTTCTCCGAGGCGGTCCTCGAGCATCCCGACCTCGTGCGCAAGTACCTCGGCTCCGTCGTCCCCTACAACGACAATTTCTTCGCGGCCTTGAACAGCGCGGTCTTCAGCGACGGCTCGTTCGCTTACGTGCCGCCGGGCGTGCGATGCCCGATGGAGCTGTCCACGTACTTCCGGATCAATGCTCAGGACACGGGACAGTTCGAACGCACGCTGATCATCGCGGACCCGGGCGCGTATGTGAGCTACCTCGAAGGATGCACGGCGCCGATCCGGGACACGAATCAACTGCACGCTGCGGTCGTCGAACTGATCGCCCTCGACGATGCGGAGATCAAGTATTCCACGATCCAGAACTGGTACCCCGGCGACAAGCAGGGGAAGGGCGGGATCTACAACTTCGTCACGAAGCGGGGCAAGTGCCTCGGCGTGAACTCGAAGATCTCGTGGACCCAGGTGGAGACGGGTTCCTCGATCACCTGGAAGTACCCGAGCTGCATTCTGCAGGGCGACAACTCCGTGGGTGAGTTCTACTCCGTGGCGCTCGCGAACAATTACCAGCAGGCCGACACGGGCACGAAGATGTTGCACATCGGGAAGAACACCCGGAGCACGATCATCTCGAAGGGCATCTCCTCCGGTTCTACTGCCAGACCCGCGGCATCACCCCGGAGGATGCCACGAACATGATTGTGAATGGTTTCTGCAAGCAGGTCTTCCTGAAGCTCCCGATGGAGTTCGCGGTGGAGGCCCAGAAACTGATCAGCGTGAGCCTGAACCTTGAGGGAACGGTCGGCTGAACACGCCTTCGATGGCGGGAGGACACGACGATGCTCGAGATCAAGAATTTGCAGGTGAAGGTGGCGGGGAAGGAGATCCTGAAGGGAATCGATCTCTCGATCGGGCCCGGGGAGGTCCACGCCGTCATGGGCCCGAACGGGAGCGGCAAGACGACCCTCGCGCAGGTCCTCGCCGGACGGATGACGTACGAGGTCACGGGTGGTTCGGCCCAGTTCCAAGGCAAGGATCTGCTCGCGATGAAGCCGGAGGACCGCGCCCGGGAAGGCGTCTTCATGGCGTTCCAATACCCGGTCGAGATCCCCGGCGTGAGCAACGCGTATTTCCTTAAGGCGGCCCTGAACGCGATCCGGAAGTACCGAGGGCTCGAGGAGATCGATGCGATGGATTTCATGGGCCTCGTCCAAGAAAAGGCGAAGCTCCTCGGCCTCGACGAGACGTTCATGAAGCGCGGGCTGAACGAAGGCTTCTCCGGTGGCGAGAAGAAGAAAAACGAAGTCTTCCAGATGGCAGTCCTCGAGCCGAAGTTCTGTATCCTGGACGAGACGGATTCCGGGCTTGACATCGACGCCTTGCGCCTCGTCGCCAATGGAGTGAACACGATGCGCGGCCCGGACCGAGCGATGCTCGTCGTGACCCATTACCAACGTCTCCTCGACTACGTGATCCCCGACTTCGTCCACGTCCTCGTGGACGGGCGGATCGTGAAGAGCGGCGACGCGGACCTGGCGCGGAACCTGGAGAAGCACGGCTATGGCTGGATCGTCGAGGAGGCGCCGAAGCCGCAGCCGGCTCGCGCGTGAGGCCCGGTGACATCGTGGCGGTGGCGCTCGACGCAAAGCAAACGTACGTCGCGGATTTCGCGTCCGCCGAGGCAGACCTCCCGAGTCCGTCCTGGCTTCGTGGAATCCGCCGGTCCGCGATCGAACGGTTCGAGGCCGTCGGTTTCCCCACGCAGCGACACGAGGAATGGAGGTTCACGAACCTCGCGCCCCTACTTCGAGTCCCTTTCAAACCGGCCATCACCGGCGGGCCCGATGGGGTCGTGGCAGAGAAACTCGAGCCTTTCGCCTTCGGCATCCTGAAGACGAGCCGGTTGGTGTTCGTGAACGGTCGGTATGCGCCGCGCCTGTCGTACCTTCGGTCGCTTCCGGAAGGGGTTCGGATTGCATCCCTCGCGGAAGTGCTTCGACAGGAACCGGGGACCCTCGAGAAATATCTCGCTCGGTTCGCACGATTCCAGGACGACCCTTTCGTCGCATTGAACACGGCCTTCTTCGTCGACGGCGCCTTCGTGGATGTGCCGAAGAATACGGTCGTGGACGAGCCGATCCATTTGGTCTTCGTCTCGACCGCTCGGGACGTGCCGACGATCGCGTACCCGCGCAATCTGATCCGCCTCGGGGCGGGAAGCCAGGCGACCGTGATTGAGACCTATGCCGGGTGGGCCCCCGAAGTCACGTTCACGAACGCCGTCACGGAAGTCGTCTCGGCCCCTGCTTCCGTCCTGGAGCACTACAAGATCCAACGCGAGTCCGAAGCGGCCTTCCACATCGCCACGATGGCGGTCGACCAGGACCGCAATTCCTCTGTCACCTGTCATTCGATGTCCTTCGGAGGAGCCCTCGTCAGGAACTACGTCCACACGCTGTTCCGGGGAGAAGGGGGCAGCGTGGGCCTCAACGGGCTCTTCATGCCGTCCGGGACCCAGCAATCGGACCACTACACGCGGATCGACCACGCTGCCCCGGCGTGCACGAGCCTCGAGCTGTACCGCGGCATCCTGGGAGGGAAGTCGCGCGGCGTGTTCAACGGGAACATCTACGTCCGGAAGGACGCCCAGAAGACGGTCGCCCGACAGGTCAACAAGAACCTACTCCTTTCGAAGGAAGCGTTCGTCGACAGTACGCCAGGACTGGAGATTCTGGCGGACGACGTGAAGTGCAGTCACGCCTCGACGATCGGGCAACTGGACGAGAACGCGGTGTTCTACCTTCGTTCCCGCGGAATCGACGAGGAGAACGCCCGCCATATCCTGACGTACGCATTCGCCTCGGACGTCGTGAACCAGGTGAAGGTCGCCCCGATCCGGATCAAGCTCGACCAACTGATCCTCTCGCGGTTGCCGAAAGGGGCCGACGCCGGAGAGACCTTATGAAGCACGACCCGAATAGACCGGGTCGGAGGTGCCGCCGCACCGTGATGCCATGACGCCCGATCTCCGTGAGCTCTACCAGGAGACGATCCTCGACCATAGCAAGAGGCCGAGGAATTTCCATGAGATCGTGGACGCGGATGCGACCGCGGTGGGGCACAATCCCCTCTGCGGAGACCGCGTGACCGTCTACGTGCGGCTCACGGACGGAACGATCGCGGACGTCGCCTTCGTCGGGCAGGGGTGCGCGATTTCGAAGGCCTCGGCCTCTCTGATGACGGATGCCGTGAAGGGGAAGTCCAAGGCCCAAGCGCACGAGTTGTTCGAGAAGTTCCGCAAGATGGTCACCGGCCGACCCGGCGATCCCGTCGACACGGGGTCCCTAGGCAAGCTCGCAGTCCTCTCCGGGGTGTCCGAATTCCCGGTTCGCGTGAAGTGCGCGAGCCTCGCGTGGCACACGCTCGAGGCCGCGATCCAGGCGAAGAAGGAGATCGTGTCGCTGGAGTGAGGATGACGACCCCGGACGTCGCCCCGATCGACGGACGGGAGAGGGCGGGAAGCCCGGTGCCGATGAACATCGGTCCCACCGAGGACTTGGTTCGCCAGCTCTCGGCGGGACGAGGCGAACCCGATTGGATGTTGCGCCAGCGGCTGCGGGGGCTCGACCTGGTTCGGTCCGACGGCGTTCCCGCGTGGGCCGCCTTCTTGCGCGAGTTCAATTTCGGGGCGATCGTTCCGGCGGATGGACCGCCCGCACGGGAGATTCCATCCCCTGATTCGGCGGTTCTGCCCGGCCTCGGAGCCCTCGAGGCGTCCGAGGAGGCCTATCGTGCGGTCCGCGCCGATCTCGAGTCTCGCGGCATCCGATTCTATGGACTGCCAACGGCCCTGGCACGGATTCCGGATTCCCTGCGAACGTATCTGGCCTCCGTCATCCCGCCGGACGACGATCCGATTGCGGCCCTGAACGCCGCCCTCTGGACCGAAGGATCGTTCCTCTACGTCCCGCCCGGCCTCTCGGTCGGCATGCCGCTCCAGGCCGAGATTCGCGAAGACTATGCCAAGGTCGAGCCATTCGAGCGCAACGTGATCGTCGCCGATCGCGGGGCGGAGGTCACCTACATCGAAGGTTGCACCGCGCCTGTCTACACCCCCGACCAATTGCATCTCTCGGCGATCGAGGTCGTCGCGATGCCCGGGTCACACGTCCGCTACATCGCGCTCCAGAATTTCTCGAAGGAAGTGGACAACCTCGTCACGAAGCGGGCGCAGGTCCACGAGGGCGCGACCTTAGAATGGGTCGACGTGAACTTGGGCTCGCGGCGCACCTGGAAGGTTCCGCGGGCGAACTTGGTCGGTCCCGGAGCTGCCGCGGAGTTCGTCGGCGTCGCCTTCGCGGGCAAGGGCCAGCACCAAGATGTCGGGGCCGAGATGGTCCACTTGGCGCCCCGTACCCGCTCCCGCATCGTGAACCACGGGATTGTTCAGAAGGGTGGCCGCGCCACCCTTCGGTCCGGGATCCGGGTGGCCACCGGCGCGACGGCGGTCACTTCGTCGGTCACCTGGTCGTCGCTCATGCTCGACGCGGACTCTCGGGCGGAGACGAGCCCCTCCATTGAAGTGGACGAGGCGGACGCGGAGATCGTGCAAGAAGGCAAGGTGCGCAAGGTGGGCGAGGAGATGCTGTTCTACATGTCTTCGCGGGGCGTCTCGGTGGACGAAGCGACGCGGATGGTCGTCCTGGGAATCGCCTCAGAGGCGACGCGCCGCATCCCCGTCGAGTACGCTGTGGAGGTCGACCGCCTCCTCGAATTGGAGCTCGAGGGCGGCATCGGATGAGCCACACGAGAAGTCTCAAGTAGCCAGCCCGTCATGGTACGATGGAACCGAATGGCGAAGCCTGCCAAAGTGTTGTTAAACGTCCCGG
>WNFW01005889.1_pt1 | contig 11927 bp, 5 predicted proteins | sample 5400131 | NCBI WGS metagenome assembly WNFW01 (sample SAMN13153362, study PRJNA577476) | soil metagenome | isolation source: 20 cm soil or saprolite under grassland replicate 1 | place: USA:California | collected 2016-06-15
AATGGGCCTCGTACGCGCGGAGGGCTTCACTGATGACGCGCTGCAGAGGCACGTTTTTTTCGACGGCCAGCTTGCGGCAGTCGTCGTATTCGGGTGCGACGTGCAGGATGCGGCCGTTCACGCGGGAAATCTTGATGCGCACGTCTCCGTAATTTGTTGCGACACTCACAAATTCGCGCGGCAGCGTGCGGCGTTGCGCGCGGTAGGTGCGCGCGCCAAAGGTCGTTGTTTCGGCAAAGATCAGCGACATCAGTGCATTTGTATCTTGCGGCTTGCACAAGACCGTGAGTAGTATGCCCGGGCGGTTCTTTTTCATTTGCACCGGTGTGGTGTAGACGTCGAGCGCGCCGGCGGCCAATGCCTTTTCCAGGAAGTAACCGTAAATTTGCGGGTTCATGTCGTCGAGGTTTGCTTCGGTAACGGCAATTTCTTCGTCGAAGCCCGGGACCGTTTTTTCCGCGGCTTCGCCGATCATGATGCGGACGACGTTGGGCTGGCCTTCCAGATCAGCCGTGCCCGCTCCATAGCCGATAGCGGTGACACTCATCGGCGGCTGCGGGCCGAACGAATCGCAAAGCGTCGCGACGATCGCAGCGCCCGTGGGAGTAACGAGTTCCTTTTGTACACCATTGGAGTACGTCGGCTTGCCTTGCAGCAGATTTGCTGTCGCGGGCGCGGGCACGGGCAAAATTCCGTGTGCCATTTTCGCCGTGCCGCCGCCGACGTTCAGCGCCGAACAGGCAAATTTATCGATGCCGAGCGCATGAAAGCCGATGCAAGCGCCGACGATGTCCACGACGGCGTCAACGGCGCCCACTTCGTGAAAATGAATTTTTTCGAGAGGCACGTCGTGGACGCGAGCTTCGGCTTCGCCAAGTTTTGTGAAGATCGCGCCGGCGCGTTCGCGCACCTGCGGAGCGAGCTGCGATTTCTGCAAGAGTTCGAGGATGGCGCTGAGCGACCGATGCTTTTGCTGGTCTTCGGTCTTGACCTTGACGTAGGTGGCGGCCACGCCGTTCTTCCAGATTTTTTCGGCGGTGAGCTCCCAGCCGGGGATCTGGAGGCCACGCAGTTGGAAGCGGAGGTGTTGCACGTCGCAGCCGGCGTCAAGTAAAGCGCCGAGCGTCATGTCCCCGCTAATGCCCGAAAAACAATCGAAATAGGCGAGTTTCATGGGAATCTGCCGCGGGAACTGCCCTGTTCAAGTCCCGCTGGAGATGAATTGATACTATCGGCGCGCACTCGAGGTGTCAAACCGCTGCAACGCTCCTGCTGTCTTTGACCCCCGTTGGCGGCTTCTCCTATACTCATGATTCCGTTCTCGTGTTTGCACTCACTGAGGAAACGTGTATCACACACTGACAAACCGATTGCGCGAGGCTCTGGCGCGGCACATTCAGGAAAAGTATGCCATCGAGTTGCCGATTGTGCTCGAGCGGCCGCCGAAAATTGAGATGGGGGAGGCGGCCTCGCCGGTGTGTTTTGAATTGGCGAAGAGGTTGAAGAAGGCTCCGCGGCAGATGGCGCACGAGATTGCGAATGGTCTGGGCAGGGTCGACGGAATCGCCAAAGTCGAAGTGGCAGGTGGCGGGTATTTGAATGCGTATTTCGACCGGGGCGCCTTCTGGGCAAACGCTCAAGTGGAAAAAATTGGCAAGACGGAGAAAAGACAACGCAGAGACGCAGAGGGTGATGAGGAGCGCAGAGAAGATGAAGAAGCCGGAAGATGTGAAGAGCACGGCAAGGTGATCGTCGAGCACACGAGCATCAATCCGAACAAGGCGGCGCACATCGGGCACGTGAGGAATGCGGTGCTGGGCGATACGATGGTGCGAATCCTGCGGCACGCCGGTAACCGGGTGCAGATTCAGAATTACATTGATAACACCGGCGTGCAGGTGGCGGACGTGGTGATCGGCCTGTTGCAAATGGAAAAGGTCACGCCGGTTTGGGTGAAGAACCGGGCAGCGGAACCAAAGTTCGATTATTACTGCTGGGATCTTTATGCGAAAGCCACGAACTTTTTAGCCGAAGATAAGGCACGGGCGACGAAGTTGCGCGGAGAGACGCTAAAATCGATCGAGGAAGGTCGCGGGGAGAACGCCGAGGTGGCGCAAGTCGTGGCGGACGCGATTGTCGGATGCCACCTGCGCACGATGGCGCGGCTGGATATCGGCTACGAACTGCTGGCGCGAGAGAGCGAAATCCTGAACCTGAAGTTCTGGGATGCGGCGTTTGAGATGTTGAAGAAATCGGGGGCGATTCAATTGGCGACGAGCGGAAAGATGGCGGGTTGCTGGATCTTGCCGTGGAAGGAAGAAGAACATTCGGGAATTAACACAGAGGGCGCAGAGAACGCAAAGAACACAGGGAAGACAGAAGAGGAAGAGAATTCGCAGGACAAGATTATCGTGCGTTCGAATGGGACGGTGACATACGTCGGGAAAGATATTGCTTACCAACTGTGGAAATTCGGATTGCTGGGGAAGGATTTTCATTACCGGAAGTGGCCGAATGCGCCGGAGGGGCAGACGGTTTGGGCTACGACGAGCGAGCAGAATGATCAGGAGGCGCCGCCCTTTGGCGAGTCGGCATCAAGCGTTTACAACGTGATTGATGCGCGGCAGGCGTATCTGCAAAAGGTGGTGGCGGCGGGACTGCGGGCGCTGGGGCATGGGAAAGAGGCGGAGCGGTCGATTCACTTGTCGTATGAGATCGTGGCACTGACGCCGCGGTGTGCAGCGGAGATGGGCTACGAGCTTACGGCGGAAGAGGCGAAGAAACCGTATGTGGAAGTGAGCGGGCGCAAAGGTTTTGGCGTGAAAGCGGACGACCTGCTGGACAAGCTGGAGGCGGCGACGCTGGCGGAAGTGCAGCAGCGGCATGCCGAGATGAAAAAAGAGGAACAAGAGTTGACGGCGCACGTGATTGCCGTGGGGGCACTGCGGTTTTTCCTGCTGAAATTCACGCGCAACGCGATTATCGCGTTCGACTTCAGGGACGCGCTGAGCTTTGAGGGTGAGACGGGGCCGTATTGCCAATATGCGGTTGTGCGGATACGCGGGATTCGGCGGAGGGGCGCGGAAGCGGGGGCGACGAGCGTCGAGGTAAGCAAGGAATCCGTAAGCCAACTGCTTGCAGGGGCGGAGGGAAATTCGCTCTGGGAGCTACTGGTTGCGGCGGGCTCGCTGGACTATGCGGTGGACGCGGGGATCGCCACGCAGGAGCCAGCGTTCGTGACCAAGTATGCGTTTCAATTGGCGCAGTCGTTTAATAATTTTTACCACAAGCACCATATTCTGTCGGAAGCGGATGAGCAGAAGCGGGCGTTTTTATTGCGGTTGACGGAGTTGGTGGAAGCTCAGTTGGTGCGGGCGCTGGGATTGTTGGGGATTGAGGCACCGGAGAAGATGTAACGTAATTATCCTGAGCCCTTATCTTTCTTCTTGCCGCTGAAAAGTGATTGAATTTTGTTTCTTGGCATCCGCCTGCCGCACCGGCAAATAGAAGAGGCCGACTATGGTTGCGAAGCTAAAAAGTATAATGAGGACATCTTTCATGCGGTCACTCCTGCCCCCTCGGATCCAAGCTCGTAACCGAAGGTCAATAAGATAGGACGAGGTGGACGAGGGTGCGGAGAGCTACCCCGGTGGGGCCTTTGGCGAGCCAGGGCTTGGCGTCGTCGTTCCAGGCGGTGCCGGCGATGTCAAGGTGAATCCAAGGCGTGTCGCCGGTGAATTCCTTGATGAACATGGCGCCGGTGATAGCGCCGCCGCCTTTGCCGCTGCCGATGTTCTGGATATCGGCGACGGTTCCCTTGATGAATTCGCGGTAGTCGTCGTCGATGGGCATCTGCCACATTTTTTCCCCGACGGCTTTGGAGCTGGCGAGAAGTTTGTCCGTGAAGGTTTGGTCGGAGCCGAAGACGCCGACGTTAACGTTGGCGAGCGCTACGACGATGGCCCCGGTGAGGGTGGCTGCGTCGACAAGATGCGTGGCGCCGAGCTGTTTGGCGTAATGAACGCCGTCGGCGAGGATGAGGCGGCCCTCGGCGTCGGTGTTGAGCACTTCGATGGTTTTGCCTGACATGGCGGTCTGGATGTCGCCGGGCTTTTGCGCTTTGCCGCCGGGCATGTTTTCGGTGGACGGAACGACGCAAATCACTTTGACGCTGGGCTTGAGAGCGGCGAGCGCGCGCATGACGCCAAGCATGGTGGCACCGCCAGCCATGTCGTACTTCATTTTTTCCATGCCGTCGGCGGGCTTGATGGAGATGCCGCCAGTGTCGAAGGTGACAGCTTTGCCGACCAGACCGATCACCGGCGCGCCGGGCTTCAAATTCGCGGGGGTATAAGTGACAACCATGACGCGGGGCGGCTCGGGACCACCTTGGGCCACGCTGAGGAGCGCGCCCATCTTGAGATCGGCGATTTTCTTTTCATCTAGGATTTCGACCGAAAGCCCGGCTTCCTTGGCCATGGCTTCGGCCTTTTCGGCCAGGATGCGCGGCGTGAGCTTGTTGGAAGGTTCGTTGACGAGGTCGCGGGTGAAATTTTGCGCATCAGCTATGATGCGGCCTTTTGAGAGGCCTTTGTCTCCCGCAGCGCGCTCCGCGTCGGAAAAGCCAGCGACCAGGACAGTTTCGATGTTCTTGTCGTTTTTCTTGTCGGTCTTGTATTTGTCAGTTTCGAAATTCGCGGCGAGCGCGCCTTCGGCGATGGCTTGGGCGGTTTCTTCGATGGCGTGGCCCTCTCGAACGAGGAGAGCGAAGTTCTTGACGGAGCGCGCCTTCAGATACCGCAGGGCGGCGCCGACGATCTTGCGAAGCGCCGCGCTATTCCATTGCTCGCGCTTCCCTGCTCCGACGAGGAGCAAGCGTGCGGCCTTGAGGCCTGCGGGCACGTGGATCAAAGTGAATTCCAGCATCTTGCCGGTTAACTCCCCGCTTTTTGCGAGTTTGCGCGGCAGTCCACCAGAGGCTTGATCGATTTCCGCGACGCGGCCCTGAACGGGGTCGGTTTCTTCGAATACGTACGAAACCAGGGCGTCGGTTTCGAGTGCAGCAAACGGCTTGGTTTCCAGCGTGATCAGCATGGTGCTCTATCGCCTCCGACTGTTATACATGGATTGTTCGACTTCCCTGCGAGCTTCCTTGGTGCGTTCGTCCTGGCGGCGGTCCCAGGACTTCTTGCCTTGTGCCAGAGCGATTTCGACCTTGGCGATGCCGTTGCGGAAGTAGATCCGCAAAGGAATGACGGTCAACCCCTTGGACTCGGTGCGGCCGGAGAGCTTGTCGATTTCCCGCTTGTGAAGAAGGAGCTTTCTCGATCCCAAAGGCTCGTGGTTCCACGGACCACCAGGTAAGTACTGTGCAATGTGTGCGTTAACGAGCCACGCACCGTTGGCCTTGAAATCGACGTAGGCATCGCGAATGTTGGCTTTGCCTTCGCGGAGGGCTTTGACCTCCGTGCCGTGAAGGACTAGCCCGGCCTCATGTTTCTCAACAATAAGGTAGTTATACGAGGCGGCGCGGTTCTGTGCAACGATTTGCTCGCCGGACTTCGCGAACTTCTTTGTTTTTTTCGCAGGCTTGGCCACAAGTTTCCATCATAACTGCTGTGTTAAGACTTGTCACGGGGGCTCCAGGCTGGGCGCGGTCGCAGTTGAGCACTGTTATTTCATGCAAGACGGCCAACCTTAGCATCCTTGCCGCGCCTCTAAAGCGAATGTTAGACTGTTTAGGCTTCGTTTCGAGGCCTCGGAGAGTGCATGCGCCGCTGGGGAAGCCTATTCCTGTGTGTTGGTTTCGGACTGCTCGTCGCGGGCTGCCCGAAGGGTCAACCGGACTACAACCAAGGTAAGAAAGCGGAAACGATTCAAGATTACGACGCCGCGTTCCTCTACTATCAGAAAGCCGTCAAAGCAGACCCGTACAACGCGAATTACAAAATTAAGCTGAACCGGATACGCTTTGAAGCGAGCGAATTGCACGTTAAACACGGCGTTGAACTGCGGAAACAAGGCGACCTCCAGGGCGCCGCGGGCGAATTCCAAAGGGCGCAGGCGATGGATCCTTCGAGCCCGGTGGCGGACCAGGAGTTACGCAAGACGGTCGAGATGATCGCGGAGAAAAATCGCGCGGCCGATGCAGCGGCTGAGCCGCCGGTTGACCCGAACGAAGCGTCCCTGGCGGCATCGCCGCCGGAAATCAAGCCTCTCTCGCGAGCTCCCATTAATCTGAAAATGCCCAATCAGGAAGCGAAGATCATCTTCGACACGATCGGGAAAATCGCGGGGCTGACGGTGATTTATGACCCGGACTTCCCTGCCCGGCGGATCTCGGTGGAATTGAACAATGTGACGATGGAGCAGGCACTGGAAATCGTGTCGCTGGAGAGCAAGGCTTTCGTGAAGCCGGTGACGGAGAATATTATCTTCGTGATTCCGGATCAGCCACAAAAACGCCGCGATTACGAAGAGCAAGTAGTCAAGACCATCTATCTTTCGAACACCTTCCAGCCCCAGGACATTACAGAAATTATGACCGGGCTGCGCCAACTGCTGGACCTGAAGCGCATCCAGCAGCTGAACTCGCAAAATGCCATCATCGTCCGCGACACACCGGACAAGCTGCTGCTCGCAGAGAAGATCATTCACGACATCGACAAGGCCAAGCCTGAGGTGGTGGTGCAAGTCGAAGTGGTGGAGGCTCGCACCGATCGCCTGCGGGACCTGGGCATCCTCCCCGGGCAAACTGCCAGCATCGCAATCAACCCAAACAACAGCAGCACGAGCAGCAGTTCTTCGACGACGACGACCACCACCGCCGCAACCACTCTAAACCAACTGCGCAACCTGACTGGAACCGATTACGCCGTTACCTTGCCGAGCCTGACGGCGAACGCCGTCCTGAGTGATACGAACACTAGGATTATCCAAAACCCGCAAGTTCGCTCGGTGGACGGCCAGACCGCCAAACTGCGCATCGGCGACCGCATCCCTATCGCAACAGGCAGCTTTCAGGCGGGTGTAGGCGTCGGGTCAACCGGCGGCGCAGGCTTTGTAAACCCACTGGTGAATACGCAATTCACGTATCTGGATGTTGGCGTGAATATAGACCTTACGCCTCGCGTGCATCCGAACCGCGACGTCAGCCTGAAATTGAAAGTGGAAGTCTCTTCGCATACCGGCGATCAGGCCATTGGCGGGATCACGCAGCCCATCATCAGCCAGCGGGTCATTGAGCATGACATCCGTCTGAAGGAAGGCGAGGTCAGTATTCTTGGAGGCCTGGTCCAGCGGACCGACAGCAAAACCTTAGAAGGCTGGCCGGGTCTCGCGAAGCTCCCCCTGCTGAGATATCTCTTCTCACATGACAAGACGGACCACCAAGAGGATGAAGTGCTGATCGTCCTGACGCCCCGGATCGTGCGCATTCCCGAATGGACGAAGGCGAATTTGCGGCCGCTGTATTCAGGCTCCGAGACGAACGTGCAAGTGAAGCGGGAGAGCGAAATCCGCGCACCTGTGCAGCAACCGGCAACATCGCCACAAGCTCAGACGAATCAAAACATGGGGGCGGGAGTGCCGACGCCTGCGCCAGCGGCCGCGGCCAAGATTCGCTTCGAACCGCAGAGCTTGTCTTTGAAGGCTGGGCAGACGGCCACGATCGGCGTTGTAGTTGAGAACGTGAGTGACCTCTTCTCGATCCCACTTTTGCTGCAGTACAACCCAGCGGTAATCAGCGTGGAGGAAGTGCAGCACGGCGGGTTCCTCTCGGGCGGAACGCAGGAAATTGCTATCGTGCATCAGGTCTTTAAAGAAAAAGGGCAGGCGATTGTTTCCGCGACGCGCCGGCCGAACACGCCGGGGGTGAGTGGAAGCGGAACTTTGATCGGAATCGTGGTCAAGGCACTGGCACCGGGGTCATCGAACCTGTCGATCGTGCAGGTGAATGCGAAAGATTCGCAGCAGAAGTTGATACCGTTGATAACCAGTGAGGCGGCGCTGCAAGTCCAGCCGTAGCCGAATTATGCGAGCGATGTTGCCGAACATTTCAAACCGCGGGCCAGGCCGCAGAAGAGTCCACCGGAGGACGTTTCTCTCCGAGGACGGGATGACGCTGCTGGAGTTGATCATTGCGTGCGCAATACTGCTCATTCTCTCTTCCGCCGCACTGCCCATCGCCAAGTACACCGTCATTCGGCAGAAAGAAGCGGAGCTTCACCGCGACCTCCGGGAGATAAAGGATGCGATCGACCGCTACAAAGATGCGGCCGACCGCAACCAGATCCGCGTGGAAATCGGGAGCGAAGGCTATCCGCCGGATCTGGAAACGCTGGTGAAACCCATACAGCTTGGCGCCAGCAGCGATATGAAGATTCGTTTTCTGAGGAAAATTCCAGTGGACCCCATGACCGGGCAGGCCGAATGGGGATTGCGTGCCGTTCAGGACGATCCGGATTCGACGAGCTGGGGCGGCAAGAACGTGTTCGACGTATACTCGAAGTCGACGGGTACGGCGCTCGATGGGACGAAGTATTCGGATTGGTAGTTCGCACGAGGATTCGAAATGGAAATGATGTCGCAAATTCGAACGGGCAGAGGCGATCGATAACTACACATTGGACAAACAGGCTGCACCACAATCCCTGGAAGATTTGGTGCAAGCGGGGTACCTGCGCAAGGTCCCAGTGGACCCGATTACTGTGGCGGCGGACTGGGTGCCGCAATACGATAGTGTTGTGTTGAGCCCGGATCAATCGAGTACAGGGATGGTTGACGTTCATTCGAATTCGCCCCGGGTTTCGCCCTTCGAGAACACGCCTTACAATGAGTGGTAGCTGATTCCTGCCTGTTGACAAAATCATTGCGCCAGTTTGCCTGCGCCTTGCCCTGATTTGACGGAAGCGCGCACGTCCGATATAGTGGGTGTGCGGGGTGGAGCAGCCTGGTAGCTCGTCGGGCTCATAACCCGAAGGTCGTCAGTTCAAATCTGACCCCCGCAACCAATTAAGCTGTTAGGCAACAAGGGCTTCCGATACTCCAGTCGGAAGCCCTTTTTCTTGGCGCGCGCGAATTGTCCGTGTTTTGTCCGTGTTTTCGAAAACCACGAAAAAAAGGCCGGGGATTTCTCCCCGGCCCGACTCGCCCAAAGATTTGGTAGTGGGTCAGTTTACGATTATCGAGCCTATCAAAGCACTTGCGTTACGAACTATTTCGCTTGGGTGTTCACGCATCATCTTTGTTCCCAGACCTCGACGGCCTAAGCGCCCGAGTGAAATGGCAACACGAAGTCTCTCCCCAACACCCTACTAAAGACCCGGAGGACGAAATCAAGACAAGCCCTTGAGACCCATCCAGTGAAGCACACTCCGAGCAGCCCCATCCGTCGAAGTGCGTCACTTGGCAGTACGTTGAGAGAACGAATTGCGATCCGGATTGCCCGAGGAGAAATCTAATGCCCATAGTGCTATTCTTTCGGGTGTGAGCCTCCCAACCCACAGGGGCGCAATTTCCTTTTGGCTGTCTCCGCCGTCCAGATGCGAGACCCCACCTCTCCGATGCGAGTAGCAAATGGCTGAGCCAAAATTCCACCGCTTGGCGCTTGCGCAATTGTCGTTCAATCCGGCGTATCTGGATGCCTCAGGCGTCTCGTATCTTCACGAACCAATCTTTACTGCCGAAGGCGACCATGGCTTGTATATGCTGGCCGGATTGCCAGAAATCGACGTCCTCCGCGCCCGTATTGCGACAAGTCTTATTGACCACATGTCGCACAAAATCAAAGCCGTTGTCGACTTTTTGGCACAACACGGCGTTGAACTTCTGGTCCTCCCTGAGTATTCAGTTCCCCCGGAACTTCTCGAGGAATGCAAGAAGCTTTCGCTCGAGGCCAACATGGTGATAGTCGCTGGTAGCCACATCGCCACTAAGTCGGCGCTCTCCGAACATGCGCGACTGAAGATGACCCGGGCCGGGGAGGAAACAAAGCTGGGCCGCGCAGTCTGCCCGGTTTTCTTGCCGACGGGGGAGTGTCAGTTGTTCGAGAAACTACACCGGTCCAAGTGGGAATCAGCCCTTGTTCCCGGCGTATCAACCGCCCCTCTTTCGATTACTCTTGGTAAGGACAAGGTCAATCTCGAAGTTCTCATCTGCATAGATGCTGTCCATGAGCCGACACCTCACAAGGGTAAACGAGCCCGAATCTCAACAAGTCTGACAGCTATGCCAAGCCTCACGCCGTCTACCAAACTTTTTTACAACAGGGCGGAACTGCTGCTGGCTAGCGGAAACGTAGCGCTTTTTGCGAACATCTCCGAGTTTGGAGGTTCAAGAGTATTTGCACGAAGTGAGCGAGCAAAGGGGTGGCTAGTTGGCTCGGACGGCACAGAACCGATCCCACAGCATACCGAAGCGCTGATAATTGCGGATGCTGACCTTTCGAGCCAGTTTGAGGTTCGAAAGTCGACGCAAGAACATTTTCCTGTGAGAGCGGTCTCCATTGTGCCGCTACTCTATCCACGACAGAGCGAGGCATGCAGGCAGTTCATGGACCTAGTGGTAGCAGTTCAGGAGCCCTCTAGCGCTGAGGTTGAACTAGTCGAAAACGCGAAGAGGTTCGTGGCGATGGATTACAAACTTTTCCCCCGTATGATCCAGGAAAAGGTCAGCTATTTTCTTTCCCATGTAGTAGCGTCTGGCTTGGCCGATCGGGACGCGTGGTTGCAGTGGCTTGCACCTGCTACCATCGAGACGACAGAATCAACCGACACTCTTCGGTGGGAGCTATGCGGAAAGGCCATCGAGATCGTGAATGAGCTGAACCTCTCCGACAGGTATCCTGAGAAAACTGACGTTCTCGCCTCGACATACAAGTACCTCATGAGCAAAAGAAAAGAGTTGAGAGGTCGCTTGAACCCTCCATCTCCGCGTACGGTGACTCCTCCCGTCGCCTTGCCCGAAGAACCTGTTTCCTTGCCAGCGAACCTGGGTTCATTCGAGCCGCCTTTCTTTGATCGGAATCCCCTCTTGAGCTCCCTTCAGGAATTTCTTGGCTCTTCTGAAAAATCATGCTTTGTCCTAGCAGGCATGAGAGGAATGGGCAAGACGTCCATCATTCGGGAAGCATTCAAGAAGGTAATTGCCCCAACATGGAAGCGAGTCTTGATTCCGCTCACCGAAGGGGCCTCCTACCCGCGACTGCTAGCGGAGTTCGCGCACCAATCTGGACTGCGCCTACCCGGTGAATCGTTGCTTGATTCATCCGCAAAGCAGATTGACCTGGCTCAAAACCTGCTCCTCAACTTCTCGCATACACCTCGCTTCGCTATTGCTTTCGATGACTTCCAGTATCTACTACAACCGAACGGTGAGTTCACCGACGATAAAACTGGGAAATTCATTGCTCAGCTGGTTCAGATGGCGCACGGCAGAAGAAACAAAATAATTATGGTTACGAACCAGGTTCCGAAATTGGACGAGGCCGTACGCCACTTCGTAGAACCACGGCACGTCAAAGGCCTCGAACAAAAGGATAGCGAAGACTTGTTTTCATATTGGTTTCGCTTTGAACGAGAGGACTTAAGCGGCCAGCCGATCAACTTTCCCGAGAGACTTCTTGCTGTGCTCAGCGGCCATCCTTTGGGAGTAAAGGTTGCCGCAAAACTGGTCGCCGAGCGGACGACACAGCAGGTTGAGTCGGAAACAGCAATTTTTAAGCGACTACGCGAGACAATAATCTCGTTCTTTCTAGACAGAGTCGAACTGTCAGAAGCGGAGGATGAGCTAATCCGTTTCGCATCCGTCTTCCGCCTACCCGTCCGGCGTGACGCTTTCGCGGCTTGGAAAGCCGATCAGGCGGGGTTTCTTCTGGACTCACTGCTTGGTAGGTCCTTGCTTGAAACTGACGGCGAGGAATACAGCCT
>WNFW01002847.1_pt1 | contig 11924 bp, 15 predicted proteins | sample 5400131 | NCBI WGS metagenome assembly WNFW01 (sample SAMN13153362, study PRJNA577476) | soil metagenome | isolation source: 20 cm soil or saprolite under grassland replicate 1 | place: USA:California | collected 2016-06-15
CAACACTCAGGATGTGGTGGCGGGTCCGCGCGAATAACGGTGGTAGTTCTGGGCCTTGGTCTGCGGTTCGCCGGTTTGAAATAAGAAACTGACAGCCTGCACCTGCGGCTGTTACGAGCGGAGACAAGCACTCCGGAACTTTCGGAGATTGGACGCTCTCGCGAAAAATCTCTGTTCATCTGCACGACCTGCAGATGTTAAGTTTCAGCTTGTATGAAAACGGGTGGTAACAACATCGACATTGGCGCGGTGGAAGATCACGGTGGAATTCTAACGATTCGCGGTGGCGGCGCGCGACGCGATTGGAATGGCATCCATTATAAACAGGGCATGTCAGGCAAGAACGTGGGAACGACAAGCCTGTCGGCCAACATTGCCACGATTCCGCCGGGCGGCGTCGCATATGCGCACATCCACGTCGGCTTTGAAGTGATCCTCTACATCATCGAAGGGAAAGTACGTCACGAATTTGGAGACGGCTTGAAACAAGTGATCGAAAACGAAGCTGGCGATTTCATTTACATCAAGCCCGGCGTGCCGCATGAAGTATTCAACATGAGCGACACCGAGCCGGTTGTCGCCTTCGTCGCCCGCTCGTCCGCCGACGAGTGGGACAACATCATTCCTTACGAGCGAACACAGAATCGCTAACGAAATCAGGAACGGCGGGACTCGAAGCAGATTTCTTTGGCCTTCTTGCATTCCTGCTTTCCTCAGAGATTCTCCAGCGAACCAATGCCAAAGCATCTTGTGATCAGCACCAGCGGCAACCCGGACAGCAACAGCCGCCGAATGGGTCAGAAAGCGTTTGCGCACCTGCAAAAGCAGAAAATGGATTGTGATTGGATCGACATCCGCGAAATGGAGTTGCCGCTCTGTGATGCGGATCAATGCTACGGCAGGCCAGGCTCGAAGAAACTCAGTGCTACCATCGAAGCCGCCGATGGCATAATCATCGCCGCCCCTGTCTATAACTACGATGTCGCCGCAGCGACTAAAAACATGATCGAGCTCACGGGTAGCGCTTGGGAAGACAAGATTGTCGGCTTTCTTTGCGCAGCCGGCGGGATGGGCAGTTACATGTCGGTGATGGCGTACGCAAACAGTCTCATGCTGGATTTTCGTTGCGTGATCATTCCCCGGTTTGTGTTTGCGACCAGCGAAGCTTTCGAAAGTGACAACATCAGCGACAAGAAAGTCGTTCGACGCATCGAAATGCTCGCAGACGAACTGGTCCGATTCACCAAAGCACTCCGGAGCTAGATTTTATTTTAGCTTTTAATTGACAGAAAAAATCTCATCCGATCCAGCTCTGTCTCGAGCTCACGTTTGAAGGAGCGATCGCGCTGCACGCGCGATTCGACATAGCCAAATTCAGACTTAAGTTTCCCCTTCTCCACGGAGAGATTCGCCCAACCAACGATGCGGTGGCGCCAAAGCAGTGGCATCGCGTAATAGCCGAGCTTGCGTTTAGGCGCCGGTGTATAAGCCTCGAAACGGTACGGCCAGCCCCACAACAGTTCGAAGCGGTCGCGGTCCCACACAACTGGATCGAAGGGAGTCAGTAAACGCACCGAGCTCGGCGGCGCAAAACGCGCCACATCCTCCTCGGCTGGCCAATACCAATCCACACCACCGATGCTGGCATGCGACAGTCTTTGTTTGACCCGCTGCAATGCATTCTTCAATTCGCTTTGCCACTGCGGAACAGCAAAACGCAGCCGGCGCACGAGATCAGAAAGGCAAGGACCAGGCAGCGGTGCGTAGATTCGCACAGCCACGTCGACAAGCGCGTCGATCCGCGCAAAACGTTCGGCTTGGTCGGCCGGCTCAGCTCCGTGCCGATGCGCAGCGTAGATGCGCACGCCACCGTCCCGCCGTGCTACCCGCAACATGCCGCGATAATGCATGGCTGCCAGCAAATGCGTCGTCGCGTTGGACGACCCGCCCCAATAGTTTTTGACCGTGCCATGTGAAAAATAACTATCTACTTCGCGAGGATGCACTGCACCGCGTTCCCGCACAAACTCCAGCAAAAGACGGGCTCGCTTTTGGCGCGCGGTGGGCCAAGGATTAGAACCTTCGGCAGGCACACCCGCGTTCGCACGCGGATGCATCAGCGCCTGTATAGGTCTGGTGAGAAAACCGTACACGACAAAAAAATCCTCTTCGATGCCGAGTCTTGGGTACAGGCGTTCGAGATCGCCGGCATGGTAATCCTTAACGCGATGGCGCAATATCAAGTCCTGGGCACGAGCGGGAGCGCGGATCGGGTCAGCCTGAACAAAGCCGAGTCGGTCGAGAGCACGTTTCAGTGTCGTGGGCTTGAAAAGACTGCGGGCGACGGCAAAGCGACGCAGATGATCCAGCGTAATCACCATGATTCAAATTTAGCTAAGATCTTCGCCTAACGGGCGAGCGCGGCAGATGCGCAGCGTATCGTAGCTCGAGCACATCGGCAGGTTCAGCAAAGCCGCATCGGCGATAAAGGGATCTGCCTCCAGGAGTGGCCCAGAGAATAATGGCGTGGGCTCCCTGACCGCGACACCATGACAGCGCTTTATCCCACCAACCTTTTTCCAAAAACCTGGCGTCGTATTTCCGGGATAACATAAAAGTTCGTTACGTAAGCATGCAGCTCCGGCTCGTCCTTAACTGGATTAGGGAGTTTTTCAAACAACTGCACGCAAACATGCCCAAGCAGCTGTTTGCCGTCCTCGATGACCCAGCAGCGCTATGCGCTCGAGTCGACGCCAAAGGCCTTCTTCATCCATGATGTGCACCTCCGTACAAAACGCGATTTCATTTTGTGGGCGACCCTACTTCAGCGCGAAATCGATGTCGCATTCGGCCAGCGCATCCCAATCGCCTGACGTTGCCACACGGATTCGGAACCGACGCATTGCTTGATGCTAGCTGATTGAATTGATACTCGCTACTCGTGCAGGCTGATCTGCTTTGACTGCGCCGTTGTGATCTCTCTCTGGTTGACTTGTCGCTTCGTACGGAGTTTGTCAGGATCCTAATATGAAGCACTTTCTTTTGGCCTGTTTCATTCCGATGACATTAACGGCTCAAAATATGCAGCAGTTGACGGAACAACTGGGCAAGACTGTTTTGTGCGGCGACGTCGCTCTTTCTCCCGATGGAGCAAATCTGGCATGGGTGCAATCCACGGCCGCAACAACATCGAAACAGACGTATACCCGCGAAACTTCCGGAAATGCACCGGCCAAGCTCGTTAAGCTTCCGATAACAGGTGAGAGAACTGATTTCGATCTCGCGTGGTCCCCGGATTCGAAGACCCTGGCGTTTTTCTCCAGCGCCGGCGAAAGAGACCAGCGGCAACTCTGGACCGTGAAGAGTGATGCCTCCGACGCGAAGAAAATTACCAACCTAAATGGATACGCCGCGCGGCCGCGTTGGTCGCATGACGGGAAACAGATCGCTTTCTTCTACATTGAAGGCGCGGGTGGCGGCGGGCCGTTAATGGCCGCACCAACGACAACCGGCGTGATCGACACCGCGATTCATAATCAGCGGATTGCTGTTTTGGATGTAGCGAGTGGCGAGCTGCGCCAGGTGTCACCGCCAGACCTTCACGTTTACGATTACGATTGGTCGCCTGACGACAAAATGTTTGTTGCGACGGCCGCGCCTGGCCCCGGAGACAACAATTGGTGGATTGCGCAGATTTACACAATCAACAGCGCGAAGGGCAACGCGACATCAATCTACAAACCCTGGTTTCAAGTCGCCGTTCCGCGCTGGTCGCCGGATGGCAAATCGATCGCGTTCATTGAAGGTTTGATGAGTGATGAAGGATTTCACGGTGGTGACCTTTTCATCATGAGTGCCGACGGTCGCGATGTCACGAATCGCACTTCGAGCCGAAAAGCTTCTGTAAATTCATTCTTCTGGCAGACACCCGATCGCATTCTGCTTGTCGAATACATCGGTGGCGGCAGTGCAATTTCCGAGTTGAATCTAGCGGACGATTCTATTCGCACCGTCTGGAAAGGCCAGGAGGGCATTCACGCGTTTGGAAATTTCCCTGACTTGGCGTTATCGAAGGATAGCAAGGTCGCAGCGGCGGAACTTAGCAGGTACAACTCGCCACCCGAAGTTTTCGCGGGTCCGCTTGGCGAATGGCGCCAATTCACGAACAACAACGCTGGTTTGGAGGCGAACTGGGGCAAAGCGGAAAGCATCGAGTGGACGAACGAAGGATCCAACATTCAGGGCTGGCTAGTGCCGCCGGCAAAAATCGATCCCGGCAAAAAATATCCAATGGTCGTGCTTATCCATGGCGGACCATCCGGTGTGACGACATCAGAGTGGCCGGCATCTTTTGGAATGTCGCGTGCGATCATCGCTGCGCTTTCCACGCGCGGTTATTACGTGCTCCTTCCAAATCCGCGCGGCAGTTACGGCCAGGGTGAGGACTTCACCCGTGCGAATATGAAGGATTTCGGAGGCGGCGATTTGCGCGACGATCTCGCCGGAGCCGATGCTGCGATAAAGAAATATCCAATTGATCCAAACCGTCTCGGCGTCACGGGTTGGAGTTACGGCGGATTCATGACCATGTGGACGGTTACGCAAACAAATCGTTTCCGCGCAGCTGTCGCAGGTGCCGGCATTGCGAATTGGCAAAGTTACTATGGTCAGAACTTGATCGATCAATGGATGATCCCGTTCTTCGGTGCGTCTGTTTACGACGACCCAGCCGTTTATGAGAAAAGTTCGCCTATTCGCTTCATCAAAAATGTGAAAACCCCGACGCTCGTCATCGTCGGCGAGCTTGACGCCGAATGCCCAGCGTCGCAATCATACGAATTTTGGCACGCGCTAAAAACGCTTGGCGTACCGACAAAGCTGATCATCTATCCCGGCGAAGGACATTTGTTCATCCAACCCAAGCATCAGGCCGACCGACTCGAACAGACCGTCGCGTGGTTCGATAAGTATTTGCGTTAGATGAAGCGCCGCCGTCGATCTTGGGGACGGGATCAGCTATTTGCCGATCAGAATAAAGATGCCGGCGGCCAGCGCTACAAAGTAGAGTAGGAAAATGGCTGGTCCAAGTTGCAAGCCAAACCCTAGAAGGCCGTCGATGATCAGGTAAACCGCGAGCAAAAGCATGCCGATGTTTTTTGTAATTGTCATGCTCTGACATTGGGGATTGATTTTGGCGCTGACAACCTTTGAATGTTGAGTGGTCACAGCGTTACTAACAGATTCCTCGTTAGGTCTATGAATCGCCTTTCAAAAGTTACCGCGATAAGCGTGGCCATGTTGCTGTTAATTTCCCCAGTGATGGTTCAATCCCAGTCCGCATTCTCATCCGCTCAATGAGCATGCTGCCTTGGATTTACTCCAGCGCAGGATTAAGCGCGACCGTGTCTACGAAAAGCGAATCTCATTGGATTGCATCGGGTATGGCATCGAAGAGACGACGAACGGTTATTTTGAATTCGTTCTCCGCGAAATTCACAACGCCAAATGCGGCGGCGATGCTGAAACAAGTCCTGCTATTGATCGTTATCGCGTCTATCGGCGTTCAGGCAAAATCCAGCAGTGGGAAGCAGCTGAAGATAAATGGCAATCGTATAGGTCGCCCGAACATTGAGTGCCGTAAACATTTCGTGCGTACGCAAGTCGCGCTCGCCGAAGCGAGCGCGATCATGATGTTCTGCAGATAGTAACGGCGGCGACCGCCGTTTTAAAAGCAAAGTGTTTAGGCGCCTGCCTTTTCTTTCTTCTCCTTGTTGCACTCCGCTTTGAACTTCGCGTACTGCTCCGGAGTAAGGATGCCCTCGACATCCTTCATGAACTTGGCCTCGGTTGCTTCCGTGCACCCTGCTTTGTGGTGTTCGGTCATCGCCGTTTCCATCTTCGTCTTCTGATCTGCTGTCAAGTTGAGAGTCGCAAGAGATGCCGTGCAGGCCATCTTCCCTTCGTTCCCAGCCTTCTTCGCGCAATCGCCATGTTCACCCGCGAACATTGTTCCCGCTGCGAATGCGCCCGCCGCCACTAGCGCAATGAGTTTGGTCATAGTGGAAGCTGAGACAGTCTCGGCGGGGTCACCGTTCAATTTTGAAATTGTTTGGCATGTTCCCGCTGGTCACGTATCACTGACCATTTTGAAAATCGAAGCCAAGGAAGAAACCTTTCCGCTGAATCACCCGTTCCGGATCTCGCGCGGCAGCCGCACCGAAGGGTGTTTCGTAACAGTCACTGTAAGTGATGGACAATACACCGGCCGCGGCGAAGGGGTACCGATCGCGCGCTACAATCAAACCGCCGATTCCGTTTTGGCGCAGATCAACTCCATGGCGAGCATCACTGATTTGGATCGAGATAAACTGCCGGAGTTGCTCCGTGCCGGCGCGGCTCGAAATGCGCTGGACTGCGCGCTGTGGGACTTGGAAGCGAAGCGCTCCAGCAAACGCGCATGGGAACTGGCGAACATTCCCATTGCCGATCAAGTCGAGACATCATTCACAATCAGTCTCGATACGCCGGCGAGAATGGCAGATGCCGCCGCGGCTGCGGTCGACTTGCCAATTCTCAAGTTGAAACTTTCTGGCGACGATAGCGATGTTGCGCGCGTCCAAGCTGTGCGCGCAGCGGCGCCAAATGCGCGTCTCCTCATCGACGCCAACGAATCGTGGTCGCCTCGTCATTATCGAAAGAGGGTCTCGCCGCTGAAAGAACTTGGAGTCGAGCTGATTGAACAACCTTTTCCCGCCGACGCTGACGACGTCCTCGAAACGCTCGAGCATCCGATCCCCGTCTGCGCCGACGAAAGTTGCCACACGACTGCCGATCTTCCGCGTCTCAAGAATCGCTACGACGCAATCAACATTAAACTGGACAAAACCGGCGGCTTAACAGAAGCGCTCCAGCTGTATCAGCGCGCTCGCGAAAATAATTTCAAAATACTGATCGGTTGCATGGTCTGCACTTCACTCTCGATCGCTCCCGCTCGGCTACTCGCTAGCAACGCCGATTGGATTGATCTCGATGGTCCCCTACTCCTCGCCCGCGATCGTGACAACGGACTTCCGTATCGAAGCGGAAGAATCGGAATGCCGGGCCGCGAGTTGTGGGGCTGACGACGTTCTATTTCTGGATGTAAGACGACACCCGAAGCACGCGAATCGTCATTGGGCTGCCGTTGAGGCGAATGTGCCGCTTCTCAATGTCGAACTCGATTGTGGACGCTGTCGTAAGTGTGCCGCCGCCGTTTTCCTGATACTCGATTTTGTAATGGTTGCCTTTCGCCTCGAGCACGCGATAGCGCATGAATCCGCCGGTATCCGGCAAGGAATAAATTAGCCAGTCGCCGTCTTGCTTTAGCCCATCTTCATTGAACTGGTTTCCATTCTTCTCTACCGCATTCAGATTGATTTCCGTAGCGACTGGACTCTCCGCATCCGAGACCCAGGAATCGATCATGTTGAAAACTTTCGGGTGAATCTTTAGCGCAGACTTTTCCGCTGCAGGTTTTTCCGGTGCTGGCGCGTTAGCGGTCAATGTGGGCGTATGAGCCTTGTCGTTCCCGATCGGGTGAAGTGATTGAATGATTTTGGTGAACTCGGTGACAGTCATTCCGGTTGCAGAAAATCCGTGAAACCGGCCAAGGACCGGATGGGAGTCCGGGGCTTTGCCTTTTTCGTCGTTCATGTTCGGGTCGCTTACCCAGTTCGCAATGATCTCGTCCTTACGGCCATCTTTGCCCTTTGGCCGGTAAATCAGATACATGCGGCCGAAAGGCGATTTGATTTCAGTTTCTTCCGCGTTCTCTTCGTCGGCCATGATGTTTCGGTCGCCGACACCTTCTCTCGCCGACTCGATGGTGAAAGTCGCGTTCCAGCCATTTCCATATTGAATTGAGTAAAGTGGCAATGGGTGATTCTGATTTTCCTTCTCCTGGATCTCGTCGTACGTGACCTCGACATTTTTCAACCGAAGTCCCTGGGGCAGATACGATGGAACGTAACAAGTGATCTCCAATTGCTTCAGATCATCTAAAATCGCGGCCGAAGATAGCACTGTCGGCCACAAGCACGGGAGTGCGCTCAGCACAAAACACGACAGCATTCGTCGAATGCCCTGGCGAGTAATCACGGCGCCATTGTGACTGAGTCCAAAAAATTGTCGAGAATTGAACGCGTCTCTGCAGGGAAGCTGTCAGCTTTCCTTAGAACTGAGAATTGCGGTAATATCGCCGGCAAGATGAACGAGCGCGCAAAGGAAATCGCGTCCGGTTTGCCGCCGGACTTGGATGCGCTTCCACGGCTAGGCGGATTTCGCTTGCGCGGCATTGCGATGACGCGGCTGGAAACTTTCATCGATGCAGCATTTGCGTTCGCAATCACTATGCTTGTGATCGCCACGCAGCAAATCCCCGACGATATCGAAACGCTCCTGGCCGCTTTTAAAAATGTGCCGGCGTTTGTGGCTAGCATTATTGTAATTGGAATCTTTTGGCGCGGACATTGGTTGTGGAGCCGGCGTTACGGCCTGGAGGATGGCGCGTCGATCTTTATTAGCTGGGCGATGATTGTCACAATGTTGATCTACATCTACCCGCTTAAAGCAATTTTCAGTTCCATGTGGTTTTTGCTCAGCGGCGGTCGAGTCGGTCATGTGCTCGGCGCGCATTCCGAATCGCAAGTCCGCGCTCTGTTCGCGGTTTTTGCTTTGGGATTCACCGCTATCGCACTGGAGATGGTGCTCTTGAATTTCCGTGCGTGGCAATTGCGAGAGCCGCTGCAGTTGAACGCACGAGAACGAGCAATGACGTTTCATGAGGTAACCGGATGGAGTATCCCGGTCGGCGTCGGACTTGTTTCGCTAGTGCTGGCGCTATACCTGCCGAGAACGCAAATCGAGTGGAGCGGTTGGATCTATTTCTCCATGATCATTCTCGTGCCGTTGCACAGGGCTTGCTTTAGACGCAAGCCATAATAGAAGCCTCGCATTGAACTACGTGTTCCTTCTCGCTCTTGGAATCGGAATTGTGGCCGGGCTCCGTTCGTTGACCGCGCCCGCTGTCGTGGCATGGGGCGCGCACCTCAGTTGGCTGAATCTGCACGGCTCACCGCTTGCGTTCATGGGATCAACAACGGCGGTCGCGATATTTTCCCTGTTCGCTCTCGGCGAGTTAGTCGCAGACAAACTGCCGATGATTCCGAAACGTACTTCGCCTGGACCGCTAATCGTGCGCATCATTACAGGCGGCCTTTGTGGCGCATGTCTCTGTGCTGCGGTGGGGAAATCATTGCTCGCGGGAGCGCTGCTCGGTGGAATCGGGGGCATTGTCGGCGCTTTTGTTGGCTACAGCGTCAGAAGACGTTTACTGAACAATTTCGGCATTAAGGACCTCGTGGTCGCCGTTTGTGAAGATGTGATTGCGATCAGCCTGGCGTTATGTCTTGTTTCGCGCTAACGCCGAAATCTTACTGCGCGCTTCGAAGCGGATTGATTCGCTGCCGTCGACCTGTCTTTAGTCAGTCGCGATGCCAAAGTCCCCGGAGCCAACCAGCTCAACCGCGACGCGACAAATCAGGCCGCCGCCGATTTCGCAGCATCTTAGCGAGTTCGCGTCGCAGCCCGATGCAGCGGGTGCGCTGGGATCTCTATCTCGTGATCCTGCGTGCAATCGCGATGTTCATCAGGGCCGGGCACGAACTTTACTCACTCTCGTGCCGCTGATGCCGCTGCTGCTCAGCTATCCTGAGATCTGGCCCGAGCGCGATCGGCGCCGTCTTCGGTGATCCGTCGCGGCTCTGGGAATACGATCCCGGCGATCCCACATCAAACGGCGACTACCCTGACGTCTCCCGCGGCGCATCGTTTACCCGGATTCATTCCGGTCAGTGGTGATGAAGTTTCGAATGTTTTCTGGAAACGAGCGATCGCCATAAACCGAGCAAGCTGATCAAAAACCAAAACGCTTCCACGATAAACGCTGACAAATTGAAGGCGAAAATGAGCGAAACGATTATCAGCAGTGCTCCGCCTGCGTTCAGCAGTGAATATTTCGGCGACGAGCTCGGGAGTTTATCCAGTTGCAGAAGTAAATAAGCAACTACGATCAGCAGAACACCGATGAATCCTGCCAGGTCGAACCAGTGGAAGTTCATAGTTGTCGCCACCACCATCGCGAGGCGATCTGAATCTCGCGTTCCTGGACCTCATTACAACCACTGCCATGACTGGTTCAGTAGAGTACATCGCTTTGGCCAGGTATTTGCCGGTCGGACACCGGGCGTGAGATTATGATCAAATTGGGCCCATCTATATCATGAGCGGCTTCTTCGAGGAGTTGCAGCGGCGAAAGGTTTATCGTGTCGCCGCGGCTTATATCGTCGCCGCAGGATTTTTGATTCAAATCGCATCGGCAGCGTTTCCAGCATGGGAATTGCCGAATTGGAGTTTGCGACTCGTGATTGTCCTTTTGTTAATCGGTTTTCCGATCGCGCTTATACTCGCTTGGGCATACGACATCACGCCGCACGGCATCCAGGGCACTCCGAAAACACCAGGAGTGCATCGGCGACGAAATCTCATTTTGCTCATCGCCTCCGGTGTCATCATTTCTGCTTCAGCTGGATTTCTCCTATTGCCACGAGCCATCTGGCAGAAGATCGACAAATCCGTCGCGGTCTTGCCTTTTCAAAACTTAAGCAGCGACCGGGATAACGCTTATTTCGCCGATGGTATCCAGGAAGAAGTTCTGACGCGTCTCGCCAAGATCGGGGATTTGAAAGTGATTTCGCGCACTTCGACTCAGGGTTATCAAAGCGAACCGGGCAATCTCGCTGAAATCGCCAAACAGCTTGGAGTGGCGAACATCCTTGAGGGCAGCGTCCAGAAGGCAGGCAATCAGGTGAGGGTCAACGTTCACCTGGTTAACGTACAAACCGGCTCACAACTCTGGGCGGAGACTTATGACCGGAACTTGAGTGACATTTTCAGCGTCGAGACCGAGATCGCTAAAGGAATCGCGGATTCGTTGCAAGCGAAGCTGACTGGCCGTGAGGAGCAAGCGTTGGCTGCTAAGCCCACGGTTAATCCGCAGGCTTACGATGCCTATTTACGTGGATTGGCTTTTGAAGCGCGCAGCAATTACTCGAGCGATGCCCTGTTCAAAGCCATTGAATTTTATGACCTGGCGGTGCGGCTTGACCCAAATTTTGCGCTCGCTTGGGCGCGACTTTCTGGTGTGCACGCGCTTCTTTACTCTAACCGCCGCGACACAACTGCCGCTCGCCGCGATGCGGCAAAGGAAGCTTTAGAAAATGCGCAGAAACTGCAACCGAACACGCCGGAAATCCTGCTCTTCACGGGTTATTATCAATATTGGGTGTTGCACGATTACGGGCTGGCCAAAGCCACCTTCGAGCGCGTCAGCAAAAAATTACCAAGTAACAGCGAGGTCTTATACGCGCTCGGGGCCATTGCGCGAAGTGAGGGACACTGGGATGAAAGTGTTGCCTACTGGGAGCGGGGCCTCGCTCTCAATCCGCGGAATACGGCGTTACTCACTGAAGTGGCATTTACATATGCGGCGCTTCGACAATTCCCAACAGCGGAAAAGCTGTACGATCGGGCATTGGATATTCTCCCAAATGAAGTGTCGATAATGGCATTAAAAGCCAGCATCTACCAGGCCGAAGGTAATCTGCAAGAGGCCGCTAAATTACTTGCGCGGGTAAATTTAGAAACGAATTCGGATGTGGCCGTTCGAATTAGGCTGACCCAATGGAGACTTGAACGAAATCACACTGAGGCCACCCACTGGGTGCAAGGCCGACAGGATCGACTCCGCCTTTTTTCTGGGATCGACAAGGGCAGTAAACAGTTGGGGAACGCGTTGGTCCACCGCGTCGCTGGCGACACCGCTCAAG
>WNFW01002851.1_pt1 | contig 11918 bp, 9 predicted proteins | sample 5400131 | NCBI WGS metagenome assembly WNFW01 (sample SAMN13153362, study PRJNA577476) | soil metagenome | isolation source: 20 cm soil or saprolite under grassland replicate 1 | place: USA:California | collected 2016-06-15
TACCAATGGAATGACGGGGGCGATTAAATCCCGGTGCAAGCTGCGTAGGGCGCGTTCGCTGTCGGCGTCTTCTACGATCAGCGTGATTCCCAGTTCAGATGCACCCTGTGTGATGACAGGGATGCGCTCATGAGCGAGGGCGGTTATTGCGCGCGCCGGGCTCATCGGGTCAACGGTGAAGCCTGAGCCGATACATGCACAGGCAGCCAGCCCGCTGCGAGATCGAACGCGCCAGGCACCCATAGCCATATCCTGCTGTAAAAGTGCCACGACTGATTCGGCGGCAGCTTCCTCAACCACAAATGAGAGGTGATGGCCGGACGATGAACAGATAGCAACAGGAGCTGCGCCGGCGCGAGCTGCCAGAGCAAAGACCTGGCCAGCATTCTCTGGCGCTCCAAACAAGTCAGTACTTTCAACGGTAATCAACGAAAGGTGACGACGCACGGTAATCGCCGCAGCCCCGCTCTTATGCCTTCCCTCCGGCCCGACAAGTGTGCCGCGAAAAGCTGGACGAAACGTATTGCGCACACGCACGGGAATGTTACGATGAGCAATGGGAATGAGGGTACGTGGATGCAACACTTTTGCCCCAAACCACGAGAGACGTGCCGCTTCAGCATACGAAAGCGACGTTAGCAGCCGGGTATTCATTACCTGCCGTGGATCAGCCGTCAGCACGCCATCCACGTCGGTATAGATGGTAATCTCCACGCAGTCAAGGGCCGCGCCGATGACGCTGGCTGAATAGTCCGAACCATTGCGTCCAAGTGTCGTCGCACTTCCCGATAGTGTGCGTCCTATAAAACCTGCTGCAACTGGCACAATCTGTTGATCGAGTAAGGGAGTGATCAGTGCCCGTGCATTTTTGCGTGTCTCTTCAGGTAGAGGATCAGCTCCAACCGCAACACCAAATGCCTGTACATTGCCAGGAAGAACTGGATGATCTGTAATAATGACTTCTTCCCGCAGGGGAGCCGCTGGCAATCCAAGGTCAGACACAGATGTCGCGACAAGCAATACAGAAAGGCGTTCGCCCCAGGCAGCAACAGCTGAGGTGGCTAGAGCTATCGTGCTTCCTGCCTTCGGGGAAGCATTCTGAGATGGTAATGATCCCGCCACCTGGCGTAAGGCAGCTACGTCCTGTTCCAGCGAGACAAAAGCTTTCTCCAGTTGTTGTAAGAGGATATTCCGTCTCTCGCTATCGTGAACAGCTTTATCTGCCGCATCGAGATGTTTCTGTTTTAATGATTCGAGTTCGTGTTGGCAGGATTCCAGCTCACCGGTACAGACGAATGCAGCGATACGCAGCAATTGGTCGGTTACTTTCGCCATGGCTGAGACGACTACGATGGGAAAAGCCTCCGCAGGGTTGTGGAAGGTATTCACAATAATCTGTCCTACACGGCGAATACGTTCGCCGTTACCAACGGAGGTACCTCCAAATTTTAGAACTTGTAATTGAGATTTCATAGGTCACCAATGTCTGTCTTAAGGGCGCAAGTTTGCGCGTCCTGATTTGCGGTTACAATGTTGAATTACTTGATGTGCCTGTTTTTTTATGGCCTCATCGCTACGCTCTTCGCAAGATTTTTTTGATGATGTTGCAAGTTTGACAGACGCAGTCTGTCAAACTTGCAACATCATCAAAGGTGATTATTGATGAGTTATACGTTTACTGGTTCTTGCAACATCATCAAAGGTGGTTATTGATGAGTTACGCGTTTACTGGTTCTTGCAACATCATCAAAGGTGGTTATTGATGAGTTACGCGTTTACTGGTTCGCCGGCTTCAACAGTTGCTGCCTTTAGGGCCTGGTCAAGGTCATCAATCAGGTCTTCCACCGTTTCGAGTCCGACGGACAGGCGAACGAAGTCGGGGGTTACACCGGTCTCATACTGCTCATCTGGCGTCAACTGCGAATGCGTCGTGCTGGCAGGGTGAATGATGAGAGACTTGGCATCACCAACATTCGCCAGGTGCGAGAACAGCTCAACGTGGCGAATTAGCTGTTTGCCGGCCTCTAAGCCACCCTTGATACCAAAGCCGAGAATGGCTCCGTAGCCGTTTGTGTGATACCTGGCCGCGATCTCGTGCTGGGGATGGTTTGGCAGTCCTGGATAGCTTACCCAGCCCACAGCAGGATGGTTCTCTAAGAATTCTGCGACGCGCAACGCATTTTTGCTATGTCGCTCCATACGCAGTGGCAGTGTCTCCAACCCCTGGAGGAAGAGCCAGGAGTTGAGGGGAGCGATCGCGGGACCAAGGTCGCGCAACAACTGTACGCGCGCTTTGATGATATAAGCCAGCGGCCCCAGGGCTTCAACGTAGCGCAGCCCATGATAGGAGGGATCAGGCTCGGTAAATGATGGGAAACGCCCGTTCGTCCAATCAAATTTGCCGCTATCGACGATGGCGCCGCCAATGGATGTGCCATGGCCGCCGATAAATTTGGTGGCCGAGTGAATAACGACATCGGCACCATGCTTGAGCGGCTGTACCAGGTATGGAGTGGGCAGTGTGTTGTCGAGGATCAGTGGAACCCCGTACTCATGAACGATGTCGGCTACAGCGCGAATATCCAGGGTATCAAGACGTGGATTGCCGACGGTCTCTGCAAAGACGGCCCTGGTTTTATCATTGATTGCTGCACGGAAGTTTTCAGGGTTTCGGCTATCTACGAAACGGACAATAATACCGAGTTTAGGCAGCGTATAGTGGAAAAGATTATAGGTTCCGCCATAGAGACTGGCGGACGAGACAATTTCATCACCTGCTTCAGCCACGTTCAATATTGCCAGCGTTTCAGCAGACTGGCCGGATGCTGTTGCTAACGCTCCAACGCCCCCTTCAAGAGCAGCTATACGACGCTCAAAGGCATCCTGGGTGGGATTCATAATGCGCGTATAGATATTCCCAAACTGTTTCAAGCCAAAGAGATTGGAGGCGTGCTCCGGGCTATCAAAGATATATGAGGAGGTTTGATAGATGGGAACCGCGCGAGCATTTGTCGCGCTATCAGCCGTCTCCTGACCGGCGTGGAGAGACAACGTTTCAAATCCGTAGCTGCGATTGCTGTTAAGTGCCATAGGTTTGGTTTACTCCTTCAAGTGTGATACGTGTACGAAATGTCATATCATTACATATTGAGTGCTTTGGTCATCTGCTCCCATTCTTTCAAGAAAGCGTCATGACCGTGTGGTGAATCGAGTTCCACGTAGGTGGAATCGCCGCCAAATGTTCTCACCTGGTCGGCCAGCCAGCGAACACGGGCCGCCGGGAAGAGAAAGTCAGAACGAATACCGATAAAGAGGACTTTACTGCGCAAACGGCGCAGCGCGGCCTCTAGCGAAGGATAGCCTTCGCTGATGTCATACATATCCATCGCGCGACTAATATACAGGTAACTGTTGGCGTCGAAGCGTCTCACCAGGGCTTCGCCCTGATAATAGAGATAGTTCTCCACATCAAAACGCCCACCGAGATCAGCCGAACGACTTGGTGTGGGGATAGCGGTGTTCTCCACCAGTCTCCTGGCAAAGCGCATCTCCATGCCTTCTTCACTCTGGTAGGTGATCATTGCCAGCATCCTGGCTATCGAGAGGCCAGCCTCTGGCCCATGATCAGGAGGATAATGTCCCCCTCGCCAGAGCGGATCAGCCATAATAGCCTGGCGCCCCACTTCACTCAAGGCGATGGCCTGCGCTGTTAAGGCCGCAGTTGCTGCGACTACGATGGCTTTCTGCACCAGTTCAGGATAGGAGACCGCCCACTCCAGAGCCTGTTGCCCACCAATAGACCCTCCGGCAACCATCGCTAATTGACGTACCCCCAGGTGCTCAATAAGGATCCTCTGTGCGCGCACCATGTCAGGTACGGTGATAACCGGAAAGCGCATGCCGTAGGGCCTGCCGTTGCTGGGATCGATGGACGATGGCCCGGTACTGCCATAGCAACTACCCAGGACGTTTGAACAGATAACAAAGTACTGCGAGGTGTCGAAAGGTCGTCCAGGGCCAATTAACGGATTCCACCACGCTTTCTTTGGGTCATCCATGTGCTGGGGTTCGTGCGCATGTGAATTGCCTGTAAGCGCGTGCGTTATCAGGATGGCGTTATTCCCCTCCGCGTTGAGGGTTCCCCACGTCTCATATGCTAACGTGACAGGGCCAAGCTGCCCACCACGCTGCAGTGGCAAGGTATCGAAGGTATAAGTGAACACGGGGTTTACAGAAGCAAGATGATTACTTCCTGCAACGCGATGTTCAAGTTGTGCCACCATTGCACCCTCCTTTCCTGAAAATGAGTATAAAAAAGCCTCGACCCTTTCTTGCTGACAGGGGCGAGGGTAAAAAAGTTTCGCGGTACCACCCTGACTTGCCGATACCTCACGGTACCAGCCTCAATAAGTGCTGGAGACATATGTAGTAACGTGTGTAGACTTGTCGCACTTATCACACATGTGTGCATCCCACAGCACTCTGACCTGTAACGGGGCCAACCGGCTCAGCCTATCTCCTTATTAGGAAGTTCAACTTGCAACTCCAAGGCCATATTCAACACTGGTGCGGTGTTGACATCTCATCATCGTCAACTCTCTGTAGCCGTCCATGGCATTTACTCGTCCTCTTCACAGTCATTATTGTTAACTTGACTGGTAAAGTGCACTATGCGCAGCCTACAAAAAAGCCCCTGCATATCAGGGGCCAGCTTCATTGGCTATTCCCCTCATCTTGCGGATTGCTCCGCCGGAATTGGCACCTTTCCTGCGGCATTGCAGGAGGGTTGCCGGGCTTCATAGGGCCGTTTCCCTCAACCTCTCTTGATGAGAGCAGAATCTTCTGCGCATATTTAGTTGTAATGGTACTTCTTAGTTGTTAGTAAGTATACAGAAGAACTTGAAGGAATGTCAAGGGAAAAACAAAGGAGTTTCACAGGTTGACCACAGTTACACAGGTTGACCGCAAGGGTCAACCCTACTATACACGGTGCGATGCTGCGCATCGCTTGCCCTTACATCTCCCTTATTACAGCTATTCTTCGATAAAGGCGCTCAATACAAATGCCAGCGGATATTCGTGCCGGGTATCCATTGGCATTTGTGTAAGGAATGTTGCAGTTTGACGGCTCTTAGTAGTATGCCGGAACCTGGCTGGGTTGGCCAAACATAACACGCCCACGGCGACCATGCTGTCCAAAGAGCAGGTACAGTAGAGGTCCGATGAAAGGTGTTGACCAGATGACCAATAACCAGAGGATAGTACCAACAGCAGAATGCTCATCATCAAAAACCATAACGGTCTCAATAATATGACCAATCACCGGTATAAACACAATGACCAAAAACAATAAAGAATTAGCTACACAACCACGATTTGTTGACATTAAAGATCTCCTCAATAGGAAGCGCTGAACCTTTTAGCAAAGTAACCAGGTTCAACGCTATTTTTTCATTCATTTCACTGTTTATTTTACGGATGAAGGGCTATTCGTGTTGCATAAGAAGAGTGTCTTGCATGTCAGGTAGGTAAGAATTTTCTGGCCATGCGCATCGCCAGGGGACGATACGTGTGCTCATAGCAGCCGACAAAGCGCATTGTTTTACCACCCCAGCCGCGCTTGAAGCGATAGACGCCTGCCATAGCCTCTCCTGCGCTTTCTGTCTCAGGAATGCCCCAGAAGTCGTACTGCACTGCTCCCTGTCTTTTGGCCCAGCATATGGCCGCCCATTGCAGCAGGTAATTAGGCATAAGATTGCGGTGCTCATTGCTCGATGCACCATAGAGATAGATGGCTTGCCGCGCCAGCATTGCCACAAAGATACCAGCCAGGAGGCGCCCATCGTACTCCGCTAAAAAGAGGCAAGCCTGCTGCCCTGGGGCAAAGACATGCCAGGCTTTCAGATAATAGTCAATTGTATGTATCCCAAAGTGGTCACGCTCTCCTGTCGTCCACAGCAGGGCATACCAGGCCTCTACATCCTCAACTGTTTCTGCCGCCCGCACGGTGATACCTTTACGCTCAGCCAGCCGCAGATTGTAACGCCACTTCTCTTTCATAGCTGCCAATAGGACATCTTCAGTTGGCGTCAGATCCAACACAATACTACGAATTGGCTGTACCGGCTGCACGGGATATAAGGGCATTGGTAGGGTAGCCATTGTTGCAATTGTTGCAGTTGTTGCGGTTGTATCCACTGCCTGGAGTTCTTCAATATTTGAGTGTGCGACTGGTACACCGGTCGCCAGGGGGTTTTCTGGGCGTGGATTGCTTCCTGTTGAGTATGTGAGCGCTTCTACCACCCTGTTTGGTTCCAGGCGCAATGCCAGAGCCCCTCGTCTTCGGAGATAGGCATTCAGTTGTGTGAAGAATGCCTGGCACATGCGAGCATCTGACCAGTCAATGACCGGTCCTTTTGGAATGTAGGCAAGGTGTCCTGCCCATAAGGGAAAACCTGGGGCAGGACGGCATAAGACCTGCGCTGCGGCAACCATCTGTCTCTGCTTTCCATCCCAAAGGGAGAAGCGGAGGGGATACCATCCTATGCTCGCCTTGAGTTCCCCCCATCCCCAGCTTTGCAGGAAATGCCCGCCGGGGTGGTCGTTGACGAATTGATCCCACTTCTTCCACTCGAGAGCAGATACACTACGCAAAACGTAGCGGTTTAACGACATAATACTCCTCTGCGGTGCTATACTTCGAGATGCTTCGCTGCGCTCAGCATGACAGGGTTCCTTCGCTGTGCTCAGCATGACAGGGTTCCCTCTCCAAACATTCTCCTCCTTAGTGGTGATATAATATCATGTAATGGGTTAAACAACCCAGTTTTTTTTCCTGAGATATACACAAGAGAACAAATAAAATGTTGGTCATTGCGACTAACAGGAGGCACGTAGTGAAAATTGTGATCCTTGGTTGTGGCCGTGTTGGCGCAGCTCTGGCTACTATGATGGATCGTGAAGGACATACAGTCTCGATTATCGACTATAGCAGCGAAGCCTTCCGGCGCCTGGAACCAGATTTTAGAGGCACCACTATTATAGGAAACGGGGTTGACGAAGAAGTACTTATCCGCGCGGGAATCAAAGAAGCCGATGGCTTTGCTGCCGTTACCAACGGGGATAATCGAAATATCATGTCCAGTCAAATTGCAAGAGAGATCTTCAATGTCAAGAAGGTCGTTTGTCGCATTTACGATCCAATGCGACAGAGTACATATCATGAACTTGGTCTAGAAACAATCTGCCCTACAACCATTGGGGCACAAATGATTTTTAATGCCCTTACTAAAACTGGGCAGGCGGAAAAAGCAGCAAAAGCAGCAAAAGAATAAAGGAGCAAGAGAACGAGAGGACAAGGAGAACAGTATGTATATTATTATCGGCGGCGGTGGTGACGTCGGCTATTATCTCACCAAGAGCTTGCTGAGCAAGGGCCACGAAGTTCTCTTATTAGAAAAAGGCGCGAGTCGTTATCAATCACTTTCAGATGAACTTGGTCAGTCGGTTGTCCGTGGCGATGCCTGCGAAGCAAGAACAATGGAAGAGGTTGGAGCGCATCGTGCTGATGTCGTGATTGCTGTTACAGGTGAAGACGATGATAACCTGGTTATCTGCCAGATGGCAAAGAAACGTTTCAAAGTAGCACGCACAATTGCCCGGTTAAATAATCCGAAATACGATCTACTTTTTCAAAAGTTAGGGATCGATATTACCGTCAGCCCTACGCGATCTATTCTCTCACTGATCGAAGCAGAGCTACCTGGCTCTTCCTTTGTAACACTGATGACGCTGAGGAGAGCGGGGCTAGGTATCGTAGAAGTACATGTCCCCGCAGATTCACCGATAGTTGGGAAATCATTAAGCACGATCAAACTCCCGCGAAGTGGCAATATCGCCCTCGTTATTCGCGACAATGAATATATAGTACCCACCGCAGAGACGAAGATTTTTGCCGATGATGATGTTTTTGCACTGGTCAATCGCGAGGGTGAGGAGGCACTACGCGATGCACTGGGAGCTACCCGCTAAATGTGCATGGGACAACTCCCCACAGCTAAAGCCGGTGGCTTCTCAGTTAAGCGCGTTTTGGAAGAGTTGATTTGGCAACTGTGCAGGACAGACGCCAAATCAACTCTCTGTTTCCTCCTCACTGCTTTCCGAAAGTGGACTTTTGATATCAGGTACAGGGCGCAACAGATCAATATGCTCCGGTTGTAGCGAGCTCCCCTTCATTGAGGGAGTCGAGGGAGTCAGCTTTTCTGCCCCTTCGCCCGCGTCAACTGTGCGTGTATTCTCCCCGGGATGGTCTTCTAGTATATGCATATTCACCTTCTTTTTCCTAGGCAAAAAGACGCCAGGAGGCCGAATAACTATCGGTTTACGCTTATGCTCGAGTATCTGGTCGGCCGTCTTACCTTTTGCCGAATTATACAGGCTAACAGTAACCACCCAGGCAGCTGCAACGATCGGCGTAGCCAACAACGCGCCAAAAGCGCCGAACAACTGGACGCCGATAATCAAACATAAAATAGCGGCAATGGGGTGAAGACCAACCGCATGCCCCACGATACGAGGCCCCAGGACATTGCTCTCCAACATCTGAATGCAAACGAAGTAAAGGATAATCCAAATAGTACGTGGAAAGGGGTCTGGCAACAGTAATGATATGAGTAAAGCGGGAATGGTTGCCAGTGCCGGGCCAACCATGGGAATCGTTTCAAAAAGAAAACCTAAAAAGGCAATGATGAGAGCGTAACCGCTTAATCCCAAAAAGTAACAGCCTACCCCAGCCAGAACGCCAATAATTGCGGCGAGGGTGAGTTGTCCACGAATATAATTGCCAACCACGCGGTTAAGAGCATCCTCAGACACCGCAAACGTTTTCAGAGAGCGCTCGGGCAGAATTTTTACCAGGTTATGACGTATATTCCTGCCATCGAGCGTGAAGTAGAAACTCATCACAAGGATTAATAGAATATCGATAAAAGCGCTAGTCACAACAAAGGCAACATTCACCACGTTGGTGGCAGCGGTCTGCGCGAAGCCTACTAATTGTCCTTTGACTTGATTGATTGCATCATCAATGTTCGCCTGCGGAATACCTCTTTTCACCAGAAAGTCATCCAGGTATTTAAACTGATCCGGTAAATTGATAAAGAATTTCGTGACGACGACCCGGAAGCTGAGCACCTGTTGGATCAAGGAGAAAGCAAGCGCAAAAAAGAGAAGAGAAAGCAGGGTCAGGGCAACAATATACAAGATGAGCGTCGCCAAAGGACGGGGAACTTTATTTTTTTCTAGAAAGTTTACTCCCGGAGTGATCAAAAATGCCAGGGCCATTGATAGCAGGAGCAAGAGAACCGCGTGAATAAACAGGCCTACGAAAAGGTTCCAGACAAACCAAATGATAATGCCGATGCAGACAATGCTTAAGAGAATGTCGCGTCTCCGCGGCCAATTCGCTTTCTCCATGATTTCCGTTCCTTCTCAATCAGTATGCTCAATCAGTGTGGGTCAGAGTTGTATCTCTATTTTGACAGGTTTCTGTTAAAAGTACAAGCCATAATATTTAATGAGGTTTCACAAAATAATCCGGTGGATGGTGAATTTCGATGATACTTTTTTGGACGCTGTGCCGTTGTTATTATTGGCGTGGTTTTCTCCAGACATTCCAGGAATGCATTGTCCCAAAAGTCTATCGATACTAATCCAATGTATCTCAAGTTAATATTGCTCGTGACATTCGTCTATTAGAACAAGGATATACCTACATATCCTTTAAACACGTACGGAAGTTTAAAGAGGACTCACCCATGGATGCATCTACCACGCTAGCAATAACCCAAACGGTCCTGGCATGGACACTTCTTGGGTTTCTACTGGCCTGGATGGTTACTTTCGCAGTGTTAGCTTTACGCGCAAATCCAACCAGCACAATCAAGTTAGAAGAGTTGCCAACGCCAGCACGCTCTTTTCCTGTTACCACTGCCTCAACATCGCTGCATGTGAAAGCTACTCAACCGGTAGCTGTACCCATTAGCAAAGAGAACCATGACAACTCTGGCGAGATGGATACGGTTTCTATGGCATAATTATTACAAAATGAGAGAGCCAGTAGGAAGGCAGAAGATCCACCGAGGGCCGATAAATCGGCGCTGGGCGCGATAAATCGGCCCCTACGGCCTGTTCATACACCTGAGGTGAATAGTGTATGGGGGCACGTTAAATCGGCCCCAACATTTGACCAGATGATTTTGTTAGAACTGAACATTTTCGCCGGGGCGTGCCGGGCGAAACTGATCATTATCATTAATAAACACAAAATGGCTATCCTGCACATTCACAATCATATCCAGTTTACCATCTCCGTTGACATCCTTAAATGTCAGCGTCACCACCGCCAGTTCCTGACCCGATCCGACTAACGTTGGGCCCATATAAATCTTGGCTTTTGAGGAATCACCACCCGGAAATTCTATGATCTGTATATGACGATTTAAATTTAAAGCCAGAAAATGGCTTGGATTGGTTGCTGAATCGTTATGTCCTACCACCATATCCGTCTGGAATGTCCGAGGTCGCCCATAATGCCAATCATCTTGCGTTACCTGCCACCAGTTGGCCACCGTGGTCAACAAGACCCAGCCTACCACCATGATGAACATTGCCATACCCAGGAGCACGGTCCAATGAAAACGAGGCATGAAGGGACGAATCATTAAATCGTCCGTGCGCCGAATTGCAATTTCATCGTTTGCGGTCTCCTCGTCATGGCGTCGATTGCCCGAGACTGCCGGCATATTTGTCTTTGTAGCGGAACTGCGAGGTGGAACGGTGGATTTGTTGCGAGTCTGGTAGCTTCCCTGGCTAGAAAGCACACGTACATCAGCAGAGGCTCGTCCTACCTCTGATCTTACATCGGCTATTCTCTGATAATGAAGTGCGCTACTGGGTGTACGTTCAGGTTCAGCATCATCGAAAGCATATAGCTCGGCAGGGTTGTATATTCCCTGCAAATATTTCTGAGCCACAACATTACCGTCCTCTCGTTTTTCAATGAATCGAGGCTTTAGATATTTTGTTCTAATTACTATCCAAGATGAAGTATACACTCAAAGGTGGCATTTTGCAAGCTTTTTTGGAACAAATTTGCTATTTTTTCAAATTTATATGGGTGGGGTTCAGGGAGAGCGCAAGGGAGCAGCGCGGGGTCCAGGGCGACCACAAGGGATCGCCTATTCGCACCAACTTAAGGGAGGTTGCAGAGTTGCCCAGAGCGAGGGCGACCACGAGGGATCGCCCCTACCATGGACGAACGAACCTGGAAAGGGGATTCGTAGCATAGTAGGGGCGATCCCTCGTGGTCGCCCATGCGCACCAACTTAAGAATTGATGAGCTATTCGGCAAGGAACGAGGCAACCTCGTCGAGAGGCTTCTTGCGCGTCTCAGTGTCTCAGATGGAGCATCTGACGAACGGACTTCGCTGAACCTGCTCCCACTGGCGTCACTGCTGCCTCGAAGGGGATCCTTACAGGGGCAGGCACTCACGGGAGCAGGACGAGGGCGACGCACAACACAAGGCGTCCCCACCCCGCACCTCATCCACTCCCGCCCCTACGGGGACGAAGGCGCTTGCGAGGCGACATCACCACATACCTCCCCCTGAAAGCGAAGGGGATCTCCCGAACGGGCTTCATTCCTGACTCAAAACACAACCATTCTGAAGTTGGTGCGCATGGGTGATCCCTTGTGGTCGCCCTCTCTGGGCCGCACCCTCATTTCCACCAGAGCTGTCATTCGCCAACAAAGTCCTGAAAGCCCCCACCCCTACGGGAAAACGGCGTTTCTTCCTCCCTAACTTGACGCCTATTGGCGATCCCTCGTGGTCGCCTTTGGCTGGCCGTACACCTCATTT
>WNFW01002852.1_pt1 | contig 11918 bp, 8 predicted proteins | sample 5400131 | NCBI WGS metagenome assembly WNFW01 (sample SAMN13153362, study PRJNA577476) | soil metagenome | isolation source: 20 cm soil or saprolite under grassland replicate 1 | place: USA:California | collected 2016-06-15
GGACGTGGCGCGGGTGGACGTGGGACCGCAGCCCCGCTTCGGCGCGGTGACGCGGGATGGCCGGGGCGAAGCGGTGTCCGCCGCGGTGATCATTCTGAAGGGCTCAAATGGTCGGGAAGTTGTGAAGCGCGTCCAAGCCCGACTTGTGGAAATCGAGTCCGTCCTGCCGGCGGGCGTTCGGATCCGGCCCTTCTACAGCCAGGGTGAAGTTGTCCGCCGCACGACTCACACGATGTTCACGAATCTCACCGAAGGCGCGCTGCTCGTCATCGCGATCCTCTTCCTCTTCCTTCGTAATCTCCGAGCATCGCTCCTCACCGCCTCGGTGATCCCGCTGTCGCTGTTGTTTGCGTTCCTCGCGATGAAGCGATTCGGCCTTACTGCGAATCTCATGAGTCTGGGCGCGCTGGACTTTGGTCTCATCGTGGATGCCTCCGTCGTGATGGTGGAGAACTCTGTGCGTCGCCTTGTCGGAACGCGCTCACAATCGATCAGTGAGCGACAAGACGTGCTCCGCGCTGCCGCGTTCGAGGTGGGACGACCGATCGTCTTCGGGATCGCGATCATTGTCGCGGTTTACATCCCGATCTTTGCGCTCCAAGGGCTCGAAGGCCGCATGTTCAGACCGATGGCGTTCACGGTTTGTGCGGCGGTCTTGGGGTCGCTGCTCTTGGCACTGAGCTATGTGCCCGCCGTCGCATCGTATGTGTTCGCGCGCGGCGGCGGATCTTCGAAGGAGCACGATGACCCCGCGTGGTTCATTAAGCTCCAAAGCAGATACCAGCGCGCACTCGAGTGGTCACTCCTCCAACGGAAGCGGGTGGTGGGCGCGACCGTCGGTCTCTTCACTGTCGCACTCATCTCGGTGCCGTTCCTGGGCACAGAGTTCATGCCCAAGCTGGACGAAGGGTATCTCCTCATCGAGACGCGACGCATCCAGAGCGCGTCGTTGCCACACGGTATCGCCGTTTCGGACGATGTCGAGCGCACGTTACGGAAATTCCCCGAGGTCCAGAACGTCGTGACGAACCTTGGCCGCCCACATGAGGCCACCGAGGTGATGGCGCTCCACCAGGCGGACGTTTATGTCGTTCTGAATCCCAAACGCCAATGGCGGGTGGGATCGCTCGACGAGCTGATCGTCCGCATGGACTCTGCGCTTTCCGAGATACCGGGACTCGTCTTTGAGTTCAGCGCCCCAATGCGGATGCGGCTCGATGAGGTGATTTCCGGAGTCCGGACCGAACTGGGAGTTAAAGTCTACGGCGACAGCCTGCCGCTCCTCCAAGAGAAGGCAGATGAGATCGAAGCTGTCGTGCGATCCGTACGCGGCGCGGAGGACGTTTCCGTCGGCGTGAGTGCCGGAGCGATGCAGCTCGAGGTGGATCTCGACCGCGCGACAATCGCCCGTTACGGGCTGAACGTCGCTGACCTGCGAGAAGCCATAGAGACCGGCGTGGGTGGCATGCAGGCGACCGAGGTGATCGACGGGCGGAAGCGGTTCCCGATCGTGGTGCGCCTGGCTGCTTCCTTCCGGTCCACGCCGGAGGCCGTGGAGCAAACGCTCATCCGTACGCCGGCCGGCGGGACGGTCACCCTGTCTCAAGTCGCGCGGGTCCGGACGGTCGAGGGGCCCGAGGTCATCAACCACGAGGGCGGGCAACGTTACGTCGTCGTACAAAGCAACGTGCGCGGGCGCGACCTCGGCGGGTTCGCGGCCGATGTGAAAACAGCTGTCCGCCAGCGCGTGACGTTTCCGCCCGGCTACTACGTCACCTATGGCGGCCAATTCGAGAATCAGTCCCGCGCCACGCGGCGACTGGCAATCATCGTCCCGCTCGTACTTCTCGCTATCGCTGGGCTGTTGTACGCGACGTTCGACACGCTTCGCCACGCCGTGCTCGTGATGCTGGCGGTGCCGTTCGCGCTCGTCGGGGGGATCGCGGCTCTCTGGCTCCGAGGTCTCCATCTCAACCTCAGCGCGTCAGTGGGGTTCATTGCGCTGTTCGGCGTGGCGGTGCTCAATGGCGTCGTGTTGGTGACATATATCAACCAGTTGCGCGCGGCTGGTCGGGAGCTGTACGAGGCTGTGCGGGAGGGTGCCACAATCCGGCTGCGGCCCGTCCTCATGACAGCGCTCGTGGCGAGTGTGGGATTCATTCCGATGGCGATCTCGACTGGCAGCGGCGCCGAGGTGCAACGACCTCTTGCTACCGTCGTCATTGGAGGCTTGGTGACAGCGACGTTGCTTACCCTGCTGGTCTTGCCAACGCTCTACAGCTGGGTGGAAACGATGGAGAAGAAGAAGCCCGCATGATGGAGTACCGGGCGGCCAGGGGACTCGCTAACCTTGGGTCCGCCGCCACCGTAGCTCAGCGGTAGAGCTCTCGATTCGTAGTCCTGCACGGCCAGCGCACGCCAGATGATCTCCCTCTGTTGGGCCGAAACGCCGGCGAGTCCGCCAGCGCCCAGCAGGAGTGCCAGCGCCGCCCACATCACGCGCAATCTGAACGTTTCGCTGCGTTCATCGCACATCGTCCATGAAAACCCACAGATCACCGAGTGCGCGTCGCGAGAAAGCTGTGCGTCACGCCGCCGGCGACATACGTGCCAATCACGTCGCCGCGCGCGTTGATGCCGAAGGCACGGGTGGCGCTTGCGCCCGGGACGTCGATCGTGGTGATACCCTCCGAAGTCATCACGTAGCCGTGAAAGCCCGACGCGTTGCGGTAGACACCGACCACGTCCCCGCGTGGATTGATGTCCCACGCCGTCGTCAAGTTGCTGCCCGGGACCAGGAATGGCGTGAGGACGCCGTCGTCGATGATGAACGCCTCGGTGCGATTGTTCGCCATCGCGTTCGTGTAGAGCCCGACGATCCGTCGTCCGTCAGGTCTGGCCCCGTTGTTCATGGAGGCAAACTCGTCGGTCTCGGTGGATCCGTCCCGCCCCATGCGGACGCCCCTCATGCTAGCCATCAGATCATGGTCGTGCCGGCACCCCAGAATCGTGCCGTCAGGCAGTATCCGTTGTGGGAATTCGTACAGGTGACCCGGGAAGTGTACCGTCTCGAACTGTCCGTCCGTTGTGCGACGAAAGCCGTGCGCGGCAGTCGCCTCGTCACCGTTGTTCCAGTGATCGCCGACCACGGCGCCGTCCGGGCCGATACCGCGGACTTCCGTATTGTCTGCGCCCGGGTAATCCACCGTCTCGAACACGCCGTCCTGGAGAATGAATCCGTGGAAGCCGCTCGCGACACGGTATGTGCCCGAGATGACACCCCCCGCATCGATACCCTGTGCGCTCGTGGACAGCGCACCGGGCACATCGATCGTCGTGATGGTGAAGCTCGGTTGCCCGCGCGCGGCATTGGGCAGCAGCGAAAGCTGCGGTTCCCCGGCCAGGGGTTCCCAGCCGGACCGCGCGGCGACTGAACTGGGCTCGCTCGGCGTTGGAAGGTCACACGCGAGCCATACCAGCGGGATGATGACCGCAACTGCGAAGCGCTGCCGTAGCATTCGGCACCTCCGTCCAAAAGAATGGGTGGCGTCAGCGCTCCCGACCGTTCGAGCGCCCCTATTAGAACACGCGGAATCCGGAGACAAACGGGGCCACCGGCGTCGGCTTGCTGCCGCCCTCTCTGCCTCGTATCTCCTTATCCCATGCCTAACTCGGCCCGCGACCCGGCTTCCTGGCCCCGGGTCAAAGCGCTGTTTTTGGAAGCGCTCGAGCAGCCCGACCCCGAGAGAACCGCTTTCGTGCAGCGATCGTGCGGCGCGGATACAGAGTTGCGGGATGAGATCCTGTCCCTCCTCGCGAGTGAAAAGGCGGCCTCGGGCTTCGGCGAAACGCCCGCGGCGGGCCTGCTCGGCATGGGAGCGCCAACGGATCGTTCCGGCTCGCGGCTCCAACCGGGAACGCGACTTGGCGTCTATGAGGTGAGCGGGTTCCTGTCGGCCGGCGGCATGGGAGAGGTCTATCGCGCCCGGCACACCGTGCTCGGCCGGACCGTCGCCATCAAGACCCTCAATCCTTCACTCGCGGACCCGGCCGCGCGGCGCCGCCTGATCCGCGAGGCGCGGCACGCCGCGGTGCTCAACCACGCCAACATCTGCACGATCTATGAAGTCGGGGAAACGGACGGCAAGCCGTTCATCGTGATGGCGCTGGTTGCTGGGCAGTCCCTGAACGACGTGGTGCGCACGCGCCTGCTCACACTGGATCAGGCGCTCGACTACGGTGTGCAAATCGCCGACGCCTTGGACCACGCGCATCGACAGGGAATCGTCCATCGCGACCTCAAGAGCTCGAACGTCGTCCTCGACACGAACGGTCGACCGATCGTGCTGGATTTCGGGCTCGCCAAGCGGCTACCAGAAGGCGACGCGGCTGCGCCGGCCGACTCGACCGTCACGGGGCAGGGGGCACTGGCCGGGACGCTCAGTCACATGGCGCCGGAGGTGCTGTTGGGCGGCTCGGCGGACGTCCGCAGCGACGTGTGGTCTCTGGGCGTGCTCCTATACGAGCTCACTACCGGCACCTTGCCCTTCACGGGCCGGACGCCGTTCGAGACCAGCTCGGCCATTCTCAATGAGCCGCTCCACCCCATGCCCAGAACCGTACCGCTGGCCGTGCGACTGGTGATCGAGCGCTGCCTGGTCAAAGATCCCGACTCCCGTTACCAGCGCGCGGCGGACGTGCGCGCCGCCCTTGACGCGATCCGGCGCCGGCACGCGTGGCCGCTCGTGGGACGACTCCTTGTCAGGGCACGGCGGCGCACGCTCTACGTGAGTGCCGCGGCCGCCGTCGTGGTGGTTTTGGCGGCGAGCGTCGGCCCGGGCGCGTGGCGGCGACTGGCGGGCGCGCGGAACGCGAGGATTGCGACGCTCGCGATCATGCCGCTCGAGAACGCGACGGATGACTCCGCTTTCAACTACTATGCGGCGGGACTCACCGAGGGACTCATCGCGCAGCTCGGCGAGGCGACCGGTGTCCGCGTGATCTCGCCGACGTCCGCCGCTCACGTCGCGCACACCACGGACACGCTCGCGCAGGTCGCCCAGCGCCTCGGTGCCGATGCGGTCGTGTCCGGGCGATTGCGGCGCGCCGGAGACCGCGTGGCGGTGGATGCACGGCTCATCGAGCGCGCGGGCGGCCGCGTGCTATGGTCCGACACGTTCGAGCGAACGGCCGATCAGACACTCGCGCTGCAGGCCGACGTGGTCCGTGCGCTCGCCGCCGCGGTCCGCCTCGCGGTTCGGCCCGGCGCGGCCGACCGACTCGCCATGGTGCGCGCCGTCAGTCCCCAGGCGTACGAGGCTTACCTGAAGGGCCGGTACGAATGGAATCGACGCACGCAGGCCTCACTGCAACGTGCGCTCGCGCATTTTAAGGCCGCGATCGCCCTCGATCCCACGTACGCGCCGGCGTATGCCGCGCTCGCGGACTGCTATAACCAGTTCGGCACCGTGCTCGTCGGCACTGGCTCACCCCGCGAGTACAGACCTCTCGCGGCGGCCGCCGCGATCCGCGCGCTTCAGATTGATCCGTATTCCGCGGAAGCGCACGCGGCACTCGGATACGCGCAACATTATGACTTGCGCTGGGCCGACGCAGAGCGGGAGTTCCGCCGGGCGATCGAGCTCAACCCGAGCTATGCCATGGCGCACGTCTGGTATGCGAACCTGCTCATGTCACGCCGGCGCATGGACGAAGCTCTCGCTGAGGTGCAGCTGGCGCGTGCGCTCGATCCGTTCTCGCTGATCGTCAACGCGAACGTCGGCTGGGTCCTCGCCTACGCGGGCCGGCCGGAGGAGGCCATCGGGCACTTGCGATGGACCTTGGGGCTGGACTCCACCTACGTGCAGGCGCGAGTGCGTCTCGTGGGAGCCCTCATGGCCGCGGGACGCTACGTCGAGGCCCACGACGAGGCGGAGCGACTGGTCCGTCTAACCCATCGGGCGCCCGCGATGGTGATGGCCCTGGCGAGTGCGGACGTAAAGCTCGGGCGGCGCGCGGCTGCGCGCACGCTGCTTGACGAGTTGGTGAAGCGGGGACGGACGAACTACGTCCCGCCGGCCCCGATCGCGCAGGTGTTCGCCGAGCTGGGCGACCGAGAAAAGGCTGTAGCGTGGATGACTCGCGCCTTTGAGGAGCGCTCCAACGCGATCGCGTATCTCGCCGTCGATCCGGGCAATGCCATGATGCGGGATGATCCCCGCTTTCAGAAGTTACTCGCGCGGGCCGGACTTCCCTAACGGGAGGGTGATGGCGACCGCGTCCGACGTAACGGGCCTGCTGCTCCGCTGGTCGCGGGGCGATGCGCAAGCGCTCGAGCAGCTCCTCCCGCTGGTCTATGATCAGTGCCGCCGTATCGCCGACCGGCAGCTGCGCCGGGAACGCGCCGACCATACGCTCAGCCCGACGGCACTGGTTCATGAGCTCTACCTGCAGCTGATCGATCAGCGGCGCGCCACGTGGAGCAACCGTGCGCAGTTCTTCGGGGTGGCCGCGCAGCTCATGCGCCGCATCCTAGTCGACTATGCCCGCAGTCGCCTGGCACAACGGCGCCGCGGCTCGGCCGTTCACGTGTCTCTCGAGGTCGCCGCGGAAGCGCCCGACCGCTCGCGCAGCGCTGAAGTATTGGCCCTGAACGATGCCCTGGACCGCTTGGCCGAGCTCGATCCCGAGCAGCAACGTATTGTCGAGCTGCGTTTTTTTGCGGGTCTGACGGTCGAAGAGATCGCCCATGTGCTCGGGCGCTCGCCGCGCACCGTGAAACGGGAATGGCAGCTCGCGAAAGCGTGGTTGTTTCGTGAGCTCCATCAGACATGATGAATGACGGTCGCACTATCGCCGTCGCTCCTGCACAAGAGCTTGGAACTGGCCACCTGATTCTCCCGATCGGGTGAGCGGGGTACCTAATCCAGCTCGTCCATGCGGCACAAACAATAAACAAACGCTTGGCGCACTCCTGCAGGGGTGACGTGCTCCTCACGTTCACTGGCCATCAGCTGGAAGGGGGTGCCGAATTCGGCATGCAACGCCTCCGGGGAGTACCGAGCGACCTCAAGCCCGCTGCAACGTGTTGGGCCGTCGTCCGCGAAGGTCGCCACGAGGACGAACCCGCCCGGGCGAACAGCCCGCCGCACTTGCGCGACATAGCGGGCTCGGTCGGCCGGCGCAGTGAGAAAGTGGAAGGCAGCCCGGTCATGCCAGACGGAGTAGCCGGTCTTCGGAAGCGACGCGTCCAGAACATCAGCCTCGACCCACCGGACGGTATTGGCCCGCGTGCCGAGACGAGCACGGGCTACGGCGAGTGCGGCGGCCGAGAGATCGAGGACCGTGAGGTCGTGATAGCCCGAGTCCAGAAGATCATCAATCAGGGTTGAGGCACCGCCGCCGACGTCGATAATGGCGCCGCCGGTGGGCGGGCTGACGCGCTGAATCAGGTCCAGCGAACGCTTCGCGTGGACCTGATACCAGCTGACCTGCGTCGGGAGCTTGGTGCGGTAGATGTTCTCCCAGTGAGATCTGCGATCCATTCTTTTCGGCTCACTCGTTGCCCGCCGGCCTCTTGTTGCGGGGATCGTCGGCCGCATTCACGTACGTGATGCTCCACGGACCGACGCTGTGCAGCTGGAACGTCACGCCCGCGGGGCCGGCCCACGCGGAGTGCACCATCTTTGCGGGCATCGCCGCGAAGCTGCCCGCGTTCAGTGCGGTGCCGCCGCTGTACGTGGCGACTTCGCCCATCCCGACATTCAGCGTACCTGCGAGCACCGTCACGTGCTCGATGACCGAATGCCAGTGCGGCGGGATGCGATAGTTGGCGGGAAACCTGAGCCGGAACGTCAACGGGACCGCCTCGGCGGGATTCCCCTCGAGGAGCACGAACTCGGCACCGCGCGGCAGCGATGGCGGACCGGGGGCCCACGCCAGTGTGGCTGCGTGCGCGACGATGACCTGCGACGTTGGGGCAGGCGCCGCCTGGGTCTGGGCCGCGAGCGCCGCCGGAACGACGGCCAGAACAGCGAGCGCGATGGTGGAACGGAGCGACATGGCAGTCTCCAAGTGGTTGGGTACCTAATCCTCGCCTCCCCCTCGACATAGGACAAATACGACGTTTTAATACGTCACATCGGTTAAACCCTATGTCAAAACCCGGCCTCACGCTCCATCGCCTCGATCTATTCCTCGCCGTCCTGGACGCGGGCGGAGTAGCCCGCGGTGCGCACGCGCGCCGCCTCAGCCAGCCTGCGGTCTCGGAGCACCTGCGCGGGCTCGAAGCGTTCTTCGGCGCGCCGCTGTTCGAGCGAGCCGGGCGCGGGGTCCGGCCAACCGCGGCCGCCCGCCTCGTCGAGCCGTTCGTCCGCCAGGCGCTCGGGTTGGTGAAGAGCGCCGAGCAGGCAACTGTCGAACTGCGTGGTCTGCGGGCGGGCACGGTCGCCGTGGGCGCGAGCACGACGCCGGGGACGTATCTGTTACCGGCAGTGCTCGGGCGATTTCATTCAGCTCACCCGCAGATCGCGCTCACACTGCGCATTGGAGACACGCGCGAAGTCGAGCAGTGGGTCGCCGCGGGTTCGGTGGAGCTCGGGGTGATCGGCGCGGCGCCGGTGCGCCCGGGACTCGTCGCCGAGCCGTGGGTGAAAGACGAGCTCGTGGCGATTGTCGCGCGCCGAGATCCGCTCGCGCGCCGGCGCACGCTTGTGGGCGCTGCGCTCGCGGATCAGCCGTACATCGCGAGAGAAGAAGGATCGAGCACGCGCGCCGTGGCCGAGCAGTCCCTCGCCGATCTGGGCGTGACGTTGCGGCCGGTGATGGAGCTCGGGAGCACCGAGGCGGTGCGGGAAGCCGTGGCCGCCGGGCTCGGCGTGTCCGTCGTGTCGCGGCACGCCGTGCGGACGGGCGACCCACGGGTGGTCGCGATCCGCCTTCAGGGCCGTCAGTGGGTGCGGGACCTGCTCGTGATTCGGCGCCAGGGAGCGCCGCTGAGTCCGGCCGCGGCGCGGCTGCGGGAGCTTCTGTTCGCCAGTCGCTGAGTAGCGCTTGTGGAGTACCGTATCGAACAGCGCGCCGCTGAGTTAGGGGACCGCCACCGTAGCTCAGTGGTAGAGCTCTCGATTCGTAATCCTGCACGGCCAGCGCATGCCAGCGCTGGCCGTTGTGTTTTCAACGAGTTCCGTTGCCGGACCGCTGGTTAACGCTCGTGAGAGACGAAGAAGCTGGCACCACCGTTGACACCACCCGACGTGTGCACGAGCGTCTGGCCTGTGACCGATGCTCTGTCCGCCCTCAGCGCGGCTCTCGCCGACCGCTACCGCCTCGAGCGCGAGCTCGGCCACGGCGGGATGGCCACCGTCTACCTCGCCCAGGACCTGAAGCACGACCGCGCCGTCGCGCTCAAGGTCCTGAAGCCTGAACTTGCCCACGCACTCGGTCCCGAGCGCTTCCTGCGAGAGATCCAGGTCACCGCGCAGCTCGATCACCCCCACATCCTACCATTGCTGGATTCCGGCGACGCCGGCGGGTTCCTGTACTATGTCATGCCCTATGTCCAAGGCGAGACACTTCGCACGCGGCTGACGCGAGAAAAACAGCTACCCCTCGACGATGCGTTTCAGATCGCGGCGGAGGTCGCTGATGCGCTGAATTACGCCCACGGCCAGGGGATCGTGCATCGGGACATCAAGCCTGAAAACCTGCTTCTGGCGGGCCGGCATGTTCGAGTGGCGGACTTCGGCATCGCGCGGGCGGTGACTGCGGCGGGCCGCGACTCACTGACCGCGACGGGGGTCGCGATCGGCACACCGGCGTACATGAGTCCCGAGCAGGCGGGCGGGAGCAAGGACGTCGATGGCCGCTCCGACCTCTACAGCCTCGGCTGTGTGTTGTACGAAATGTTGGCGGGACATCCTCCCTTCACTGGGGGCACGGCGCACGAAATTCTGGCGCGGCACTCCATGGATGCGGTGCCAAGTCTCGCGGCGGCGCGGCCGACGGTGCCGGAAGGCCTCGAGCGCGCCATCGCGACCGCGCTGGCGAAGGTGCCGGCGGACCGGTTCAGCACGGCTGCGCAGTTTGCTGACGCCCTCGCGCGGCGGGGATCATCGGCGACGGTGGGCGCGGCGCGATCCTCCCGCCGGGTCGCTCGGCTTGCGGTGATCGCGGTCGGCGGGATGGTGACAGTTGGCGGCGCGATACTGATGCTCCGTCCCAGCCCCAAGGCACCGGGCTACGCGCGCACGGCGATCGCCGTGCTGCCGTTCCAGAATCTGAGCGCGCAGGGGCCGCACGCCTACTTCGCGGGCGGACTGCACGACGAGCTCTTGACCCAGCTCTCGAAAGTGGCGGCCCTCAAAGTAATCAGCCGAACCTCGGTGATGGGCTACGAAGGCACCAAGACCCCCTTACGGCAGATCGCGAGCGAGCTCGGGGTGGGAAGCGTCGTGGAGGGAAGCGTCCAGGTCATCGACGGGCGGCTACGGGTGAACGTGGAGCTGATTGACGCGGCTACGGACGGACAGATCTGGGCGGAGCGATACGACCGCAAGCTCGTCGACGCATTCGGAATTCAGAGTGACGTCGCGCAGCAGATCGTGACGGCAGTGGGGGCAGCGCTCAGCGGTGCCGAGCAGCAGCGACTGGCCGCGGCCCCCACCGCGAATGCCGAGGCCTATCAGGCATACCTGCAGGGCCGCGAGTATTCGACTCGCCCGGGCTTCGTCGGCCAGAACTACGAGATTGGCCAGCAGCTTTTCGAACGGGCGCTTGCGCTCGATTCAGGCTTTGCTCTAGCCCATGCGGCGCTCTCGCAGGTCCACGGCCGCCTCTACTCCCTCCGCTTGGATCCCTCGCCCGCACGATTCGCGCGCCAGCGAGAGGAAGCGGAAGCCGCGCTACGACTCGCGCCGAGCCTCCCGCAGGCGCACCTCGCGATGGCGGGTGTGTATCGCGCGCAGTACGACCTGCAGTTGGAGTTGGGAGAGCTCGCGATCGCGCTCAAGGGGCTGCCGGCCGACGCCGAGCTCTGGTCGCTCACCGGGGCCGTGCACCGCCGTTTGGGCAAGTGGAGCGAGGCCATCATGGAGTACCAGAAGGCCGCGCAGCTGGACCCGCGGAACGCAAATCTGTTCTACGCTCTCGGGACCAGTTTCACCTGGACGCGCCGCTACGCAGAGGCGGTGCGCGCGTACGACCGTGCCTTGAGTCTTGCTCCCGACTTTCACATTGCCGCAGTCGTGAGGGGGTGGACCTACGTCCATTGGGAGGGCCAGCTCGATACGTTGCGGCTGGTTCTGCGTCGCCTGCCGAGCGATGCTCCGCTAGCGAGCTACGGGACGAGAGTCGCGCATGATGTGCAGCTCCTCTACTGGCAGCGGCAACCCGACAGCCTGCTCCGCGTACTCCTCGCGTCGCGCGCCGAGGCATTCGACGGACAGCCATTCTTCTGGCCCAAGTCTCTGTACGCCGCCTGGGCACACCGGTTGCGCGGCGATCGCCTTCTCGCGCGCGCGGCGTTCGATTCCGCCCTGGTGCTCGTGGACTCTGTTCTCAAGAAGCTGCCGGACGACTGGCGTGTGCATGCGGCCCGCGGCCTGGTATTGGCAGGACTGGGCCGCGGCGACGAGGCGCGCCGTGAAGCCCGCTGGCTCGAGCAATCGGTGGTGTACCGCGCGGACGCGTTTTTCGGCGCGTTGTGCGCGGAGGCACGCGCCCGGGTCCTCGCGCAGGTCGGCGATGCTGACGCAGCCCTCGACCAGATCGATCGGCTACTGACGAAGCCTGCCTTCTTCAGTCTCCATTCGATCCAGCTGGACCCGCTCTATGACCCGATCCGCGACCACCCGCGGTTTAAGGCACTCCTGGCGAAGTACGCCGAGCGCTGAGCCTTGAGACACTGCGCGGGGTGCGAG
>WNFW01002855.1_pt1 | contig 11916 bp, 11 predicted proteins | sample 5400131 | NCBI WGS metagenome assembly WNFW01 (sample SAMN13153362, study PRJNA577476) | soil metagenome | isolation source: 20 cm soil or saprolite under grassland replicate 1 | place: USA:California | collected 2016-06-15
ACGACGAATATGAGGCGAGGATGGGCGCCGCCCTGGAGGGACTTCGGTCCCGTGTTTCGGGTCTCGACAGGGTGGTGTTCGGCGACCTGTTTCTCGCCGACATCCGAGCCTACCGGGAGCGGATGCTCGCGCGCATCGGGATGCGGGGACTGTTTCCGCTGTGGCTCCGGGACACTCGCGCGCTGGCGGCGGACTTCGTGCGGCAAGGGTACAAGGCGGTGCTCGCGTGTGTGGACTCGCACGCGCTCCCCGCCGCGTTCGCGGGACGGGAATTCGACGCGGCGCTGCTGCGCGATCTCCCGTCCGGGGTCGACCCGTGTGGCGAGAACGGCGAGTTTCACACGTTCGTGTACGCGGGACCGGTCCTGCGCGCGCCCGTACTTCATCGGCGGGGCGAGATCGTGGTGCGGGAGGGGCGGTTTGTGTATTGTGATCTCGAGGAGATCCCCACGTCATGAAACGAGTCTGTTGGTTGAGCCTGGCGCTCACCGCGGCCTGCAGCGATGCGCTCGAGCAGACGAGCTCGGCAGGGCAGGTGATTGGAGTCGTCAACGCCTTGGATCGGACGCTGTCGGTCATCTCAGCCACCGACTTCACCGTGTCCACACGCGACTGGCAGAGCGGTGGTGCGAGCCCACGCACGATCGACGGTCGGGGGCACGTGTTCGTCGTCCCGCTCGGGGCCGCGGACGCCGTCGGCGTCAGCCGTTTCTTCACCTGCCACGCTGGCACCTGCCAGCGATCGGACTATGTGCTGCCGCTGGCCCCCGGGTCGGGTGCCACCGGCGCGGCCATTCAGGACGACTCGATTGCGTGGATTGCGAACCCTCATCTCAACTCCGTGACGCGTCTCAACTACTTGAGCGGTGACACCGCGAGCGTCGCGGCTGGAGTGTATCCGCAGGCAGTGGCCATCGTCGGTACCCGGGTGTTCGTCGTCAACAGCAATCTTTTGGGTGCGACGCCCGCGGGGCCGAGCTGGCTGACGTCGTTCGATTGCTGCACGGCGACCCCCACCCCGGACTCGATCGCACTGACCGGCGTGAACGCACGCTTTGCCGTCGTGGGCGACGACAGCCTGTTGTACGTGATCGAGTCGGGCCACGCCGGAGCGGCGGATGGGAAGCTGTCCATCGTCGATCCTGCGACGCGGACCGAGATCGCCGTGTTGAACGGATTGGGAGAATCGCCTGGGGCGGCGGCGTTTCACCCGGCCGGAAGTCGCCTCCTGGTCGCTTCCGCTGCCGAGGGCATCCTCGAGGTGAACACATCGGTCCGCGCGGTCACGCGAGGGCACGGCAATGGGATCAAGCCCGGTGGGCAGGGCGTGTCGGGTCTGGCGATCGATCTGCGAGGTCGGGTCTATGCCGTAGACGCCAGTTCCAGCGGTGCCCCACCCGAACTTTGTGCCGTTAGCCGCGGCGTCGTCCACGTGCTGAACGCACCGCCTGATTACAGCGAGATTCACACGGCTACGGTCGGCTGCGGCCCAACCACTGCCGCGATCGCCGTGACGCAATAGCCCATGAGCCTCGTCACGACGCCCGCCCTCGTGCTCCAGACGTACCGCTACAGCGAGACGTCCAAAGTCGTACGACTCGCCACACGCGACCTGGGTGTCCAGAGCGCCATCGCCAAGGGTGCGCTTCGCCCGAAGAGCCGTTTCGGGGCGGGTCTGGAGCTGTTGAGCGAAGGGATGGCCCAGCTCTACTTCCGCGAGACCCGTGAGCTCCATACGCTGGGGGCGTTCGATCTGGTCAACTTGCGGCGCGACCTGGCGGCCGACGTGGGGCGGTTCGCGGGGGCCACGATGCTCGCCGAGGTCATGCTCAAGATGGCCCCACCCGCGCCGCTCCCCGCTGCCTACGACGCCCTCACAGCCGCGCTCGATGCGCTCGCCGGCGCACCGCCGGACGCGATCGATGCCACCGGTGTGCGGGGCATCTGGGTGCTCTTGGGCGTGCTGGGGTTCGAGCCGTCGCTCGGGACTTGCGTCCGCGACGGCACGGCCATCGATCCCGACGGTACCGACCCCGTGTGCTTCAGTGTGGCCGAGGGCGGGGTCGCCTGCGCCGGCTGCACGCCGGCGCCGCCGCTCACCCGGCTGCCGCGGCAGGCGTACCGGGACCTCCTTGTGCTGAACGACACCGCGGCGGAGCTACCCCGGCTCGACGCGCCACATGCCGCCGCCCACCGCCGTCTCGTCGCCCGCTTCGTCCGACACCACTTCGGCGAGGCCGGCACTCTGTCCGCCCTCGACTTCTGGGAGCGTCGCGCGTGGGTCCCCACGCCCATTCCAGTCCCGTCCGCCGCTTCGTAATCGGCACCGCCGGTCACATCGACCACGGCAAGACGGCGCTCGTAAAGGCCCTGACCGGCGTCGACACCGACCGCTGGGAGGAGGAGAAGCGTCGGGGAATCACGATCGACCTGGGCTTCGCGCCGCTCCCCTTGAGCGACCACGTTCAGGCCAGCGTCGTGGACGTTCCGGGACACGAGGGGTTCGTCCGCAACATGCTCGCGGGCGCGACGGGCATCGACGTCGCGTTGCTCGTGGTCGCGGCGGACGAAGGGCTCATGCCGCAGACGGAGGAGCACCTTGCCATCGTCGAGCTGCTCGGCGTGCGGCGCGGCATTCCCGTCATCACCAAACGGGATCTGGCGGAGCCGGAGTGGCTCGACCTCGTGCAGTCCGAGGTGAGCGAGCGGCTGCAGCGCAGTCGGGTGCGCTGGGAGCCGGCGATCGCCGTGTCGGCGCTGACCGGCGCAGGGCTGGACGAGCTCCGGTCGGCGCTGCAGCGGGTGGCAGACGACCTGATCGAGCGGCCGGCCGAAGACCTGTTCCGCCTCCCGATCGACCGGGTCTTCGCGGTGGCGGGGGCGGGCACGGTCGTGACCGGGACCACCTGGACGGGGACGGTGGCGGTGGGTGATGCCGTGCGCCTGCTCCCCCTCGAGCGCGAGGTACGGGTGCGCTCGATCGAAGTGCACGGCCAGGCGGCTGACCGGGCGGTGCCCGGCCGCCGCACCGCGTTGGCACTCGTCGGGGTCGAGAAGAGCGAGCTGGCGCGCGGCGACGTGGCGGTGACCGGAGCGGGCTGGCGGGCGACTACAATGCTCGACGCGGCGGTCGAGCTGCTCCCCACCGCCCGCAAGCCGATCGGCTCGCGTACCCGGCTCCGCGTGCACCTCGGCACGGCCGAAGTGCTGGCGCGTGTCGTTCAAGTTCGCTCGATCGGGCCCGGGGAGCGTGGGCTCGCCCGGCTGGTGCTCGAGACGCCGCTCGTGGCCCGGGGCGGGGACCGGTTTGTGTTGCGGTCGTTTTCGCCCGTGACGACGATCGGCGGCGGGGTCGTGCTCGACCCCTTCCCGGCGCCGCGCCCGCGCCTGCGCCAGCGGCGCCTCGCGGCAGAGCAGCCGGCGCTCGAGCGGTTGCAGGTGCTCGCGCACGAGGCCGGGCTCGCCGGGTTGCCCGTCGACGGCCTGCCCATGCGACTCGGGCTGCTCCCTGGACGAGTGCCCACGCTACTCGCGGAGGCGGGCAAGGACCTTCTCAGCCTGGGCGCAACCGTCGTGGCGCGGCCGGTCGTGGCAGCCGAGGCGACTCGGCTGGTAGACGTGCTGCGGCGCTACCACAAGGAGCACCCGATCGATCCCGGCATGTCGCTGCAGGCCCTCCGAGCGGCCGTTGGGGCCCCGGCGCCGCCGCCGGCCGTGCTGGACGCAGTGCTCGAAATCGGTATGCGGGCGGGGCAGCTGGAGGTGACGGGGAGCGTGGCGCGGCTCGGGGGGTGGCACCCCGCCTTCGATGCGCGCACGAGCGACCTGCGAGACACGCTGGCCCGCCGCCTGGTGGACGCGCGCTGGGAGGTGCCGACGCTGGGGGAGCTGGAGCGTGAGTTCCCGGGCGCGCCGATCCGGGCGTTGCTCGCGCACCTGGCCCGGGAGGGGGGGGCCGAACAGATCGACCAGGAGCGTTACGCGGCGCCGCAGGCAGTGGCGTCGTTTCGCGCCGGTCTCGAAACGGCCCTCTCCGAGCTCGGCACGGCGACCCCCGCCGAGTTACGGGAGCGCTTCGGGCTCACCCGCAAGTACTTGATCCCCTTGCTCGAGTGGGCCGACCGGCGCGGCATCACGCGCCGCGCCGGAGACGCCCGCGTCTTGGCACGGTTGACAGCAGGGAAAGATGGCCCATAGTTTTGGGCGAACGTCCTAGATCGGTTCACCCGCGACAAGGAGTGCGGTCCCAAGGTTCTTTCTCGTTCGCAGAGGAGTGGTGGATGAGGCGGTGCGCCTGGGCGGTGCTGGGGCTCGGGCTTTGGGCGGCGGGGGTGGGGGGGGTGGCGGGGCGGGCATGGGGGCAGAACCCCCGACCCACGGTTGAGCTCAAACAGAATTTCCCGAACCCGTTCAATCCGGCGACGACGATCCCGTTTTCGCTGGGCGGTGACCTGTTTGCCAACGGTCACCGGCCGAAGGTTTCGCTCAAGATCTACAACGTCTTAGCGCAGCTCGTCGCCGTCCCGATCCTGCAAGGGACCGGCGAGGCGCTCGACAATCTCGAGCTCGTTTGCTCGAGCGCGGAGGGGTGCGCCTACAGCGCCTACTGGGACGGCAACGTGCGCAACACCGGCCAGCAGGCGGCCTCGGGAGTCTACTTGTATCAGCTGGTGGTCGACGGCCAGCGCTTCACCAAGAAGATGATCATCATGAAGTGACTCACCGCGGGTGCTCCAGCACGATGTAGCGCACGTCGTCCCGCCCCATGTCTTTCAACCACTGAATCAGCTCGCCGATGCGGCCGGGGGGCTCGATCCCCTTGCGACCGATGAGCGTGCGGGCGACGTGCAGCACGCGGCCCGCCTGGCCGTACTCCGCGCGATAGTTCCCAAACGCGCTCTGCGCCGTGACGTTGGGCGGTAGCTGGGCCCGCCAGCCTTCCGGCAGCGTGAGCGTCAGCTCGGCCGCTTCCTCGTGCGGCCCGGCGACTGCGGCGACGTCGATCGGGAAGCGCCGCGGCCCGCGGGCCTCGAGCTCGGCTGCGAGGCCCTTCAGCTCGCCATAGTTGTGGATCGGCAGGGTCAGAATGTCGTTGCTGCCGGACGTCGAGGTCGCCTGCGCGTCGCGCACCACGACGGAGATCCGCGGCTCGGCACGGAGGTCGCGTCCATCGAACAGCTCGAGGCTGTCGCCCGTGGCGCCCGGAAACAGCATGTTGACCGCGGCACGCGTGATCCGCTCCCGCTCCGTGGCGCCGAACTGGGTCGCGAACGTGCGGCGCAAGCCGTACTGCTGGTCCCCCGTTGCGACATGGACGTAGCGCCCGTGAAAGACGCCCTGCGGCGACAGCTCGCCGGTCAGCCGAGCGACGTCACGGTTGGCGGTCGTCGAGTCCGACGGGAAGGTGACTTCCTCCCCACTCCCGTCGGGGTGGACCATCAGACCGAACTCACCTTGTTCCGACGGCGGCAGCGAGCCGAACGGGGTGAGCTCGGATGTCAAGTCGAGGTAGAGATAGCGGCCGGAGCGCTCCACCGCGGCGATCATGTGGTCGAACGCCAGAGCCGAGGGCCGATCACGCGCGATCCCGCCCGTGCTCGACAGCAGCACGGGATACGCGCGCAGCCCGAACCGCCGGGCCAGGGCGATGAACAGCGTCGCCTTGTCCTTGCAGTCGCCGTAGCGGGTCGCGAGCACCGCCGCGGGCAGACGCGGTTGAAAGCCCCCGATCCCGAGCGAGAGGGAGACGTAGCGAAAGTCCTGCGCCACCCAGCGATGCAGCGCCCGCAGCGAGTCGTCGAGAGTGCGGGCGTTCGCGACCACGGTCGCCAGCGCCGAGTCGAGCACCGCAGTCACGTCGTAGCGGTCACGGGACAGCGTGCCGTACCAGCGCGCCACGTCGCCCCATTGCATCGGCGCGGCGACGTCGATGTACTGGTCGATGCCGTTTGAATCGGCGGCGAACGGCTCGCGCTCGATCTTGGGCACGTCGGCCGTCGCCCACGTGTACACGCGCCGCCCACCCCGCTCGACGACCTTCCGCGGGAAACTGAGGTTGACTTCCTTGATGCGGACGGCGAGGTTCGCGGGCACCTCGAGCACGTAACGCGACCGGCGGGTCAGCCGTCCTGTGGTCACCCGCCAGCCGCGGTCGAAGTCACCGGGCATCACGGGCTTGAGGGTCTCGACCGTGTAGCTGTAATCGAGCAGCGTGCCGGGCACGATGCCCCCACTCGAGACGCGCCGCAGCTTCACGTCGGAGAAGACGGGCGCTTCCTCCGCCACCGGCGCGATCGACTCCTGCTCGTGCGTCGGCTGGGCGCTGATCACTTCGCCGGTCGGCTTCACCACTCGCACCCAGTTCAGGGTGAGCCGCTCACGCCCGCTCACATACGAAAACGACTGCTCGCCCCAGTTCTCCGCGGCCTCCCGCGTGAAGATCTGCACCACTTGTCGGTACGTCCGGCTGCCGCGGCCGTCGGCCTCGAGGCGGACGACCCCGTCGTCCAGCAGGTACACATAGTCGTCGTCGGGGTGATCGGCGCGGTTCACCGCCAGGCGGTAGATCGTATCGTCTTTGACCGTGGGATCCCCGGCCGGGGTGATGCGGGGAGCCTGCGCCAGGGCGGGAGCCGTCAACGCCAACAGCAACACCAGCGAGCGTGCCAACACAGCGGGATTCCTTGAAAGGGTCGGTCGGCCGGAACATGACACAGCCGGGGCCCCAGCGTCAATCGATGGCGGTGGCGCACAGGATCGGACGGTTTTGACTTGTACTCTGCCGATTCGGCATCTTTCGGCGGGCACAAAGGTTGCCCGGAGGCCCGGCGCTATGATCAGACCAGAACGATTGACGGTAAAGGCCGCTGAGTCCCTGCAGCAGTCGAGTGCGCTGGCGCGCCAGCGCGGTAACCCGGTCGTCAACGACGCCCATCTCTTCCATGCGCTGCTGTCTCAGGACGACGGCATCGTGGTGCCGCTGCTCCAAAAGGCGGGGCTCAACGTGGCCCGGCTGAAGGACGAGACGGAACGCGAGATCGACCGCTTCCCGAAGCAGTCGGGGACTCAGGCGGAGCCTACGCTGTCGCGCGAATTCAGCCGCGTGCTCGACCGCGCCGACGACGAGGCGAAGGCGCTGGGCGATGCCTACGTCTCCACCGAGCACCTGTTGCTCGCGCTGCTCGAGGAGAAGGGCACGACGGCGAAGCAGCTGCTCTCCGCCGCCGGCATCGATCGCGGCGACGTGATGGCGGCCCTCGAGGGCGTGCGCGGCCCGCAGCGGGTGACCGACCAGGAGCCGGAGCAGAAGTATCAGGCGCTGGAGCGGTTCACGCGCGACCTCACGGAGCAGGCGCGCAAGGGCAAGCTCGATCCGGTGATCGGGCGGGACGAGGAGATCCGCCGCGTGATGCAGGTGCTGTCGCGGCGGACCAAGAACAATCCCGTGCTGATCGGAGAGCCCGGCGTCGGCAAGACCGCGATCGTCGAAGGGCTGGCGCAGCGCATCGTGAACGGGGACGTCCCGGACTCGCTCAAGAACAAGCACCTGGTCGCCCTCGATCTCGGCGCGCTGGTGGCGGGCACGAAGTACCGCGGCGAGTTCGAGGAGCGTCTCAAGGCCGTGCTGAAGGAGATCACCAGCGCCGAGGGGAGGTACATCGTCTTCATCGACGAGCTGCACACGCTGGTGGGGGCAGGTGCGGCGGAAGGGGCGGTGGACGCGTCCAACATGCTGAAGCCGGCGCTGGCGCGGGGCGAGCTGCACGTGGTGGGTGCGACCACGCTCGACGAGTACCGCAAGCACATCGAGAAGGATGCCGCGCTCGAGCGGCGCTTCCAGCCCGTGTTCGTGGGCGAGCCGTCGCTCGAGGACACGATCGCCATCCTGCGCGGGCTGAAGGAGCGCTACGAGGTCCATCACGGCGTCCGCATCACGGACAACGCTCTGGTCGCGGCGGCGACGCTGTCGCAGCGCTACATCGGCGACCGCTTCCTCCCCGACAAGGCGATCGACCTGGTGGACGAAGCGGCGAGCCGGCTGCGGATCGAGATCGATTCGCTCCCGCAGGAGATCGACGAGGTCGAGCGGAAGATCGTGCAGTACCAGATCGAGCTCGCGGCCTTGGCGAAAGAAAAGGACAAGGCCTCGAAAGAGCGGCGCGAGCGCGTAGAGCAGGAGCTGAAGGAGCTGCGCGACCGGTCCAATGCGATGAAGGCCCAGTGGCAGGCCGAGAAGGATGCGATCACGAAGCTGCAGGCCAACAAAGCGGAGCTGGAGCAGTTGCGCACCGAGGCGGACCAGGCGACCCGGCGCGGCGACCTCCAGAAAGCCGCGGAGATCAGCTACGGCCGTATTCCGGCGCTCGACAAGGAGATCAGTGCTCTCGAGAAGCGCCTCGCCGATATACAGAAGAAAGGGAAGTACCTGAAGGAAGAGGTCGACGCGGAGGACATCGCCGACATCGTCGCCAAATGGACCGGCATTCCGGTCTCGAAGATGCTCGAGTCGGAGCGCGAGCGGCTCACGCGGCTCGAGGCCGAGCTGGCGCAGCGCGTGGTCGGCCAGCCCGAGGCCCTGGCGGCGGTCGCCAACGCGGTGCGGCGGGCGCGCGCCGGCTTACAGGACCCGAACCGGCCGACCGGATCGTTCATCTTCCTCGGGCCCACGGGGGTCGGCAAGACCGAGACGGCGCGCGCCCTCGCCGAGTTCCTGTTCGACGACGAAAAGGCGATGGTGCGGCTCGACATGTCCGAGTACATGGAGAAGCACGCCGTGGCGCGGATGATCGGCGCCCCGCCGGGCTACGTCGGGTACGAAGAAGGCGGCCAGCTCACCGAGGCGGTGCGCCGGCGGCCCTACGCGGTGGTGCTGTTCGACGAGATCGAGAAGGCGCACCCGGACGTCTTCAACGTGCTGCTCCAGATCCTGGACGACGGCCGGCTCACCGACTCGCAGGGCCGCACCGTGGACTTCCGGAACACCGTGCTCATTATGACCTCGAACATCGGGTCCCAGTACATCCTCGAGATGGGCACGCAGAACTGGGAGCAGGTCGAGACCAAGGTCCTGGAGCTGTTGCGCCAGACGTTCAAGCCCGAGTTTCTGAATCGGGTGGACGACGTGATCATCTTCCGGCCGCTCTCGAGCGAGGACATCGCTCGCATCGTCGATCTCCAGATCGAGCGGGTGGAGCGGCTCGTGGCGGAGCGCAAGCTGCGCCTCGAGGTGACCCCGGCGGCCAAGCAGCTGATCGTGGCGGAAGGCTACGATCCGGTGTATGGTGCCCGGCCGCTCAAGCGGTCGATCCAGCGGCTGATGCAAAACCCGCTCGCGCTCGCCGTGCTCGAGGGGAAGTTTGTCGAGGGCGACCGCATCCGCGTGGACCGAGCGAAAGACGGTAATTCGCTCACCTTCCAGCGCGTGCCCGCGGCGGCGCCCGAAGCGGCGCGTGCATAAGAAGGCCGGGACACGGGAAACGGGAAAGGGGAAGCGGCCTCGCCCCGCTTCCACCGCCGAGGGACCTGGGATGGCGGCGGCGCTCGACGAGGCTCGCCGAGCGGCGTCCACTGGGGAAGTCCCCGTGGGCGCCGTTGTGCTTCGGGACGGCGTCATCGTCGCGCAGGCGCACAACGAGACCGTCGCGCGGCGCGACCCCACGGCTCACGCCGAGGTGCTCGCCGTGCAACAAGCCCTGCAGCGTCTCGGGACCGATCGCCTCACGGACTGCGCTCTCTACGTCACGCTCGAGCCGTGCGCCCAGTGCGCCGGCGCGATCGTGCTCGTCAAACTGGGACGCCTGGTGTTTGGTGCGTACGACGACAAGGCCGGCATGTGCGGCAGCGTGGGAGATGTGCTGCGGCACCCCCGCCTCAATCATCGGGTCGAGGTGATCGGGGGCGTGCTCGCGGACGAGTGCGGGGCGCTGCTCCAGGAATTCTTCCGCGCCCGGCGGTGATGAGGTTCGCCTCGGCCCGGCGGCCTCAATCGGAGGTCGTGAGCAGCTCGGGACGTACCGTCAGAATGAGCGTGCGATCGTTCGGTAGCGCCTGAACGTTGCCGAGCACCGCTGTCTTGCCCACTGGAATTGTCACCGTCGTACGAAAGCTGCCTCCCCTCATCGCATCCAAACGCACGCTCAGCTCCACCGTGGCGCTGTCCGCCGAGCCGGCGAGGCGCTGCACACTGGCTGACAGCACATAGAGGGTGTTGGGCGTCGTGCCGAGCCTCTGCGTCACCTCGCCCTTTTCCGTGGCGCTCACCACGCCTTCCGCCACGAGACGGTAGCCCTGGAACCGGAACAAACGCCGCAGCGTCGCCTCCACGTCCCGGATGGCCGGATCGGTCGACGTCGCTCCGTCCGCTTCAATCAGGTGGAACGTGAGCCGGACGAACGGCCGGGGCCGGTCGTACTCGGCCAGCACGCGGGCGATCTTGTCGAGGTTGTCCGGGGTCTCACGCACGGTGATCGCATTGTCCGACACGCTGAACACGCCCTTGGCATTGGGCCGGTCGGTATAGATGTACGGCACGACGATCGAAACGGCATCCGAACCGCGGAGGTACTTGAGCGCGAACGTGCGTGTGTCGAGGTTCGGGCCGCGTGGGGAGCACCCGGCCAGCAGGGCGGCGACGGCGATGGCGCACGACGTACGTGAGTTCATGTCAGCTCCCTTTAGAAGAACCAAATGACCACAATGTCGGGATTGTCGGTCTGGAACACCGCTACGCTCCGGCCCGGGGGCCCCTCGACCGCCAGGCCCGACCGGCCCGACCGGCCCGACCGGATTGAGGGCGCGCTCGCCGGCGGCAGCGACTGCGGGACCTGCTCGCGCCGCGCGATCAGGACCACGGCGAGCCCCGCCGCCGCGGCGAGCGGCGCGACACGCCATACCCAACGACGGCGCTGCGCCCGGCGGCGGACCGTGCCCACCGCTTCTTCCGCCCCGCGCACCGGCGTCGCCGCGGCCAACGCTCCCCACAGCTCGCGCTCCGCCTCGAGTATCCGGTTCGCCGCTCGCCGGCACCGCGCGCACTCGCGGAGGTGCAGGCTCAGCTCGGACTCGGTCGCCCCGCTCAAGTCCGTCCGCTCTGCCTCGAGCATCCGCTCGCGCGCCTCGGCACAGGTCACGACTCTCGGTCCTCCGCCAGTTCAGGATGATGCGCCAGGATCCTGGCCCGCAGGGCGCGACGCGCGCGGAACAGATGCGCGCGCACCGTCACGGGACTCATCCCCAGCCGCTCGGCGATCTCCGGCGCGGCGAGTCCTTCCACCTCGGTCAGGTGAAACACCTCCCGCTGGCGCGCCGGCAAGGCGCGAAACAGCTCCGTCACGATCTGCCGCACCTGGGACTCCTGCACTCGCTGCACCGGATCCCCCCGCGTAGCCGACTCCACCTCCGATTGCCGCGCCACATTGCGCGCGAGCCGCAGTCCGCTCCCGAGCCGCCGACCTAACCCGATCGCCGCGTTGCGGGTGACCTGGTACAGCCAGGTCGTGAACCGAGAACGTCCGCCGTAGCGGTCGAGCCGCGTGTACAGGCGGACCAGCACCTCTTGCGCGACGTCGTCGGCGTCGTCCGGGTCGCCGGTGTGCACCAGCGCCCAGCGGTACACGGTCGCATGGCAGCGCCGCAGCAGCTCGTCCCGGGCTCGGGCGTCGCCGGCCTGGGCGCGGCGCACGAGAGGGGCCACTGCATCGTCCAGCTGCCTGGTGTCGCTCAACCGGTCTCCGGAGTGGCGCCGCGCGAAAGTGAGACGCGGGACGCGACGGCAGCGTTTACCATGGTCAAGCAGGCTGTATCTTGCCTCGATCGTGGGCTCCTCCTCCGGCGCGCTCGTCTACGCCGTGCTCCGCACGGTCCTGGCCATCGCTTTCGTGTTCGCCGCCGCCTTCGGCGGCCGGCGCGCCTGGCCCC
>WNFW01003216.1_pt1 | contig 11916 bp, 13 predicted proteins | sample 5400131 | NCBI WGS metagenome assembly WNFW01 (sample SAMN13153362, study PRJNA577476) | soil metagenome | isolation source: 20 cm soil or saprolite under grassland replicate 1 | place: USA:California | collected 2016-06-15
GGCGGAGGCGCCGTCGATCGACTTCGCCGGCGCGGGCCGCACCGTGCCGTGGGTGGCGTGGTACGAGCCGAACCGCAACTTCGGCGGCCAGGGCGGGGTGTGCACGGGCGGCAACCCGATCGTGTGCACGGCCCTCCCGACGAACATCTTCGCGAGCCGCTTCAACGCGGGCGCGAACCGCTGGCTGCCGTCGGGCCAGGACCGGGCGGATGGCGCGCAGGTGCCGTCGCTCAACATCCACACGAACCGCACGGCCGAGAACCCCTCGGTGGCCGGCGGCGCCACGGTGGCGGGCAACGACCCGGTTCCCTGGATCATCTGGGAGGAGAACGACGGCGCCGCCGACGATGCCTACTCGCCGCGCCAGATCTTCGTGTCGAAGGGCGTGAAGCAGCAGGCGGCCGGGACGCCGTGCACCGGTTTCAAGCCGTCGGCGGCGAACAACGTGAACGGGTTCTGCTTCCAGCAGGTCGGGCTCGAGCGCCTCGACTCGGGCCAGCCGCCGCCGCGCGACGCCACGGTCGACCCAACCCTGAACATCGACCCGACGCGCGCCGGGGTCGAGCCGGACATCGCCTTCACCGGAAGGGACGACACGGTCGTGTGGACGGTCTGGTACGAGGAGGGTCCCACCGCGGTGCCCGGGCTGCGCACCGCACCGAGGGGCAGTCGAACGTCCTCGACGGCTCGGGCGTGCATCACTTCGGCCCCTGCGCCGAGTCGGAGGTGAACGAGGACGCGTGCGCGCTGAACGCCGACACTCTTGCCGACGCCGAAAACCCGCGCGTCGCCGCCGGCACCCTGACTCCGGGTCAGCCGACGGTTCCGTGGGTGGTGTGGGAGGAGGACATCGGCGGCGGACGCCATGCGATCTTCATTTCGCGGCTCGTCGGCGGCGATCATTTCGAGCTCTTCAAGCCCGGCCAGTCCATCTCGAACAGGGCCAACAATGCGAGCCGGCCCGACATCACGTTCGCCGGCAACGTCCCCTACATCTCGTGGCAAGAGGAGGTCGAGGGGCGCCTCCTCACCTTCGTCGGCCACTTCGAGGGTGGAGAGGCTGCGCCGCGTTTCAAGCACGACACGCCCGACGGGATCGCCGCGTCGGCCTTCGCCGACGTCGACAACCCGCAGCGCGCGCCGATCTCCTCCACCTGCACCGCGAACCCGACCAACGCGGACGGTGCCGCCTGCCAGGGCGGCGCGATCGGCACGCCGTTCTTCCTCTTCACGGCCGGCGCGCCCGGCTCGAAGAAGCTCTTCGCCGAGGCCTTCGCGCCGACCGACGTCCGGACGCTCGCTGCGAGCGACCCGACCTCGTCGAGCGCAACGCTCCACGGCTCCGCCAACCCGGGCGGCACGAGCGCCCGCGTCCACTTCGACTTCGGTGCGACGGCCGCTTTCGGCTCGAGCACCACGCCCGCGACGCTCGGCGTGAGCGTCGTCCCGACCGCGTTCGACGCCGTGGCAAGCGGCCTCCCCAACGGTTCGACGATCCACTACCGCGCCGTCGCCGCCTCCGACTTCGCGAGCATCGCCGGGTCAGACGCGACGGTCACCATCGTCAACCAGCCACCGGTCGTTTCGATCGGCCACCTCGATGAGGTGGTGCGCCTCCGTGACCTCGGTCGCGAGCGTACCCTGTCACTCAACCTCGACGTCGACGAGCCGGCGACGGTGACGATCCAGCTGCTCAAGAAGGACGAGGTCGTGCGGCAGACGACGGTCAGCCGATCGTCCGCTGGCGCCTTCGTGACGACGCTCTCTCTCAAGCACGTCCACCCCGGCGAGTACACGCTCCAGGTGTTTGGCGTCGACTCGGAAGGCGCGACGAGCGTGCCGATCGATCTCCCCCTCCGCGTCCTCCGCTAGACCCCCGCCACCGCCCGACCTCCCTCCCCCTCGGCGGAGGCGCCACCCGGCGCCTCCGCCGACCCGCGTTCGGGAGTCCCGGTCCACCGACGCTCCGGTTCAACTCCCGCCACGCCGAGCGCTGCGGGTTCAGCGGACCGCCTACGGGCAAGTGCGGGGGTCGGATTCAGTAAGTCGGCCATGGCCGATTCCTCTAGTCCGCCCCCTCTGCTGTCAGCGCCGTTCGGGCGGAAGGGACTGGGCGCGGTCGCGCAGCCGATCGTGCGCTGTGCGGTCCACAGGGCGGTGCTTCACCTTCTGTGACGGCGGGTACTTGCCCAGGAAGTTGCCGCCGTTCCAGTTGGTTTTGGGGCGGATGGGACGCGGCGCGAACCCGCCGCCGCAGTTGGGACACACGTCATGCAGCACCGTGAGCACGCAGGTTTGGCAGAACGTGCACTCGAAGCCGCAGATCATCGCCTCCGTGGAGGAGGGCGGCAGCGGGGTGTTGCAATGCTCGCAGGTGGGTCTCAACTCCAGCATGTCCGACTCCCGGTTGGGGCAGTGGATGGGCGGCGCCGATGGGCGTTCACGAGCGGCCGGCGCGTCGGGCGATGGCTTGGCAGGTGGCAAGCCGCCTCGCCTGTAACGGCTCGGCGCGCGTCCTTACGGCCGTGACCACGTCCCCTGGCGCCGTTGCGGGGGTGCCGCTATGGAACGGCGGCTGTGGATCGTACTCCAACTCAAGCTGGATTTGCTTGGCGACATCCTCCCCGCGCAGGACGGCCGCCAGATGCAAGCCGAAGTCGATACCGGCCGTGACCCCGCCGCCCGTGATGCGGTTGCGGTCGACCACGATGCGAGCCGCTACGGGGGTCGCGCCGAGAAGCGGCAGCAAGGGCATGGCCGTCCAATGGGTGGTTGCCCGGTAGCCAGTGAGCAAGCCGGCCGCGCCCAACACGAGCGCGCCGGTGCACACCGACGTGACATACTTCGCGCCCGCCGCCTGCTGCCGCAGAAAACCCAGAACGCCCTCGTCCTGCATCAGCGCCTCTTGGCCCGGTCCGCCGGGCACCACCACCACATCCAGTTGCGGGCAAGTCGTGTAGGTGGTGCTGGGTGCCAGCACCAGCCCGCGGTCCGTGCGGACGGGGTCCAGGGAGGCGGCGACGATATGCACCGTGGTCTCGGGAAGCCGCGAGAACACTTCATACGGCCCGGTGAAGTCCAACTGGGTCATGTTCGGGAAGAGCAACATCCCAATGTGCGTGGATGCGCGAGGGGCAGTCATGGCGTGACTCCAATGTGGATGGGTGGCCGGCCGATGAGACATGTCATCGGTGACCGCGCGTGGCAGCCATGTCAATATTCGGTGATTTGCTGCCAACGCAACAGCGAGGAGTCCGTGTTGGTGGCGGGCGGCTCGAAGGGCGGCGGCTAACTCCTCGAACTCACGAGAGCGGGCGACCGGGGTCGAACCGGCGACGTCCAGCTTGGGAAGCTGTCTTGGCCCTTGTGGAACAAGGGTTTTTCGGCGATGGTAGCAGAAACGGGATAACGCAATACGGGGCAGCGCAGGCAGATTTTGACCAATCGACTCATTCCCCGCCCCCGCGCGCGAGGATCGTTTTGCGCAGTGTCGCGGGAGTGGTAGGCCTCGATGCTCGCGTATCGGAGGTCTCATGGCTCTCACACCTCAGCGCATCCTCGACGTCGGCATGGGCTTCTGGCCGGCCAAGGTTCTGCTCTCGGCGGTCGAGCTCGATGTCTTCTCCTCCCTCGGCGCCTCGTCCAAGACGTCTGAGGAGCTTCAAGCCCTTCTCGGCCTCCATCCTCGCGCCGTGCCGGACTTCCCGGATACCCTGGTGGCACTCGGCTTCCTCGAGCGGGACGGGGACGGGCCGACGGCACGCTACCGCAACACCCCGGAGAGCGCTGCCTTCCTCGATCGGCGGAGTCCCGGCTACGTGGGCGGATTCCTCGAGATGGCGAACGCCCGGCTCTACCCCTTCTGGGGTGACCTGAGCGAAGCGCTCCGGACCGGCAAGCCGCAGAACGAACTCAAGCGCACGGGTACATCGATGTTCGAGGAACTCTATCGCGACCCCGCGCGACTCGAGCAGTTCATGCACGCCATGAGCGGAATCTCGGTGGGCAACTTCACGGCCTTCGCCGAGAAGTTTGACTTCTCAGCGTATCACACCCTTTGCGACATCGGCGGCGCCACCGGGCTACTCTCGTGCTTGGTGGCGGAGCGCCACCCCCACCTCCGATGCACTACGCTCGACCTCCCCGTCGTGACCCCGATCGCGGAGCGGCGCATCTCTGCCAGAGGGCTCGGGGACCGGGTCACGGCCCGCGCGATCGACTTTTTCACCGAGCCGCTACCCGGGGCGGATGTGATCACGATGGGCATGATCCTGCACGACTGGAACCTCCAGAAGAAACTCCACCTGATCCGAGCCGCCTACGACGCGCTTTCCGCCGGGGGAGCCTTCGTGGCGATCGAGCACCTCATCGACGACGCCCGCCGGGAGAACGCCTTCGGACTCATGATGTCGCTCAACATGTTGATCGAGTTCGGCGACGCCTTCGACTTCACCGGCGCTGACTTCACGGCCTGGTGCACGCAGGTCGGGTTCCGCGAGATGCGCGTGATCCCGCTGACACCCACCGCAAGCGCGGCGGTCGCGTACAAGTAGCGTTGCCCACCCCAGGTCGGCTAGGCCCACCTTGCGATAACGGAGCCCTAGAGAGCGGGCGGCCGGGGTCGAACCGGCGGGGTCCAGCTTGGGAATCCCTGCGGAAGTGTAAGCAAGGCGCGGGCCGTTCTAGGAATTGCGCGGCTTTCGTCTGTTCCGCGTGCCCCCCCAGATGCCCTCGTGTGCTCAGACGTACTGCCACCAGAACTGCCATCAAAATCGAGCTGTCTCGCACGTCAAGCGAGGGCACGAACCTCCCGGAGCGCCGTGTCGATTTCCTCCGGCGAGGTGAGCAGGCTCGGCGCGAGCCGCGCGTACCTTGTGGCATAGGGGGTCACACTGGCGATGATCCGGCGCTCCCGTAGACGGGTCACCACCTCCTCCGGCGTCGTCCCGTCGACCTCGAAGCAGACGATACCGGCAGAGAGATTGTCGGCCAGCGGAGTGTGAAGTTTGATGTGCGACATCTTCGCCAAGCCTTCCTTGAGCTGCCGGTTCAGCAAATGGATCCGCTCGGCGATTCTTGGCTTGCCGATGCGCTGGTGGAACCGGAACGCTTCGCCCAGCGCCCAGCGATGCTCGAACGAATGGAACCCCCCGGGCGTCATGAGTGCCGCTGGAGGAATGTCTTCGGGCGGGATCGCCTTCACCCAGATCTGGCCCGCCCGCCTGTTGAAGGTGGGGATAATGGCAGTGGCGGCGGGCCACGCCTGCGACTTACCCCACACCAGCCCCGTACCGCGCGGGCCGAACATCCACTTGTGCGTGCCGGCAACGAAGAAGTCGCAGCCGAGGTCCGCCATAGTTGCGTCGTCCACACCGATTCCATGGACGCCGTCGACGCACAGCAAGGCGCGGTCGCCGTCGTCCCGCTGGGCGTTGACCTTGGCCAGGGCATCAGCAATCCGGCGGATCGGGAGCTTGACGCCGGTGCAGGAGTGAACCCAGGTCACCGCGACCACGCGAGTCCGCGGCTTCAACGCGCGCACGACGGCCTCGGTGACCTCCTCTTCGCTTGCAGTCGCGGGGTTCGCGTAGAGCGAGACCGCCCGGACCGATGCGCCCGTCCGCTCAGCGCGCAGGCGAAGCGCCGTCGCGGTGGAGTAATGGTCGTGATGCGTGGTCAGGATGTCCTGCCCCTCCCTGAGCTTCAATCCTCCGTAGAGCAAACCCAGCCCCATGGTGGTGCTGTCGGTCAAGGCGATCTCGGTCGGGTCCACTGCAAGGTATTCGGCGGCAGCACCGACCACATCGGCTTCGAGGCGCTGTCCATGGTCGTGCAAGTAGTTCGCCGGGTTTTCGTCCAGCCCCCGGCGATGGGTCTCGATCGCCTCGCGGACCGGCCGCGGGTGCGAGGCGAGGAGGAATCCAGTCAGGTGAATATAGTCGCGAGACAGATTGAACTCGCCACGCACTGCCCGCCAGTCCTGAAGGTCCGCCGCTGTCTCCCCGCGGACCATCTCGAGCCGAGGCCGGCAGCCGGCAGAGAGGGCACCAGTGCCGAGGGCCAACCCGGTCCGGACGAGAAAACTTCTCCGATCCAACATTCTAGGCCTCCGTCATCGAGCGCCCCGCTTCGGTCAGCCGACATGCCGTCTATAGTCGACAGTACTAGTTTAGTTCTGGCGTGAACGCCACGAGTAACCACTCGTTCGTCTACAATCGCTTCTGGACGGGAACGCGGCCGTCGGAAGCGATCGCGCTCCGCTGCGGTGACGTCGACTTGAGCAATCGGCGAATTCGCATCCAGCGGAGCCGGGTGCTTGGCGAGGACGGACGTCCCAAGACCGGCCGGAGCAAGCGGGACGTCATCGTTCACGAGGGCCTCGAGGCCGTCCTGCGCGCGCACATACCGCGCCGGCCGGCACCCGACGACTTCGTCTTCACGACGCCCGGCGGCACCCCGATCGATGAAGCGAACTTCCAGCGCCGAGTGTGGCACCCGGCGCCCCGCGCGCTCCGCATCCGACCGCGCCCCTTCTACAACTGCCGCCACACGTAGATCTCGACGCTGCTTGCTGCCGGCGCGAAGCCCCTCTTCGTCTGCCGGCAGACGGGCACGAGCCTCGAGATGACCGAGAAGCACTACGGCGACGCCCGCGTCGATGCTGATCAGCTCGATCGGCGAGTTCGAGTCGCCGACCGGGAACCTACCGGTAACCCTCCCGGATGCGGGAGACGACTCGCTGCCGTCGAAGGTGAAGGAACCCTTTGTCTTCTACGGGGTTCCGACGAGAGCGGGCGACCGGGGTCGAACCGGCGACGTCCAGCTTGGGAAGCTTTCTCGGCCCTTGTGGGGCAAGGGTTTTTCGGCGGCGGTAGCAGAAACGGGATAACGCAATACACGGACGTCGGCTTCGATTTCCCCAATTCCACGATTCCCCGTCTTTCGGATCCGCCCGGCCAACAGGCGCTCGTGCCGCCCCCGAGACGGTGGCATGCCGCAGGAGGAGGTTGGAAACCGGCTCACTTTCGGGTAGGACCTCGACCCGAGCGGTTACCGCCATAAGCGCTCTCTCCGGCCAGCAGCTGCGTGCCAGCGCTCGCTACGCGCCCACGACCGCACGCGCGCGGTGCCACGCGGAATCGGATGGATCACCGCAAAAGGGATTACCGACGAAGGAGCGTGCTCGCATGAATCCGAACAAGGCACTCTGGGAGAAGGGCGACTTCACCCGCATCGCGCAGAGCATGCGCGAGAGCGGCGAAGCCGTGGTCGAGAGTCTCGGCGTGAAGCCTGGGCTCAAGGTGCTCGATCTCGGCTGTGGAGACGGCACCACCGCGCTGCCCGCGGCGCGCCGCGGCGCAGACGTGTTGGGCGTCGACATCGCCCGCAACCTCGTCGAGGCCGGAAACCGCCGCGGGCAGGAGCATGGCCTCACGAACCTCCGCTTCCAGGAGGGCGACGCCTGCAACCTGAGCGGGCTTGCCGACGACATGTTCGACCTCGTGGTGAGCATCTTCGGCGCCATGTTCGCGCCCAAGCCCTTCGACGTAGCAAAGGAGATGGTGCGCGTAACGCGGCCCCGGGGTCGCATCGTGATGGGCAACTGGATCCCGAACGACCCGACGCTGGTGGCACAGATCCTCAAGATCAGCGCCGCCTACTCACCGCCTCCGCCCGAGGGCTTCGTGAGCCCCATGACGTGGGGCGTGGAGAGCCACGTGCTCGAGCGCTTCGGCGCCGCCGGCGTGCCGAAGGAGCGCATCACGTGCGTCCCGGACACCTACACGTTCAGCTACCCGAACCCGCCCGCCGAGCTGGTGGCGGCGTTCCGCAACTATTACGGCCCGACGATGAACGCGTTCGAGGCCGCGGAGAAGAATGGTCGGGCGGCCGATCTGCAGAAGGAGCTGGTGGCGCTCTTCGAGAGCCAGAACCGGAGCCCCACGCGGGGGACGACGTCCATTCCCGCGACGTTCCTGCGCGTGACGATCAGAGCCTGAACGCGACCGGTTTCTACCGACTTCACCGACTTTTACTCAGTTTCGGCGCTCAACCGGCACCACTACCGGCACCGAACCATCGGCGTTCCGCTGAAGCCGTGCAAGGGCACGAGCGTCGATCGCGGTGCATTGACGGCCTCCTGAACGTGCACGCGGAACGCCGTCGATCGTCAGACGGCGATAGTGAATCGTGTCGTAACGAGCGTCCATCAGAGGATCTCCTCGATCACGTGAACCGGTCCGTCGGCGCGGATCTCTCCGGTGCCGACGGCAAGCAGCCGGTTCAGGAAGGAGTACTTCGGCTCGGCAGTCTCGAAGCGCGGCACTGTACGAAAGTAGGGAGCTCCTGGCGCTCCGTCGTCACGGATCCCCTCGAACGTCATGTGGATGAGCGCGCCGTCGTGGGTCTCCAGCGTGATGCGCAGGTCGAGCTCCAGGACGCCGTCCGAGCGTTTGATCGTCCAATCATCGCCACCCGAGAGCACCTTGCCGCGAAGCCGGTCCCCTTCGAACGAGCCACCGGTGATCGGAAACGTGACGCGCGTGCCGTGAGGTCCGGCCCCGATGTCCTGGGTGGGTGCCGTCTTCAAACGGAGCGTCATCAAGGGACGTGATCGCATGGCAGCCTTCCTGTCCGGGGGTGATGGAGCGGCAGCCGCGAGAGGCATGCCTGCGTAGCCGGCGACCGTCGCCAACGCGGCGAACCTGAGAACGTCTCTTCGTCGGGTGTCCATGCGGGCCTCACAGGATCTCGTGGATGGTGTAGATCGGGCCTTCGGGGCGCCGATCGCCGCTCGATACGGCGAGAAGGCGGTTCAAGAACGTATATTTCGGATGCCCGGTCTCGAAACGGGGCGTAGTCCGGAAATAGTACGTCGAGGGGTCGACAGTCTCACCGCGCGCGAGCGCCGCCATCACGTCCGGCGGCCCGTGACGAAGCCCGAACGACGTCATGTGGATGAGGGCGCCGTCGTCCGTCTCGAGCGTAAGCCGCAAGTCGAGCTCGAGGACGCCGTCTCCCCGGAGGAGCGTCCAGTCACCGCCACCGGGAAGGACCTTTCCACGCAGGCGCGGGCCCTCGAAGTGACCGCTCGCTATCGGCGCGGTGACGCGCGTTCCGTGAGGAACGGCTCCGATCTTCTGTACGCCGACGACTGCGACCTGCAACGTCATCAATAGACGGGAGTCCATTCATTCACCGCCGTTCGTTCTTTCGCTTGGGTGGTCGCTCCCAGAAGCCGACGTCGGAGACGGGAACCACCGGTTCCACCGGGCAAGCTGAAAAGGCGCATCGGGTCCGTCCGCTTTGCGTTCGTGGCCAATGTCACATCGTCAGAACGACGCGGAATTGTGCCTTGCCGCTCATCATTCGGGCGTAGGCCTCGCCGGCCTTTTCGAGCGGATATGTCTCAATCATGGGACGGACGCCGGTCAGTTCGGCGAAGCGTAGTGTGTCCTCGGAATCGGGGGGTGTTCCCGCAGCCCAGCCTTGAATTGAGCGAACCCCTGAAATGAGCTGTATCGGCGTGACCGCAATGGGATCGAATGCCGCACCCACTACCACCAGCTTGCCGTTCGGCCCCAGGCCGTCGATCAGATCGGCCATCGCTTTCGAGCTTGGGGCGGTCGCCAGAATCACCTGCGCGCCGCCCAGCCTTTGCAATTCCTCGGCTGCGTTCGTCGATTTGCTGTCGATGTACGCACTCGCGCCGAGTTTCTTTGCGAGCCCCGCGTTCTCAGACCCGCGACCGATGGCCGCGACCTTGTAGCCAAACTTGTTGCCGAATTGAATCCCCAGATGGCCCAGGCCACCGATACCCTGTACCGCGACAAGGTCGCCAGGCATCGCGCCGCTGTGCCGCAGGGCGTTGAAGGTGGTGATTCCGGCGCAGAGCAGCGGTGCTGCTTCGGTGTCACTTAGACTTTCCGGTATGGCCGTCAGTGCCTCCATGGGAGCCACCATGTACTGTTGATATCCGCCGTCGTAGCTAATGCCCGCGATTTTCATGTTCTGGCAATTGCCGAAGTCTCCGCGCCGGCACGCCAGGCACGTGCCATCGTGGCCGCCGTGCCAGCCGACACCAGCGCGCTGCCCCGTCTTCCACTCGGTAACACCGGCGCCCACCTCATCGACGATGCCCGCCACTTCGTGTCCCGGAACGCGCGGATACTGAATCCCGGGCCACAAGCCTTCTTTTGTGAGCACGTCGCTGTGGCAGACACCGCAAGCCTGCACCTTGATGCGCACCTGTCCTGGACCGGGCTTGGGAATCTCGCGCTCGACGATCTCGAAATCGCCTCCCGCTTTCGGAACCTGCGCGACTTTCATTGGTGCTATTGCGACTCTTGTCGTTGCCATGACTGCCTCCTATAAATTCTCAATCCATAGAATTGGAAAACACTTGTCTCTTGGTGGGCAGGAATGGCCGACCTTTCGGCCGGCTTCCGTGTTTTGAGCCTCTTAAGAATCCCTTACACTGCTGGCGTCTTCCGCTATGCGCCTGCTTTCATGGACTTTTCCGAGCGCATTTTTCGGGTCCATTCCCGCATGGCCTCGACCGAGCCCGGCGAGACCTTTTTCTGCCACTTTTCAAAGCGCTCGGCAGCCTTCTCAAGGTTGGCGAGAAAAAGCTTCTGGCGGAAGATCTCCCGCACGTTCGGAATAATGGGCTTGACCCGCTCCCACACGCCAAAAAATTCGCCAGCGCTTTCGAAGAACAGTTGCTCGTGCAGCAGGCCGTGGTTCAGCAGGGAGCAAGCCTGTTCCCAATAGCCCAGAACCATCATCAGGTAAGTGCCTTCCTGGGAGCCGAAGGGGGCAATGCGTTGGCTGTCCTCAAAAGTGTCAACGAAATAGCTTTGCGTGAACCAGTCGCGGGCCTGGCGCAGCTTGGCCTCGCGGCGCAGGTCATAAAGCTGGAGCTGAAGCTGTGCTTGTTCATGGGTTGGCTTTTTGTCGGGCATAGGTTCCTCCTAAGGCGATCATCGCTGGGACACCAATCTTAGAGTGGAGGACGCGGTTCGTCTAGTATCTACGCCAGTTATAGGCAAGTCGTGAGTTATAAGGGAACACGAAAAGATAACATAGAGGTGCCCTGACCCGGTTCCGACAGGATCGGGACCTGCGATCGAGGCAGGCGTCAAGCGCAGAGGGACGCAAAGGGCCTGTCTCTCGCGAAGAAGTTTAGGCCAGGCTGATCCCCCTGCCGTTACGACACAGGATGGGTCAAAATCCCTGCCAAAGCATGGAAACGTGATGAGTCAGCCGGGTTCTTCGCCGTGGCGGCGCTCTTTTCCAAGGACGGCGCCATGCTCTTCAACTTCGCCAGCTTGCCCTTATTCATGTGCGAAGTCTCTGCGTTTTGGATGGCCTTCTGCAGATTTGTGATTTGGCTGGCCGACAGGGCCTGGGACCGAGACAACTGGTCCAGGTAGGCCTTGGCCACGACCAACTGTGCAGGCCATTCGATCTTTTGCTGGTTCTGCACATTCAACTCGGACACGCGAACTGCCTTTGCTGCGTCGATTTCGTTCTGCGTGAGGAACTTCGTCGGGGTTAGCTCAAAGACGTCCAGGCCGCGGGCAATCTCGGATCCGTAAATGTAGCCGTTGTACCAATAGGCTGACCACTCGCCGCCTAGCACGAGCATGTTCGGGTCAATCGGCCCGCGATCGAAGTAGGCAATCTCGGTAGGCTGCGTGGGGTCGGTGAAGTCCACAATGGAGATGCCGCCCTGGTACCAGCCCTGCACTTCGATATCGCGGCCGGGGACGGGAATCAGCGAGCCGTTATGCGCGACACAGTTTTCGCTGTCACCTTGCGCGGCGGGCAACTTGTAATAGTTCGCGAAGCTCAGCTTGTCGTCCTTCAGACGGAAGATGGCGTCGGCACCCCATTTGTTGGGGTCGTTCGGCC
>WNFW01002857.1_pt1 | contig 11913 bp, 7 predicted proteins | sample 5400131 | NCBI WGS metagenome assembly WNFW01 (sample SAMN13153362, study PRJNA577476) | soil metagenome | isolation source: 20 cm soil or saprolite under grassland replicate 1 | place: USA:California | collected 2016-06-15
CCCTGCATGACCGCGATATGCGGCAGCGACTTGCGCAAGCCCTTGGTGAATTCCGTAAATCCGATCGACATCGCGCTGATATAAATGACCGGCTTGCCGGCGGCCTGGGCCATTTCATTGACAATGCGCAAATTCCGTTCACGCAATTCGTGCGGCGCCTTCGGCAATTCAGCGTCGATGATGACGATGTCGGTGTCGGGATCGTCGATCATGGTCTTGATCGACTGCATGTAGACCGAAGGATCGACCACCGCCGCGAAACCTGCATCGAGCGGATTGCCGACGATGCTGCCGGGGCCGAGCATCTTCGCCAGCTTGTCGCTGGCATTCTGGCTCAGCGGACCGAAGTTCAGACCCGCCGACGAAAATGCGTCGATCAGAAGACCGCGTTTTCCGCCGGACAAGGAAACCGCGGCGAGGCGAGCGGCTTTCGGTAGATCGGCATGGACAAAGCATTCGGTGGTTTCGATCAGCTCGTCGAGACCCCGCACGCGGATCACGCCTTCCCGTGTCGAGATGGCGTCGAAGGTTTCGATCGAGCCGGCGAGCGCGCCGGTGTGCGCCATGGCGGCGGCGCGTCCGCCTTCGGACGCCCCGAGCTTGAGGGCGATCACCGGTTTGCCGGCCGCGCGCGCGGCCTTGCAGGCCGCGCGGAACACCTTGGTGTTGCGCACGCCTTCAAGATAAACCACGATCACGCGGATAGAGGGGTCGGCCGCGAAATAGGCCATCAGGTCCGGGGTTTCGAGGCCGGCCTCATTTCCGGTGGTGACCATGTAGCCGACGCCGACGCCGCGGTCCTCCAGGGCCTGGCGGATCGCCATGACGATCGCGCCGGATTGACCGGCAATCGCGACCGGTCCGGCTTCCATCGTGACGACGCGGTCGTCGATGTTGGTAAACAGCCGTTCGCCGGCACTCAGATTGCCAAGGCAATTCGGGCCGGTGACCGCAAGCCCGGTCTCGCGAATGGCCTGTTGCAGTTCGGCGGCGAGCCTTTGGCTCTCATCGTCCTGCAACTCGCTGAAGCCGGACGTGACGATGGTCGCCGAGCGGGCGCCGGCCGCCGCGGCGTCGCGGATGACCTGAACCGCGAAACGGGCCGGCACCAGCACCAGCACGTGGTCGGGCTTGTCTGGCAGGCTGGCAAAATCCTTGTAGCAGGGCACGCCCCAGATAGTTTCGCGTTTGGCGTTGACCGGATAAAGCCCGCCTTCGAACTTGTACTTGATCAAATTGTTCCAGATCCGCTCGGCATAATTGCCCGGCTTGTCGGTCGCGCCGACCAGCACGATGTTGCGCGGATGCAGCATTGCATGAATGCTTTTGACGATGTCGTTTGCCTCGGACGAAGGCGACCACTTGACGGCCGATCGAGATGTCGCGCTGACCTGAGCTTCCATAGGCTTGAACCCTTACCCTTCATTTTCTTGGCGGAAATGACGATCGACTGGAGGTCGCCACTCCATCACCTTTTCATTTCTTATTATTGATAGTCGGGGAGGGTGGCAACTCGCGCAGCGGGCAAACTCCGCGGCTACCCGTTTTCAGGACCTACCACGCCGGCCGCGGGCGCGACGGCGAGGCAAACCCGGCGAGCAGAACGGCAAGAATGCCGGTGAGGAAGATGCCGTCGAATGTCCCCGCGCCGCCGATCGAGGCGACCGGCGCGCCAAGGCCGCCGATCTTGTCGAGGTTGAGAAGATCGGCGCCGATCAGCGTCCCCATCGAGCCGCCGATATAGGCCAGCGGCGGCGCATATTCCGGGGAGAGGATAAAGGCAAGGATGGCCGTGGTCAGGACCGGCGCAAATACCGGCACGGCGATGCCGATGCCCGGGACCGGCGTCGCCATCGAATGGATCACGAAGGCGATCGCCGCGGTGACCAGCGCTGCCCTGAGCCAGAATTGATAGCGAATGACAAGATAGGCGGACATCAATGTCGGAATCACGGCGCCGCCGACATTGACGGCGAGAACCGTGCCGGGGAAGGACACCACGACCGGAACGATATAACGCATGCCGAAGAACTCGACGATCTGTCCCGACTTGACCGGCGATCCCGGCAGGATCGTCACCGGAATATTGAAATAGCTGCCGATCAGCGAGCCAAACAACAAAAGCAGCGCGACCCCCGGACCGACGCCGAGCCGCATATAGGCATAGCGGAGAATGCGAAGCTGAATCAGGATGATCAGCCCGGCGAACAAAACCACCAGGATTGAAAACAATCCCGGCGTCATCGGCAGATAGTGAACTTCGGAATTCATGGGTTTGACGGTTCGGTCTTGGTTCTTTCGTTTTCAGCGCTCTGTTCAGCTATTGATTTTCCGCCGCGCGGCAAGAGTGCCGCGGGACATCCCGGCTGGCCGTCTCGAACAGGGTAGAGCTAAGGATTGCGTCGCCCATAGCTATGGCAAATCCCCGGCCGATCATGCCCGGCGCCGAATTTAATTCAAAAGAGCATCCGCGCTGGAACCATTCGGCAGATTTTCGTCGGCCGTACTGGGGAGCCCGATCAGGGTGGCGTGCAGGACGTAGCGCATCGGTCCGGCCGTCATCGCCTCGAATGGCCAGCAGGTCGATAGCACCAGTTCGTATCCGCCGGTCAGGGGGTCGATATCGGAAGCATCGAACCGCACCACCACGGCGCCGTCCGCGCGGTAGCGAAACCTCTTGCCGTCGCTTCGCGTGATGTCGATCTCATCGCCGATCGCGATCTCCTTCAGGAAGCGGAAATGGGTATCGCGGTGCGCGGCGTAAACCGCCACGCCGCGTTCGCCGGCATCGGGCGTCAGCTCGACATGGCCCGGCCCGAAGGCGAGCGCCTGGCCGCTGCTTCCGGCCAGCACGATGGCGTTGGCGTTGAGCCGCTTCACCTCGATGCGTGCCACCGGCCAGGTATCCGCCCATGACCAGGGTTTTGTGGCGCGGCCGCTGGCGATGCTTTCGGTAAAGGCCCGCTCCAGCAGCACCTGCGCCAGCAGCGCCTTGGCGTGGATGTAGGCGCCCTGACCAAACAGGATGAGGCCGGCGAGTGCGGGGAGGAGCGCGATGATGAAGCGAGTCATGGGCATCTCAAGAATATTTGCGTCCCGTCACTGCGAGGAGCGAAGCGACGAAGCAATCCAGCCTCGTCATTCCGGGATGGACCGAAGGACCAGACCTGAGATGTGCAATTGCACATCGGGGAATCCTTGGATTCCGGGTTCGATGCGGAGCCTGTCATCGGGCGGCGCTTCGCGCCGACCCGTTGGCATCGCCCCGGAATGACGGCGAAGACAAAAACTTGCGCGCGCGGCCCTTGGGGGGATGGAGGCCGCGCGCGCCCTGAGGAGGAGAGGGGATAACTCCTCCTTTCATCCGGCGTCACGGTGCGAACATCTGACGCCGGTTGAATACGAACAGGATCAGGCCGAGCGCGAGCAGGATCGAACCGGCGATCATCTTCAGCTCGGCGTCGGTCGCCGTCTTCGGCAGTTTGATGCTGTCGGGCGCCGTGGTGACGACAGGGGACAGCCGCTTCATGCTGGCGAAGCGAACCCGGCCATCGCCAGCGTCGGCACGCCGCTCGGTTGGCGGTGTCAGCTGCCGCGGCCGCTCGCCAAACACTTTCGCAAAATCCCAGCCGGCCGGCAGGTTGAGCTGCAATTCGGTGAGCTTGAGCGGCTCGCCTTCGGGACGGCTCGGCGTCTTGTCGACCGCGACCAGGCTGGTCAGCCGGGTCACCAGCTGATGCTCCAGCGCCAGCGCCAGGATGGTCTTGTCGGCATCTTCGGGCGTCGTCGCCTGCATGGTGCGGGCGATCTCGGCGTCGTCGATCTTGCGCCGCGCCCATAGCTTCGACAGGCCCTTGCCTTCGGCGGCGTTCGCCACCGGCAGCGTCACCACCCAGGGCCGATCGCCGATCCGCCCCTTGATCTCCACCGAGCCCGCGAGCTTGTCGAGTTTTGCGGCGAGCACCAGCGGCTCGTCGCGATAGAGGTCGGGGATCGCAGCCGGCGTCATGCCGGCTTTGGCGTCGGAAAACTTCGCGGTGAGGCCGGTCACCGCGGGATTTTCCAGCTTGGCGAACAGGCCGCGCATCCGTTCCTCGACCTGCTCGACCGAGCCGATATGGGTGAAGGTTCCGCGGCCGAGTTCGGCGGCCCGCGTCATCAGGAACGTGTTCGGCGCCGAACCGATCCCGACCATGAACACCCGCGAGCGGCCGCGCATCGCGGTGATGGTGTCGAACAATTGCTGCTCGTTGCCGATCGCGCCGTCGGTCAAAAACACCACCTGGCGAACGTAGTTGGTGTCGCCGGTGCTGTTATCGGTCAGCGCCGCGCGCATCGCCGGCACCATCTCGGTGCCGCCTTCCGCCTGCAGCGCGCCGACGAACGAGGTGGCGTTGCCGATATGCTCGCGATCGGCCGGCACTGAATTCGGAAACAGCAGGTCCATGGTGTGATCGAAGCGGATCACGTTGAAGCGGTCGTTCGGCTGCAGCCGGCCGAGCGCGTAGATGAGACTCGCCTTGGCCTGGACGATCGAGGTGCCGCCCATCGATCCGGAATTATCGATCACGAAGATCACCTCGCGGGCGAGCTGCTTTTGCTCGGCCTGTTCGACCGACGGCGGCGTGACGAAGGCCAGTAGATAATCGGCATCGCCGACGTGCTCTTGGAACAGCCCCACAGACGGCGCCTTTTCGGCCGCGGGTTTCCAGCTCAGCTCGAAGTCGCGATCCGCCGGCACCACGCCCTCGGCAAGCCTGATGATGCGGGTCGTGGCATCTAGGCTTTCGATCCTGACCTGATGATGATGGCTCCTGACGTCGCCGAGCGGGAAGCCGGCTTGCAGGCGAACCGTGATGGCGGTGGGATTGATCGGCGCATGTTCCGCCGGATCCAGCACTTGCGACGAGATGCGGTCGCGGTCTGGCACCGGATCGGTGGATGTCGCGCCCCAGCCGCCGCCGTCGGGCCGAAAGTCGACGCTCTGCACGATGGGTGCCGGATTATAGCGCGGGCCGACCACCATCGGCACGCGCAGCGAGAATTCATTGCCGGACTGCTGAACCGGCTCCTGATATTCGATCTGCACCAGCACGGTTTCGCCGGGACCGATATTGGCGACCGAATTGGTGAAAATGTTGGGCCGTTCCTGTTCGGTCAGCGCGGCCTTTTGGCCCTGTCGCTGCGCCTCTTCGTAAATGATGCGGGCCTGTTGCCGCTCCTTGATCTCGCCGACCAAGACGCGGGCGCCGACCACCATCGTGAGCGTGTCGACCGCGCCGCCCGGCGGTAGCGGATAGACATAGGTGGCTTCGACCCAGTTCTGGGTTGGGTTCCGGAAAATCTGGGTGACACGGGCGCGGACCGTCGGGCCAGACACCGTGAGGTCGACATCGATGCCGAGCCTGATCGCATCCGTGTAGCCGTCATCGGTTGTCACCAGCAGGGAGCCGGAGCGCGCGTCGGCTGGTTTGACGACAGCGGCCTGCAGGGCTGCCGCCGACCATACTGGCTCAAAGCTCAAAAATAATGCCGCAAATCCGACCAGGATTACGGCAACGCCTTGCATCACAAAGAACAGCACCAGCCTTATCATGCTCCGCAAGCCCAAGCGGCCGCTGGTCTCGATTTCATCGCATGTCGTCATTTTGCGTAACTCCGAAGGGTTTTTCATCCCCTGCGGTTGTGCGGAACTCCGTGATTTGGCGCGAGCAGAATGATCGGCATTGTTCAGCCACGAGTTGCTTCGGCGCGCCGAGGCGGAGGCGTAATTGTGCGGCTTTGTGATGAATTGTGCGTCTGCTAAAAAGCGTTTTCGAGCGAAGCATGCCCTCGGACCTGATCCGGGGGTGATACCAGTTCGCGTGAAGAAAACGCGTCAAAACAAGAAAAGCGTTTTCGAGCGAAGTGGATACCGGTTCGCGTGAAGAAAATGCGTCAAAACAATAAGATAGAGCCTCGGTTCCGATTCAATCAGAACTGAAAAGGCTCTAGGATGGCGGAATTCGAAAGGGGCGATGATGCAGACGCCGGACAAGCAGCTTTCCGCCGAGCAGAGCCGGCAGATCGCCGATATCATTCGCGAGGAGATCGCCCGCCGCCGCATTTCCCGGCAGTCACTGGCCGAACTGGCCAAGCTCAGCCTCTCGACCCTGGAAAAGGTGCTCGGCGGCCGCCCATTCACGCTTGCAACCACGGTGCGGCTCGAACAGGCGCTCGGCGTGTCCTTGCGCAAGGGGCAGGAACCTGCGCCGGTCGCGGCCGCTGTCAATGGCGACATCTCTCCCGATGGCTTAGGGGCTTATTCGCGCCGCTCGGTCGAGTGGCTCGAACGCGTTTATGTCACGTTGCGGCCGTCGTTCGGCGACAAGGATGCGATCTACTCCTACCGCACCGAAATCGCCTGGGATGCAGCGGTTTCATCGCTGGTGTTTCGCGAAGGCGAAAGACTGGACGCGGCGTACACTCACAGCGGCGAAGTCGCGGTGCCAAACCAGTCCGGCCACATCTACCTCGTCACCAACCGGCATGGTCAGCATCGCCTGATCACGGTGTCGCGCCCGAGGATCACAGGCGAAATGTACGGCATCATCACGACGCTGCTGGCCGGGCGTGGCTCGCTGCTGACGCCGATCGCGGCGACGATCGCGTTGCTGCCGATCGAGATCGTCCAAAGTCCAACCTTTGGACGGATTTCGCCTGACGATGCCAACTACGCCGTCTATCGCGAGCATCTGCGACGCGCCACCGATGAACCGTTCGCGTTGTTCTTGCCGGGGTAGGCCCGCGGATCGGATTCGCAAAGAAAAAGAAGGAGAGAGATGAATGGCTGCCGAAGTAAGTCCGCTCGCCGGCAAACCCGCACCAGCCTCGATGCTGGTCAATGTACCGCGGCTGGTGACGGCTTATTTCTCGGGCAGGCCGGATCCCTCGGTGCCGTCGCAGCGGGTGGCGTTCGGCACCTCGGGACATCGCGGCTCCGCCTTCAACAACGCCTTCAACGAGGCACATATCCTGGCGATCAGCCAGGCGCTCTGTGATCACAGGCGCGAGAGCGGCATCGACGGCCCGCTGTTCATCGGCATCGACACCCATGCGTTGGCGGAAGCAGCTTTTGTCAGTGCGCTGGAGGTGTTCGCGGCCAACGATGTCACCGTCATGATCGACGAGCGGGATGGATATACGCCAACGCCGGCGATCTCGCGTGCGATCCTCACCTACAACCGCAACCGTAGCTCTGGTCTAGCCGATGGCGTAGTGATCACGCCCTCGCATAATCCGCCCGAGGATGGCGGCTTCAAATATAACCCGCCCCATGGCGGGCCGGCCGACACCGATGTCACAACGGCAGTCGAACGCGCCGCCAACGCATTGTTGCAAGACGAGTTGAGGGGCGTGAGGCGGATCCCGTACCAGCGTGCGCGCACGGCTGCTTGCGTCCACCGCCACGACTATATCGGGCCCTACGTGGCCGATCTTGCCAACGTCGTCGATATGGAGGCGATCCGCGCGGCGGGGGTGAAGATCGGCATCGATCCGCTGGGCGGCGCCGCGGTGCATTTCTGGCAACCCATCATCGAGCGCTACGGCATTGCCGCGACCCTCGTCAGCGATGCGGTGGACCCGACCTTCCGTTTCATGACGGCCGATTGGGACGGCAAAATCCGGATGGATTGCTCGTCGCCCTATGCCATGGCGCGGCTGATCGGTATCCGCGACAGGTTCGATGTCGCCTTCGCCAACGATACCGACGCCGATCGGCACGGTGTCGTCACCCGCTCCAACGGGCTGATGAATCCAAACCATTACCTCGCCGCCGCCATTGCCTATCTGTTCGATCACCGTCCGGCCTGGAACGGCAATGCCGCGGTGGGCAAGACCATTGTCAGCAGTGCGATCATCGATCGCGTGGCCGCAAAGCTCGGCCGCAAGCTGGTCGAGACGCCGGTGGGCTTCAAATGGTTCGTCGATGGCCTCAGTGACGGATCGTTCGGCTTCGCCGGCGAGGAAAGCGCCGGCGCCTCCTTCCTCCGGCGCGACGGCTCGGTCTGGACCACCGACAAGGATGGCATCATCTTGGGTCTATTGGCCGGCGAGATCACGGCGCGGACCGGAAAAGATCCCAGTCAGCTGTTCGATCGTCTCACCGACGAGCTGGGGGCGCCGTTCTATGAGCGGATCGACGCGCCCGCGACATCGGAACAAAAGAACCTGTTGAAGGCGCTTTCACCGGAGCGGCTCGCGCTGAAGCAACTTGCCGGCGAACCGGTTCGCGCCACGCTCACCGCTGCTCCCGGCAACGCGCAATCGTTCGGCGGCATCAAAGTGACGGCGGAAAACGGATGGTTTGCCGCGAGGCCCTCCGGCACCGAAGATGTCTACAAGATCTATGCGGAAAGTTTCAAAAGCCGGCAGCATCTTCGGCAGATTCAAGAGCAAGCCCAGGCCGCGATCACGGCTGTGTTCGAGGCGGCGTCGACCGTCTGACGCTACAGCATCAGGCGCGAAGGCGCGGCTCGGCGAAAGCGCTTGTAGCGGCAAAGCCGTTATGCAGGGATGAAGACTACCAAACCCTCATGGTGAGGAGCGCGGCAACGCCGCGCGTCTCGAACCATCTGGGTCCGGATGCGCGCAATGACGGTCTTGGCTGTTTGAATGGGTCCCGGCGTTTCGCGGGACGATGTGTTGAAGCAGCCGCGCGATTGTCACCGCCCCTTGAAATTGGCGACGCGGCGCTCCGCGGTGGCTTTGACGCCTTCCTTGAAATCTTCGGTTCCGCGCAGCCGGTTCTGTTCGACCAGTTCGTGATTGGTCGCGGCCAGCACACGCTCGGCGAGGCCGGCGCGCATGGTGGCGCGGGTCGCGATCAGGCCGAGCGGCGAACATTCGGCGATCTCTTGCGCCAGCTTCATGGCCTCGGCGCGCACCTGATCCTGCGGCACGCAGACATTGGCGAGGCCCATTCGGGTGGCTTCCTCGCCGGTGACGCGGCGGCTGGTGTAGAAAATCAGTTCGGCGTTGTTCTTGCCGACAAGTTCGGGAAGCGTCGCCGTCAATCCGAAGCCCGGATGAAAGCCGAGCTTGGTAAAATTGGCGGCGAAGCGCGCCTCGGGACAGGTGACGCGGAAATCCGCCGATACCGCAAGCCCCAGCCCGCCGCCGATCGCAGCGCCATGCACCGCAGCCACAATCGGTTTCTTGTTGCGGAAGATGCGCACGGCCTGGACGTAGAGGTGGTTGATCGGCAGGTTCGACGCCGGGTCGGATTGCGCGCGCGCTTCCTGCTCCTGCCGCGCCGGATCGCTGAAATTGGCGCCGGCACAGAATGCCTTGCCTTGTGCGGCAAGCACCGAGGCGCGGATCTCGATATCCCGGTCGAACTCCTCCAGCGCGTCCGCAATCTGGTTGATCAGGGAGACATCGAAGAAGTTCAGCGGCGGCTTGCGGATTTCGATCAGGCCGACGTGGCCGTGCGTCTCGACGCCGATGTCAGTGAATGTGCTCATGTTTTGTCTCCAATGAATGAAGGTCTCACAGCGGCCGGAACTGCGCCCCCCTCTCCCCTTGCGGGAGAGGGTTGGTGTGAGGGGTCACGGTCTATCGATGGACCTTAACCCCTCGCCCGATGATTCTCGGGTTAGCGCAAGCCCAGCCCGCGCGCGATGATGCCGCGCAGCACCTCGGTGGTACCGCCTTGAATAGTCAGCTTGGGTGCGGTCTTGATCGCGAACGACAGCTGCCTTTCCAGGGTCTCGTGATTGGACGCCGTTTCGTCGACGAATGCCGCGAGATCGCGCACCCGATGCGGCAGTTGCTGCTCCCAGACCGTGCCGATGTCCTTGACGATGGATGCTTCGACCACCGGCTCCTTGCCGGCCTGCAGCATGCCCGCGACCGATACCGACATCCGCCGCATGGTGTGAAGCTGCGCCACCAGCCGGCCGATGCCTTCGGCGCTGCGGGTATCCGGGTCCTTGCCGACCGCGCGCACCAGTTCGGTCAGCACGTAATAGGTTTCGAGAAAGCGTTCCGGCCCGCTGCGCTCATAGGCGAGCTCGGAGGTCGCCTGCTTCCAGGCGCCGTCGATTTCGCCGAGCACATGATCGTCGGGCATGAAGGCATCAGTGAACACCACCTCGTTGAATTCGGATTGCCCGGTGATCTGGCCGATCGGGTTCACCTTGATGCCTGGCGTCTTCATGTCGACCAGAAACTGGGTCAGGCCGTGACGCCGGTTCTCCCTGGTCGAGGGCGAGGTGCGGAAAATCGCGATCATGTAGTCGGCGATGTGCGCCGACGAGGTCCAGATCTTGGTGCCGTTGATGAGCCAGCCGCCGTCAGTCTTGGTGGCCTTGGTTTTCGCGGCAAACAGATCGGAGCCGGAATTCGGCTCGCTCATGCCGATCGCGAAACAGACCTCGCCGCGGCAGATGCGCGGCAGGATGTCCATCTTGATGCGCTCGGGCGCGTACTTCAAAAGCACCGGGCCGCTCTGCCGGTCGGCCACGAAAAACCGCCGTGTCGGCGCGTTGGCGACGCGCATTTCCTCGGTCACCACATAGCGCTCGAGGAAAGAGCGCTCATGGCCGCCATATTTCTTCGGCCAGGTCATGCCGAGCCAGCCGCGTTCGCCGACCCGGCGGGAAAATTCCCGTGCATCGGCATCCTCGCGATTGGGCTTGTGCGGATCGAAGCTGCCGGCGCCGATTTCATCGGCGAGAAATTTGCGCACTTCCTTGCGCAGCTTCTCGCATTCGGGCGGCAGGCGGATCGGATCGAAACGGAGGGCTGCGGTCATTTCAAATCTCGACTTTCGTGCAGGCGGATTTTTGCAGATTCTCAGCGTGACGCCACCAGCGGCCACAATTCATCGGCGCCGCGTGCGGCGACGAGTTTTCCAAGCTCGACGGCCCAGTAGCTCTCGGAGCCGAAATCGTCGCGCCAGGCCAGTGCGCGCAAGGAATAGCGATGCAGGATGTGTTCGATGGTAAAGCCGATCGCGCCATGCACCTGATGGGCGATGGCGCCGCCCTTTTCCGCGGCTTCCGAACATCGGATCTTGGCGGACGCGGCTTCAAGAAAGGCCTCGTCGTCGAACGAGGCGCTGTTGGCAATGGTATCCGCCGCCGAGGTCGCGGCCGCGAGCGCCGCCGCCGATTCTCCGGCCAATCTGGCAAGGTTGTGCTGCACCGCCTGGAATTTCGATATCTTCTTTTCGAAGGCGACGCGCTCATTGGAGTAGCGCACGCTGATATCGAGCATCGATTCAAGCGCGCCGGCGATTTGCAGGCTTCGCACCACCCCGCCCATCAGCATCAGCGCATTCTGGTCGAAGCCCTTCGGCGCCGGCTTGATCGCGATCGGCTGAACATTGTTGAACGTCACGGTATCGCTGGGGTCGCTGGCGAGATTGAGCCCGGCCTCGATCCGGCATTTGGCGGCATCGACCAGCGCGATCGAAAGGCCGTTCCCGCCGCTTGCGAGCACGGCGATATATTGGGCGTCCTTGGCGAACGGAACACCGCGCGCGCGACCGGACAAGGTGCCGTCGGCGCCAACCGCGATGCGGTCTTTCGGGCTTGCCGGCGCTACCGTCATCATGCCTTCCGGGGAGGCCATTTTCGACTGCGACAACAGCCATCCCGCCAGCATCGTCTCGGCGAGCGGCACCGCAATCGCGAAACGTCCGGCCGCGCTCAACACGCTGAATCCCTCGGCGAGGCTCGCGCCCGAGCCGTCGCAATCTTCCGGCACCCACGACAACGGCAGGCCGGCTTCGGTCAGCGCCCGCCAGAGCGGCGCTTTCCAACTGCCTTTCTTGTCGTTGTTGATGGTTTGGGCGTCGGCAAGATCCGCGAATATCTTTTCGGCGGTCTCGGCGACAATGTTCTCACTCTCCGCCACAGCGTTCCT
>WNFW01002859.1_pt1 | contig 11910 bp, 13 predicted proteins | sample 5400131 | NCBI WGS metagenome assembly WNFW01 (sample SAMN13153362, study PRJNA577476) | soil metagenome | isolation source: 20 cm soil or saprolite under grassland replicate 1 | place: USA:California | collected 2016-06-15
GGCCTCGAGGTGCTTCTCGACCTCGGCGTAGCGGAGGGTCGGGGGGCCCCCGGGGCGCAGCCGGTAGCGCACGGAGAGGACGACCCAGCGTCGCGGCTCGCCGCTCTTGAACCGGCTGTCGCGATAGGCGAAGCCGCAGTCGCCGCCGGCGAGGGAGACGATGCGGCCCTCGCGCGTGTCGAGCGCGCGCACCTCGCTGACGGTGTCGCTCACCTCCTGGCCGTAGGCCCCGACGTTCTGGATGGGCGTGGCGCCGACGAGGCCCGGGATGCCCGAGAGGCACTCGAGGCCCGCCAAGCCCTGCTCGACCGCGCGGCGCACGAGATCGTCCCAGGGCTCGCCCGCCGCCGCGGTCAGCTCGACGGTGCCGTCGACCTCGCGCGGGTGGACGCCGCGGAGGTCCACCTTCACGACGAGGGCGTCCACGCCCTCGTCGGCGATCACGAGGTTCGAGCCGCCGCCGAGGACGCGGAGCGGGATCCCGCGCGCCTTCGCCCAGGTGTGGGCCTCGAGCACCGCCTCCTCGTCGTGCGCCTCGACGAACCAGCGCGCGGGGCCGCCGACGGCCAGCGTGGTGCGCGGCGCCAGCGGGACACGCTCCCGGGGTGTCACGCTCGCGCCACCGGGAGATAGCCGAGGAGCAGCACGGCCAGGTGGACGTGCAGGAGCTTGTTCCAGGCGAGGCTCGCCTCGAGGGCGGCCTGCGGGTCGCCGAGCTCGGCGCCGAAGAGGCGGGCGAGCGCGGTCTGGGCGAGGCTCATGGCGCCCACCACGAAGTGCGGCGGCACCGCGCCGCCCGGACCGTGCGCGCGGTGGCTGTGCGAGAGGCCGACGGCGAGGAGGTAATAGGAGAACTCGTGTGTCGTCGCGACCGCCGCCGTCTCGCGGAGCCAGCGCCCGAGGGTATGCTTGCGCCGTGCGAGCCGGGCCGCGTCGGGCTCGCCATCCTCGCCGAGGAAGAACTGCGCCGTCGCGGGGAACTGGAGGAAGTGCGCGTAGAGTGCGTCGGTGACCGCGGCCTCGCAGGTGAGGACGATCGGCGCGGTACGGCGGATCACGGCGACGTCCGCCTCGCCGAGCCCGACGAACTCCATCAGCTCCCGGATGAACCGCGGCATGTCGGTAGCCGGGAGATAGGAGCTCACGCGTACGACTCTACAACAGGCTCACGGCTGAAGCCGCGTCACGGTCCAGGGGCCGCCCGCGTAGCTGTCGCCCAGCCGGGTGAGCGCCCGCGTCCACAGCGCCCGATCGTGGGCGCGCGCGGGCTGGCCCACCCAGAGCTCGACACGCTCGGCCCAGACGCGGTAACCGCCCCAGCGCTGCGGGCGCGGCGTGCCGCCGGCGAACCGCGTGGCCGTCTCCTCGATCTTCCGGAGGAAGTCGGCGCGCGAGGCGATGGGCCGGCTCTGCTCGCTGGCGGCCGCCGCATGGCGCGCCTCGATGGGGCGCGAGAGCCAGTAGGCGTCGGAGTCGGCGTCTGGTGCTCGCGTCACCAGCCCCTCGATGCGGACCTGGCGCTCGACCGCGTCCCAGTGGAAGACGAGCGCCGCGCGCGGCGTCGTGGCGAGCGCCCGGCCCTTCGCGCTCTCGCGATCCGTGTAGAAGACGAGCCAGCCCGCGTGCCGGTCGAAACCGCGGCAGAGCACCATGCGCGCCGACGGCCGACCGTCGGGCTCGACGGTCGCGAGCGTCATCGCGTGAGCGTTCCGGATGGACGCGAACGCTTCCTGCATCCAGCTCTCGAGCAGCTCGAGCGGGCTCGCGGGGAGAGGCTCGGGCAGTGGGGGCTTCACGCTCCCGCCTCCTCGTCGCGCCGGGGATGCAGAGACTCTACACCACCCGACGCGGGCGTCTCAGGGGAGCTTCGGGAGGAGCGGGGCCGTCACGCTACCGAGCACGCCGCCGAGCGGAGCCGTCCGGCCGCCGAGCGGAGCCGCGAGACTCCCGAGCGGCGCCGTCACGCTACCGAGAGTGCTGACGCTGCTCGTGACGCCTGTCACGGTCCCGCCTACGACGGCGCCGGCGGCGCTCAGCGTGTCCACGGGCTCGGTTCCCACAACGGCGAGACTTGCCGGGCTCGCCGCGCCCTGCAACACGTCGCGCAGGGCCAGATTCGCCGCGAACCGCGTCGACGCCTCGCGGCTCGCGTTCGGCGCGTTCTTCGGGATCACGGTGAACTCGTCGGTGAGGCGCCGGGCCGCGTCGGGCGTGATCCGCTCGGGCGCGGGCAGCGGTGCGCCGCCGACCACGGTGATGCGCTCGAGCGTGCTCACGGTCACGGGGGCCCCGACGGGCTGGTCGGTCATGGGATCGAGTCCCCTGACCTCCACGACACCCCGGAGGATGGTGATCGTCGAGCGCAGCCCGCTCGGCGTCGGCGCCACCTCGGCGACCACGACGGTGCCGCGGATCGCGACGATGGCGTTCGGCACCCGGATCTCGACGGTCTCACCGGGCTTCACCCGGTCCTTGCTGACAGCCGCGGCGAGGCGTCCGGCCGCGAGCGCGACGGTGGAGACCGAGGGTCTCTCGGTGATCCTGAGGATGGAGTGCTCCCGAGCGCTCACGGCCGCCTTGCCGCCGAGCAGCACGCGGACGAACGACTGCTCACCCGTCGTGATCTGGTCGCGCATGAAGACGTCGTCTCGGAGCTTGAGCTCCGTCGGTTTCGGGTTCGCCGCGCGCGCCACGGTGGCCGTGCCCACCACGGTCGCCACCACGCCGACGCGAGGCTCCCCGCCCGCCGCGACCGGGAGCGCCAGGATCCCGAACGCCAGGGCCATGATCTTCCGCATTCGTTCCCCCCAGGGTCAGCCATCCGTCGGCTGCCTTTCGATCAGGGAAACCCTCGCAACGCCGATGCCAGAACACCTGACGGAGGGGACTCGTGCGTCTATGCGGCCTTGCGGGGCGGAGTGGCGCGCGGAGGGCCGGAGCGCGCGCGACACATTGTCGCGCTGGGAAATTCTGACGCGGCGAGATCGCACGATCCGGAAAGGTTTTGCAGAGTGCGAGTGAATGATGTCCTCGAAGGAGAAAAATTCCGGAATGACGCTCGGCCGGCTACGCCCAGGGGACGGTCGCCTGCCAGCGATTCAGGAACGTCGTCTCCGACGTGGGCCGCCGGTTCGTCGGGCCGAAGCTTCCGCGAGGGTATCCGAGCGGAATGCAGAAGTGGAAGCTCACGTCCTTCGGGATCCCGAGGAGTGCCCACACGTGGTCCATCACCTTGGGATGCAGCGTTGTCGGCACCGAGCCGATGCCCAGCGCCCTTGCGGCGAGCATCAGGTTCTGGCAGGCGGGGATGACCGAGTTCGGGGGCCCGGGCGGGACGGCCAGCGCCAGCACGATGCAGGGCGCGTCCTTCATCTCGTCGGCGAGCTGCGACGCTGAGCGGTAGTTCTTCTCCTCGGGCGGGATGTCCTCGGGTCTGGTCCAGCCCTTTTCGTCCAGCCGCTTGGCCCACCACGCCTCGCGGTAGAGCTTGCCGAACTCCTGGATGACCTTCCGATCGGTGAGGACGAGGAAGCGACCCACCTGGCGGTTGCCGCCGTTCGGCGCCTTCACCGCCGCCTCGAGAATGAGGCGCAGGTCGTCCATCGGAATCGGGTCGGGCTTGAAGCGACGGATCGACCGCTGGCTGAACATCGCCTCGCCGACCGTCATCGAGAGCCGCCGCGTGTCCACGCTCATGGCATCCTCTCAGTAGCCCTCCTCGTGGAGTAGCGGGAAGGCGCTCGTCGCGTGGGGAAGCGTGACCGGCGTCGCGGGGCACAGGTAGGAGCGGTCGAGGTCGTCCAGCCGGCTCACGCCGAGGAGCCCCATCGCGATCTTGATCTCGTCCTCGAGCAGCTCGAGGACGCGCTCGAGGCCGGGCTGACCCGCGGCCGCGAGACCGCAGCAGGCGAGGCGCCCGATGCCCACGGCCTGGGCGCCCAGCGCGATCGCCTTGACGACGTCCGTCCCGCGCGCGAAGGCACCGTCCACGATGACCGCGGCGCGGCCGCTGACCGCCTCGACGACCTCGGGGAGCGCGTCGATCGCGCCCCGGCCGTGGTCGAGCTGGCGGCCGCCGTGGTTCGAGACGTAGACGCCCTCGACCCCGTGCTGGACCGCGAGCGTCGCGTCCTCTGCCGTGGCGATGCCCTTCAGGATGAGCGGGATCGCGTGCGTGTCCTTGAAGCGCTTGACGTGGTCCCAGCTGAGGCCGGCCTGGAACTCGAAGCCCCCGGCGCGCGTGCGCCAGGGCTTGACGAAGCGGCGGGCGAGGTCGCGCTCGCGGCGGCTGTAGCACGCGGTGTCCACGGTGAGGCAGAAGGCCGCGTAGCCTCCGTCCACGGCGCGCCGGACCCAGTCGTCCACCCAGGCGTCGTCGCCGCGGACGTAGAGCTGGAAGATGCGGACGTTGTCGGCGGCCTTGGCCACGGCCTCGAGGCCCGGGTTGCAGACGGACGAGAGCATCTGCGGCACGCCGAACGCGCCTGCCGCCTTCGCCGCGGTGGCGCCGCCGCCCTCGGCGAAGGTCTCGATCGAGCCGATCGGCGCCAGCATGACGGGGATGCGCGTCGGGCGCCCGAGGAGGGTGGCGCTCGCGTCGACCTTGGAGACGTCGCGGAGGACACGTGGGCGGAAGGCGATCGAGTCGAGGGCCTGGCGGTTGCGGCGCAGCGTCGTCTCGGTCTCGGCGCCGCCGATCAGGTAGTCCCAGGGGCCGGGTGCCAGATTGGTGCGCGCCGCCCGGACGATCTCGTGGAGCGTCGAGAACCTGTCGCCGAGATTGGAGGCCATCAGCGTGTGCGTCGCCGCCGTGATGATGGACCAGTCCGCGCGCGGCCGTCAAGACGGTCGCCCTCGTGTTATGTTCCGGCGAGGGAGGCTCGCCCATGCCCGACTTCACTCCGCCCGCACAGGCGCGCATCGAGGGGTACTTCAAGGAGCTGAACAACTGGGGCCGCTGGGGTGACGGTGATCAGACCGGCACGGTCAACCTCGTCACCGCGGCCAAGCGCGCCCGGGCACAGGCGCTGGTCAAGACGGGGCGCACCGTGTCGCTCGCGCGGGACATCGGCCCGCAGCCGGCGCTCATGTACCACGCGACGTTCCCGTCGAACCGCGAGCGCGCCGACGTGGTGCTCGACCGCTTCGACCTCGTCTATCACGGGTTCACGATCACCCACATCGACGCCCTCTGCCACGTCGCGTGGGACGGCCAGCTCTACAACGGCCGGCCGTTCCTCCAGAGCCTGAGCGCGGCCGGCGCGACCTGGTGCCCGATCGACCCGCTGTTCGACGGGATCACCTCGCGCGGCGTCCTCCTCGACGTCGCCGCGGGGCGCAACGAGGGCCACGTCACGGTCGGCCACCCGGTGACGCCGCGCGAGCTCGACGCCGCCGCGGAGCGGGCCGGCGTCCGCGTGGAGCCGGGCGACGTCGTCGTGGTGCGGAGCGGCGACGCGGCCTTCCGGCGCGCCCACCCGGAATGGGTGGCGCGCGTCTCGCCGCACCCCGGCCTGCACATCTCCTGCCTCGAGTGGTTCCGCGAGAAGGACATCGCGGCGATCGCGTGGGACATGATGGACGAGCGCCCGATCGGCTACGCGGGCTTCGGCATGGGAGCACACCTGGCCATCCCGTTCCTCGGCCTCGCCCTCGTGGACAACACCGACCCCGAGCGGCTCGCCAAGGCGTGCGTCGAGGAGGGGCGCCACGACTTCCTGTTCAGCGCGACGCCGATCCGGCTCGTGGGGAGCACGGGCGCGCCCGCGCATCCGGTCGCGATCTTCTAGGCGTGGCCGCTCTCGACGCCGTCGAGCGGCAGGTGGTCGCCGTCCTCGACCGCCTCGGCGTGCCCTACGAGCGGATGCCGATCGACCCGGACTACGCCGACACGGGGCCGTTCTGTGAGAAGTACGGCGTGCCGCTCGAGCACTCCGCGAACACGATCATCGTCGCGTCCAAGAAGGAGCCCAAGCAGTACGCGGCATGCGTGGTCAAGGCGACACGGCGGCTCGACGTGAACCACGCCGTGCGGCGGCTGATGGGGGTCGCGAGGCTCTCGTTCGCGTCGTCCGACGAGACGAGGACGCTGACCGGGATGATGATCGGCGGGGTCACGGTGCTGGCGCTGCCGGACGGGTTGCCGGTGTACGTGGACGACACGCTGATGGGCCTGCCGTGGGTCATCCTCGGTAGCGGGAGCCGCGCGTCGAAGATCCGGACCTCCCCCGAGGTTCTGCGGCGCCTGCCAGGAGCCCAGATCGTGCCCGGACTGAGCCTCGAGGTTCCGGGGGACTCGTTGTAGGCTGTCGGGGGATGGCCGACGAGGTGCTATGCGCGATCGCCGACGGCGTCGCGACCGTCACGCTCAACCGGCCCGCGAAGCGCAACGCGCTCGACCGCGCCGTGCTAGGGGGCCTCGACGCGTGCTTCGAGGGGTTCGAGCGCGACCGCGCCCTGCGCGTTGTCGTGCTCCGCGGCGCCGGCCCCGCGTTCTGCGCGGGGATGGATCTGGACGAGCTCGCGGCGCGACAGGACGAAGAGGCCGATCCCGAGGCGGGGGTCGTGGCGACGCTCCGGAGGATCGAGCGCTGCCGCCACCCGACGCTCGCCGTCGTCCACGGCGATGCCTTCGCCGGGGGCCTGGAGCTGGCGCTCCACTGCGATCTGCGCCTGGCCGCGGACGGGGCGCGCTTCGCGATGCCGCTGGCGCGTCTCGGGCTCGTCGTGCCCTTCGCCCTGGGCCAGAAGCTCGTCGAGGTCGTCGGGCCGGCGATGGCGCGGCAGATCCTTCTCGTCGGCCGGCCGCTGTCGGCGCGGCGCGCGTACGAGATCGGGATGGTCCACGAGGTCGTGCCGGCGGCGGACCTTGAGCGGGCGAGCGACGACCTCGCGCGCGCCGTCGGGGAGGCGGCGCCGCTGTCCCTCGCGGGCATGAAGCAGACGATCCTCCGCGGCCTGGCGGGGCGGGAGGGGATCGAGCACGCCGACCTGGACGCGCTGGCCGCGCAGGCGCGCCGGAGCCGCGACGCGCGGGAGGGGATCCGGGCGATACTCGAGAAGCGCCGAGCGGTCTTCCGGGGAGAGTGAGGCGACCATGCGGTTCTGCATTCAGCAGCTCCTGACGTACCGCGACTGGCAGACGGAGGGCGAGGTGTACGCCGACGCGCTGGAGGAGGCGCGACTGGCGGACGAGCTCGGCTTCGAGGCCGTCTGGCTCGCCGAGCACCACTTCTCGCGCTACGGGATCTGTCCGTCGCTGGCGGTCCTCGCCGCGGCGATCGCGCGCGAGACGCGGCGCGTGAGGATCGGCACCTCGGTGGTCGTGGCGCCGTTCGCCCATCCGCTCCGGATCGCCGAGGAGTGGGCGATGGTCGACATCCTGTCGGGCGGGCGCCTCGAGTTCGGCATCGGCCGCGGCTACCAGCCCAAGGAGTTCCGGGGTCTCGGCGTCTCGATGGAGAAGACGCGCGAGCGCTTCGACGAGGCCGTCGAGGTGATCCGGCGCGCCTGGACCGACGAGCGGGTGACGTTCGAGGGCGAGTTCTTCCAGGTGCGCGACCTCCACGTCCTGCCGCGGCCCCTCCAGAGGCCGCACCCGCCCTTCTGGACCGCGGCGGTCTCCCCCGACACGTACACCCTCGCCGCGCGGCGGGGCTTCAAGATCCTCACCGCGCCCTCGTTCACCCCGTGGGACCTCCTCCGGAAGAACTTCGACGCCTACCGTGCGGCGTGGCACGACGCGCACGGAACGGACGCGGGCGGCGACATCGCGATGAACAAGATCATCCACGTCGCCGACTCGGCGAAGCAGGCGCGGGAGGACCTCCGCGAGCCGATCCGGTGGTTCTTCCGCACCCAGGCCGACCTGATCGCCGAGGCCGAGGGCGTCCCGCCCGAGCAGTACAAGTTCTACCGGCGCGTCCGCGAAAACCTCCTCGCGCTCAGCGACGAGAAGGCGCTCGAGCAGGCGGCGATCTGCGGCGACCCCGAGGAGGTCGCCGACAAGATCCGCCAGCATCGGGAGGCGCTTGGGATCGATTACCTCATGGGCTCCTTCAATCGCGGCGGCGTGCCGCACGACCGGATCGTCAGGTCGATGCGCCTCTTCGGCGAGAAGGTGATGCCGCGCTTCGCATGACGACACTGACGCTCGGCGACGTCAGCGTCACGCGCGTGATCGAGATCGGCCGCTCGTCCTTCCCGACGACGTCCATGCTGCCGGACTCCACGGCGGAGGCGATCGCGCGCCACCACGACTGGCTCCGGCCCCACTTCTGGGACGACGCGGCCGGTGACCTTGGCTCGCGGATCGGGACCTACATCGTCCGGACGCCGCGCCACACGGTGCTCATCGACACCGGCGTCGGCAACGACAAGCCCCGCGACGGCTCACCCGTCTGGCACATGCGCCGCGGGGGCTTCCTCGACGACCTCGCCGCAGCGGGCGTCGCCCCCGAGCAGGTGGACGTGGTCCTGTGCACGCATCTGCACGTGGACCACGTCGGCTGGAACACGCGCCTGGTGGACGGCCGCTGGCGCCCGACCTTCCCGCGCGCCCGGTACCTCTTCGCGGGCGAGGAGTGGGAGTTCTGGCGCCACGAGAAGGACCCGTGCATCGCCGACAGCGTGGTGCCCGTGGTCGAGGCGGGCCAGGCGGTGCTCGTCCAGAGCGACCACGTCGTCGATCCGTGGCTCAGCCTCGAGCCGTCGCCCGGCCACACCCCGGGCCACGTCTGCGTCCGCCTGCGGACGAGCGCCGGCGAGGCGATCTTCTCGGGCGACCTCATGCACCGGACGGTGCAGGTGGCCGAGCCCCAGTGGTCGAGCCGGTTCTGTGCTGACGCCGCGAAGGCGCGCGCCACGCGGCGCCTGTTCGTCGAGCGCCACGCCGACTCGGGCGTGCTGGTGCTCGCCGCGCACTTCCCGCGCGCCGGCTACATCGTGCGCCGCGCGGGAGGCTTCCGCTTCTCGCCCGCCGACGCCGCCTGAGCCGAAGGAGGATCCCATGCGTGCACGGCTCGCACTCCTCGTCACCGTCGCGGGCGTCCTCGGCGTGGTCGCCGCGGAGGCCTCGCACCTGGCGGAACAGCCGAAGAAGCACAAGATCGTCTACCACCTCGACGAGGCGTCGATTGAGAGGACCAAGTTCGCCCTCGGCAACCTCGAGAACCACGTCAAGGGCGTCGGCGGTGTCGCGAACGTCGAGGCGATCGAGCTGGTCGTCCACGGCCCGGCGCTCCGCCACTTCGTGACCGCCGGCATGGACCCAGGCGTGAAGGAAGCGCTCGAGCGGCTCCAGGCCCAGGGCCTGGTCCTCGGCGCGTGTGGCAACACGATGCGGGGGCTCAGCATCACGCTGGAGCAGCTGGCCCGCGGCGCCACGCCGCTTCCGCAGGGCGGCGTCGTCCGCATCATGGAGCTGCAGGAGCGGGGGTACGTCTACATCCGTCCCTGAAGAGCGGCCAGCGGCCTCGTGCCCGACGCGTAGACGCGCTGGGTCGGGTACTCGAAGTCATAGGGCGGACGCGTGAGAATCTCCGCGACGGCCAGGCCCGCCTGCCCCATGAGACGTCCCATCTCCTCCGGCGAGAAGAGCGTCGCGTCGACGGACACGCCCTGGCCGAACCAGTCGTCGGCGTGGGCCTCGCCCTCGCCCCCGTGGAACGCGAGCAGCACGACCCCGCCCGGTGCCAGGACACGCGCGATCTCGGCCAGCGCCTGTGGCGCCGAGGCGCGCTCGAGGTGGATCAGGGAGTAGAAGGCGACGACGCCCGCCAGCGAGGCGTCGGGTAGCGCGAGGGCGCGCATGTCGCCGTGCTCGACGCGCAGCCCGGGATTCAGCTCCCGCGCGACGGCGACCATTCCTGGCGAGAGGTCCACGCCGAAGACAGCCACTGAGCGCTCCGCGAGATAGCGGCCGACGTGGCCCGGCCCGCAGCCGAGGTCCATGACCCGCCCGCGGCCCCGGACGGCGGCGGCGAAGCGATCGAGCAGCTCGCGGTCGAAGGGTTTGCGCTCGAGCTCGGTGAAGTACTGCTCGGCGTAGGCGCGCGCGACCCGGTCGTACGTCCTGGCGAGATCGGGATTCCACCCTCGTTCGCCCACGGTTAGGCGGCGAGCGCTGGCTTGCGATCGAACCAGGGGCGCGCCGCCTCGAGCTGCGCGCCCAGGCGGAACAGCGTCGCCTCGTCGCCGAAGCGCGCCACGAGCTGGACGGAGACGGGGAGGCCTTCGGCGCTCCTGCCCAGCGGCAGCACGAGCGCGGGCTGGCCCGTGAGGTTGAACCACACGGTGAAGGGGGAGAATGTAAATACGCGCCGCCAATATTCTTCCACGTCGTCCATCATCATGTCGATCCAGCCGAGCTTGACCGGGAGCGTTGCGAGCCCCGGCGTCAGCAGCACGTCGGCGCCCGCGTGGAACGCGGCCATCTGGCGCGAGAGCCGGTGGGCCGCCTGGGTGGCCCTGACGTAATCGGCGGCCGTGACCCGGTCGCCGAGCCTGGCGGTCAGCCACGTGACCCGCTCGACCTCGTCCTCGCGCGCGGGCCGGCCCGCCGTCGGATGGCTCGCGAGGTTCACGACCGTGTTCGCCGAGGCGAGCGTCAGGAAGGTGGGCACGACGACCGCCCGGTCGATGTCGGGATCCCGCTCCTCGACGCGGTGGCCGAGGTCGGCGCAGAGCCTCAGGGTCTCGGCGAGCACCCGGAGGCACTCCGCCTCGACCGTGGCGCCGTTCGGCGCCGCGGCCGTCCAGGCGATCCGCAGTGTGCCGGGGCCGGCTCCCACCTCCTCCACGTACGGGCGCGCGGGCGGGGGCGCGACGTAGGGATCGCCGGGACCGGCGCCGCGCGTGGCGTCGAGCAGCGCCGCCGTGTCGCGCACGCTGAGCGTCACGGCGTGCTCGGTCGAGAGGCCGCCGAGCCCCTCGCCCGCGAAGGGCGCGAAGGTGTTGCGGCTCCGCGTCGGCTTGAGACCGACGAGGCCGCAGCACGCCGCGGGCGCGCGGATCGAGCCGAAGCCGTCGGAGGCGTGGGCCATCGGGAGGATGCGCGCGCCGACCGCGGCCGCGGCCCCGCCGCTCGAGCCCGCCGCGATGCGCGTCGGGTCCCACGGGTTGCGCGTCGGACCGTAGAGGCGCGGCTCGCAGGTGAGCGAGAGGCCGAGCTCGCAGGTGTTGGTGCGTCCGAAGATGACGAGCCCCGCACGCCGCAGGCGCTTGACGTGCTCGCTGTCGGCGGCGGCGGGCGGCGCGTCGGCGAAGAACTTCGAGCCGCGCGTCATCCGGACGCCCGCGACGGAAGCCGTGAGGTCCTTCATGAGGTAGGGCACACCGCGGAACGGGCCATCGGGCAGGCCGTCGGCGATCGCCTGGCGCCCGTAGTCGTAGAGCTTCATCACCACCGCATTGACCGAGGGGTTCCGGGCCTCGACCCGCTCGATCGCGGCCTCGAGGAGCTCTCCCGGCTTGACCTTGCCACGGCGCACGAGGTCGGCGAGCCCCAGCGCGTCGTACTGCTCGTAGTCTCGGAATGCGCGCATCGCGTGCCCTCCCGGACGCCGATTGTGCCATCGGCGCGCGCCGGCCGCCGTATCCAAATCTGCGCGTGTGGACGAATGAGCGCGTTGACGCGCGGATGCCGTGCGCGTAGACGGGAAGGGATGGCGATCGAGGACTGGCCCGCGGGCGAGCGCCCGCGGGAACGCCTCTGCTGGAACGGGCCCGAGGCCCTCGCCGACGCCGAGCTCCTCGCGATCCAGCTTGGTTCGGGGACGCGGGGGAAGAGCGCGGTGGACGTCGCGCGCGAGATGCTGGCCGCCTACGGCTCACTCGCCGGCATCGCCGGACGCGACGTGACGGAGCTCGCCCAGGTCGAGGGCGTCGGGCCGGTCAAGGCCGCCCGGCTCG
>WNFW01005129.1_pt1 | contig 11909 bp, 11 predicted proteins | sample 5400131 | NCBI WGS metagenome assembly WNFW01 (sample SAMN13153362, study PRJNA577476) | soil metagenome | isolation source: 20 cm soil or saprolite under grassland replicate 1 | place: USA:California | collected 2016-06-15
TTCCCGCGCCGCTCGGCCCCACCAGCGCGACGACGTCGCCCTTCGCGATCGCGAAGCTCACGCGGCTCAGGACGCGCTCGCCGCCGTAGTCGAACGCCACGTCGCTCAGCACGATCCGATCGCGGAACTCTGCGATGCTCTCCGGGCCGTCCTTCACCGTGGGCTCGAGGCCGAAGAGCTCGTCGATACGGCTCGACGCCGCGAGCGTCGTCTGGATCGCCGTGTAGGCGCCGCCGAGCAGCCCGACCTGCACCATGACCGCGCGCCCCACGTAGAGGAACAGAAAGAATACCGGCACGGCGAGACGCCCGGCCAGCAGCTCGTACGCCGCCAGCGCCAGGAGCGTGGCCTCAGCGAGGTAGTTGACGACCGAGCGCGCCGGCTCCTCCGCATGTTTGTAGGCGCCGAACTTGACGTTGACGCGGACGACCGCCTGAAGGGCCCGGCGCAGGCGTCCCAGCTCGAACGCCTCGGCGCCGAACGACTTGACCACCCGGATCGACAGGATCGACTCCTGGAAACGGGCGACGAGATCCGCGAACGCCGAGAACTGGTCCGCGGCCAGCCGTCGGATCGGGCCCCGGACGGTCCGGGTGAGACCGGAATGAAGGAGCGCGGCACCGGCCGCGGCGATGACGAGCTTCGGGCTCGTCCCGACAAGCAGCCAGCCGTAGAACGCGATGAGCACCGGCGCCGTGAGCACCGTGGTCACGATCGTCTCGAGACCGTATGTCGCCGCTCGCGAATCGGCATCCAGACGCGACACGAGTTCGCCGGTCCGCTGGCGGCTGAAAAAGCTCATGGAGAGCCCGAGGAGATGGCGACAGAGGTCTGCCTGCAGCGCGGCGGTCGCGCGGACGCGGATCCAGAGCGCCAGCAGATAGTTGCCGAAATCGATCCAGCCCTTGAGGAAACCCGCCCCGACGTACACGGCGCAGAGGACGAGGATCGCGCGGAACCGGTCCTCCACTGAGGAAATCCCGAGCCAATCAAACACGGTGGCCCCGAGGTTCCGCAGCGAAAGGCCCGCGGCTCCCGTGTCGCGCGCTGCGCCGATGGGCGCCCCGAGGGCTAGATCGAGAATCGGCGCCATGAGGACGGGGAACAGTGCCGTGATCGCCGTGGCGGCGTAGCTCCCAACCAGCAGGAGGCCGACGGCCCACCAGTATGGTCCGGTATATCTTTGGAGGAGCCAGAGCAGCTGACGCACGTCGCCGGCGCGTTTCACCTCCGGCCCGCCTCTCCACTCACCAGCAACGGGCGCCGCAGCGTCAGGAGCTTCTCGCGAGCGAGGCCGAGGCGCGTGAGCTCCGCAATGTCCGGCTCGGGCCGATCGAAGGTCGCGATGACGACCGCGTCGAGATCGGCGCCCGCGGCGTCGGCGATGGGGCGCACCGGCAGCCCGAGGAAGACACCGCCCTCCTCCCGGTCGAAGACGGCGATCGGCTCGAGCCCCAGCTCCTTCAGCGTCACGTACGCGAGCTCGGCGGCCTCGCCCACGCCGTAGAGGACGACCCGCTTGGCTCCGTTTCCGGGGAGATGGCTGAGCGCCTCGCGAAGCGTCTCGCGCGTCCGGCGGTAGATCCCGAGGGAGTAGCTCATGTAGTCGTAGGTGAGTCGGCTCTTCTCGAGCAACCCCTTCGGCGTCAGGATGTAGCGGAGGCGCTTCCGGGCGTGCGGTTTCCTCGGAAACTCGGTGATCTTGATGAGGCCTTTCTTGGCGAGGCGCTTCACGTAGAGGTTCGTCAGGCCCAGCGCGACCCCGAGACGGAGCGCCAGCGCGCGCTGCGTGAGGGGCCGCCCTTCGCCGATGGCGGTGAGGATCTCGAGGTCCCGCTCGCGGTAGCGTTCCATGGGACGTCGCGTTCAATTTTTGAACAACCGGAGGCGGCGGGTCAACTGAATTCGGCCGTGGTCTCGGAGGACCGCGCCAGGCGCTCGCCCAGCTCGCGAACGAATCGCACCTCGCGACCGCGGACCTCCGCGAGCCGCGCCCGGAGCCACCCGAGGCCCCCGAGGACCACGTCGCGGTCGTGGAAGACAACACCGCACTCGTTGCCGACGACGGGGAGGATCCCGTCGCGGCTCGTCGGTGCGCCGTAGGAGAGATAGCGCACGCCGTGGCGGCGCGCGATTTCCACGGTGACCGGCTGGAGGAGGTTCCCGGGCGGCACGAGCGTCACGATCGGGCCCTCGAACGCGTCCGACAGAATAGCCTGCGCGCGCTCGATGTTCGCCTCGTGCGTCGCGGCCGGCACGAAGTCATAGAACTCGCGGTGGTACGGGCGATTGCCGGTGAAGGCGCGAGGGCGGAACGCGCGGCCCGTGAGGAGACAGTGCGTCAGTCCGTGGTTGGCGACTTCGATGAGTCCGCCGTCGACGCCCTTGCGGATCGCTCGCGTGGCCTCGGGAAACTTCCGCGGAAACGGCGTCAGTGTGCCGTCGTCCTCGACCCAGGCGGCGGTGACGGCGATGGTCATGCGGGCCCCGGCCTCGGCGAGCATCTCCAAGATCGCGTACCACTCCGTCGACGACAGCTCGCGATACGGGCCCCAGCGCTTGATCGGGGGGAGGTACTTGAGCCAGAGCCAGTTCCCCGGGAACGGGACACGGAGCGGTCCGAGGGGGACGCGTGTGAGACCGTAGACTTCGTGGCGCTTCGACGCCGCGCCCACGTCGTCCATCCGGATCATGAGGGGACCCGGGCGAGGCGTCGCCGGGCTCACGTCGTGATGCGCGAGTCGGCGGGACGCGGCGCCGACCTACTCGCCGATCACCTGGATGCTGATCTCCCGCTTCCGCGGCCCGTCGAGTTCAGCGAAGATGATCGACTGAAACCGGCCGAGCATCAGCTCGGCGTGGTTGATCCCGACGGCGATGGACCGCCCGACGCTCACAGTCGGAGACGCGCGGGTCGTCGTGGCGGTAGCCGTCCCGCTCGGGGACGAGCCGCTCGACGAGTCGCCTCAAGTCGTCGATGAGCGCGCTCTGGAATTCGTTGATGAGCAGCGCGCAGGTCGTGTGTAACGTGTTGACGAGGGCGATGCCCGCGGAGATCGGAAATTGTTGGATCGCGTCACGCACGAGCTTGGTGATATCGGAGACCTCGGTGCGCTCGTCACTGGATAGCGTGAACGAGGTGCTGAAAACCTTCATCGCGGCTCTCTCCCGCGGCGCATCGCCCTGGATTCGCTGGTGTACGCCAGCGAGGCGGCGCCCAGACCAACCGATACGATAACGACACACTGCGGTAAAAGTCAATCGGTGCCTCAGGTATCTCCCACGGAAGTCGCCCCGCAGGGAACCCGACAATTCCGATGAGGGAATCCGAGGTGTTGCGCTCGACCCTTCCGCCGTCGATTGTTCAGTATGAAGTGCTCTGCGCCGCGAAGCGTTGTCTCAAAGCGGTAGGATCGGTTAGCGGATGACGACTCTTCCGACGGTCGAGGTACCGTGCGTGCTCTGTGGAAGCGCGCGCGCCGAACCGGTGTGGACGACCCCCGACCGGGCGTTCGCGCTCCCAGGCCTCTACACCGTCGCACGATGTTGCGATTGTGGATTTCTCTATCAGCGGCCGCGCGTTCACAACGAGTTCCTCGCGGCGTGCTACCCGGATAACTATCCCCGGCACCAGGAGCCGTCGCCACGCGTGCCGTTCAAGGGCTCGCCCGCGCGGATCCGTGCCGTGCGCTGGGCGCTCGCGAGCCGGTTCGGCTACACCGGCTTTCACGATGGCGACGTCGCGATCCTCTCGCGCCTGTGGGCGCGGGCGCTGCGGCGCCGTCTCCGCTGGAATTGCCTGCCGTGGATCGGTGATGGGCGCTATCTCGACGTCGGCTGCGGCTCGGGCGCCTGGCTCGGCCTGGCGCGCGCGCTGGGGTGGCGGGTCGCCGGCATCGAGGTGAACGCAGCGGCGGCGCAGAAGGCGCGCCGGTTCACCGACGAGATCCACGTCGGGGACGTGCTCGAGGCGCCGTTCGCGACGGCTCGCTTCGACGTCGTCACGGCGTTTCACGTGCTGGAGCACGTCGTGGACCCCGTCGCGGTGGTGCGGCGCATGTTCGATTGGCTCGCGCCGGGCGGGCTCTTGATCGTCGAGGTCCCGAACGCCGGCGGGCTCGGCGCCGCGCTCTTCGGGCGCGCCTGGTGCGGACTCGAGCTGCCGCGTCACCTCTCGCACTTCACGCCCCACACGCTCGAGCGGACCGTCCAGAACGCGGGTGGCCGGGTCGTCTGGTGCTGGCATCAAGCCAAGCCGCGCTACTACCTCTGGAGCGTCTCGACCTTCCTGCGCGATCGCGGTGCATCGCGGCTCGCCGCGCTCGCCGAGCGGCGGCCGGCCTACGGCGCGCTGAAGCTCGTCCTGGAGCTCACGTTGCCGCTCGTGAGCCGCGCCGGCCGCGGCGAGGTGATCCGAATCGGCGCGGTACATGCTTAGTCGCGGGTCTCAGGCCGTCTTCGGGTCGAGCAGGTCGCGCAGCCCGTCGCCGAGCAAGTTGAGCCCGAGGACCGTGAGCGCGATCGCGCCGCCGGGGAATACCGCGAACGACGGGTGCAGCGACAGAAAGTTCTGCGCCTCCCTCAGCATGAGTCCCCACGAGGGATTCGGCGGCTGCGTGCCGAGCCCGAGGTAGGCCAGGGCCGCCTCGGCCAGGATCGCCACCGGAAAGCTCGTCGTCGCCTGGATGACGAGCGGCGGGAGCGTGTTGGGCAGGATGTGCCGGACGACCAGACGCCGGTCGCCGGCGCCCAGCGCTCGGGCGGCGACGACGAACTCGCGCTCGCGGAGCTCGAGGAAGCTCGCGCGCGTCAGACGCGCGAAGGCGGGCGCGAAGGCGATGCCGATCGCGACCATGCTGATCCCGACCCCAGGCGCGAACACGGCGGAGAAGAGCAGCGCGGAGAGGATCGCGGGGAATCCCTGCACCGCGTCGATCAATCGCATGAGCGTCTCGTCGAGCCAGCCCCCCGCGTACCCGCTCAGCATGCCGATGACGATGCCGGCGGCGCCGCCGAGGCCCACCGCGATGACCCCGACCGCGATCGACGTGACCGCGCCGCGCATGATGCGGGAGAGCACGTCGCGGCCGTACTGGTCCGTGCCGAACGGGTGCGCCGCCGACGGGCCCTCGAAGCGGACGGCGATCGACATGGCGAGCGGGTCCGACGGCGTGTAGACGAGGCTCGCCGCCGCGGTCAGGACCAGCAGCAGCGTGATCGCGGCGCCGAGCGCGAACGTGACGTGCCGGAGGGGCCGTCGGCGCATCGCCCGCCTCAGTCGTACCGGATCCGCGGGTCGAGCATCACGTAGGCGAGGTCCACGGCGAAGTTGATCAGCACGATGCACGACGCGACGAACAGGGTCACGCCCTGCACGACCGGCAGGTCGCGGGCCGTGATCGCGCCGAGGGCCAGCCGCCCGAGCCCGGGCAGCGCAAACACCGACTCGAGGATGATCGAGCCCGCCATGAGCTGCCCGAGCTGGATCCCCGTCACGGTCACGATCGGGATCAGCGCGTTGCGGAGGGCGTGCTTGCCGAGCACGCGCGCTTCGCTCACCCCCTTGGCCCGCGCCGTGCGCACGTACTCCTCACGCAGCACGTCGAGCACCGCCGACCGCGTCGCGCGGACGAGGACGGCGGACTGGAAGAGGCCGAGCGCGATCGCCGGCAGCAGCAACGAGCGGATCCCCGACCAGAGCCCGGCGGACCATCCCTCGAAGCCGCCCGACTGCACCCAACCGAGCCGCACGGAGAAGAGGAGGATCAGCAGCAGCCCCGCCCAGAAGGACGGGACCGCGATGCCGATCTGGGAGAAGACCATCGCGACGTAGTCGCCCGCGCGTTGGTGGCGGGTCGCCGCGTAGAGACCGAGCGGGAGCGCCGTCACGGACATGAGGCACGCCGCCAACAGCGTGAGCGGGAGCGTGACCGGCAGCCGGCTCACGATGAGACGCCCGACCGGCAGATCGTATTGGATCGACACCCCGAGATCGCCGCGGAGCGCGCTCCAGAGCCAATGCGCGTACTGGATCGCGATCGGGCGATTCAGCCCCATCGCCTCGCGCAGCCGCGCCGTGGCCTCCGGGCTCCCCTCGGTGCCCATGATGAGGAGCGCGGGATCGCCCGGGAGCACGCGCACGACCACGAAGACGAGCCCCGAGACGAAGAAAAGGGTCGCGGCGAGCGCCACGACCCGTCTGACGATGTACCACCGCACGCCGCTACGCGCGGGGGAGCGCTACTTGGCCCACGTGACGTCGGACAGGTCCGCCGACGGGACGGGCAAATCCTTCCAGATCCCCTGGACGCCCGTCTTCGCCACGACCAGGCGCGGGTGCATGTAGAGCCAGACCGCCGGCGCGTCCTCGACGAGCAGCTTCTGCAGCTGCGCATACAGCTCGCGCCGCGCCTTGTCGTCCAGCGTCGTCTCCGATTTCTCGTAGAGCCGCTGGAAGGTCGGGCTGTCGTACCGGAAGTAGAATTTGGGGTTCGCGTAGTTGGCGATGTCCCACGACTCGGCGTGGCCGATGATGGTGAGGTCGTAGTCGGGGTCCTTGCAGCCCGACGCAGGCCGGCAAAAGACGCGATCGAGCCACTGGCTCCACTCGATCTGCTCCATTCGCACGTTGACGCCGACCTTCTTGAGCTGGTCGATGATGATCTCGCCCGTGCGGACGGTGTAGTAGTACTGCGGCGCGACCTTCAGCACCGTCTCGAAGCCGTTCGGGTAGCCCGCCTCGGTCAGGAGCTTCCGCGCCTTGGCCGGGTCGTAGGGCATGAGGCCCGACACGTCGACGTAGTACGGGTTCAGCGGGTCGACGTTCGAGCCGAGGATCTTGCCCAGCCCGAACATCGCGCCCTTGAGAACCTCCGCCTTGTTGATCGCGTGGGTGATCGCGCGCCGCACGCGGACGTCGGTGTAGGGCTTGCGCGCGTTGTTCATCGCCAGGATCACGTCGTTGGTCGTGTCGCCGACGATGACCTGGAAGCGCGGGTCCTTCTGGACCTCCTGCACGTGCTCGGGCCCGAGGCCGAAGAGCGAGGCGTCGATGTCGCCGGCCTTGAGCGCCGCCAGCGCCGCGTTCGGGTCGGGGATGAACCGGAACACGACCCGGTCGAGCTTGGGCAGCCCCTTGACGTGGTAGTCCGGGTTGCGCACGAGCGCGATCCGGTCGCCGCGCACCCACTCCGCAAGCTTGAACGGGCCCGTCCCCACCGGCTCGCTCTTCAGGCCGTCCACCGCCTCGCGCGGGTAGACGACCGAACCCTGGCGCGCCAGGTTGAGGAGGAAGTTCGCGTCGAGGCTCTTGAGCGAGAACGTGAGCGTGTAGTCGTCCTTCACGATGATGTCGCCGATCGCCGCGTAGTACTTGGGGTACGGATGTTTCGTCTCCGGGTTCATCGCGCGCTCGAAGACGTACTTGACGTCGGCCGCCTTCATCTCGCGGCCGTTGTGGAAGTGGACGCCGCGCTTGAGGAAGAAGGTGTAGTTCCGGTTGTCCGTCGTGTGCCAGCGCTCGGCGAGCCACGGGACGAGCTTTCCGTGGCGGTCCACCTTCACGAGCGCCTCCTGGATGTTGTAGAAGACGACCGCCGCCGTCGCCGAGGCGGGCGTGGCCGTCAGGTCGAGCCCGGGCGGTTCGGCCACGGTCTGCACGACCAGGCTCTTCGGCGCTTGCGCCGCCGCCGGGCTCGGTCCCTGGCCGAGGACGAGCGCGGCGAACAGCAGGGTCAGCGCGTGGCGCATCCAGGATCCCTCCCCGCCTCTAACGTGCGACCGTCTTGAAATAGTCGACCGTCCGCTGCAGCCCCTCGTCGAAGGGGACGAGCGGCGAGTACCCGAGCAGCCGCTTGGCCTTCGAGACGTCCGCGAGCGTGTGCGGGACGTCGCCCTGACGGAGCGGCCGGTGCTCGCGCGCGAGACGCCGCCCGAGGATCGTCTCGAGCTTCGCGATGATCTCGAGGAGGCTCACCCGCTCGCCGCAGCCGACGTTGAAGACCTCACCGCCGACGGACGCCGCGCGCGCGGCGAGCAGGTTGGCCTCGACGACGTTGTCGATGTACGTGAAGTCGCGCGACTGGGCGCCGTCGCCGTGGACCTCGAGCGGCTTCCCGCGGAGACCCCAGAGGATGAACCGCGGAATCACCGCGGCATACTCGGACTTCGGGTCCTGACGCGGGCCGAAGACGTTGAAGTAGCGGAGCCCCACCGTCTCGACGCCGAAGAGCCGCGTCCACACGGCCGCGTACTGCTCGCCCGCCGCCTTCGACACCGCGTACGGCGAGATCGGCGCGGGCGGCTGGTCCTCGCGCTTGGGCAGGTCGGGCCGGTCGCCATACACCGACGACGACGACGCGTACACGACTCGCGCGACGCGCGCGCGCCGCGCCGCCTCGAGCACATGGAGCGTCCCGGTGACGTTGTTCGCGTTGGCGCCGAGGGGGTCCTTCACCGACCGGGGCACCGACCGCATCGCCGCCTGGTGGAAGACGACGCGGACGCCGCGCGTGGCGCGCTCGACCACGCCGCGCTGCCGAATGTCGCCGCGGACCACCTCGAGCCGCCGGCCGAACGCCTTGGCGAAGGGGAGATTGCTGCGCGCGCCCGTCGAGAAGTTGTCGAGCACACGGACGCGCGCGCCGTCGGCGAGGAGCCGCTCGACCAGGTGGGAGCCGATGAAGCCCGCGCCGCCCGTCACGAGAAACAGATCCGCCACGCGGCGATTGTAGCATTTGACAACCGTGCGGAGCTGAACGCTGCGCGACTGCGCGCCGCTCCCGAAGCTCCCGTAGTTCCAGGAGGAGCTGGCTCCTATCGTTCGCCCAAGAGTCTAAAACCTCACGCCTCCTTGCGGGTTTTCTCCCGGTCGATTCGAGGATTCTCCGGATGTGATCGCGCGTGAGAGACCGCTAGGCTTACAACGCTATCCTCTATCGATTCTGTAACAACGGAGGAGCGTATGGCGGAGCAACACATGAACGGGAGCGTTCAGCCACCAGGTGCGAGATTCCCTTACGCGGCAGCGCTGTTTGTGTTTTTTAGCCTGGTTTGGATTTCACCATTTCCAGTTTGGGCACAACTACCGCTCCCGCCTCTGCCCGGAGCCCTGGTGGTCACCATGACTTCTCCAACCTCCGGGTCCACGGTCTCCGCCACGGCGACGGTCAGCGCACGCGTCAGCGCCGTGGGGGTCCTGGTGGTGGGTGTGCGGTTCAAGCTCGACGGGGCCGACCTCGGCACGGAAGACACCTCGGCTCCGTATTCGGTCTCCTGGGACACGACCACCGCGGACAATGGGTCGCACACCCTGAGGGCTGTCGCTCGAGATCTGGTTGGGCTTCAGTTCGCCTCCGAGCCGGTCACGGTCACCGTGTCCAACGCGCCTCCCCCGCCGCCGCCCGCGGCCTTCGCGCCCGGCGACCTGTTCGTGTCGCTCGAGAACGGGTCGGTGCAGTGGCGACTGCCCGACGGCGCCCCCAACGGGGAGCTCCTCCCCGGCGTGCCCGGCTCCGGCGAGGGCCTCAGATTCGACGCGGCCGGTAACTTGTATGTCACCCATTGGTGCGCGGACAACACCTGCAGCACGGGCAACACCGTTGAGAAGTTCAACGTCAACGGCGTGTCGGAGGGGACGGTCGGCAGCGGCTACAACTGTAACCCGCACGCGCTCACTTTCGACGCTGCCGGCAATCTGTACGTCGGTCAGGCCGACTGCACCGGCGCCATCCTGAAGCTCTCGCCGGGCGGGCCGCCGGTCGCGTATGCCGTCGCGGCCGAGAATCGAGGCTCGTTCTGGGTCGACATCGCTGGCGATGGCTGCACGATCTTCTATACGTCGTGGGGCCCGAACGTGAAGCGCTTCGACGTGTGCACCAATACGCAACTCGCCGACTTCAATCTCGCCCCGCTGCCGGGCAACGCGACCCAGGGGCTCCGCCTCCTGCCCGACGGTGGCGTCCTCGTCGCGAGCAGCGCGGTCGTCGCGCGCCTGGATGCCACGGGCGCCCTCGTCCAGACCTACAGCGTGTCGACTGGTGAGGACCAGTTCTGGGCCGGTCTCGATCTGGTCGGGGACGGCACGTTCTGGGTCGTCAACTACTACTCGTCCAACGTCTACAAGTTCGACCTGACGACGGGGGCGGTGCTGGCGAGCTTCAACACCGGGACGCCGTCGGCCACTGTCGTCGACGTCAATGTGAGCCGTGGGGCGCCCCGATGAGAGCCGAGCGCGAGCGAGGCTAATCTCATCGGAAAGGCCCGTGGCGTCGGGACGCGGGGGAGGGAAACCTCCCCCGCGGGTCGCGGTCGCGGACCGCGGAGACGTTAGGGGGAAGGACACCGTCCTGCCGTCGCCGACAGCCGAGACCTGGAAGGTGCCGGCTGCGGTGCTGTACGAGTAGAACAGTGGATCAAGGAGGGCAAAGCCGCCACCCGCTGAACCCGCCTCTCCCGTCATCGCCAATGAGGTGCGGTTGCTCTTGGGCGTCGTCGCTTACAATCTCGGCAATCTGCTGCGCCGGTTGGTCCTGCCGCTCGCCATCCAGAGTTGGTCCCTGACGAGCATCCAGCAACGGCTCTTCAAGATCGGCGGGCGGCTCATCCGACATGCCCGGTACTTCATCCTGCAATTCGCCGAACCTCATTTTTGGACCTCGACGTCCAAGTCGTCACAGATGAGCATGTGGCCGCCGGCGTGGTGGAGATCCCAATGGAAGCTACAAGCGAACGGTCGCCGACTACGACACCTGTCGATTGTACCCGCAGATATATGACTTGGTGCGTGACCGATGCCAGTCGCAAAGATGGGACGTAGACTCGGCGGAGTCGAGAGCGGAAAAACGATCTGGTTGCCAGCCTCCCCTCAGGATCGGTTGCGCCGGCGAAGCCCGCGCTCGAAGGGCGATTACTCCGGACGCCTCGAACGGACCGAGGCCCGAGCTGCAGCGCGGTAGATCTCGGCAGTCTTCGCGACCATCGGCTGGATCGCGAACTCTCTCAGCACGCGCGCGCGTCCGGCCCGTCCCAGGCGACGGCGAGCGTGTGCGGGACGTCGCTCTGACGGAGCGGCCGGTGCTCGCGCGAGGCGCCGCCCGAGGATCGTCTCGAGCTTCGCGATGATCGCGAGGAGGCTCACCCGCTCGCCGCAGCCGACGTTGAAGACCTCACCGCCGACCGACGCCGCGCGCGCGGCGAGCAGGTGGGAGCCGATGAAGCCCGCGCCGCCCGTCACGAGAAACCGATCCAGCACGCGGCGATTGTAGCATTTGACAGCCGTGCGGCTTTCGCCGATCATGGCTCAGTTTTTTCCCGGCAGCGCCTCGACCACGCACGCGATCCATCCCGATGGAGGCGACCATGGGCCGTCGTTCCGGCACGCGTTTCGCGCTCGCGCTCCTCGTCCTCGTGCCGTCCGCTCTCGCAGACGCGCAGACGAAAGACGACACCGTCGTGTTCGCGATCCAGTCAGACATGCAGAACTGGGACCCGCCGAACTCCGTGCTCCGCGAGTCCATCATCCTCGGCTATCACGTCTTCGATCACCTCGCGGCGCGCGATCTCAAGACGGGCAAGGTCGGCCCGAGTCTCGCCACGTCGTGGAAGAACCTCGACGACACCACCTGGGAGGTCACGCTGCGCCACGGCGTGCGGTTCCACGACGGGACGCCCTTCACGGCGCGCGACGTCAAGGCGTCGTTCGACCGCGTCCTCGACCCCGAGAAGAAGCTGACCGCCCGCGGCAACCACGTCAAGATCAAGAGCGTCGAGGTCGTCGACGACCACACCGCGCGCTTCAAGACCGACGGCCCGTACCCGCTGTTCGTCGAGCGGATGACCGCGCTGGTCATGCAGTCCGAGAAGGTGATCAAGGAGAAGGGGCACGAGTGGATGCAGGAGAACCCGATCGG
>WNFW01007672.1_pt1 | contig 11908 bp, 8 predicted proteins | sample 5400131 | NCBI WGS metagenome assembly WNFW01 (sample SAMN13153362, study PRJNA577476) | soil metagenome | isolation source: 20 cm soil or saprolite under grassland replicate 1 | place: USA:California | collected 2016-06-15
ACTATACTGAAAATGTGCTAAAGAACTATTGACTAGAAGGAAACGCTGTGTGTTTTATCGAAGGAAAATTTTACTGGCTCTCGTTGAAGCTTTCGGCGGTTCGTTAATGAGAACAGATTGTCAAAAGCTGCTCTTCCTCTTTTGCTTACATAGAGGTAAAAATTATTATGATTTCTTTCCATATAAATATGGCAGCTTTAGCTTTCTACTGTACCATGACAAGAATAGGCTCATTGAGTTAGGCTATTTAAAATCCCAGGATAATTTTCAGTTAAGTGAGCACCAGACCTTTCTATCTCAACTTCGCATAGAAGACCGCGCCGCACTGCAGGTATTGGTAGCAGAGGTAGGAGATTTGAGTGGTGAAAAGCTTATTCGCAAAGCCTACTTGGAATGTCCCTACTATGCCTCGCGGAGTAAGATTGCATCTCAAATACTAAAAGACGCTGAGTATGAACAAGTACGCCAAACGTGGAACATCGATAGAAGCTCTTGCCTATTTACCATAGGGTATGAAGGGCTCTCTATCGATGCTTACTTAAATGTATTACTTTCAAACAATGTAGCTGCCTTGATCGACGTACGAAAAAATCCCATTTCCATGAAATACGGGTTTTCTAAGACGAAGCTTGCAGACTATACTACAAAAGCTGGAATTGTGTACCTTCATATTCCTGATTTAGGGATTCCTTCGTCTTTGAGGCAAGACTTGAGTAGCCCTATGGCATATAGGAAGCTATTTGATTACTATTTCTCCCAAATTTTACCTGATCAGATGGAAGCGATCGAAAAACTGAAAATGATGTTACACGATCATGGGCGTGTTGCACTAACCTGCTTTGAAGCCAACCATCAGTTTTGTCATCGCCATAAAATTATTGAATATTTAGAGAACGATCCTTATTTTAATACACCCGTGACTCACTTAAACAACGCTTGTACACTTAGCAGCTGCGTAGAAAACAACGTAGATGTATCTCTCCCTCCTGGTCTTTGGACTGCGAGCAATACACATACGCTAGTTGGCAGTAACGAACTATAGTTTGATTTGAGGTGATGTTATATACTTACCTATTGAACTCTTAGATGCACATGTGCTCATTACTGTCAAAACATATCCATTACCCTCAAATAAGTACGAGGAGTTGGTGTGTACGGCTGGTTTGCTTTCTAATGGGAAGTGGACAGGAATGGCGTGCTCAACTCCAACAATATAATCTGTTTGATCTAGATGATAGCGGACAAGGAAAGGAGCGGCGTGTCGTTTCGAAGCTTCCGTACAAATATTCGTATAAGTTTCTAAAAGGATGTCACAAGTAGCCACTACAGGATCAGGGCTATACCGGCGAGCAGCCACTTGAGGATGCAGCTGAGCAGGGTATTCGTAAGGAAAAGAGGAGGAATCTGTTCGTGATAGACCACACATCGACTATGCGCAAAACAATTGGCACGTCTCTCCCCCGCCAGGTCGGACCTGACAAAGTGACCGGGCGGGCGCGCTACGCAGGAGATCAGGCGTCGCCAGGTATGCTGACTGCGCGTCTGGTCACGAGCCCGTACGCCCATGCACGCATCCTGAACATCGATACATCGACTGCTCTGTCGCTGCCAGGAGTTGTGGCGGTTTTTACCTCCGAAACGCTGGGAATGACCCAGGAAGATCCGCTCTCCCGCGCGCAAACCCCACTGGCACAGCAAGAAGTGGTGTGGTGTGGGCATCCTGTGGCTATCGTGGTCGGCGAGACGGAGGCTAGCGCTGAAGATGGAGCCGCCGCCGTGGAGGTCGATTACGACCCGCTGCCGGTTGTCATTGATCCCGAGGCTGCCATACGACCAGATTCGCCTCTGGTTCGCTCTCGCAGTGAGACTGAAGCAGCCGCCGGAGGAGGTGAGCACGCTGCCACCTCTCAAGTGGGTGCAGCGACCAAGGAAGAGGGACTTTCGCAGAATGTCAGCCAGACACCACCCATGAAGATGGGTGATATCGAGGCTGGTCTGCGCGAGGCCGAGGTGGTGGTCGAATGCACCTATCGCACCCACCCGGTCCATCAGTCCTATATGGAGCCGCAGTCGGTTACCGTAGCGCCAAGCCACTCTGGCCATCACCTGGTGATCTGGCCCAGCACACAGGGCCTGTTCAATGTGCGCTCGGCAGTCGCCACGGCGTTGAAGATGCCTGAGCGGCAGATCCGTGTCGAGCCGGTGCCCATCGGTGGCGGATTTGGAGGGAAAGAGACTTTGCTTGAACCACTGGTAGCAGCGGTGGCGTCCCGCCTGCGCAAGCCGGTACGATTGGTCTACACGCGTCAGGAAGATCTGCTGGCTGGGAACCCCGCGCCACAAACGGTGATCACCGTCAAACTCGGCGCTAAGAGAGACGGCACGCTCACTGCTATCCAGGCCAGGATGATTCTTGATTCGGGAGCTTACCCCAATCCTCTTGCCGGCTTTAGCGGCTTCCATTTCGCCGGCGTCTATCGCTGTCCCAACCTGGACATCCGTTGCGACGTGGTGCAGACCAACAAGCCCGGTACCGGGGCCTATCGCGCACCCGCTGGTCCGCAAGCCTACTTTGCCCTGGAATCGACGGTGCAGGAGCTTTGCCAGCAGCTTGGGATAGATCCGCTTCAGTTCCGCCAGATCAATGCCCTTAGAGAGGGTGATCCGAGTATCATGCATGGACGTTGGCCGCGCATCGGCCTGCTGGAGTGCCTTGAGCAGATCCAGCAGCATCCGTTGTGGGCGCAGCGCGAGCAGGCCCGGCAGCAAGTGCCGGAGGAACTGAAAGGCTGGAAGGTTGGGATAGGCGTTGCTGCTGGCGGCTGGCCGGGTGGAACGGAGCCCGCTGCAGCCCTTTGCAGGCTGGAGCAAGATGGCACCTTTACCGTGGTCGTGGGCAGTGTCGATCTTTCCGGCTCAGACGCTTCGCTGGCGCTGATTGCTGCGGAGGAGTTGAGCATGCTGCCCGAAGCTGTGAACGTGACACATGATAGCACCGATGCTATGCCTTATAGCGGCCTCTCCGCCGGCAGCAAGACGACCTATACGGTGGGATCAGCGGTGCTGGCGGCGGCACGTGATGCGCGCACCCAGGTCTTTACCATCGCTGCTGATATGCTGGAAGCCTCTGCCCAGGACATGGAGCTGCGAGATGGAAAGGTGATGGTCAAGGGGGTGCCAGAGAAGCATGTCACGTTGCAGCAGATTGCCGCGAACTCAATGCGTTTTGGCGCTTCCTACGAGCCGGTCTATGGTCGTGGTCGCTCGGCCAATCGCGTCTCCTCGCCGATGTTCGCCGCGCACGTGGCGAAGGTCGCCGTTGATGCTGAGACAGGCGAGGTGCGCGTGCTCGATTACGTGGCGGCCCAGGACGTTGGCCGTGCCATTAATCTGGGCGAGGTGGAGGGTCAGATTCATGGCGGGGTGGTCCAGGGCATCGGCTGGGCGCTGTTGGAGGGGATGTTTTATGACGAGCATGGACAGTTGCTCACTTCGACGCTCATGGATTATGCGCTGCCGCAGAGCCAGGATGCGCCTACTATCACACCTCTGCTGGTCGAGGTGCCGTCCGAGCTTGGCCCGTTCGGTGCCAGAGGGGTTGGAGAGCCGCCCGTGGTTCCGGTGGCTGCGGCTATCGCAGATGCCGTCAGGGACGCGGTCGGCGTGCGTATGACGCAGCTGCCGATGACGCCTGAGCGCGTCTTTGCCTCGCTAAGAGATAAGATTGTTTCTCAATGAAAGAACAAGTGCAACGCGGCGGCATTGGCCCGACCAGGGCGACCACGTAGCCATCCTGTGTGTAGTTGTTGTTGGTCCCTGGCTTAGGATTGGGATTCTCGATCTGGTTGGACGGAGGTACCAGAGGGCGTCCCTGCGCGTTGTCGTAGTATGCCATATCACCGGTGCCCAGCATAATATGGTTCGCCCCGGTTCCACCTATCACAGACTGGTGATAGTTGTCGCTGATGGCATAGTTATCAGCGATGAACTTGAAATCAGCGGCATCTCCCGCGCACATGTTGTAGTATCCCATGGAGAGCGCACCCTGGTGAATTGGCGCGGGAGGAATGGCCCCGTTCAGATCGCTCAACATTTCTCCTTGACATGAGTATAGTGCTGTGCTATCCTTGCTGTAGTTACTTATGTACTTGTAGTTTTGACAAGCACTTCTATAGTCGCTTCCCTGTATTGAATGAGTTGCTTTATTGCACGTCGTAGCATCCCTATATGTTGAAGAGATCCCTGTAGTCGTCCTCTTATTGAAGAGACCCCGGTAAGTTATCCTCATATTGAAGAGATCCCGTAGTTGTCCTCCCGTTGAAGAGACCCCGTAAGTTATCCTCATGCTGCCCAACGGAGAATAATGGATGATCCCTTCTTCTTTTTCCCCTGTCATACCGGATTTTGATCCTAAACCAATGCTGGACATGAACAGTGCTTTTACACGTACAGTCATACTTGTGGCCGTGGTACGCTTGCATATCTTCACTCTCCTATCAGGCAGAGAACTGTCCCCCGCTGCTCTAGCCGCCATTGCTAAAGCTGTAAACGCTGTGGAACTTCTTGGTGTAGGACTCGGTGTGACGGTTGCGCTCCTGTGGGGATCAGGCGACATTCTTGCCACACTGGCGGCACGTCGATTGAGCACCTTCAAGACTGCCTTTGTTTCTCAATCGGTTGGCCTGCTCGGGCTGCTCGCGTTTGGAACAATCGCTTTCTGGTTCTGGAATCTTCCCTTCACACTGAGGGCCTTTGCACTCAGCGCTCTCATCGGGATCTTTACTGGAGGGTGTGCTGCGCTGGGATATTTCGCGCTGTATCGTGCCCTGGAGATAGGCCCCATAGCAATAACAAGTCCGCTCACTGCTTCCAGCCCCATTTTCACGCTCATTCTCTCCGCTTTCGTCCTCAAGGAACACGTGACGCTGGAACAGAAGGGATTTGTGGCTATTGGCATTCTCGGCATCATTTTGGCCTCTACCAGCGTGGCCCAACTACGTATACTCCTTAAGAAGCCAGGATTCTCGCTGTGGAGTCAAGGGGTGCGCTGGGCGGTCGTTGCGACATTGGCCTTTGGGGCATTGGATTTTGGCATCGGCGCTTCCGCGTCCGTTTCTAATTGGTTCCTCCCTGCGTTGTGGACACGTTTCTTCACGATCCTTTTTCTGGCCCTTTTTTCATGCGGGAAACGGTATCGGTGGTTCTCTTGGGCTCAAGCGACAGCGATACCTTCATCAAATGTGGAAACATTGAGCCTCTTGCTCCCCAGCCTGAAAGATTTTGCCCATGTACGGAAGCCTTTATCAAAGATTGGCTCTGGAATTCTCCTTGCTCTTCTCGTGGGAATGGTGGAGAATGCTGCTGTCCTCACTTTTAGCCTTGATACACGCATCGCTACAACCGGGATTAGTTCAGCCCTTGCTGCTGGTTACGCCCTGGTCGTAGTGATGTTTGGCATGATTGTATACCGTGAACGGCCCGCGAAAAATCAGCTATTCGGCATAGTCATGTTCATGACGAGTCTGTTCTTGCTTGCTTTGTAGGATCAGCAGCTTCCTCACGCACCGACGCTTTGCCGGTTCGCCACATGCTTCTCTCCATATGATCAACTTCAAAGCTTGCATGTTCTACGTGTGCTGCACTCTGGTCTCCTCTTCTCTAAAAGTACTAGGTAATCTCTACAAAGTTGATGGTTACATACATTTTGTATACACTGCCCTTGTATACACTACACTGCACTGGATCGTATTGTAAGAGCATTCTATTGAAGAGCTTCTATTTTTCTCTCGTCGCAGCCTTCTTTTATGATGCTTGCGGTCCTCAGGGGGAAAATCATCCTGATTATCTGATACGTTTGAACCGTTCGTCCCGGTAATCCTTGTGTTTTCATTGAGGAGGTGCTTCATGCGCTCACATTCCCGTATCGTCTTTGGATCGATCGTTGGTATAGGCATCCTGATGATTTCCTTTTTAGGTTTCCACCTGGGAGGCGAGGGACCCCTCGCAGTCGGGAACTTTTCCCCGCTCGTGGGCGCCTTCATCGGTGGTACGCTGGCCCTTGTTTGCGTGAGCATCCCGTTCCGCCAGAAGGAAGATGGAGAGCCGTGGCTCAGACATGAACGATTGGCCTGGATCCTGATCGGATGTGGATGCCTCGCGTGGGCCATTGGAGAGTCCTTCTGGCGCTACTATCGTGCGCTTGGTCAAAATCCCTTTCCTTCCCTGGCCGATTTTGGCTATGCCAGTTTTCCTCCCCTGGTTTTACTGGGGCTGATCTTGCTGCCATCCTCGAAGCGTGATCAGAAGCACACGTTTTTCCTGCTGGATAGCCTGATCGCGACTGGAGCCCTGCTGAGCATTGCCTGGTTTCTCCTGCTGGGGTCTCTGGCGCAGACCCCAGCCGAATCCACGCTCGCCAAAGTGCTTGGCATCTATTATCCCACCATGGATACAGTGCTCGTCAGTAGTACAGTCTTCTTGCTATTTCGCGGGCCTGGCGATGCCTCTGCCCGTCGCATCAGTCTTCTCGTGGCGGGGCTTGGCCTGTTAGTTTTCGCTAGCTCCGACTTTCTCTTTAATGTGCAGGAGAATTTAGGAACGTATGTGGAGGGGACCTGGGTCGACCTGGGCTGGCCATTGGGCATGATGGCCATGGGAGTGGCCGTATATTTGCGCCGTTTCCTGCCCACCACCTCGCGTGAAGCTCTTGAGCAGCACCTGAAACAGCGTGCCGAGCAGCTTCGTTTTGGGCCTGCACAGGCTCTTCCCTACCTGCTATTAGTCGTGCTCTTTTGTATGCTGATCTTCAACGTGCTCTCAGGAGACAGCACCCAGCAGGGCATCCGTCCTGTCCTGGTTGGAGCAACGATGATCGTAGTGGGCTTAGTGATTGCACGGCAGATTCTCACGATGCTCGACAATACGATGCTGACACACAAGCAAACAGCTATGCTTCAGGAACTGGAAGGGATCAATCAGAGCATAGCACAGCGCAATACCGTTCTCGAAGCGGGTATAATATACCTCAAGGACATCCAAACGCGTTTGGCCAATGGCGATATGCGTGCCCGTGCCCATATCATGAATGGAGAGCTCTGGCCACTTGCCACTGGCTTGAATCTCATGGCGGAGCGGATGATGCGCTCAGAGCGCAATCAGAAGGATGCAGAAAAGGTAGCTCAAGCAGTGGGCGATTTAAGCCAGGCAATCGAGCGAGCACGGAAGGGGGGCCAGCTGGTTGTACCTTTCTCCTGTCTCCACATCCCAGAGATGCATCGCCTCTTATATGCCCTGAATTTGAATCCAGGGCCTGAAACTCCTCAGTCTATCTTACACCAGAGACCTCCTCAGCAGGAGGGTTCGTCACTGCCTCCTATCCCAGAACCTCCTACCGCTTCGTTTCATCACCAGCAACCGACTTCGCCAGGGGGAGAACAGAGGATGGGCTCTATCAAGCGTCGCCAGTATGGCGGTGCGAATGTACAGCGGACACCATAGCAGACGCAAGGCAAAGCACATTCAGCAATGCGTGAGCGCGATGGAACTGCATCGGTTATACACAATGAGATAGAGGCAGAGACAGCGTAAAGAGTTCTTCTCAATGGAAAGAGCGGCCTCATAGTGCCTTTCTGATTCTATCTTCCTCGCCTTTGAACATGTTCTTTGTCTTGACGTACTCGGTATATAAAGTCGAACTCAGAAAGTTGTGAGGAAATACATTCCATATGCGAAACGCTGAAAAGCTTGAATACGATTTTGATACCTTTGATCCAAGAGGGTATCTACGTGAATACTATATGACCATCGACCATGAAAATGATCAGCTTCTAAGGTTCTTTTCCGAATGTTACAGAGATATCAATCCGCGATCAACGCTTCTCGAATTTGGCAGTGGGCCAACGCTTTATTCTCTCATTACAGCAGCTGCGAAAGTCGATACCATCCATGTCTGCGATAGACTTGATAGGAATCTGCACGAGATACAGTCGTGGATAAGGGGTGATGAAGAGGCATTCAATTGGGAACCATTTATCCAAAGAGCACTTGAACTTGAAGGAAAGAGCAGCGTAACACGAGAAGATCTTCGAAGAAGGGCAGGGCTTCTTCGAAGTAAACTGACGACTTTTTGCTTTTGCGATGCCTTCAGCTGTCCGCCCCTGCGGGGAAACCATTTCGACGAATATGATATTGTCCAGGTAAACTTCGTACCTGAATCTATCACTTCATCACTCGTCGAGTGGGAAATGGCCGTTCATAATATTATTTCGCTGCTGAAACCGCACGGTACGTTAATTTTGACCGCCCTTAAAAACGCAGTTTATTACCAACTGCAAGAGAAAAAATTTCCAGCAGTGAGTATAGATGAGACAGTAGTAACCCGGCTTTTAAGAAATTTTGGCTTCAGGGAAGAACACATGCTGATGCGGACCATTCCCACAAGTCTTCCCTATCGTGGATACAGTGGCATTATTGGTCTCCGCGCCAGCATATCATAAACATGATGAGGAGGATTTACAATGCTTGTCCATTTGATGCTAGAACTGTACGGCTGCAGCCGTGAGGTGTTGACCGACGAGTTGCTGATCCGGCGCTTGCTGGATAAGTATCCTGGGTATATTGGCATGGAGAAGGTCAGTCCCGTTCACCTGTACGATATCGAGACGTCGAATCCATTAGATGCCGGTATGTCGGGCTTTGTGGTGATTGCTCAGAGTCATATCAGTGTGCACGCATGGCCAGAATATGGCGAGGTCGACATTGACCTCTGCTCCTGCAAGGAGTTCAGCCAGGAGGATGCGATTGCCTTCGCCAAAGAGATGTTCCAGCCGGATGATGTTGAGGCACATTTTGTAGTGCGCGGCTCGCGTTCCTTGCGCCCGGAGACGCCTAACCCCGAACGCTTAGCAGAGGCCCTGGCCGCCCGGCGCGAGCGCCAGATGAGAGATGGTTCGCTCGTACTCTAATCTCATAATATCCCACACATCCCGCAAAGCCGGTGGACGGTTTTAGAAGGAGGTGGTAGCATGGAGCCCAACACGACAGAGGAGGCTTCATGCTGCCCCCCGAGACGTAAATGATGGATTGCAGGGCCTGCGAATTATTGCAAGCTCAAAACCCCAGGAGCTTGTCGAGCGTGATCGGGAGGTCGCGGACGCGGATGCCGGTCGCGTGATACACGGCATTGGCGATGGCGGCAGCGGTCCCGACAATCCCAATCTCGCCAATCCCTTTCGCACCCATCGGGTTGACGTAACGATCGTCTTCATCGATCCATGACACGTCGATCGACCCCACATCGGCATTTGTCGCAATGTGGTACTCTGCGAAGTCATGGTTCACGTAGTCGCCGAAGCGCGGGTCCAGCACGCTCTCCTCGTGGAGCGCCATAGAAAGCCCCATGGTCATGCCACCAAGAAACTGTGAGCGTGCCAGCTTTGCGTTCATGATGCGACCGGCAGCGAAGACGCCTAGCAGTCGCGGAACGCGCACCTCGCCGGTATCGCGATTCACGCGCGCTTCTGCAAATTGCGCACCAAAGGCGTGCATGGCGAAGCGCTGCGCCTCGGGATTCTCTCCGCCTTCGCCCGTCGCTTCAAGCCCATCAGCAGGAATTACGCCATGTACCTCTTCAAGACGCGCTCGGAGCTTGCGGGCGGCTTCAACGATGGCCGTTCCCCACGAGGCGGTTCCCATCGAGCCACCTGCCAGCGACGCGCGCGGCAGCAAGGTATCGCCGATCTCGAGGTGCACGCGCTCGAGTGGAACATCGAGTGCATCCGCGGCGATCTGTGAGAGGACTGTCCACGCCCCGGTTCCAATATCTGCGGCATCAATGAGCACGCTGCAATGTCCTTCGCGATCAATACGTGCGATCGCGCTTGATGGCCTGCGACGCGTGGGATAGGTTGAGGCGGCAACCCCGCTCCCGACGAGCCAGCGACCGTCGGAACGCACACCCGGTCTCGGGTCGCGTGTCTGCCAGCCGAAGCGCCGCGCCCCTTCCCGCAGGCACGCAACGAGTCCTCGACTGCTGAAAGGATGCCCGGTCTCGGGGTCGGTATCAGGTTCGTTCCGAATACGCAGCTCAATGGGGTCCAGCCGGCACGCGATTGCTAGTTCATCCATCGCTGATTCCAGCGCGTACATACCGGGACACTCGCCCGGCGCACGCATCCACGCAGGAGTCGGCACATCGAGCCGTGCAAGCCGGTGCGTCGTTGAGCGGTTCGGCGCTGCATACATCATCCGTGTGGGAAGGGCTGTTTGTTCAGCAAACTCCTCAATGGTCGAGGTCTGCTCAACGACGTCATGTACGATCGTCGTCAATCGCCCATCGTGGTCTGCGCCCAGGCGGATGCGCTGGATCGTCGGCGTGCGATAACCGGCCGCTGCAAACATATGCTGCCGTGCAAGCGCGAACTTCACGGGGCGGCCAACCACCTGCGCAGCCATTACTGTAAGAATGACGTGTGGATGGGCGGTGCCTTTCGAGCCGAATCCACCACCAACATAGGGCGAAATGACGCGGACGCGCTCGGGCTCCAGTCCGAACGCCTGGGCAACTATGTCCCGAATCATATGCGAGCCCTGGTTCGAGTCATACAGGGTGACGCCGTCGCTGCTCCACCTCGCGATCGTCGCGTGCGGTTCGAGCGGATTGTTGTGCTCTGCTGGCGTGGTATAGATATGATCAATTGAGACAGAAGCCCCCGCCAGCGCGGCTTCAACATCGCCGCTGGCCGTATCGGTTTCGTAGCCAGGATTCACCTTTTCGGGCTTGTAAAGATCGCGGCTGTCGGCGTGAAGCACGACACTATGGGGCTGCTCCTCGTAGTGGACCACGACTGCGTCTGCCCCCTGGCGTGCAACTTCTAGCGATTCAGCGACCACCAGGGCTACAAACTGACCGCGATACGCAACCGCATCGGATTGCAAAACCGCGCGTTCGCCCTCCTGTGTCTTGAGGCGCGGTGCATTCTCGTGCGTGAGCACGAGAATTACACCAGGGATAGCCTGGGCCGCGCTGGTATCGATCGACACGATCCTTCCATTGGCGATCGTGCTCTGAACAGGGAAGGCATAGGTCACCTCGTCGATCGCGTGCTCAAAAGCGTAGGTCGCCGTGCCGGTGACTTTCTTTGGGCCGTCAATACGGTCCAGAGGCTGGCCAACAACCCGTTGTTGTGTGGAGTGTATCATTGGTTCTCCTCCTGTGTCAGATCGAGCAGCACCCGAACGAGTGTGTTGCGTGCAAGCGGTATCTTGAATGCATTCTCGCGAAGTGGCTGTGCATCTGCAAGTTCGGCATCTGCCGCACGGCGAAATGCCTCCTCGGTCGCACGTGCGCCGCGCAATACGGCTTCAGCCTTCCTCGCCCGCCACGGGACATGTGCGACGCCGCCAAAGGCGATGCGCACGTCTCGTACCATGTCGTCAACAACATCAATCGCCGCGGCAACCGAGACGAGCGCGAACGCGTACGATGCGCGGTCGCGCACCTTGCGGTAGTGCGAGCGCGTCGCGAATGCGAGGGGTGGCAGGTCTACGGCTGTGATCAACTCACCGTGATCAAGCACCGTGTCACGTTGTGGTTCATCGCCGGGGAGACGGTGGAAATGAACAAGAGGGATGCTCCGCTCACCACTCGGTCCCAGCACGCGCACCATGGCATCCAGGGCGACCATTGCAACGGCCATGTCCGATGGATGCGTCGCGACACATGCCTCGGATGCTCCGAAGATAGCCAGGTTTCGGTGATAGCCCTCGCGTGCGGGACAACCGCTGCCCGGCTCGCGTTTGTTGCATGGCTTCGAGACATCCTGGAAGTAGACGCAGCGCGTGCGTTGTAACAGGTTCCCACCGGTCGTGGCCAGGTTGCGCAGCTGGCCCGAGGCGCCCGCGAGCAGCG
>WNFW01007958.1_pt1 | contig 11908 bp, 15 predicted proteins | sample 5400131 | NCBI WGS metagenome assembly WNFW01 (sample SAMN13153362, study PRJNA577476) | soil metagenome | isolation source: 20 cm soil or saprolite under grassland replicate 1 | place: USA:California | collected 2016-06-15
CGGCCATCCTCATCCTCAGCAAGCGCTGTTTCCTGCTGCCGACGTGGTCAGAAAGCTGATGGTTGCCGGCGCGAAGGTGAGAGCGCCAGCCGTCGCGCGGGCGCCCGTGATGCGCGGCAGATCATCCCGGTCGCCCAGCTCCAGCGCATTGCCGTTCAGCCTTACGGTCGTGTCCCGCAAGCTGGTCGCATCCAGCGTATACCGTTCTGAGGCGTCGGGAAGCGCCAGTGAATGCGCGTCGCGACTGGTGTTGATCACCAGAAGGGCCACGCTATCAGGCATTCCCTGCCGGCAATGCGCGTAGACGTGAAGACCGGCTTGCCCCGGCAAACCTGAATCGAGCACGGTGTTTCCCATCAGCTGCCGCCACAACAGGGCGCCCCAGTAGTTCGGTCTGGGCATAAACGTTTTCTCGTCGAGCAGGCCGTAATCGCTGGCCGCCAGCGTATTGTGCATCACCACCTGAACGTCCGCCTTCGCCAACCGCCCGAGCTGGTCGAGGTATCTGAACGTATCCAGGAATGTTGCGGCCCAGCGGTTTCCGCCACACGCTGCTTCCGCGGTCTCGGTCAGCCAGATTGGCTTGCCGGGTTCGAACTTGTCGCGAAGAGACCGGTAGAAATTCAGGGTCTGATCCGTTCGAGAGAGCCACTCTTCGGATAGAGCCGCCGCGGGCGAGTTGGTGCCGTTGCATCGCTCCGATAGCGTTCCGTAGTGGTGATATGAAAACACATCCACGCTGCCGGGGCCCGACGCAGCAAGCAGGTCGGAAGCCGATTCTGTCTTTCCGATGGTGCCGGGACCGAGCACCATCATCTGGGGGAATTCTTGCTTCACCAACGAAAGAAACCGCTTGAAGTCGCGTCCGTATCCGGCGGCACTATAGCCGGCCGGCGCACCGCCCATCGCCGCGAGGTTCGGCTCGTTCATGAACTCGGCGGCCGCGATCCGGCCTCCGGCCGAGCGCGTATCATCGAGCAAGCGGCGCGCCTGGTCCGGCGCCCACACGCCGGCGGCATCGCGGGCGCCGGGGCTGATGGCAAACGAAGTCACGATCTCAGCTCCAACTGCGCGAGCGAAATCGATCACCCCTCGCCATTGCCGGCGGGTCAGAACGCCGTTGAATCCGGCCGGCGGCGCGGATGGCGCGCCATCCGAATCCGAAAAATAGGTGGCGTTTGCCCAGGTCCCGCTGACGCGCAGATAGGCCGGCGCTAATGCCGCGGCCAGCCTTCGCAACCGGGCATTGGTCAGATCGATCGGCGGCCGGTAGGCATACAAATCCGAACGTGCGTCCGAAGCGGTCGGTCCATAGGGCTTCCAAAATCGTCCGCCGGTCACTTCGACCATCTCGACATTGTAGGATTGGAAACGTTGGTCGACCGTGCCGATGCGAGCCATACGTGCAGGTGAGACTGACGCTTCGCCGGCGAGGGCCGCGGAGCAGTGCAGTGCGATGAGCAACAGAGCCCATGCACCGGCGCAACGGGTTTGTCGAAGCCGCTTCATTCATCCCACCGGCGCATGGGAGCAGGTGCTGGGCCGCAGCTTGGTCCCCCGCTTGTCGATCGGTACCTTGCAATTGTCGAGCCGCTGTTCGTCCATCCACTTTTTGCCGAGCCGCTCTTTTCCAGTAAGCACCGCGGGCCTGTTTGCGTTCGACTCCGGCCCGGTACGTAAGGGCGCCCTGTCTTGAGCGGACGCCGGTAACGCAAGACAGATCGTGAGCAAGGATACGAGTGATTGTTGGTGCAAAGATCCCATGGATAGCCTCGCAAACCTCTGCGCCTGGGTGCGGCGCGAACCGGAATTCGCCTGATAGAACTATATTGAGATTTGCCTTTCCACCCGGAACCTGCGTCGCACAGCTCCGTTGCTTTGAGTACGCCAGGGAAAGATCTTCATTTTGGTGACGGAACCAAGGAGAAGCAGATGAACCCGAAACGATTCATTCTCGCAGGCTGCGCCCTCATGATTATGGGTGCCGGCCCCGCACTGGCCGGGCCGTGTGACACCACCGGCCGGAGCGCTAACATGAAAGATGCAGGTTCCGGACCTACTCCGGGCAATACCGGCCAAACGATCGGTGCAAACACGAATGTCGATCAGCACCCGCCGACCGATACGATGAACCGCGCGACGGGCGACGTGGCGACATTCTTCACAGGATGCGCAGAAGCAGATGCAAGGTGAACCGACTGCAGCGCAGCAAGCTGAGGGCTCCAAGCCGGTCGGACGCTTGGCTGATAAAGACTGCTAACGCGCCGGACCATAACACCGCCGATGGCTCGGGAGGCGCGTCGCTTGCAATGTTCGACCCACCGGAGAGGGCGATGGAAGCGTCGGCTATTTCAGGTCTAGGTGCCAGCGTGCCGGCCAGGATTCGTAGCCTTCGATTTCGCGCAGTTCCGGTCCCGGCACATTGATTTGAATACTGTGGCCGTCTCGAAGGGCATTTGCGCCGAACGCCGTCGCCGCCTCAAGCGCTGCCTCACTCGAAACAAACCCGCCGATACGTTCGCGGTCGCAAAACAGCGCCCACCCGATCGGAGCCTTCACGACGTTGTAAACGTGACTTTTCATGGGCCACCCTCACTCAACTATCCCTACACAAAGGGTCCACATCGCGCGGGTTGAGCCACGCGAAGGTCAACTCGGCGCATCTTGTCCGGATTGGAACTTCGGGGCGACGTTTCCCTTCAGGACGTTTCCCTTCAGATTGACACGATTGCCCTCGACCATAGCCTATAGCGGCATTGCGGCGATGGCGAGCGAACCGCGGGCACTTAGCGCTGGATTTTGACCAAGGCAAACCCGGAGATCAACCGATGATATCGCACCGATCCATTCTAACAACACTGGCTGTCGTGATTTGGTCCGTTGCAAGCTTGCCGGTCTTGGCGGCTTCCGGCCGCGCCGATCCGGTCAAGATGTTCGACACCGACAACGACGGAACGCTTGACCTTGCCGAAGTGAAGAAGGCGGCGTCAACCCTGTTCGCCAAGCTGGACCGCGATCATGACGGCACGCTCGACAAGCGCGAATTGGCAGGCAGATTGAGTGCCAGGGAGCTCGCCGCCGCCGATCCGGATCACGATGGAACACTGACGGCAGACGAATATCTTGCCGTCGTCGAGCAACGCTTCCATGCGGCAGATCCGGACAACGACGGCACCCTTGATGCCAAGGAGCTGAACACCGGCGCGGGACGGGCGCTGTTGCGGCTGTTGAGATAATTCGTGCCTCGCTATCGCCGTCGGATGTGCAGCGCACAACCAATGTGCCACCACAATGTGAACACTTGCGATCCATTCGAGCTGGCTTTAACGTTCGCTCCGGCGCGACACCGCGCCTAGTGCTTGGCGCCAAATACTTGGGAGACACGAATGGCCTGGAAAACTCCGAAGATTGTCGAAGTGCCGGTGGGCATGGAAATCAACATGTACGCCTGCGCAGCGCGCAAATAGACTACGTCGAGGCGATCTGCCCGGCTCCGGCAGCCCTTTCTGCTTCGAGCCGTGGCAGGCGTCCATCGATCCCGAATTTCCAGAAAGCAGCCTCCATCTGGACCGTCATCGCGTTCGAGGCCTTCGGCGCCTGCTCAAACCCCAAAACTCCTTACCAACCAACCTCGTGGAGGCCCGTGCCTGGGAATCGGTGCAGGGCCGCCGTTGGTGCTGCCGCGCTCAAACCTCTTTCGCGTGGAGAGAGTAGAGTTCCGCGCCACCGTCCGCAAAGTTGCCGAGATCCCCGGTCGCGGCGTGCCTTGGGGTGAGCCAAGCGCTGTCTTGCTGGCATCAAGCGAGTCAAAGCATAGCTTGGCCAGTGAATCCAGCTCGACCGCTATTGCCCGTGCGGATCAAGTATTTCCCGCGCCTCGCCATCGATGAGCACGTTATGATAGGGTTTGTCTTTGGTCAGTGATGCTGCCACTTCCTTTCATCGGCGATTTTCGGAATATGAATGCCTATTGATGCCAAAGCCTTTCGGATGGCGATCATGTGTTTTTCGACGCCGCTTCCGAACGGCTTGCACGCCGAAGGTATCGACACCGAACATATATTTGGCTTCATGATCGGCTCCGATCTTGGCAACGTCGGCGAGCGCGAATTCCAGAGCCAGACGAAGGGGCGATTTTCCAAGAATGGCGGTCAGTACCGGGCTATCGGCCAAGAACTCGAACTGGAATTCGTGCCTGTCCCGAATTTCCGGATCGAGGTGGGGACCAGCTTTGCGTCTCATGACATCAACGGCGTTCCTAATTTTGAGGATCGCCGCCAATTGACCTCGCAAGGTGTTTCCCTGGATTTGCGGTATCGATTTCTGGGTCGGGACGTCGCACCCTTGGCCTGACCTTCGCGGTGGAGAGCCGCGCCGACCGCATCGATGAGACCATGGCCGCTGTGGTCCGAACTACGGTACCGGATTGACGTTGGCGTTTGACCGGGAACTGATACCAAATTTTGTCGTGACGGCTCTCAATCTGGGCTGGGCTATCAGCCGGAATGGACCCGCTTTGCTGGCTCACGGGAAGCGGAGCAGGAATCGACCGTCGGCGCGGCTTTCGCTGTCATGGCGCAAATGCGTCCGGGCTTTCTAGTCGGCGGCGAAGCGCGTTATCTGCGAAAATACGAGGGAATCGGTCTGCAGGAGTTTGCAGGCCAAGACCCTGTTCGTTGGTCCTACTGCCTATTTCCAGCTCTCGGAGCGCTCCCGGCTGACGCTAGCCTGGAGCGTCCAGGCATGGGGGCGTTCGGCGCAATCGGGTTCACCATTCGATCTGGTTAATTTCGAGCGCCATCAGGCGCGGCTGGTATTCGGCGCTAATTTCTAGAGCATGAACCGGAGAAAGTGGGTGTCGGTTTTCCGAAAAGATCATGCGAGAACAAGAACCTAGCTGTCGCGATTCAATTCAAAGTAATGACGCTCTGCGCTGGATTCGAGGCCGAAGACTGAGTAACCGGCGCTGATCGGGGCCGCTTCCTCACGGTGACTTGAAACTTCGCGCTGCCGGTTATGTATCTACTTCGTGCTACTTTCTTCGACGATTCCAGGGGTCGTCCGCCATGAATCCGATAGATCTTATCGTAACTGTCTGTGCCGTGCTGTCGCCGGCTACCTGCGAAGAGACCCACCTGGTTTTTTCCTGGAACGGTTCGCTGCAGCAATGCGTCATGGCAGCACCCCCATACATCGCTCAATGGGTGGGCGAGCATCCGAAATGGAACGCGGTGCGCTGGCGCTGCGAATATCCGCACACCAATGACAGGGCAGACGCGCGCGAGGCACCGCCCGCGGGCTGATCCGTCATTTGAGGACGCCGCGGCGAGATTACTTGTTGCAGTCCTTCAGGTCCTTGTCCGCGATTGAAAACACCGCATCGGCCTTGATTTCGATATCCCGCACCAGGCATTGCCTGGCATTTCGGTAGCCGACCTTGGCATCGTAACGGCCGGGCTCCACGTTGGTGATGCGCAGGCGCTCGTCGTGGTCGACCTCTTTGTCCTTGTCGTTCAGGGTCTGGTTGGCGCCCCAGGCGTCCTTGCCGGTGGGAGAAAGCTGAAGACTGGAAATGGTCGCCGTGGTCAGGTTCCAGAACCTGATGCCCTTGCCCTGCGCGGCAAGTTGACCGGTGCTCGCCAACAACAGCGCGATCGCAGCCAGGATCCATTTCATCAGACCGTCCTCCTAAAGTGAGCGCTTGGAGCCGTCACTGCTTTATCAAACGGTCGCGATTTTTCGCCTTGTCGAAATTTTTCGCCTGGTCGAGGCCAACAGGAGCGATCAACTTCGCCGACACGAGATCGGCGCCGTCGAAATCGGTGTCGATGACCGTGACGCCGGTCAAGTCGGCGCCTCCGAACTGGGCGTTCCTGAGGGAAGCACCGGTCAGGTCCGCGCCCTTCAGTGAAGCAAATTCGAAATCGACGCGGGACAGGTCGGCGCCCCGTGCGTTGATCCGATCCAGATTGGCGGATTTCAGCACCGCGCGCATGAGGCCCATCGATTGGTTGCGCATGTCGGCGCCCAAATGCGCGTCCGCGATCGTGGCTCCGACAAGGCTCGCGCCGGTAAGGTCGGCTGCAACGCGCGCCCCCGTGAGATCGGCTCCGTCGAGACGGGCGCGAACCATCTGCGTGGCAAACAGGTTGGCACCCCTCAGGCTTGCGCCTGTCAGGTCCGCCTCGAGCAGCCATGCCTGGTCAAGCACCGCACCATCAAGCCTCGCGCTGGCGAGCCTGGTCTTGTTGAGCCGTGCCGCGCGAAAAATCACGCTGGACAGGTTGAGCCCGGAGAGATCGAGGCCGGACAATCTTTTTCCGGTAAAATCGGCAGGCGCGGCGGCGCTCGCAGCAGTAAGCGCGGCCTCGACTTCCCCGCGGGTCATTTCGGCCGAGACCATATCGGGTGACGATAGGTCCACGCCGCGCATCATGTCCTGCGCTGTCGCCGCTACAGCGATAAGTCCGAGGCCGAGCGCTGCGGTTGCGATCGTGGGTTTCATCGTCAACTCCGCCGATGACGTATTTTAGCACGCCCCTCAAGCACTGCCTATGAGGCATCTCGTTCGATGCGGTCGCCGTTGATCCGCCGCGCGATGTCTGCCTTGATCGCAGCGATCTCCGCTTCGGCGCGCGCGGCGCGAGGCGTGCGAATTGGCACGACGCCAAGAATTCGGGCTGGACGTGGCGACAACAGGAACAGCCGGTCGCCGAGACGAACAGCATCGTCCATGTTGTGGGTAACAAGCAGCGTCATGATGGGGCGGCTGTCCACCAGCGTGGTGATCTGCTCGCGCAGGCGGGCGGCAAGGGCATCGTCGAGCGACGCCAGCGGCTCGTCGAGAATGAGGAAATCCGGCTCGACCGCGAACGCGCGGGCGAGCGCGACGCGCCGGGCGAGGCCGAGCGATAGTTCGCCGGGAAAATGGCTCCGGTGCACGCTCAATTCGAGGACGTCAAACAGCGCGGAAAGCTTTGCTTCATCCACTTCAGGTGCGGCAAGCCGCACGTTTTCTTCGACCGACCGCCAAGGCAGCAGCCGCGGCTCCTGGAACACCATGCCGATCCGTGCGCCCGCCGGGCGCGAAACGCGGCCCTGATACTCAGGGTCGAGACCGGCGAGAATCCTCAGCATCGTGCTCTTGCCGCAGCCGGATGGGCCGACGAACACGCCGACCTCGCCGGCGCCAAGCGCAAAATTAAAATCGGTGAGCACGTCGAGCCGCTCGCCGGCCGCATTTGTGAACGCCTTGCTCAGGATATCGACCTCAAGCTGCACGGGGCCGCCACCTCGATAGCCGGGCTTCAAACGGCTGCACCAATACGGTCTCGATGGCGAGCACTACCGCAGCGAAAGTCAGCGAATAGGCGAACAAAAGCGGAAGGTCGAATAGTTGAAAGGCGACGCCGATCTCGAAGCCCACGCCATTCGGGCGCCCGAGCAATTCGGCGACCAGGACGATCTTCCAGACCAGAGAAAGACCGGATCGCGCCGCGGCCGCGATATAGAATATCACGTGCCGGAATGCCTTCCAGCGCGGGATCGCAAACGCCGCTGCCATTTCATCAAGCGCCGCATCGAGCGCACGGGTTCCCTCGCGCACAGTGACGACGGCGGTGGGCAATTTGTTAATGGCGATTGCGGCAATCGCGGCGACCTCGGTCAATCCAGCCCAGATATAGGCGACCACGATGACGACGAGCGCCGGCAGGTTAAGCAGCAGGATCAGCCAGGGATCGCCCAGGCGGTTGGCAAGCCGCACCCGTCCCATCAGGTAACCGATGGCGGTGCCTAATGTCATCGCTAATGTGAAGGCCAGGGCAACCCGCGCCAATGTCACGCCGAGATTGAAGAACAGCGCCCCGGAATTGGCCTCGGTCGCGATTGCCGCCAGCACGGCCGGAGGAGGCGGCAGCCTCTCCGCGCCGGCGAGCAGGGCCGCGATCCACCAGGTGGCAAGGAACACTGCGAATGACAGGAGACGAAGCATTTCAGTCTCCGGAACTGGCGCGGTAGAATGTGCCGGAATCGAGTTCTTGCGCCGGTCCCGTCATGTCGCGCCCGCCGATCGCCGCCAGCACGCGATAGAGAACACGCGCGTCGGCTTCTTCGTCGGCGATCGGCCGGCGCGGAATTCCTTCCCGATAGCGATCGCGATAGGCGTGTAAAGTTGCCGCGTCGGCGGCACCCGTCAGCGGTGCGATTTTTTCCCACTCTGCATCCGACGTCGCCAAAATCTCCTTTGCTTGCCGGCTCATTGCAATGAAACGCGCGACCGCATCGCGGTTTGCGCTTCCCCATCCTTCATCGAAGACGTAGCCGATCATCGCCGTGGGGCCCTTGGCTCCAAGTTTCGGCAGGAGATCCTCGACCCCCGCGAGGCGACGTAAGCCTTTCGCTTCCAGCGCGGCGCAGAAATTCCAGTAGTTTACGGTGGCGTCCATTTCGCCGCTGAGCGTCTTCGCCGCCAGCAGCGGGGGCGCACCGTATACGATCGTGGACTCTGATTTCAGGTCGATGCCGTCCTGTTTCATCGATGCCCGCAGCAGCAGCCAATTCTTGTCGATCGGGCCGCCGGCGACGGCGAGTTTGCGGCCCTTGAGATCCGCCAGTGTCCGGATCGGGGATGAATTCGGCACCATCACCGCACCGAGCGCGCTCGAATATGGATAGAATGTCAATTTGGCGCCGAGCCCACGCTCGCGCGACACCCACAGCCAGTCGGACACGATGATATCGGCGCCACCGCCGCGGAGCGCGATCTTGCCGGCCTCTGGGCTCGCAAGTTCGCTCACCTCAATCACAAGGTTCGCCTGCCGGTCGAGGCCGTGAGCTCGAATCACGGCAAGTTCCCAGGCGACAGTTCCGGTCTTCTGCACCGCAAGCCGTATTGTTTCGGCGGCGCCGGACGAGGCGCTCGGCGCCGCGGTCAAAGCGGCAATAGCCAGCAAAATGCGGGTGAAAAGCTGCATTCTGTCCCCGTTGTCAAAGCCTCGGCGGCTCGACAAACTTCCGGTCAGTCGTTTCCTCAAACGGCTTCTTTTCCATATAGTAGCACAGCTCCGCCCCCATCGGCACGAGGAACGCGATGACACTTGCCGGATCGATGCGACTAAATGCCTGCGCGCTGATCGCGCTCGTGACAATGGCCATTGCCGTCCGCGCCGACGAAGTCAACGACTATCCCACCGCGGCGCGATCGGAGTATGTATTCGGCTGCCTGAAAGCGAATGGCGAAACACGGCAGGCGATCGAGCAATGCTCCTGCTCAATCGACGTCATCGCGTCCTTGCTGCCCTACGACCGCTACGTCACCGCCGAAACCGTGTTAAGCATGGCTCAGGTGCGGGGCAATCTTGGAACACAGTTCCGCTCCTCCGAGCAGGCGAACAACGCGCTCAATGACCTGCGGCGCGCGCAGGCCGAAGCGGAAGTGAGATGCTTCTAGGCCGCGACTTTGTTCGCGGTCGCAGCTTGCCAATGCCGAACGATTTCGCGGCGCATCAAATCCCGGAACCGTCGACCTTCCATTCGTTCTGAAACACGTGGCCCTCGGTGTCCTTGGCCTCGACCCGGAAACGCTTGGCGCCATTCGGAACGTAGGTGAAGCGGATATTGGGATCTTCCGAAATCGAAATTCCCCCTTCCATGGCCAGCACCAGGCTGTCGTCCTGCCACACCCGCAATTCATCGACGAAGAAGGGCGGAATATAGAGATGGGTGACCTGGTCCATCTGCAGGCCGGAATTGTTCGGGTGACCGATCATGATCTGGGCCTCGCGGGCGCCGTTGCTCGGACCTTCGCCGGGGTTTGCGAACTGTCTGAATCGCATCTGACCGAGTTTGTCTTTGGCTTCGTCGGCGTTCTTGGCGGCTGGAGCCGAGCAGCCGCCGGATGCCTTCACATGGGTTTTTGTCGCGTAGAGTTTGCCGTCGCTCAGTTCGGCGACCGCGTGAACATCGGTGTAATTGTTTACCCGCACGCGGGTCGAGATTTCCGATACTGCGGAATCCTGCCCCAGTTCGAACCGCGCCGCCATCGGTGCCGGGTTCTGGTCGATCACGAGCGTGATCGCCAGCACGCGCCTGGTGTCGCCGGGTGGAAGCTTGGCCCGCAAGGTGACGGGAACGATTGCGGCGTCCTCGGCGCGGTACGGCATCTCGACGGCGATCAAGCCGTCGCCGTCGTTCATCGCGCGGTTGTTAAAGATGTCCTGGATCAGGCCGGGCCATGGATCATCGGGCTCGGGCGTCGCAGCCGGCGCGAGACGTACCCCGAACTGTACCGCGGCCAAAACACCGGCGATGCAGAGCAAGCGCAAATGACGCCTCAACATGGTCGCGCTCCTGGACAGCGACGGAAAGCAACGAATTCAACATACTCGATTGGATCGGCTATTCCCATTCAATTTCCGAAAATGCGGCGGTTGCATTGCGCGCGTTGAAGTCGTCGAACAGCTCCCATCGCGGTCGCTCGTTGGCTGCGGCGGTGTCGGCCGCGGCCGTGATGGGCTTGCCGCTGGCGACCAATCCGCGAACATCCGCCGCCAGTTTTTCCAGGTAGCGGCGCTCGTCGGCAAGTGCGCCCGGCCAGTCGCTCACGGCGCCGTGACCGGGGATGACACGACGCGCGGAGATGGTGCTAAGTTCGTCAATCGCCTTTAGCCAGCCACGAAGGTTGCCGTCGATGACCGGTATGTGGGTGAGGAACACCAGATCACCCGCGAACAAGGTGCCGGTCTTCTCGTCGAGCACAGTGAGGTCATTGTCGCTATGGGCCGCCGGCCACGCCCGCAGAACCAGGGTCCTGCGCCCGAGGTCGAGTTGGAGAGTTCCATCCACCAAAACCGTCGGCGCAACGACGCGTACCTCGCCAATCAATTCATCGCCCATGATCCGGCGAAATGCATTGATGTAGAACTGCCCGCGCGCGGCCAAGGCTCGCGGCAAGTTCTTGTGACCAACGAAGGCCGTGCCATCCGCCGGGAATGCCGCGTTTCCAAAGACATGATCGGGATGACCGTGAGTATTGATGACGTATCGGATCTGTTTTTCGGTGCGGGCACGGATTGCCGCGAGCAGTTGCCGTCCTTCGCTGACACTGCCTCCCGTATCGATCACCGCGACCGCGTCGTCGCCAATGATGAATCCGACGTTGGCGATAGCCCCTTCATTTTCACGGGTCATGACCGCGGCCAGACCGCTATGCATGAATATCCCAGCTGCGACTTCGCTGACTGGCAGCGGGTCTTGCTGCGCATGCGAGGGTGTCGATGCCAGCAGTAGCGTGAACGCGGCGAGAAGTGCAGCGCGATGAATCATAATTCTGCCTCCACCGCGCCACCGAAATTTCATCTATTGCGTCGCGCTGGGCTGTCGAAAGATGTTTGCGTCGCAGCACGCGAAGCGGATCAGTTCGCAAGGATCATTTCTGTTGCGCGCTCTAATTGACGAGCATAGCATTTCGACGTTTCCGGCTTCAATTGGACCGCGGTTCACCGAGATCGCCGATGTCTTCTTGAGGTTGAGAGACGCGCAGGCCGGCAGACCGAAGGCGCCACAGCTTTCGGACCTGCATTCGGTGGCAAGAGCCGACGTTGCGCGCATATGCTCACCGGACCAAAAATTAAAAACTGAACCAACATGGGAGGTTTCGTTATGCGCAAGGTGCTAAATGCGGCCTGTCTGGGCGCGATGGCGGCATTGGCCGCGGGCGCGGCCAATGCCAACGATGAACTCAACAAGATGTCGCAGGACCCGAAGGGTTGGGTGATGCCGGCCGGCGACTATGCCAATACGCGTTACTCGAAGCTGAACCAGATCACCGCGGCCAATGTCGGCAAGCTGCAGGTGGCCTGGACGTTCTCGACCGGGGTGCTGCGCGGCCACGAAGGCGGCCCGCTGA
>WNFW01006074.1_pt1 | contig 11903 bp, 9 predicted proteins | sample 5400131 | NCBI WGS metagenome assembly WNFW01 (sample SAMN13153362, study PRJNA577476) | soil metagenome | isolation source: 20 cm soil or saprolite under grassland replicate 1 | place: USA:California | collected 2016-06-15
CTCTTCCGCTCTTGCCAACGGCACGAGCAGCAAGAAAACAATCGAAACCGGCCCCGGAACCAAGATCCAAAACGACTTGGCCCTCCTTGAGCGAAGCGATAGCGAGCGGATTTCCGCAGCCGAGTCCAAGATTGGCAGCTTCAGGCGCCGCCGCCGCGTCCTCAGCAGAATAGCCGAGGCTGGCAAAGTCAGTTGATGTGCAGCAGTCATCGGCACACGCTGATTCAGCTGACGCGCTGGCGCCGTAACGCCGCCGAACCTCTTGTCGAACCGTGTCGGAAGATGATTCAGTTGGCGCGATTTCCGTCATTTTACGCATCGACAGCGCACATTTCTTCACACCAGGTTTCAATCCGAGCTCGGACGTCGTCACGAATTTTGCGCGTGCCTTGAAGTCGTTCCTCGTGACTCCCACTAAGTGCAGATGGATCAGGGAAACTCCAATGTAATCGGTGCGTAACACCGGGAAAGATCGGGCAACCCGCGGCTTCGGATTCATCACACACGGTGATAACGTACGGGAAAAATTGTCCGCTCTTAAAGACATCAAAGACTGCTTGTGTCTTATTGTTCGAAATATCGATTCCGACTTCGTTCATCACTTGAACAGCTAGCGGATTAAGCTGCCCGGGTTCAAGCCCGGCGCTCTCTGCTTCGAAATAATCGCCGCAAATATCGTTTAACCATGCCGCCGCCATCTGGCTGCGTGCGCTGTTGTGCACGCAAATGAAGAGAACTTTCTTTTTCATAAGGTTCGAAATTGATCGATCAGTTTAGAGACGTTGTCGCCATACATCGAGTTGAGCAACAACCTTCTTCGCGTATGCATTAGAAATACTGCGAACAGCAGTTGCTGCTGATTTATGAGAAATCGTTTTGCCCAAACACTCGCCGAACGTTCTCTTTCGCTGCGTCGTGCGCGCCCTGAAATTCTTCAGGTGAACGTCGGCAAGCTTTGCAATTTAACGTGCCTGCATTGCCACGTGAATGCCGGGCCGAAACGGAAAGAGATCATGTCGCGCGAGACAATCGATCGGACCATTGATTGGTTCGGAAAGACGGACATCCCAACAATCGATCTCACCGGGGGCGCGCCGGAAATGATTCCGGATTTTTGTTATTTCATCGAGCAGGTGAAGTCGTTGCAGCCGACCCGCCATGTGATTGATCGCTGCAATCTGACGATCTTGCTTGAACGCGGTTACGAAGACCTCGCTTCGTTTCTGGCCAGAAACAAAGTGGAGATTATTGGATCAATGCCGTGTTATTCGCCGGAAAATGTGAACGCGCAGCGCGGCGAAGGTGTTTTTGAAGGCAGCATCGCCGCTCTGCAACTGCTTAACTCATCAGGCTACGGAATCGAACCGGAGTTGCCGCTGCATCTCGTTTACAATCCAGTGGGCGGGTTTTTACCGCCGTCGCAAGCCGAGCTTGAGACCGATTACAGGCGAGAGTTCAAAAAGCATTTCGGCATCGTGTTTAACAAGCTCTATACGCTCACGAATCTTCCGATCGGCCGGTTCGCGAGTTATCTGCGGCATAACAATAAGCTAAATGAATACATGGAGCTGCTGATTCAGGCGTTTAACCCCGCAACCATTAATGGTTTGATGTGTCGTAACACGATCAGTGTGGGCTGGCGCGGAGAAGTTTACGATTGTGATTTTAATCAACAGCTCGGGATGCAGTGGAATAATGGCGCACGAGTGTTTCTGTGGGACGTCGATCCGGTAAAAATTGAAAATCGCGAGATCATGACCGGTGCTCATTGCTTCGGCTGCACTGCTGGAGCGGGATCAAGCTGCGGCGGCGCGATCGTATAAAATCTAATTTCCCAGCAGGAAACCTGCTCTCCTTAGTTACTGCGCCGCAGAGTCAGCCGGAGTGAGCTTTGGTTCTTCTATGTATACATAGAAGACATGCCGTTGCACCGGATTGCGCACCTCCGCTGATCTCCCACTTGGATAGCGCTCACGGATTGTATCCATGAAATGCTCACTTCCCGGAAAAAACAGAAACGCCATTCCCTTGCCGGCGACGGGAGCCAGTGGCGGCTGCGTTTGCGGATCGTATGTCATGATGTACTCCTGATCGTGCACGAGATATTGTGTGATTTCCGCATCGTAAGGATAGGCCGACTTACCCACCACTACGACGCGGTAAGCACTTCCCAGCGAAGCCATGTAGCGGCTTTGCACAGTCTGTACTTCATACAATCTCTGTGCAGCCTTGTAACGGTCACTCCTTAAGTCCTCCGGATCCGCGTAATACCTGAAGAAGTAGAACCGAATGTTGGCGTATCCGAGGATCGTCAATCCCACGATCACCGCAGTAGCGATTATCCACCTCGCTTTCATTCGCGACAAAGCACGCGCGGATGTTACCCATGCTCCAATCGGCACGGCAATTGCCGCGTAGAAGGCGGGGAAGGCTGGGGTCCAGTGTGCCAGCATTGGCGGCGAGCTATTCGGATATAGTATCAGTGTACCGCCCACCAGGAGTACCCCAAGGCCCGACAGTAGCACTAGAAACGCTGCTGGATGCTGCCATCGCCAAATCAAAAATGCGACTCCGAGCACCAGTATCGCGGCCTCTGCCTTCAGTAGCAGAGGAGCGTAGTACATAATGTCCTGCGCACTCTGAGTGCTAATGCCCAGGAGGTTCTCGGAGATGATCGGCCACAGCGTGTGCCACATCTGTTGCAAATCGTGCCAGTTCGCCGGTATCCGGTTCCAAATCATTAGACTCGCTCCCCGTCCATAGTACGAGCCAGGATGCACGACGAAGTAACTCAGCAGCGGTCCGAACCCGATCAGGTATCCGAGCAACAACCATCCTATGTGTTGGACGTAACATCGTGCCTCACGCCAATGGAGCACGAAAAGATACATCACGAAGCCTAACAAAATGAATGGCAGCAAACGCGTGCCGTAATAAAAATGTTCGCTTAGACCTGCAGTCAGTCCGCCTAAGGCGAAGTCTACGGGTTTGCGGTTGCGCAGTCCGCGCAAGATCAAGAAAAAGCATAACGTCCAGAAGAACGGCGTGGTGATATTATTGAGTGCCATCCGGCTGTAGTGCACGTTGGCAGCGCTAAACGCCATAATGCTCACGCCTGCGATGGCTGCAGCTCTGCCCCACACGCCGCGCACCAACCCATAGAATGGCAGCACCGTTGCCGCGCCGAAGAGCGCTGAGGGTAGCCTAACGACTCCCAAGTCTATGCCGCCCAGCTTCAGCGCGCCTGCCACAAGCGCAAACCATAGTGCCGGAAGTTCAATGTCACTCCATAACGTGCTAAACACAGGCGCGTGAGTCCGCCCGCTGAGATAAGCTCGCTCGGCCACGGATCCAGTCATGACCTCGTCCGGATAGATGTTGAAAGGCACATCTCTCAAGTTCCAGACGCGGAGGACCACCGCCGTCACTGCAATGGCCGCGACTAAAGCCATTTCCCACAACCTCCACGCCGGGAGATCATTGGCTGCGCTGCAATTGTGTTCCGCGCCGGGCCATTTTGTGGCCGCAGCTATTACTAGCGCGATACCTGCCAGCCGCACCAAATGTCTCATGAGGGGCCGAAAGGAAGGCTAGATGTGAGGATGCTGCTAATAACACCGCTCCAACGAGCAATGCCAGAGCGGAAGGTCTTTTTTTTAATTGCAACTGCTGCCGAGTACCGCGGTGTGCTGGAAAGGCGGCCGACCACGGTATATCACGCCACGCGAGGATTCCCAGGACACCTGCGCCCACCAGCAACAGCACAGCCCAGACTCGCAAAGACTCCTGACCTAACAACGCCGTGCCCACGAGCGAAACCGCAAATGCTATCGGTCCTAACCACAGGCCACGTACCGACCATGGCCATGACGAGCCTGGTGTGAGAGCAGGATCACGGGAATGTGTTATCTCACTCACACGTTCGTGAAAGTGAACGGTTGAAACCGCTATATTTTCGACACCACAACAATGTGCGCCGCCATCGGCAAAACGAATTTGTTATCTCTCGCGTACCTCTGCATTCCATTTTCGATGGCAATGCGAATAGCGTCTAATGTTTCTGGCGACTGGCGCGCCAGCAACCCGGCGGTGCGAACTCCGGCGTCCCGTTCAGCTTCGAAAAAGTAAGACGCACTCGGAAGATGCCACTTCACCGTGCGTGTCTCGTGGCTCATCGAGTTTCCGTCAAATGCGGCTCCTTCTAATACTTTTCGGCACTCTTCTCTTTCGCCATATAAGTAGCGAGGCGGCCCTTCAGGTAGTCCGACATCCAAGTCCGCGTGCGCTTCAATCGCGTCGTTAACAATTTTGGCGCCGGGATTTTTCTCCGGTCCGGCCCAGACCGTGAAACCAAGTCTGCCGCCCGATTTCAAAACGCGGCACGCTTCAGCACACGCCTTTTCTGGGCGTGAAATGTGCAGGAGGCCGAAATTGACCAAGACCCGATCAAAACTGTCCTTCTCGAACGGCAGATTCTGAGCATCACCGTGGAGGAATGAAATGCCCGGGAAAGTTTGTTTCGCGATCCCGATCATTTTTTTCGAGAAATCGATTCCCGTTGAAACAGCGCCCAACTCTTTGGCTGCGGCAGACACATAACCTGGGCCGCATGCCACATCCAATACTGACATACCTGAAAAGACTTCGGCAGCGCTGACTAAGTGCGGAATAAACTGCTGCGTCAGTGATGACCACGCTGAATGGTATTTATCCGCGACGCGCTCCCAGCCGGCGTGCTCGAAGCGTGTGAATTCATCTTTGCCGATTTTCATTGAAAAATTGCCGCGTTCATACCGCGATTCCACACGCTTCGCACAGCGAAACGGCTACAGTTATTCGAGGGGAAATTCGATTGGCTCTTCTTCCTCACGCGGGACGAGCTTATTGCGCTCAATGATTCGAGCACAGGTATTCCAACGCAGGATTGCGTCGTCTTGACCTGGGGGGCGAATCGGTTCGGCTCTTTCGAACCAGCTCATCGCCTCACGCAAAAGGTCGTAGGCCTGAAACCGACATCCCGGGGTGTGCTGCCGCAGTTTCATCTTCGCGCGGCGCTCCGACACGATTCCGGAATAATACGCGCGCTCATATTCTGATTTGAGTCGGGCGAGCAGTTCCTTGCTTTGTGAATCACTGACGCCATAGCCCTTCTCGAAGCGATCAGTTAACGCGAGCAGAAGCATAATTATCGCCTGTTGATTTTCGGGATCGACCCGGAGTATATCGAGGCAAATGCTCTCGGCTTCACCGGGTTCGTTCAGCAGCCGGTAGCGTTCTGCTTTTTCGAGTGCAGCAGGGATGGCATCTTTGTGGAGTGATTTCAGTTCGGGCATCGCTTCGCGAAAGTTAAAACGTTAAAAGCGTTACATAGTTAAGAAGGGGACCCGCCCACGAGTACTTTCACCCTTTCACTTTTTAACCTTTCAACTTTTTAACTTCTTCTTCAACCACCGCCACAACCATCCCAGCGGATCGTAAAAATCATCCACCACGCGTTCTTTCAACGGAATAATGCCGTTGTCCGTAATCTGAATACTCTCGGGGCAAACTTTCGTGCAGCACTTCGTGATGTTGCAGTAGCCGATTCCCTGCGTGTTGCGCAATTCTTCGATGCGATCTTCGGTGTCCAGCGGATGCATCTCCAGCGCGGCGACATGAATGAGAAAACGCGGACCTATAAATTTTTCATGCATCTGGTGATCGCGCAGAACGTGGCAGACGTCCTGACAAAGATAACACTCGATACATTTCCGGAATTCCTGGACACGATCGATATCCTCTTGCGCCATTCGCCAAGTACCATCCGGCGCGTCGGGTGCCCGCGGCTTGAATGGTTTAATCTTCATCTTCACTCGAAAATTCCATGAGACGTCAGTCACTAAATCTTTGATGACCGGGAAAGCTTTCATCGGTTCGATGGTCACCGGTTTTTCCAATGGCAATTCGCTCAGGCGCGTCATGCACATGAGCTTCGGCATCCCGTTCACTTCAGCGGAGCACGAACCACACTTTCCCGCCTTGCAATTCCATCGGCACGCAAGATCAGGCGCCTGCGTCCGCTGAATATCGTGCACCGCATCGAGCACAACCATGCCTTCAGCTACATCGGTAGTGTAATCCCAAAATGTCCCGTTTTTAGCGTCGCCGCGCCAGATTTTGAACGTGGCTGTTTTCATCTATTCTCCTCGATAACTTGCTTCAAATAATTCGGCATTTCGGGGAGCGGTTCGAGCCGGACGTGCATTGAACCGTCTGATGCTTTTGAAACAATCGTGTTCACTTTGCCGAAGGCGTCGTCTTTGTTGGGGTAATCGTCGCGGAATTGTGCGCCGCGACTTTCTTTACGTTCTAGCGCGGCGCGCGTTATGGCCTCGGAAACTGTCAGCAGATTTTTTAAGTCGAGTGCGGTTTGCCAACCGGGATTGTATTCTCGATTGCCATTCACTGTGGCCTTCTCAGCGCGTGATCTAAATTTGCCGATTGTCTCGAGCGCCACGCGCATTTCGGTTTCGTTGCGCACGATCCCCACCAAATTCTGCATGGTTTCCTGGAGATCTTTTTGAATAACATAAGGGTTTTCGCTACCGCGGCCTGCGGACTCGAACGGAGCCAGCGCCTCGCGCGCGACTGCATCGATTTTTTCTCTCTCGATCGAACCGTGCTGATTTTCTTTCGCGAATTTTGCCGCGAATTCGCCGGCGCGTTTTCCGAACACCAAAAGATCGGAGAGCGAATTGCCGCCGAGACGATTCGCGCCGTTTATTCCTGCCGCGCATTCCCCGGCAGCAAACAACCCGGGCAGTCGCGACATTTGTGTATCGGGATCAACTCGCACTCCGCCCATTATGTAGTGAGTGGTGGGTCCAACTTCCATCGGTTGCTCTGTGATATCGATGTCGGCCAGTTGTTTAAACTGATGATACATGCTCGGTAGCTTTCGTTTGATGTGTTCGACAGCATTTGGGATTTTTTGTTTGATCCACGAGATATCGAGGTAAACGCCGCCGTGCGGACTTCCCCTGCCCTCTTTGATCTCGCGCACGATACAACGCGAAACGTGATCACGTGTTAGCAACTCGGGCGGGCGGCGCGCATCTTTGTGCCCCTGGCAGTAGCGCCAGCCTTCCTCTTCGCTGTCGGCAGTGTGCGCGCGATAGGCTTCAGGGATCTCGTCGAACATGAAACGGCGTCCCTGATTGTTTGTCAGGATTCCGCCTTCACCGCGCACGCCCTCGGTCACTAAAATTCCCATCACGCTCGGCGGCCAGACCATTCCGGTGGGATGAAATTGAATGAACTCCATGTCGATGAGTTCCGCACCGGCCTCGTACGCCAGCGTGTGTCCATCTCCAGTGTATTCCCAACTGTTGCTCGTGATTTTGTACGCGCGACCGACTCCGCCCGTGGCCAGTACCACAGCTTTGGCGCGGAAAATTTTGAAACGCCCTCGCTCGCGCTCATAGCCGAACGCGCCTACGACACGGTCGCCGTCTTTTAGCAGCGAAAGAATCGTGTGCTCCATGTGGACGTCGATTCCCTGGTGAACACCATGATCCTGCAATGTGCGGATCATCTCCAAACCGGTGCGATCGCCTACGTGCGCCAGCCGTGGGTATTTGTGGCCGCCGAAATGTCTTTGCAGAATTCGTCCGTCCTTCGTGCGATCAAAAACGGCGCCCCACGCTTCGAGCTCGCGCACGCGATCGGGCGCTTCCTTGGCGTGCAGCTCGGCCATGCGCCACTGGTTCACGTATTGACCGCCTCGCATCGTATCGGCGAAGTGCACCTTCCAATTGTCGCGTTCATCGACGTTGGCTAGGGCCGCCGCAATACCGCCTTCGGCCATTACTGTGTGTGCTTTGCCCAGAAGCGATTTACAAACCAGGCCCACTCGAACGCGTGCTGCCGAAGCTTCAATCGCCGCGCGCAAACCGGCGCCGCCAGCGCCAATAACAAGAACGTCGTGCTCGAAGGTTTCGTACTGAGGCATTGCTCGAGTTAAAAGTTGAAAGAGTTACAAGGTTACAAAGGCGAAACGGTTTTTAACTTTGTAACATTTTTAACTAATCAACCGCGGCTATAAAAGCCGCACATCATACCAGACACCCATCGCGCAGAGGCGCACGTAAAGATCAGCGAAGCCCACCCAGAACAAACTCAGCCACGCCCAAAGCATGTGGCGGCGATTGAAACAGGTCACGCACGCGTACGCACGATAGCAAGTTGGCGACTTGGAAAATTGATCTAAAAATCCGCCAGCCAAATGCCGCAACGAGTGACAGCCAAACGTGTAGCCGCCTAGCAAAACAACGTTGATCGCAAGCACAATCGTGCCGACGCCGATTCCAAATCCATTTGAAAACCAAAGCGCTTTCCAAACATCGATCGCGAGCACGACGAGAAAGAAAAGTGCCAAATAAAGAAAATATCGATGCATATTCTGCATAATGAGCGGGAACGAGCGTTCACCCCAGTAGCTCTTGCGCGGCTCACCGACGGTGCACGCCGGCGGATCGGCCCAGAACGCTTTGTAATATGCGCCGCGATAGTAATAACAGGTGAGCCGAAAGCCGGCGGGCGCCCAAAGAACTAACAGCGCAGGAGAGAAAAGTAGCCACCCGGGCCACCACACGGGTTTTGGTCCGAACCAGCTATGTGGCGAATCTCCGAAAATTTCGGGCGAATAAAACGGCGAGACGTAATTGTCGACGAAATAATGTTTACCCTGAAACGCCGCCCAAGTGGAATAGACGATAAAGGTCGACAACCCAACGAAGACGAGCAGCGGTTGCAACCACCAGACGTCGGCACGCATTGTTTCGCCGAATGGGCGACGCGGTAACGCGGTAGCGCTGTTCATTCGCCGTCGGCTCCTTCCACTGGCAGCTTCGCTTTTTTCCACGCCTCCCAACTGCCCGGGACATTCCAAAGGTCGTTAAATCCCTGACATTTCAAAATGCTCGTGGCGATGCTCGCGCGATAGCCGCTCCCGCAGTAAACGGCCGTTGGCTTATTTCGATCAAGCTCACCGATTCGCTTCCCAAGCTCGGGTACATAGATGTGACGCGCGCCGGGCACATGGCCCTTTTTCCATTCACCGGGCGAGCGAACATCGATCACCTGCAAAGAAGACTTTCGGTCGTTCAGTTCGTGGACGCTCATCTGCCCGACTCGTTCCAGCGGAAACCCTGCTGCATGCCACGCTTTCATTCCGCCGATCAAATAGCCGGCGAATTTCGTGTAACCGGTCCGGACGAACAGACGCACGATTCTTTCAAGATCGTCGTCATTCTCGAGCACAAGTAGAATCGGCTTTTCAGGATCGAGCATCCAGCCCGCCCAAATGGAGAGAATGGGTGTTCCACCGATGTTCAGCGCACCGGCGATATGGCCGCCGCCAAACGCGAGCATGTTCCGCACATCAACGAGGACGCCAGCCTTTTTCTCGATGGCGTCGTTGAAAGCTTTGGGTGGAAGACCGGGAGCGCGCGGCAGATTTCCCAGCACTTCCGGGCCTGCCGCGTTTATTTTTTTCATGATCGGATAGTAATGTGGCACCGGCGGCGCGGTCTTGATTGCGTAGTCGGTAAAGCTTTTCGCGTCGGTGAATTGCAAGAATTTGTTGAATTTCCGCTCATAACCGATCGTGCTACTCAAGCGCGCGCCGATGTCTGCGCCGCATGGCGAGCCTGCCCCGTGATTAGGGTAGATCATTACGTGGTCGGGGAGCTTGAGATAAAAATCGTGTAGCGTGTGGAATTGTTGTTCCGCAAGTTGCCTGGTGTGTTTCTCGCCTAACAAATCCGGCCGCCCAGCAGAAGAAACAAAAAGCGAATCGCCGGTGAGTACTGCCCACGGCTCGTCGGGATGATCCGCTTCAGCCAGCAAATATGACATGTGCTCTGGCGTATGGCCCGGAGTATGTCGCGCCGTCACCAGCACTTCGCCGAATGTGAAACGGTCGCCATCTTTTATTTTTTCCGGATCGAAACCGTACTCAGCGCCTCCTTCCCCGCTGGCGTAAATCTTTGCTGAATCAAGACGCGCGCAGAGTTCGCGCGACCCACTCACGAGATCGGCGTGAATATGCGTCTCAAAAATATGCGTGATTGCCACGCCCGCTTCGCGCGCCGCCTCGACGTAAACATCACAGTCTGCGCGGGGATCAAACACTGCGGCAATTCCTGCGTCATCATCGCCGACGAGATAAGAAAGCTCGGCGATGCCTTCTGTCTGGATGGTTTTAAAAACGAGCGACACGCCAAGATTTAACGCGAAGGAGTCACGAACTTCAACAGTTTGTCATTCCGAGCGGAGCGAGGAATCTCATGATGGCTGGTGGATCACACTTGCCTGTCGGTGTGAGATCGGGCGCGCGTAGGTGAGATCCTTCGCTTCGCTCAGGATGACCGCGTTTGGGGCTTGCGTGGGCATGACAAGGAGTTCGAAATTTTGAACGTCGATCACCGCACTTCGACTTCAATCGGAAGCAGGTGACTGACCATGTAAGTTCCGCGATCCGGATCGCGCTGCACTGGTTGCGTTCGGCCAAGTGAATCGGTCGCGCGAGCGATGAGCGTTTGTTTTTCTGGCGCGGCAGGCGTTTGCCAGTTGAATTCCCAAAGCCGCCACGCGTTGGATTTCGATTCTCCTAGCAAATTCGCGTCGGTCCATGTTGCGCCGCCATTTGTGCTCAGTTCCACCTTCGTAATTTCACCATCGCACGTCCATGCGGCGCCGTAGACGCGCACGCTGGAATTTGCCGGAACAGTTTCGCCTTCAGCCGGCTTCGCGATTTCTGCTTTGATTTGCACCTCGGCTACTGGCGTAAGCTCAGCTTCTTGCTCTCGCCTTTTCCAGTAAGCGTAATCAATTGTCTGATAATACCCGGTGAAGGGTTGGTCCGTGACGATAATGCGCTGCAGCCATTTGACGGATGCCACGGCGTACCAGCCGGGCACAATCGCGCGCACCGGAAAACCGTTCTGAGGCGGAAGATCGCTGCCGTTCATCTTGTACGCGAGCAAGACGTCGGCCCGCGCTTTCTCTAGTGGGATGCTCCGGGCAAAGTGCAACTTACCCGGTGGACTCTTTGGATCTTCGAGGATGCCGCCATCGGCTCCTTCGAGGACGACTTCGGACGCTTGCGGTTTCGGTTTGGCGCGGTCGAGCAGGACTGACAATGAAACGCCGGTCCATTCCGCGGTGCCGACTGCGCCAAGTCTCCATTGCACTCCTTTGACTTTCGGTTCGAGAAAATTTCGATTATTGCCAGCGCATTCCAGCGTCACCGGGACCGTCATGGATTCTAATTCGAGCAGCTGTTCGTAGTTGATGGCGAACGGATTCTCAACCGCCCCCTCGATGCGGACCCACCATGCGTCCCTGTCGATATTCGGAACCGGAAAGTGCGTTCTAACGTAAAATAATTCAGTTGGCGTGATGAATCCCTCCAGTTTTTCAAAGGGCATCTCGAGATTCAGCGGGCTTTCGCCCCGCACAATTTTCCCGCCAATGAACTTTTGTGAAGTCTCGGCCATCACACGATTCCTGGTTCGCGTGAGTTATTCATTAGGTGAAATGAAAACGTCCTTGCGCGGGAACCTATCGAACAAGGATGCCGGTTTATTGAAATTCGTTGCCAGAACATCAATCGGATTACCGGCAATCCAAGCCGAAAGATCAATCGCCTCATAAATGCCTGTGTTAAATCCGATCAGAATTCGACTCGGTTTGCTACCGACATTTTCGATGGAATGGCCGTAACCTTGTGGGATGTAAGCAACATCGCCAGGATGCAAGTGCTCGATACGGAAGCGTCCATGCGAACCGAACATCGTTACACTCAGATCGCCATCGATGACGTACTGCCATTCATCCGCGTTTGGATGCCAGTGCAACTC
>WNFW01002864.1_pt1 | contig 11902 bp, 8 predicted proteins | sample 5400131 | NCBI WGS metagenome assembly WNFW01 (sample SAMN13153362, study PRJNA577476) | soil metagenome | isolation source: 20 cm soil or saprolite under grassland replicate 1 | place: USA:California | collected 2016-06-15
TGCCGCCATCGAAACCACCGGATAGCCGCGGGCGAGATTGAAGGCGAGAGTGAGGGCCACGACGCCGGCGCCGAGGCAGTTGACCGTTAGAAGCGCCCAGCGGCGGCCGCGGCGCGAGAAGCGCGCCATCGACAGCAGCCCCATCAGGAAGCTCATGAACACGGAGACGGCGTAGAACAGGACCAGCTCCTGGTCGCGCGCCCCGGCCGCGACCACCACGGTCGCCGAGATCGCGAGGAACACGGCGACCGACCAGTACGGGGTGTGGTGGACGTTGACGACCCCGAGCCGGGGGTGGAGAACGCCGGCGTCGTCGTCGTGGACGAGCCCGGTGCGCCGCGCCAGCGCCTTCAGGAGCCCCGGCCCCGCCTGGAACGACGAGCTGGCCGCGGCGAGGAGCAGCAGCGCGGTGCATGCCTGGAAGAGCGCGAACGGCACCCGCCCGACGCTCGCGTCGGCGATCTCGGCGATCTGCGTCGAGTGGGCGGGCGGGATCCCGACCCCGAGCCTCACCGCGACCGCCGTCAGCCCCAGGGTTAGCGTGCCGACGATCCCGAGCGTCAGCCAGAGCGTGATCCTGGCGAACCGTCGCCTGTCCGCGTAGTCGAGCTGCCCAAGCTGCGCTGCCGCCGTCGACGGCGCTTCGACGCCCGTCGCCAGCGCCATCCCCACCGGGAACGCGAGCAGCATGGCGACCGGCGCCGGCTCCGGCGGGGATCCGCCTCCCGATCCGCCCGCCGCGCCAGCCGCCCCAAGACCGCCCACGATCACCACCGTTCCGAGGGCGACGAAGGCGAGGGTCATCGCGGCGAAGACCGCGCGGCCGATGTGGCCGAACCAGGTCAGGCCCGCGACCACCACGAGCAGCGCCAGCGCCAGCGGAACCCGCAGGTCGGCGAGCGACGGGAGGTAGGCGATCACCGCCGAGGCGGCCGCCGAGACGCTGATCGAGATCGTGAGCACGAAGTCGACGACGAGGGCTCCGATCGGGATGAACGCCCAGGCCTCCCCCAGCGCGGAGCCGGCTGCGGCGGCGTCGCCGCCACCCGCGAAGCGGCCGACGAGGACGTGGTAGTTGGTGATGATCAGGGCGATGATCCCGATCACGAGCCCCATCGTCGGCAGCAACAGGCCAAGGTCGCCGTCGAGAGCTCGCAGCGCCGCCTCGATCGCGTAGGCGACCGAGGAGACGGGATCGGCCATGACCGCGAAGGCGAACGCCACGAGGAGCGCGGGTCGGCTGTTGAACGCGCGGCGCCACGGGCGCGCCGCGGCGGGGCGAGCGGCGGGGTGTCGGGAGGAGGCCAAGGCCTTTTGCTGGTCGACGAGCTGGCGCCGACCAGCCTTCCCGGCACGCCTCGTTAGAGATTACGCCCTCGGTTAGCTCCTCGGGTCTCCCGCGAGCTAAGCCGGCGTTGCCGCGAGCCGCTCCTCGACCCACGCTGTCGAGGCGATGTGCTTCGACATCCCGAGCTCGGCGGGCTCCAAGCCCAGTGCGAGCCCGACGAGCTGGGGGAGGTGAAGGATGGCGAGCCCGAGCTCGCGTCCCACGATCCTCGCCGCCTCCGGCTGCTGGAGGTCGAGGTTCAGGTGGCAGAGCGGGCACGGGGTCACCAGGCAGTCGGCGGCCGCGTCGAGCGCGTCGCCGACATGCGTGCCGGCCTGCCGCAGAGACGTTTCCCGGTTCATCGTGATGACCGGGAAGCCGCAGCACCGCCGGGCGCCGTCGTAGTCGACCACCTCCCCCCCGAGCGCCTCGATCAGCCAGTCGAGGTAGAGGTCGCGGTCGCGGTGCTCCTCGTACCCCAGCCGGTGCTTGGGGCGAAGGATGTAGCAGCCGTAGAAGGGGCCAACCCGCAGGCCGGCGAGCGGCCGCCGCACCTGCTCCTTCAACCGGCCGAGCCCGTAATCCTCGACCAGCACCCAGAGCAGGTTCTTGTTCGTCCAGCCCTCCTTCTCGCGGACGTACTCGAGCCCCTCGCCGGCGAGCGCCTCGTTGATGTGAGTGCGGTAGGCGGAGTCGGCGTCGAGACGCTGCTGGCACTCCGACTGCGAGCCCTGGCAGGTGGAGCAGATGTTCATCATCGCGAGCCCGGTCTGCTGGGCGAGCGCGAATGTGCGGGCGTTGAGCGTGTCCGCAAGCTCCTGGTTGTGCTCGGCGATTACGCCGGCTCCGCAGCAGTTGGCGCGGTCGAGCGTGACGAGCTCGATGCCGAGCCGCTCGGCGACGAGCGCCATCGAGCCGTGCAGCTCGGGCGTGAAGCCCCGGGAGACGCAGCCCGGCCAGTAGGCAAGCTTCACGTGCCGATCACCTGCGGGGCCTGCGGCTCGGCGCCGCCCGGCGCCTCGTGGGGAGCCATGTGCTCCTCAGCCTCCTCGCCGCTCACGTAGAGGTTGAGCTCGGCCCGGTGCTCCTCGGCATGGCGGTAGATCCGCTTCACGTGCTCCTGCGCGTCGCCAGGCAGTTTCGCGTGCAAGCCGGGGATGAGCTTCGCGAGCGAGCGCATCTTCCCGGTGCGGATGCCGCGGATCGCCGTCGGAATCGAGCCGATCAAGCCGAGGATCGCGCCACGCGTTGGCACCAGCTTGCCGCGGACTCCTTGCGCGTAAGACTCCTGGAGCAGGAGCGCCTCGTCGAGCGTGCCCTTCTTCTCGATGATCTTCGTGAACGCCGCCTCGTGGCGCCGCCCGTTGTTCTGGTCTTCGATGTCGAGCTCGTGCGCGGCCAGCCGCCGCAGGCGCATGATCTGGTCCATCGGCGCGACGCCTTTCGGGCACGCGTCGATGCAGGAGAAGCAGTGGGTGCAGTCGTAGATCCCATGCGGGTCCTGCGCGAGGTCGTAGAGCCGCTCCCGAGTCTGGAGGTCGCGAGGGTCGCCCACGAAGCGATAGGCCTTAGCGAGTGCCGCCGGGCCGATGAACTCGGGGTCGGCCTCCATCGACAGGCACGCCGAGACGCAGGCGCCGCATTGGATGCACGCCATCGCCTGGGTGACGTCGATCATCGCCTCCGGCGGCACGATGTGCTCGCGCTCGGGCTCGGGTCCGTCGTGGAGAAGCCACGGCGTGACCCGCCGGATCTTCTCCCAGTGGGTCGACTCCATGTCGGTGACGAGGTCCTTGATCACCGGCATGTTCCCCATCGGCTCGACGACGATCGGCGCGGTCCGCTTGTGCTCGCGGTGCTCCTCTACTGCGTCCGTCGTCGACAGCCCCGCCGCGCGATCGGCCTGGTTCTGCGCGTCCTGGACCTTGGTCTTGCAGGCGAGGGTGGATTGGCCGTTCACCTTCACGCCGCACGAGCCGCAGATGGCAGCCCGGCACGAGCACCGCACGGCGAGCGAGCCGTCGTGGAGCGAGCGCGCCTCGAGCAGCGCGTCCAGCACCGAGAGCGACTCCTCGAGCTCGACGTCGAACTCCTCCCAGTACGGGCCGGTCCCGCTCTCGGGCTGGAATCGCCGGACTTTGATCGTGTACTCAGCCACTGCGCAGCACCCTAGAGGGAAGCGAGATCACCTTCGGCCTAGTAGGTCCTTTCCGCCGGCTGCCAATTGGTGATCGTCACCGGCGTGTAGCCGATCTGCGGCTCGTCGCCGTCGCGCGAGAGCGTGATGTGCTTGAGCCAGTCGTCGTCGTTGCGGGCGGGGAAGTCGGTGCGGTACTGCGCACCGCGACTCTCGGCCCGGTGCAGTGCCGCGACACACGCGCACTCGGCGTTCTCGAGCATGAAGCCGAGTTCGATCGCCTGCAGCGCGTCCTGGTTGAAGATCTGGCCGGTGTCGTCGATGTAGCAGGATGCGTACTCCTCGCGCAGGCGGCGGATGGTGTCGAGCGCGGTCTGAATCCCCTCGGCGTCGCGGAAGACACCGACGTGGCGGTCCATCACGACGCTCATCTCGTGCCGGATCTCTGCGATGCGCCGCCCGGAGCCGCGCTCGCGGCGGAGCAGCTCGTCGATCCGCCGCTGCTCGTCCGCGAGCAGCGCCGGCGCGGCGCGCGGCGACCGCGTCCGCTTGGCGCGCGCCGCGGCATCCTGCCCCGCGCGGCGGCCGAAGACCAATGTGTCGAGGAGCGAGTTGGCGCCGAGGCGGTTCCCGCCATGGACCGACACGCACGCCACCTCACCGGCGGCGTAGAGGCCGGGGGTCGTCGTGCGGCCGTATACGTCGGTTCGGACGCCGCCCATCATGTAGTGGTTGCCGGGCTTGATGTGAATGGGCTCGCGGGTGATATCGACGCCGGCGAAATCGCGGCCCACGAGGACGATCTCCCGTAGCGCCTCGTGGATCCGCTTGCGCGGGACGACGGTGATGTCGAGCGCGACGGTCCCGTCCGGGAAGCCCCGGCCCTCCTCGATCTCCGTCTGCTCGGCGCGCGAGACGACGTCGCGCGAGGCGAGCTCCATCTTGTTAGGCGCGTAGCGCTCCATGAAGCGCTCGCCGTTCGCGTTCAGAAGGTGCGCGCCCTCGCCGCGGGCGCCCTCGGTGATCAGGAAGCCCTTGCGGGCGAGCGTCGTCGGGTGGTACTGGACCATCTCCATGTCCATGAGCTCGGCGCCAGCTCGGTAGGCCATCGCGATCCCGTCGCCGGTGCAGATGAGCGCGTTGGTCGTCGGGCGCCAGACCTGGCCGTTGCCGCCCGTGGCGAGGATCACGGCCTTCGCGTCGAAGAGCTCCATCGACCCGTCGCGGACGTTGCGGAGCACCGCCCCCGCGCACTCGCCGGAGGCGCTGAGCGCGAGCGAGGCGGTGAAGTACTCCTCGTAGCGCGCGATCAGCGCCGAGCGCTTCATGAGCTGCTCGTAGAGCACGTGCATGATCGCCTGCCCGGTGATGTCGGCGACGTAGTAGGTCCGCGCATGCGAGGCGCCGCCGAAGGCGCGGGTCCCCAGCCTCCCGTCCTCGCTGCGGTGGAAGGTGACGCCGAGGTGCTCGAGGTGGAGCACCTCCTCCGGCGCCTCACGGCACATGATCTCGATCGCGTCCTGGTCGCCCAGGTAGTCGGAGCCCTTGACGGTGTCGAAGGCGTGCGACTCCCAGGTGTCACCGGGATCGAGCGCCGCGTTGATCCCGCCCTGCGCTGCGTTCGAGTGCGAGCGCACGGGATGGACCTTCGAGACGATCCCGACGGACACACCGGCCTCGGCGGCGGCGAGCGCGGCCCGCTGGCCGGCGAGCCCGGCGCCGATGACGAGGACATCATGGGTCGGCATCGGCGTTACCCGGTTCGTCCCCAGGTGTGCGAAAACCGAGCCCGGGAAGGAAGCAGGGCGCCGCCCTTGCTGGTGGCAAGGGCAAGCCCGATGACGCCGCCGGACGAAGCGTTTGCAGCCGCCTGGGGACGAACCGGTTGACGTCGGTGCCGACTAGGCATAGGGCGCGGGATTCTACGGAGCGGTCGGGGGCGAGTTTGCCGCCCAATGCGCGGCAAACTCGCCCGGCACCGCGCTACGTCCGCGCGGCCGGCTCTTTCGGCCTCGGCGCTCGACGGGGGCGCCCGCCGCGGCGCTCGTAGTCACGGAAGCCGCGCTCGAACTCCGGCCACCATGGCGGCTCGGGCGGCTCGTCGTCCGGGCGACCCCCGTCGTCGCCACCGTCGTCTGCCACCCGCAGGACCAGGAAGGTCGTGATGCTCAGCAGGCAGGCGACCCAGAGGAGCGCCGTCGCCAGCCCATGGCCCCGCGAGGGAGTCATCCGACTGGTCGCCACCACCGCCGAGCCGTCGGCGCACAGCGTCGTCACGAGGAGGGCGACCACGACCGGCGTCGAGCGAAGCCACGCGCGGCCGCGGCGGAAGTTCAGCACCGCGAACCACCACACGACGAGCGCTACCCAGGGGACGAGTTGTGCGACGGCGTCGAGCCGCACGGCGTTGATGATGGCCCCCCGGACGCCCGGAGTCAAGGTTTTCTCTTCGATTTCCTCGCTACTGCGGCTGGATCGTCCCGCGGCGCGCCCGGAGGCGGTGGACCATCGCCTTGCGGTACTCGCGGTTCGCCTCGCCGATCACCTTGATCGAGATCTCCACCGGGCACACCGCCTGGCACTCCCCGTGGCCGGTGCAGCCGCCGAACCCTTCGGCGTCGTGCGCCGCGACCATGTTCCGGGCGCGGTCGAAGCGCTCGGGCTGGCCCTGGGGGAGGAGGTTGAGATGGGTGATCTTCGCGCCCGTGAACAGGAGCGCCGAGCCGTTCGGGCACGCCGACGCGCAGGCGCCGCAGCCGATGCAGACGGCGCCGTCCATCGCCTGCTGCTGGACCTCGGGGTGCACAGGGTTCGCGTTCGGCTCCGGCTTCGGGCCCGTGCCGACCGAGATGTAGCCGCCCGCCCGCTGGATGCGATCCAGCGCCGAGCGGTCGACGATCAGGTCGCGGATCACGGGGAAGGCCACGTTACGGAACGGCTCGACGGTGATCTCGGCGCCGTCGTCGAAGTCGCGCATGTAGACCTGGCAGGCGGTGACCTGCCCCGGCCCGTGCGGGATGCCGTCGATCTGCAGCCCGCAGGCGCCGCAGATGCCCTCGCGGCAGTCGTGGTCGAACGACACCGAGCGCTGGCCGTCATGGATCAGCTTCTCGTTGAGGACGTCGAGCATCTCGAGGAACGATGCGGCCGGGTCGACGTCGTCGACCTCGTAGCGCTCGAAGCGCCCCTCGGCGCTCGGCCCGTCCTGCCGCCAGATCTTCAAGACGAATCTCATCGCGCGACCCCCGCCAACAACCACTGCCCGCCGCCTCCTCCGCTCCCGCAAGGACACCGTGCCTTCGCCTTCGGCTCAGGCATTTCCATGCTGCTCCCGCGTCCGGGGGCGGCGGGGGTCACGCAGGATCGCGGACGGGTCGTCACTTGTAGGAACGCTGGGTCGGCTCGATGTCGTCGAAGGAGAGATCCTCGGTGTGAAGCGCGGGCTCGGCGTCCTCGCCGCGGTGCTCCCACACCGCGACGTGCGCGTAGCGCTCGTCGTCACGGAGCGCGTCCCCGTCCTCGGTCTGGTGCTCCTCGCGCAGGTGGCAGCCGCACGATTCGTCGCGCTCGAGCGCGTCCCGGCACATGAGCTCGGAGAACTCGAGGAAGTCGGCGACGCGCCCGGCGTACTCGAGGCTCTGGTTGAGCTCGCGGTCGATCCCGTCGACGCGAAGGTCCCGCCAGAACTCCTCGCGGATGCGCCCGACCTCGCCTCGCGCCTTCTCGAGGCCCGCCGCCGTCCGCGCCATCCCGCAGTGGTCGAGCATCAGGTGTCCGAGCTCGCGATGGAAGTGCATCGCCCCGGTCGAGCCGCCGACGGAGGTCAGCCGCCGGATCCGCTCCTCGACGTCGAGCTTCGTGGCGGCGAACGCCGGATCGCGCTCGTCCACGTGGTCGTCGAGGCCGGAGAGGTAGTGGGTGACCGTGTGCGGGACGACGAAGTAGCCGTCGGCGAGGCACTGCATCATCGCGCTCGCGCCCAGGCGGTTCGCCCCGTGGTCGGAGAAGTTCGACTCGCCGATCGCGAAGAGGCCGGGGATCGTCGTCTGGAGCCGGTAGTCGACCCACAGCCCGCCCATCGAGTAGTGGGGCGCCGGGTAGATCCGCATCGGCACCCCCCACGGGTCCTCGCCGGTGATCCGCTCGTAGAGCTCGAAGAGGTTCCCGTAGCGCGACTCGATCTCCTCGCGGCCGCGCTCGGCGATCGCGTCGCGGAAGTCGAGGTAGACGCCCCGGCCCGTGGGCCCTACGCCGAGGCCGTCGTCGCACACCTGCTTCGCGGCGCGCGAGGCGACGTCTCGGGGGACGAGGTTGCCGTAGCGAGGGTACCGCTCCTCGAGGTAGTAGTAGCGGTCGGAGTCGGGGAGCTCGTTCGGTGGGCGCTCGTCGTCCGGATCGCGGGGCACCCAGATCCGACCATCGTTTCGCAGCGACTCGCTCATCAGCGTGAGCTTCGACTGGTACTCGCCCGACTCCGGGATGCAGGTGGGGTGGATCTGCGTGAAGCACGGGTTCGCCATCGCGGCGCCGCGGCGGTAGGCGCGCCAGATCGCGGTGACGTTGCACCCCATCGCGTTCGTGGAGAGGAAGTAGACGTTGCAGTAGCCGCCGGTGGCGAAAACGACGGCATCGGCGGCGTGGGCCTCGAGCTCCCCGGTGACGAGGTCGCGGGCGATGATCCCGCGCGCCCGGCCGCCGACCAGCACCAGGTCCATCAGCTCGTGCCGGGTGAACATTTCGGCCTGCCCCTCGTTGACCTGGTGCTGGAGGGCGCTGTAGGCGCCGAGGAGAAGCTGCTGACCGGTCTGGCCACGGCAGTAGAAGGTGCGCTCGACCAGCACGCCGCCGAAGGATCGGGTCGCGAGGAGGCCCCCGTACTCGCGGTTGAACGGCACCCCCTGGGCCACGGCCTGGTCGATGATGTTGGTCGAGAGGTCCGCGAGCCGCCACACGTTCGCCTCGCGCGAGCGGAAATCCCCGCCCTTGATCGTGTCCGCGAACAGCCGCCGCACCGAGTCCCCCTCGTTCGCGTAGTCCTTGGTCGCGTTGATCCCGCCCTGGGCGGCGATCGAGTGGGCGCGGCGCGCGCTGTCCTGGAAGCAGAAGGCGCGCACGCGGTAGCCGAGGTCGGCGAGCGTGGCGGCGGCGCTAGCGCCGGCGAGGCCGGTGCCGACGACGATCACGCGGTGGTCGCTTCGGCGCCGCGGGCCGACGAGTCGGTGCTCGTCGAGCCAGGAGTGCCACTTCTCGTCGATCGGGCCGGCGGGGATGTGCGCGTCGAGCTCGAGCGCCATCAGCGGGAGGCCGTGGGGGAGGGGCTGATCCCGCGCTCGTTCCCGGGCGGGGTCGGGAGCCAGCCGGCGGCGACCGAGATCGGCACGGCGGCGAAACCGACCGCGACCAGCGTTGCGACGACGGTCGCCGTGCGGCGGAAGGTGGGATTGCGGTTCGGCTTGTCCCACCCGCCGGTGAGCGTCACGCTCCAGATCGCGTGGCGAAGGTGGAGGCCGAGGAGGGCGACGGCCGCGACGTAGATCACGACGAAGTACCACTTCTGGAACGCGTAGTAGACGTTCGCGTAGACGGCCTGGTCGCGGATCGGGGTGACGTCGATCGTCCCGGTCGTGAACTGGAGGACGTGGAAGACGATGAATGCAAGCACGGCGAAGCCGGTCAGCTGCATGGTCCGCGCCGCCCAGGACCGCTGGATGCGCCGCGGGAAGTGATGGCCGGCGGGGCGCGCCGCCCGGTTGCGGCGCGCGAGGCCCACGATCGCGGCGACGTGAAGGACGAGGGCCGCGATGAGGATGACGCGGATGACCCAGAGGATGCTCGAGCGGGGAAATGCCGGCCCCCCCACCGTCCGCAGCCACTCCGCGTACTTGTCGATCGCCGGATCGCCGCCTCCGGGCCCCTGGAACGCCTTCAGGTTCCCCAGCATGTGGAGGACGACGTAGAGTGCGAGGAACGCGCCGGTGATCGCGACGATCACCTTCTTGCCGATCGTCGAGGCCCACACCTCGCGCAGCCAGCGTGCCCGCCTCGCCTCCGGCTCCGCAAGCGCCGCGGGGCTCGCGTTCGCGGCGCGGTGTGCTACCTCAGCGGTGTCTCTCATGGCGTTGGGCTGGAAATGGCGAGGCCCAGACGTCGCCAGGCAAGGACACAGGGAGCGTGGCGTACCTCCCGGTACGCGAGCGACCGAGGACGCAGCACGGCGGCGTCTGGGGCCGCCATTGGCGGTGCAACGCCATGCGAGCCACCGCTCAGCACGCGGGCGATTCTATGAATGTGCTCAGGCCGCCGGCGGCATCCCGGTGGGCGGCGCGCCAACCGCTTGGCGGAGCGCCCGCCCGACCTGCTCGGCCGTGATCACGCCGCGCAGCCGGCCATCCGAATCCACCGCAGCCAGCGCCCCCAGGCGGCGCATCGCCTCGTTCGCGAGCAGGGACTCGAGTGGCGCGTCGAACGGGACGCGGAAGAGGTCGTCGGAGCGCTCGGCGACCACCTCCGCGACGCGCGCCGAACCGCGGCTCGCCTCGGGGATCGCGTCGGCGGCGCTCCGCTCGACCAGGCCGCGGAAGCGCTGGGCGGCGTCGACGACGAAGAACCACGGCCAGCGGTAGCGCAGGAAGTACTCGTCGAGCGCGTCCTCGATCGTGACGTTCTCGGGGATCGCCACCGGCTCCTCGTCCATGAGGTCGGCCACGGTGATCCCGCCGAGTCGGCGGGTCACCTCGCTCTGGACGACCGCCCCCCGCGCGGCCTGGCCGAGCACCCAGCCGACCAGCATCAGCCAGATGCCATCGATGCCGTCGCCGGTGGCTAGCAGCGCCAGCCCGAGGCCGATGAACGCGAACGAGAAGCCGCGCCCGAGCCTCGCCGCGGCGCGGGTGCCGCGGTTGCGGTCGCCGGTGACGCGCCAGGCGATCGCCCGGACGATCCGGCCGCCGTCGAGCGGGAAGGCTGGGACGAGGTTCAGGACGAAGATGAGGACGTTCATCCCGCCGAGCCAGGCGAGCACGGCGAGCAGCGGGCTGCTGTCGGCGACGTAGCGGCTTCGCAGGACGCGGACGAAGTCGTGGCCGCCCACCGCTGCCGCGCCGGCTCCGATGCAGGCGATCGCGACCGCGAGCGTGACCAGCGGCCCGGCGATGGCGACCCAAAGCTCCGTCCCGGGGGAGTCCGAGTCGCGCTCCATCCGGGTGACGCCGCCGAACACCCAGAGCGTGATGCCCGAGATCGAGATCCCGCGCCGGATCGCCGCGAAGGCGTGGCCCAGTTCGTGCAGGAGGATCGAGGCGAAGAAGGCGAACGCGGTGAGCACCGCGAGCGCGTAGATCGTGGTGTCGGACTCCCGTGGCCCCAGCACGTCCTGGTAGATCGCCGAGACCCAGACGATGATCAAGAACAGGAAGAGGAACCATGAGTAGTCCACGGCGACCCGGATGCCGCGGACGTGAAAGAGCGTGATTCCGCCGCTGGCGGACATCACGTCCATCTTAGGTTGGGCGGCTAGCTTTTCCGCCCCGATGGCCGGGACGGAAACGAGCGCTCGCCCCTCGCACCTGGATAGCTCGTGGCATCGCGCGATGCTCGAGGAGCTCTGCTCGTTCGATCGCGAGACCGCCTCGCCGGGGGAGCGCGCCGCCGCGGAGTGGCTCGTGGAGAGGTTGCGCGCGGAGGGCGCGGCCGATGCGCGGATCGAGGAGGAGCGAGGGCACCATACGTTCTGGTGGCCGCTCGGGCTGACGTCGGCCGCGGGAGCCCTCGCCGGGTTGCTCGCGATGCGCGGCAAGAGCCTCGCCGGTGCGTTGCTCGGCGCCGCGGCCAGCGTCGCCGCCGCCGATGAGCTGCCGCCGCGCACCCGCCGACTGCGGTCTCTGCTGCCCGCGAGCCTGGCGACGAACGTCCTTGCGACGCTCGGCCCCGCGGACGCAACGAGGACGGTCGTCGTCCTCGTGCACCATGACTCGGCGCATGCGGGCCTCGTCTTCCATCCCGCGATTCCCAATGCGATCGAGCGCTACGCGCCGAAGCTGCTCCAGCTCGGCGACACCAGCCCGCCCCTCATGTGGCCGGCGCCGCTGGCGCCGGCGCTGTCGGCGGCCGGCGCCCTGACCGGGAGGCGGGGCCTTGCCAGGGCCGGGCTGCTGCTGTCGACGGCGTTCGCCGCCGGAATGGGCGATATCGGCGCTCGCCGGGCCGTGCCCGGCGCCAACGACAACGGCACCGGGGTCGTCGCGCTCATCGCGCTGGCCCGTGCGCTCGGGGCCAAGCCGCCGCAGTCGGCGCGGGTGCTGCTGGTCTCGACATCGGAGGAGGCGCTGTGCGAGGGGATGCGCGCGTTCGCGCGCCGCCACTTCGACGAGCTCCCGCTCGCCGACACCTTCTTCCTCACCCTCGACACGATCGGCAGCCCGCACCTGCTCGTCCTGCGG
>WNFW01012067.1_pt1 | contig 11900 bp, 10 predicted proteins | sample 5400131 | NCBI WGS metagenome assembly WNFW01 (sample SAMN13153362, study PRJNA577476) | soil metagenome | isolation source: 20 cm soil or saprolite under grassland replicate 1 | place: USA:California | collected 2016-06-15
GGGTCACCGCCGAGGTGAGGAAGTCGTGCCGAACTGCCGTCTCCAGCAGGATCGTCCCGTCCTCCGCCCAGAGCGAGTGAAAGGACGTCGAAAAGCCGAGGCGAAGGCAGATCGCGACGACGCCGACGGCGGCGAGGGCGAGCCCGGCGGCGGCGCGAGCCGGCGTCAGCGGAGGCCGGGGCGGCGCGTCGAGGAACAGGGTTTCCTGGAGGCGCAGGCGAAGCCGCACCAGCCAGCGCCGTGCCGATCTCGATTCGCTGGCCAACGGCCGGCGGCTACGGCTAGATCCGCGGCGTCCCCGCCACCTCGAGCCCCTCCGATCGCAGGGTGAGGTTCGGGTTGTAGTAGGGGTCGTTCACGAGCACGGAGCCCCACCGGTGCTTCATGTAGTCGGTTTCGGTCTCGAAGCGTTGGCGCTTGTCCTCGGTGTCCTCGTAGCCGCGGCTCGCCGATTCCGCGTGCCAGAGCACCGCATAGGGGGTCCACACGTTGCGGTATCCCGCCTCGCGGACGCGGAGGCACAGATCGATGTCGTTGAACGCGATCGTCAGGCTCTCCTGCTCGAAACCACCAGCCTCCTCGAACTTGGACCGCTCGATCAGCATGCACGCGGCGGTGACGGCCGAGACGGCCTGCGGGCAGATGAGGCGACCGAAGTAGCCCGGATCATCGCCCGGCCATCCCTTGTGCATGTGGCCGGCGACGCCGCCGATTCCCAGCGCGATGCCGCCGTGCTGAATCCGGCCGTTGGGGTACAGGAGCTTCGCGCCGACGGCGCCGACCTCAGGCCGCACCACGTAGCTCACCATCTCCTCGAGCCAGTCGGGCGTTTGCACCTCGATGTCGTCGTTGACGAAGCCGAGCACCTCGCCGGCGGCCTGGCGGGCCGCCAAGTTGTTGATCGCCGAGAAGTTGAACTCGCGCTCGTAGCTGAGCACGCGGCAGCGCTCGCGCTTGCCGAGCTCCGCCAGGAATTCCACGGTCGCTCGTTCTCGAGACCCGTTGTCGACCACGATCAGCTCGTAGTCGGGGTACTCGGTCGCGGTCAGGATGCTCTCGACGCAGGCGATCAGGTAATCGCCGCCATCTCTCGTGGGGATGATCAGGCTCACCGGGGGCGGCGGGTCGGGAAGCGGGTAACGCACGCGGTAGAAGGTCGGCACCGTGCCGTGCTCGACCACGACCCCGTCGCCCGCGAGGTGGTCGCTCAGCGCGCGCCGTCCGGCGATGGCTGCGTACGGCTTCGAAGTCACGAGCGCGGCGGTCGACCCGGGGGCCTTTCGCCAGTGGTAGAGGACGCGGGCGATGTGCCGGATGCGCCGGGGGTCCTCGACCTGCCGGATGATCCGCAGGAAGAGGTCGTAGTCCTGGCTGCCCTCGAAGCCCTCTCGAAAGCCGCCCACCCGCTCCACGAGCGCGCGCCTGGCGACCGCGAGATGGCACAGGTAGTTGTTCCCCTGGAGCAGCTCCGGATTCCAGTCGGGCTTGAAGTAGGGCTCGCAGCGACGGGCGCGCGTATCGAGCCGGTCCTCGTCGCTGTAGAGGAACTCGGCATCGGGATGGCGGTCGAGCTCGAGCGCCACCTCTGCCAGCGCGTGCTCCGCCAGCAGGTCGTCGTGATCGAGGAAGGCGACGAACTCACCGGAGGCGAGCGCCAGGGCCGTGTTGGACGCTGCCGAGATGTGCCCGTTGCGCTCCCGGTAGGAGACCTTTATCCGATCGTCGGACCTTGCGGCCTCGTCGAGCAGCCGACGCACGTGCGGCGAGGGCGAAGCGTCGTCCGCCACGCAGAGCTCCCAGTTGGGGTAGAGCTGGGCTCGCACCGAATCGAGCGCCGCGCGCAGGTGGCCCTCCTGCGTCTCGTAGGTCGCCATGACGATCGAGATGAGCGGGTTGCGGGTCGTCCTCGCGAGCCGCTCCCGATATCCAGCGCGCGCCGCGTCATCGAGGGTGTCGTGGCGCTCCACCCACGCCCGATAGCGAGCGTCATCGGCGGGGGGGAAGTCACCGCCGGACAATGCCCTCGAGCGGCGCGCGCGAGACAGCCGCTGGCGAAGGCGTTGAGTCGTACGCGTCAGCGCCCGAAGCGGGGCCGTCAAGCGCCACGAGGTCGACCCGATGAGCTCGAGCAGCATCGCCTCTCTCGCCGCGGCCGCCTGGTGGCGCTGCGCGCGCTCGAGGCGCAGCCGGCGCGATTGCTTCCGGACGGCCGCCAGGCGGTTCTCGAGCGTGCGGGAGCGCGCCTGCTGCGCGCGCAACGCGGGCTCGGCAGTGCGCAGGCGATCGTCAAGCTCGCGAGCGATCGCGTCGAGCGTCGCGCCGGGGGCGGACTCAGGATCGCGCTCGGCAGCCTCGAGCAGCGCGTCGTGCGCGCGGCGAATCCACCGATCGAGCTCTGGGGAGTCGGCGGCAGCGAGGGGAACGGCTGCCTCTCGAGCCTGCCGCTCGACGAGAGCCTCGACCTTCTCTCGCGCATCCTCGGTCGGCGCCGGGAGCGGCAGCGCGAGCCTCTCGCGGAGGCGACCCACGCATTGCCGCCAGTCGCTCAGAATCCGCTCGTGGACGACAAGGCAGCGCTCGCGGCCCCGAGTTTCGCGCTCGGCGTCGATCGCGTTGCGAAGCCACAGGAGCTTCGCGAGCTGGTCCGGAAGCCTCGCGCCGCCGCGTTGCGAAGCGATCGCGCTCGCGGGGTCGCGCACCACGAGGGCGAATCGGGCATCGGCCCGCGACGCCTCGATCACGTCCGCCCAGAACGGCACGAGGCGGCACAGCCGCGGGTCCGCCAGCACCAACACGGGACGGTCCTCGAGGCTGTCCGACGCAAGCAGGCGAGTCGCGCGTTCGCGGAGCTCTGCGAGCCCCCCGTCGCGCAGCCGGTCGGATGAGATCGGGAGGATGTCGTCGGGGGACGAGCCGACCGCCGCGAGGATCTCGTGGTTGAGCTCGCCCAGCGCGTTCGTCTTGTTGCCGCTCGGTGGCTGACCGGGTTGCGGCGACGGGATCGCGGGCACGAGCTCGCCGCCGAGATGGCGGAGCGCGGCCGCGACGGCGGACCGGCTCGGGTCAGCGGCTTCGAGCACCACAGCTACCACCCGGCGTTCCGGAGCAGCCTCCGGGGCCGCCGGCGCCGGCGACTCCCCCTCGACGATCAGTGTCTGGTCTACCTGCATCACGCCAAACGGGCTAGAGGGCCTCGGCGATCCCCGGCGCGTCGCGGTTGAACTTCCAGACCGCGATCAGGCAGATCGCGGCGTAGATCGAGAGGGACGGCAGCAGGTGAAGCCAGCCTCCCGCCGTAGTCAGCGCCCCGGGAGCGCTTCGGTCGATGATCCAGCTTCGCGTCTGCACGAAGATCGGCGTCAGCGGGTTGAGCAGCATGAGGTGCTGGAACTTGACCGGTACGAGCTGCAGCGGATAGATCACCGGCGTCGCGTAGAAGAGCGCCGTCGCGATGACGCCCCAGATGATCCCGACGTCGCGGTAGCGCACGAACAGCGTCGAGAGCAGCATCGAGACGGCCATCGTCAGCACGAGCAGGTAGAGCACCGTCACCGGGAAGAACAGCCACGTCCACATCGGGTCAACGCCGAAGGCGAACAGGAAGATGACGACCGCGACCATGTTCACCCCGAAGTCCAGGAGCTTGGTGATCACCGTCGCCAGCGGGCTGACCAGGCGCGGGAACTGCGTCTTCCGAACGATCCCCTCGCGGCTCACCACTGCCACCACCGCGTTCAACGTCGCATCCTGGAAGAAGGTGAACATCACGATCCCGAGGAGCAGCACGACTGGGTAGTGGGGAATCTGCGAGCCGAGGTGGAAGATCTGGGTGAAGACGAACAGGAGGATCCCGAACAGCATCAGCGGGCGGACCAGCGACCAGACGTAGCCGAGCACGGAGCCGTAGTAGGTCTTCTTGAAGTCCGTCGAAGCGACGAGCCACAGAAGCTCGAGGAACCGCCTTCCACCCCCGCCCAGCGCGGACGGACCACGCAGCTCGCGCAGCTCCTCGTCGGCCAGCGCGGTCGCTTGCGGCGGGACCGGCAGACGATGGCGGGCGGCGACGTCGCTCGTCATCCGCCTGCCCCGCCCTCGTGCACAGCCCAGGTTTCGCCGTGCGCCGACACCACTCCCGGTACTGCATCGGTTCCGTAGACGATGAACCCGAACCCATCGAGTGCCTGGACCGCTCGCACCGCATCCTCGGACCGCCGACGGCTGACCGTGCACTGGAGGACGTAGCTCCCCGGAGCGAGCGGGTTGTCGAGGCAGCCCGCGAACCGCACTCGGTCCCCCTTGGCGACCACCCAATGCTTGCCGAGCGGTCGCTCCATCCCGAGCACCTGGACACCGCCGACCGTGTACACGGTCACCCCCAGCTTCGACTCGATCCACTCGTCGAAGGCTTCGAGGACGACGTTGAACCGGATCGGTTGCTCCACCTCGAGGCTCGCCAGGCGCTCCCCGTGCTCGTCCTCGAGCCACGCGTCGATGATCCGGGCGTGCGAGTCGGGCACGGCGCCATCGCCGCCGGCACGGGTGAGCTGCGCCGTCTCGAAGTTGAGGCGCAGGTAGTCCCGCGCGGCCTCGTCGGGATCGCCGATGAACGTGATCCGCCCCTCGTCGATCGTCATCGCCCGATCGCAGTTCTCGAGCACGGCGGTCATGTCGTGCGTGACGAGCACGACCGTCCGGCCCTCCTTCCGCATCCTGCGGAACGTCTCGGTGCACTTCTCCTGGAAGGCGGCGTCGCCAACGGCGAGCACCTCGTCGATGAGCAGGATGTCGGTCTCGGGCGAGTGGACCATCACCGAGAAGGCGAGGCGGACGAGCATCCCCGAGGAGTAGTTCTTCATCTTCAGGTGGGCGAAGTCGCGCAGCTCGGCGAAATCGAGCACCGAGTCGAGCCGTCGGCGCGCCTCCTTGCGCGTCAGCCCCATCATCACCCCGTTCAGCACGACGTTCTCGTGCGCGGCGAGCTCCTGGTCGAATCCGACTCCGAGCTCGATGAACGGCGCGGGCCGCCCGCGCATGCGGATTCGCCCGCGGTCGGCCTTATAGATGCTTGCGAGGATCTTGAGCAGGGTGCTCTTCCCCGACCCGTTGCGGCCGACGATCCCGAAGAACTCCCCGGCGCGGATGTCGAAGGAGACGTCGTGGAGGGCGTCGATCTCGCGGAACTCGGATTTGGCGAACGGATGGGCCGCGCGCTCCTTGAGCGAGAGGATCCGGTTCATCGGAATCCGGAACCGCTTGTAGACGTTGCGAGTCTCGATCGCCACCGGCGCATGCGCGAACCGCCGCCGGTATTCGGTGGCGCGTTCGGCGCTGCGCGCCTTCTCGGGGATCGTTCGTTTCCCGCCTACTACGAGCGATTGCGCCATTGCCCGGTCGCAAGACTAGTGGGAACTGAGGCAAACCCGGACACCTCTGGCTCCGGCTCGCCCGCGTCGTCGAGCGGCGCCGCGAAACCCGGCCGCGAACGCCTTCGGTTCTGTGCTAGCAAATGGCGCAGTCTGCGCTACTGTGTGGTCTCATGGCACAGTCGGCCGCAGTCGTCGAGCATGCCACGCCGTTCTGGGTGGATCCCTCGGACGACGTCCCGGTCGGCCTCCAGCTCGCCTGGCGGCTCCGGGCGCTGATCGCGACCGGGCGCCTCCTCCCGGGCGACCGGCTCCCCAGCGTCCGCACGCTCGCCGACTGGTCAGGCGTGAACGTCAACACCGTGCGCGCGGTCTACGCAAAGCTCGAGGACGAAGGGTCCGTGTTCACGCACCACGGGCTCGGCACGTTCGTCGGCGCCGCCGTCGCCCCCGCGCCCCAGCTCGAGAGGATCGCCGCCGAGGCGATCCGCCAGGCGCGAGAGGCGGGACTCGATCCGCGCGAGCTCGCGGAGACGACGATGGTCTGCGCGATGGTGCCGGCGGGCCTCGAGGACGCCGGGCTGCCGCCCGAGCCCGAGCCGGCGGCGACCGAGCCGGATCCGGGCGCGGCAAGCGACACGAGGGCGATCCGGCGCACGCTTCGCGACCAGATCGCCCGGCTCGAGGGGGAGCTCGCGTCGTACCAGCGCGAGCTGGCGCCGGAGAGTCCTCCCTCGGGTCGCGGCGCGCCCGCCCATGTTGCCGGAGTCGAGGAGCTCGAGCGCACGCGCGACGCCCTGCTTCGCCACCTCGCCGGATGCGATGGTCGCGGACCCCGCGGGCCGCAAGTGGGACTCGGTCACGTCCGCCGAGCTCGGCGAGCCGGGCTGTGCCACCTACAGCGTCGCGCCCGCCGCCGGACCGCTCGGAGCGCTGATGCGGTGGTGGCGGGTGAAGGTCTCGTCCGGGTGCCCGTGACGTGATCCAGCCGAGCGCGGAAGGCGGTACCTTGACCGCAGCGAGCGAGATGGCGGCACGGGCAGAGGCGCCGGTCGGGCACTGGAGGCGGGTCGCGGCCCTTCTCTTGATCGCCTCGATGGCGGTCGGCTCGTTCGCCCTCTGGCTCGCGGTCCCCCTGGCGTGCCTGTACGCCGCATCGAAGCTCGTCGGGACGAGCGGTGAGGAATACGTCGTCGGGCTGCCGATCACGATCGTGGCGATGCTCGCCTTCGGCGCCTTCCTCGCGCGGCTCAATCGCCTCTACCTGCGCATCACCGGTGTGCTCGCCCGGTACGAGGCGGAGGCCGAGGAGCTCGGCCTCGCACCGCGGTTCCTCGGCGGCCCGCTCGAGCCGCTGCTCGTGACCTCGCTCGTCGTAGCGCTCGTAGCCCTCGCGATCTGGTTCTTCGGCTTCGCCAAGAACCCGCCGCTGGTGCCGCTGTAGGAGCTTTAGATGATGGACCCCCAACCGCAGCCCGCCGCCGCGATCGAGCTCCGCGGCGTCGTCAAGCACCTCGGCGGCGAGCGGGTGCTCGACGGCGTCGACCTCGTCGTCCCGAAGGGCGAGGTCACGGTGCTGATCGGGCCCTCCGGCGCCGGAAAGTCGGTCACGATCCGGCACATCCTCGGGCTCATCGACCCGAGTGCCGGCTTCATCTGGGTCGACGGCCGCAGCGTCACGGCGGCCACCGAGGAGGAGCTGAACGAGATCCGCCGCTCGATCGGCGTCGTCCTTCAGGGCGTCCTCCCGTTCAGCTGCGGCCTCTTCTACTCGCTCGACGTCTACGAGAACGTCGCCTTCCCGCTTCGCGAACGCACCCGCTGGCCGGAGGAGCGGATCGACCGGACGACGATGGAAGCCCTGGCGACGGTCGGCCTTGCCGACTGGGCGCGCCACATGCCGAACGAGCTCTCGTCGGGGATGTCGAAGCGGGTGGCGATCGCGCGGGCGCTCGCGCTCGAGCCCCGGATCGTGATCGTCGACGACTTCGACAGCGGCATCGACGGGGTCCGCCTCGCGCTCCTCTGCGAGGTGCTGCGCGAAACCCAGCAGCGGACCGGCGCCACGTACCTCCTCACGACGCACGACATGGCCGCCGCCCGCCGCCTCGCGGACCGCCTCGCCGTCATCCACAGGGGCCGGATCGTCGCCAGCGGCCCCGCGACCGAGGTGCTCGCCTCGGACCAGCCGGTCGCCAGGCAACTCGTCAGCGGTGCCGCAGCCGGCCCGATCCGGCTTCGCGACCCCTAGAGCCCACCAAGGTCAGTACCAGTGCGAGGCGGGATCTCGCGGCGGCTCCTCGAGCTCGCCCGCCGCGGCGCCGAGCAGCCCGGGGTCCTCGCGGCCGCGCTCCCACAGCAGGTCGTCGAGCACCGGAGGGCTGATCCCGGCGGCCTCCGCCACCTCCTTGAATGCGACCCGCGTGGCAGCGCGGACCACCTCGAGCGGGCCCGGCTCGACGAGGCCCGATCGAAGCGCGAGCCGCATCAGGACGTTGTCGGCGCACACCTCCCAGCATCTCGGGTCGTCGACCTGGAGCCAGCCGCGGCGCGCCGCGATCTTCGCGAACAGGAACGCCTTCTTCGCCAGCGGGTCGCCGTACGCCTCGAACTCCTGCAGCCTCGCGATGAGGCCGCTGCCGCCGCCGAGCCGGCGCTCGCAGAAGGCGAGGAGCGCCGCGGCGCTTCCCGAGTAGCGGTCGGCGAGCCCGCGGGCGAGATCGCGCCAGAGCGCCGCCCGGCGCTCCGGATCGGCGACGGTCTCGCCGCCGATCCGGAAGATCTCCGCGACCCGCCCGGCGCTCACGTCCACCAGCCGCGCCGCCGTCAGCAGGCCGCGCTCGCGCCGGGCCGCCCGCAGCCCGAGCTCCCACATCAGCGCGCTGCCCTCGAACGGCCCGCGTCCGCCCACCAGGTAGCGGGCGCGATAGCCCGTCCGGTGGTCAACGGCGCAGAGGAAGAGCGCCGCGTCCGGGTCCGGGACGTGCTCGAAGGTGGGCGGTCGGTAGCGGTCGGCGAGCGCCCGCACGCGCTCGGCCACGCGGTCGAGCGCGACTACCACCAAACGGTGGAGTCGATTCCCTCCAGCTCGGAGACCGGCTTCGTGTAGACGCCGGACGAGAGGTACTTCCAGCCGTCGTCGGGAGAGATGAAGACCACGTTGCCGGCGTCGAGCTCCGCGGCGATCCGCACCGCGATCGCCGCGATCGCCCCGGTCGAAACGCCCGCGAACAGACCCTCCTCGTCGAGCAGCCGCTTCGTCCACACGATCGCGTCGTGGTTCGAGACCATGATCTTGCGATCGAGCAGGCTCAGGTCGATGATCGGCGGGATGAAGCCGTCCTCCAGCGAGCGGAGGCCCTGCACGAGCTCGCCCTGCATCGGCTCGGCGGCGACGACCTTCGTCTCCGGATCGTGCTCCCGCAGGCGACGGCCCACGCCCATCAGCGTGCCGCCGGTGCCGAGCCCGGCGACGAAGGCGGCGACGTCGTCGAGCTCGTCCAGGATCTCGACCGCGGTCCCGTCGTAGTGCGCGCGCGGGTTCGCCTCGTTCCCGTACTGGTAGGGCATGAAGACCGAGGAGTCCGCACCCGCGATCTCGAGCGCGAGCTCGACGGCACCATTCGAGCCTTTCGCCCCCTCCGAATAGACGATCTCCGCGCCGAACATCCGCAGGAGCTGCGTCCGCTCCTCGGTCACGTTGTCAGGCATCACCACGCGAAGCGGGTAGCGCTTGAGGCCGCAGATCAACCCCAGAGAGATGCCGGTGTTGCCCGACGTCGGCTCGAGCACCGTCTGCCCGGGCGCGATCGCGCCCTCGGCCTCGGCGAGCTCGATCATCGACTTCGCGACGCGGTCCTTGACCGAGCCGGTCGGGTTTCGTCCCTCGAGCTTGGCGAAGATCCGCACCCCCTCCTTCGGCGAGAGCCGCGGCAGCTCGACGAGCGGCGTGTTCCCGACCGCCGCGACGAGGTCCGAGTAGCGCCCTCCGCAGGGCTTGTTCGCCGTCGGCTCGAGCACCGCTATCGAAAGTGTAGTTACGCCCCGTAAACGCCCTGACAGCCGGTAGCGCCCGAGCGTTATGGTCTGCGGCTCAGCTCGAAGAGGAGACGGAGGAGAGGATGAGAGGAATGCGTCCGAGGGTCTTCGCGGCCGCGATGGCGGCGGCCGGCGTGATCGCGATCGGAGCCGGCTGCGGGGGCGGCGGCGGAGGGGGCGCGACAAGCGGCGGGACCGCGAACCTCGTCGCCACGCCCGGCATCACCGAGCAGGTGAACAAGAAGATCGCCGCCGAGGTGCCGAGCTCGACCAAGTCGAAGGGCACCCTGACGGTCGCGGCCGACGCCACCTACCCGCCGAACGAGTTCATCAAGCCGAACAGCAACACGGTGATCGGGATGGATGCCGACCTCGGGAAGGCGCTCGCAGAGGTGATGGGTCTGAACGCCGACGTCAAGAACGTCACCTTCAACGCGATCCTCCCGGGCCTCGCGGCGCACAAGTACGACCTCGGCATGTCGTCGTTCACGGTTACGAAGCAGCGGGAGAAGGAGGTCGACTTCGTGAGCTACGCGATCGCCGGCACCTCGTTCTACGTGAAGGCGAGCGGCGGGCCGAACATCGCGACGATCGCCGACCTGTGCGGCGAGAAGGTCGCCGTCGAGAAGGGCACGATCCAGGCGGACCAGGCGACCGCGCAGAGCAAGAAGTGCAAGGCCGCCGGCAAGCCCGCGGTCTCGCTCACGACCTATCCGGATCAGAATGGCGCGAACCTGGCGATCTCGAGCGGCCGCTCGGATGTCGGCATGGCCGACTCGCCGCCGGCCGCGTACATCGTCGCGCAGTCGAACGGCCAGTTCAAGCTGACCGGCAAGCCGTACGGCGAGGCGGTGTACGGGATCGCGATGGCGAAGAACAGCGGCCTTGCAAAGCCGGTGCTCGACGCAGTGAAGCAGGTGATGTCCGACGGCACCTACGACAAGATCTTCAAATACTGGGGCCTCGTGAAGACCGGACCGAGCGGCTGTCCCTGCGGGATCAACAATCCGCAGATCAACCCGACCAACGTGCCGGTCAGCTAGGCAAAGGAGTCCGGCGCCGTGGCGGGTTCGCTGGGCGCGACAGATGAAGTGACGGCGGCGGAACCGGCCGGAGAGATCCGGGCGGTTCCGGTCCGCCATCCTGGCCGTTGGCTCGCGGCCGTCATCGTCCTGATCCTGGTCGTGGCGCTGGTGCACTCCGCCGCGACGAACAGTCGCTTTCAGTGGAGCGTCGTCGGCGACTACCTGTTCACCACCGAGGTCCTCAACGGCCTCGTGCTAACGCTCGAGCTCACCGCGGTGTCGATGGGCATCGGAATCATCCTCGGGGTCGTCCTCGCGCTCATGCGGTTGTCCCCGAATCCCGTGCTGAGGAGCACGAGCTGGTTCTACATCTGGTTGCTCCGAGGCACGCCGGTGCTCGTCCAGATCCTCTTCTGGAACTTCATCGCGGCCGTCTATCCGACGATCGACCTCGGGGTCCCCTTCGGCCCCTCGTTCGTCCACCTCGACGCCAACACGTTCATCACCCCGTTCGTCGCAGCGATGCTCGCACTGGGACTGAACGAGGGCGCCTACATGTCCGAGATCGTGCGCGCCGGGATCATCTCTGTCGACGAAGGCCAGCACGACGCGGCTCATGCGCTGGGCATGACGCGCATGCAGACGATGCGCCGGATCGTCCTCCCCCAGGCGATGCGGGTGATCATCCCGCCGACCGGCAACGAGACCATCTCGATGCTGAAGACGACCTCGCTCGTCGCGTTCGTCGCCTTGAACGACCTGCTCTACGTGGTCACGTTGATCTACTCGAGGACCTACCAGCAGGTCCCGCTGCTGATCGTCGCGAGCATCTGGTACCTGGTGGCGACCTCGGTGCTGTCGGTCGGGCAGTACTACATCGAGCGGTACTACGGCCGCGGCAGCACGCGCGAGCAGGCGCCGACCCTGCTGCAACGGATCCGCGCCGGGCTCATCCCGCGCCATGCGGAGGTCCCGCTGCCGCCCGAGGCTCCGCGAATGCCGGAGGAGCACCGGTGAGCGAGCCGATGGTCAAGGCCGAGCGCGTGCACAAGCGCTTCGGCCGGCTCGAGGTGCTGAAGGGGATCTCGCTCGAAGTGGCCCCGAGCGAGGTCATGTGCCTGCTGGGACCGTCGGGTTCCGGCAAGTCGACCTTCTTGCGCTGCATCAACCACCTCGAGAACATCGATGGCGGCCGCCTCTGGGTGGCCGGCGGGTTGGTCGGCTACCGCTTTGCGAACAACAAGCTCTACGAGCTTCGGGACTCGGAAATTGCTACGTCGCGGGCGCAGATCGGGATGGTCTTCCAGCGGTTCAACCTCTTCCCTCATATGACCGCGATCGAGAACGTGACCGAGGCCCCGATCCGGGTGAAGAAGGTTCCGAAGGCGAAGGCGACGGAGCGCGGTCGGGAACTCCTTGCGCGGGTCGGCCTCGAGGACAAGATCGACGAGTACCCCAACCGCCTCTCGGGCGG
>WNFW01002868.1_pt1 | contig 11899 bp, 7 predicted proteins | sample 5400131 | NCBI WGS metagenome assembly WNFW01 (sample SAMN13153362, study PRJNA577476) | soil metagenome | isolation source: 20 cm soil or saprolite under grassland replicate 1 | place: USA:California | collected 2016-06-15
TTTCCACCCTGTCGTTCAGCTTCTTCCCTTCTTTTTTCCAGAATTTGTCCGGTTCTTTTTCCGGAACACCCTCGCTATAAACGAAATCAACGCGAAATTTCAGCTCGTTCTGCGGCGGCATGTAGTCTTCGATCTGAAACGCGGGAATATTCTGCGATTCCAGTCGGACGAAGCCTCCTTCATCTTTCGGCGGTGTGGTGCCGGTCGGCAGCCCGGCCGGCCAGCTCCAGCGAAGCGCAAAATCCGAATTCGGTTTCAGACTGAACTTGCCGCGCTTGGTGAAGAGTTCCTCGCTCAGGATCCAGTGCGAGTTGTAAACGTAACCCTCATTCAGGTCGTAGGTGTAGTGATACTCGATGATGCTGCCCACCTGCACGTCGGGCAATGTAAAGGTTTTCGCCAGGAACTTCACGCCCTTCGCTTTCACGATGGTTTTGTCAAAAGCCTTCCCTTCGAAGTTCACAATCGAGCCATCCGGCCGGATTGTTCGGGCCTTAACGCCGTGGATGTTTCCTTCTTCCTTAAAAAAAGGAATCTCCACGTCGGCGTACTTTCGGCCTTCTTCCGTTAGGATCTTGATCCTCGCGTAATTGTATTCGTGCGGCGTATGGTTGCTGTCATCTCTGTCCACCTGCCGGTACAGATACACCGCCAGCGCTCCCGGCGCTCCCGGCACGCTGCTCATTTTCAACTCTTCCTGGGAGATCGGCTGCCATTCGTCCCCTGCACTTACGGGCTGGGTGCGTCGCACGGCGGCCCCCACGAATAGCAGCAAAACGAGCACGCGCAGGCGGCGATAGCTCACCATGGGCCTCCCATTTTGAATTGGCAGGAATGCGAAATTTCGAATCAATGCCGGAAGAGCGCCGGAGCCCGCACCTCGGAGAAATGACCGCTTTGCGGTCACCAGGGGTATCGACAAATTCGCGGCTGCCCGCGACGTGAGGGGGTCCCGTCCCATGGGCATTGTTGCTAACCTGGGCAACGTATACTACGGGACAATACAGGGATGCTCCGTCGCTGTCAATAGTGTTGGCAGAACCCTGCAGAACCCTTCCTCCTCTTCGCCCGGCGAGGATTCTCTTCCCCACCCCGCCCACCTGCGGCATAATCCCCCCGCACAGGGACAGCGCGGGCATCCGATTCCGGTAAATGGGGAGGATTCAGTGAGCGAACAAACTGGAGTTCGCGAGCGGGCATGGAGTTCCACGGCACCCCCGGGTGAATTCCGCAGCTACGTGCCGGCCGAAGAAAGCCCCCAGGAATTTACCATTCGCGCAGCGATCCTCGGCGCGCTCTTCGGACTGCTTTTCGGCGCGGTCACCGTGTACGTCGGCCTGCGCGCCGGGCTTACCGTTTCCGCTTCGATTCCCATTTCCGTGCTCTCCATCAGCATTCTTCGCGCCTTCGGCCGCTCCACTATTCTCGAAAACAATATCGTCCAGACCACCGGTTCGGCGGGCGAATCGCTCGCCGCTGGCGTCATGTTCACGATCCCGGCGCTGATCTTTCTCGGCTTCGGCTCCGAATTCACATTTTGGCGGATTTTCCCATTGGCTCTTCTCGGCGGATGGCTCGGCGTGCTCTTCATGGTCCCGCTGCGGCGCCAGCTCATCGTCAAGGAACACGGAAACCTGATATTTCCCGAGGGCACTGCCTGTGCTGACGTGCTCGTCGCGGGAGAACGCGGCGGCTCGTTCGCGGGCCGCGTTTTCTGGGGACTCGGTCTCGGAGGCGTCTACACCTTCCTCATGAACACCGTTCAAGCGTGGACATCGCAGCCGGAAGGCCGGCCCAGTTGGTTCCCCGGTGCTAGTTTTCGAGCCGCAATCACCTCTGAATATCTGGGGGTCGGCTACATCATCGGCCCCCGGGTCTCCGGCATACTCTTCGCCGGCGGCATCATCTCCTGGCTGGTCATGATGCCCGCCATCAAGTTTTACGGGCAGCTTGCCGGCAACACGCCGATCTATCCCTCCACCATTCCCATTCCACTCATGACGCCGGATGACATCTGGCGCAGTTACATCCGCCCCATGGGCGCGGGGGCCGTGGCTGCCGCTGGATTGATCACCCTGCTGCGCACTCTTCCTACCATCATCTCCGCACTGCGCGCCGGCTTGAAAGACGTGCGTGCCGAGGGCACGGGCCAATCGATAGCTTCCAGCCGCATCGACCGCGACGTCCCGATGCGCTGGGTTATCTTGGGCTCGATTCTCATCGTCGTCATGATGTGGGTGTTGCTGACGTTTCACCCTATGCAAGGAGCCAGCACCTACTGGTATCAAAACCTGTTCGCCGCCTTCTTCGTTGTCGTATTCGGTTTTCTTTTTGTTACTGTGGCGGGGCGCATCAGCGGCCTACTGGGCAATTCCTCGAACCCCATCAGCGGCATGAGCATCGCCACTTTGATGGCCACCTGCGCGATTTTCTTCCTCGCCGGATGGACGTCGGCAAATTATGCCGTGCTCGCGCTCATGATTGGCGGCGTGGTTTGCATTGCCGCGGCCATCGCCGGCGCCACCTCGCAGGATTTGAAAACTGGCTATCTCGTCGGCGCAACGCCTTTCTGGCAGCAGATGGGGCTTCTCGTTGGCGTCACCGTTTCCACCGTGGCCATCGGCGCGACTCTAAATCTGATGAACAAGGGCCTGGAGAAGTATATCTCCACGCCGATTCCCGTCAGCATCCAGGCTTTGCCATCCGGCGTGAAAATCGAGCGTGATTCGTTCACCTACCAAAACAAGAGCTACGTGCTGATCAATTCTCTGGGCTCGCATGAAATTCCCGACGGCGAATATCTCTACGACGCGGAGACCAGGCAAATCGAATTTCAATGGGCGCAGGGCATTGGCGGCGATAGAGCTCCGGCGCCACAAGCGCGACTGATGGCTACGGTCATCAATGGCATTCTCAATCAGCGCTTGCCCTGGCGTCTGGTGCTCATGGGCGTCGCCTTGGTCATCGCCGTGGAGGTTCTCGGAGTTCGTTCGCTAGCCTTTGCCACTGGCTCCTATCTTTCCATCGCCACCACTGGAGCCATGTTTGCCGGCGGCCTCGTCCGCGCGCTGGTCGAAGCCACGACAAAGAAAAAGGACGACAGCGAAGCCAGCCCTGGCGCGCTCTATTCCAGTGGCTTGATCGCCGCAGGAGGCGTGTTCGGCCTCCTCGGCATCATCATAGCTCTGCTGCAGGACCCGGAGATCTCCAATCGCGTCCCGCATTGGCTCACATCCGCTCTTGGTCTGCCCTGGCGCGCCGATCTCTTCGCCTTCGGCCCCAAATTGATGGGGCCGCTCGCGACCAGCAATCTATTCGGAATTTTCATGTTCGCTCTTCTCGCGGCCTCGCTCTTCTACTTCGCCCGCAAGAAGCTCGATTAAACACAGAACGTCGGCTGAGATTCAGATGATGGGCGCGAATCGATAGGTCCGAGAACGGCACTTTGACGCACGCGCCCTGCCGCCGTAAACTCGAAGTATGGGTTCGCGATCGGGTGTCAAGAGCTACGAAGTCCGTTTCAATTTCTACATCACCCCGGGTGTGAAGCTCCTCTTGATCGCGAATTTCGCAGTATTCATTTTTGAAGCACTCCTCCATTATTTTTCGGGACGGGCCGGGTACGACGGATTTGTCAAGTGGTTTGGGCTTGTGCCGGCCGGAGTTGTACCTCTTTTTCGCATCTGGCAACCCTTCACCTATCTCTTTCTTCATGATGTCAATTCCATTTGGCACATCCTCACAAACATGTTCATGCTCTGGATGTTCGGCCGTGAGCTCGAACTGGTTTGGGGAAAGAATCGTTTCCTTCGGTATTACTTCCTGACGGGAGTGGGCGCGGGAATCATCAATGTGATTGTGAAAACCGTACCAGCCCTGTTCGGGCATGGGTTTTCGTATGTCCCTACGATTGGCGCTTCCGGCGCCATATTTGGAATCATGATCGCGTGCGCTATTCTCTTCCCCGATCGGCGCGTGTATCTTTTTCCTATACCTGTTGCCATGAGCATGCGCGTGGTGGTTGGTATTATGGCCGCGTTTACTTTTCTCGGGACCTTTGGTCTGGGCGATGACAAAGTGAGTCACCTATGTCATCTCGGCGGCATGCTCATCGGCTGGCTCTATCTTCGCCGCGGCTCTTTTCTCTATGGCTTCCGGAACACGGTCACTGACTGGCAGCACCGCCGCAATCGCAAGCGCTTCGAGGTTTACATCAACAAACACAAGAAAGAACCGCCCTCCCGCCCCGACAATTGGGTCAATTAGGGCAAAGACCACAAAGTTGCTCTTGACTCTCTACTATTCTCTACCATAATTAACCCTATAGAAAACTCTATTGGGACTGCGGTAACTCGCCGCCGCTTTTCCGACATCCCTCACGTCGATCCCGGGCCGGACCTGTTTGATTCCGACTGCCCACTCATTGCTTTAACTCCTTTAGATGCAACACTTACAGAAAACGGGGGCAGTCGGCAGCGATTTTACACTGAAGACTGGCGACCGATAACTGTCTACGCTGGCCCGCCGATGATGTGAAACTTCATGAAGTTTGTGGTTCCGCGAATCCCCATCGGCGTGCCCGCTACAATCCCGATGACGTCGCCCTTGCGCACCAGCCGCTCTTCGAGAAGGCGTTTCTCCGCGACCTTGGCCAGCCCGTCCACCTTTTGCACGTCCTGAATCTTCCTGGGCAGCGCGCCCCAGATCAGCGCCATCCGCCTCCGCGTCTCCGCTTCCGGAGAAAACGCGACAATCGGCACCAGCGGCCGGTAGCGCGACACCAGCCGCGCCGTGAATCCGCTGTGCGTAAACACCGCGATCAGCTTCATGTGCAGCTCCCGCGAGGCGTGGCACACCAGCTCCGCGACGGTTTCCGCCACTTTCAGTTGCTCCTGGGGCGCGGGCCGCGGAAATTCCCGGATGCTCGCTTCCGCCTCTTCGATGATGCGGGCCATCATGCCTACGGCCTCAACGGGATACTTTCCCGATGCGGTCTCCGCCGAAAGCATCACCGCGTCCGAGCCGTCGAAAATCGCGTTGGCCACATCCGAAGCCTCCGCGCGCGTCGGCCGCGGGTTCTCTGTCATCGATTCCAGCATCTGCGTCGCCGTAATCACCGGACGCCGGAACTCCCTGGCCCGCGCAATAATCGCTTTCTGAACCACCGGCACACGCTCCGGATTCATCTCCACGCCAAGGTCGCCCCGTGCCACCATCACGCCGTCGGAGGCCCGCAGAATCGCGTCCAGATTATCGATCGCCTCCGGCTTCTCCAGCTTTGCGATCACTGGAGTGTCTCTCCCCGCGCGGCGAATCAGCTGTTTCGCCAGCAGCACGTCCTCCGGGCGACGCACGAAGCTCACCGCAATGTAGTCCGCGCCGTGTTTCAGGGCGAATTTCAGGTCGGCGCGGTCTTTTGGCGTCAGCGCGGGAACGCGCAGTTTGATTCCCGGCAGGTTGATCCCCTTGTGCTCGCCAAGCGCTCCGCCGTTCACGACTTGGCAAATCACCTCCCGCCCGCTGACCCTTTCCACGCGCAGCTCGATCAATCCATCCGAGAGCAGGATGCGGTCGCCGCGGTGCACCTCATGCGGAAGCGGCGTGAAAACTGTATTCACCCGCGTCGAATCGCCCAGAATCTTCGCGGTCGTGATCACGAACTTTTGTCCGCTGCGCAACATCACCGGCCCGCCGCCCGCCAAGGGTCCGGTCCGGATTTTCGGTCCCTGAAGATCGGCAAGAATCGCGATCGGCTTTTCGTGCTCGATGGCCGCCGCGCGCAGCATCGAGATGTTCTTCGCATGTTCCTCGTGCGTGCCATGCGAAAAATTCAGTCGCGCCACGTCCATACCCGCGCTCAACAGGCGATCGATCATCCGCGGGGTACGGCTCGCCGGTCCGATCGTGCAGACAATTTTGGAATGACGAAAACTCATGCTCTCTTCTGCGGCAAGGATTCCCGTTTGGTTGTATTGTTCACTGGGAGGCTGCCCAAAACGACTGTCTTTTTTCAATCTTCTCGATTTGCTTCTCTTCTTCCCTACCGCGCGACCACGAATTCCGCGATGACCCGCGCCAATACATCCACTCCCTTGGTGAAGGACGCCAGCGGGATCCGCTCATCGTCCCCGTGCATCCGCCGGAAGTCCTCCTCCGTCAGCGGGAACGGCAGAAAACCGTAGGACTGGACGTTGTGCAGTCGCAACTGGGCGGAATCCGTGGCCCCCGTGGACTGAAACGGCAGCACCGGCGCGCCGGAAAATTCTCTCCCCGCAACTTTTGTGATTGTGGCATAGAAATCGTTTTCCAGCGAAGACGGCGGCGCCGACAATCCCGCATCCGGCTGGATCTCAAATCGAATCTGCGGATCGTTCACCAGTTTCTTCAGCTCCGCCAGTAGCACATCGATGGTGTCTCCCGGCAGCAATCGTATGTTCAGGTTGGCGCGCGCCTCCCCGGGAATGACGTTCGCACGCACACCTGCCGTCAGCATTGTCGGCGCGATCGAATCCCGCAGCATCGAGTTCCACAATGGACTTGCGTCGGAGATCACTCTCTGGGCGTGCTCCCCGCGGTCCGGCGCATCCAGCGAGCGCATCCATTTCCCCATTTCATCGTCTTCGATGGCCGCGAGCTGCTCAAAATATCGCCGCACTATCGTCGTGAAGTGCACTGGCGCGGAGTAGTTTCCAATTTTCGCCACCGCCGCGGCCAGGTGGACCACCGCATTGTCCTTCGTCGGCATCGATGCATGTCCCGACGTCCCGCGCGCGATCACTGTGACGTTTACGGGAACTTTTTCGCTCGCCTGCACCGCGACGTATTGCACTTTGCCGTTCTTCAGCAAAACCTCGCCGCCCTCATTCAGCGCGAACCCGGCCGCAAACTTGTCCCAGTGTTTCGCGATCAGAATCTTGACGCTCGCGTCCCCAAACTGTTCTTCATCCGCCGTCGCCAGGAAGATTACGTCGCGATTCAACCGCGGGTTCGTGCGCTTCAGCGCGATGAACGCCGCCAGATTCGCCGCCAGCATCCCCTTGTCGTCGATCGCACCGCGGCCGTATAGATATCCGTCCTTTTGCACCGCCGCGAACGGATCGACGGTCCACTTCGGCTTCTCCACCCCGACCACATCCATGTGCGCCACCAGCAGCAGCGCTTTCGAAGGATCAGCCATCGCCGTGCTTTTCAGTCGCGCCACCAGCGCGCTGCGCCCCGGCGTTAAATCCAGAATTTCCGCCTTGATTCCCTCCTTCTCCAGGATTTCCGCGATGTACATCGCTGCGAGTTGCTCGTTACCCGGCGGATTCGTCGTGTTGATCTTGATGAGGTCCGCCAGCCAGCTTTGCGCTTCCTTCGCAATCGCCGACGTATCCCTGATCGGCGACGGATTCATCGGCATTCCCGGTGGCGCCGCTGGCGAAACCTGCGCGGCAACCGGGATACTTGCGGCCATCGCCAACGCCGCCGCTCCCGCCATCCTCTGGACCATGCGATTCCAGTTCACGAATCCATCCTCCTGGTTACGGCTGCCCGCAACACAGCCGCCTTAGTAAACGTTTTGTCTTAACTGTGCGTCATACTAACATGCAGGTGTGGGCGCTTGGCCTCGGCATTGGCGTGGCGTTGCCTAAATTCAACCGCTTCTTGGCAACCACCTCGCCGCGCAGGCAGGAATCATCGCCAGTTTGGACTTTTAGAGCGCCATCGAGGGGTACATGATGAAGGCCATTCTTTCCGTGGTTTTGCTCGCAGTTCTGGCGACCGCTCTGGTCTTGCCGCTGGCTGAGAATTCTGTCTTTGCCCAGGCCCCCACCGGCCCCCAGGGAGGTTCCCCGCAGCAACAGCAGAACCCCGCTCCGCCGGCTGCACCCACTACGGCGCAGCAGCCTCCGCAGGCCGGCGTCACCATTGCCGTCGACGTGCCCATCGTCACCCTCGACGTCGTCGCCACCACGCAGCGCGGCGACATCATCCCTGGCCTCAAGAAAGAAAACTTCCGCATCCTCGACGATGGCGTGCCGCAAACCATCACCAATTTCGCCCCCACCGACGCTCCCATCACCATGGTCCTCCTGCTGGAGTTCAGCAACGACCGCTGGGGTGGCATTTTTACCTATTTGTCAAAATATTGGTCGCAATCCTTATTTCCCAATCTGCAGCAGAAGGACTGGATCGCGCTCGAAACCTTTGATATGAAGACGCGCATCGAGGTGGATTTTACGCAGAATAAAGATGAAGTACTCAACGGCATCTATCATCTTTATTTCCCTGGGTTCAGTGAATCGAACATTTTCGACGCTCTTCTCGAGACCGTGGATCGCTTGAAGGACGTGAAGGGTAAGAAGTCCATTGTGGTGTTGGCCAGCGGCGTGGACACTTTTTCCAAACACACCCTCGATCAAACTATGAAACAGCTCCGCCAAAGCGATGTCACTATTTTTTGCGTTGGTCTTGGCCGCGTCTTTCAGAATTTTGCAGATTCGCGCGGCGGAATGGGCAACATGGCTCGCATGAATTTTCTACAGGCGGAAAATCAGCTCAAAACCTTTTCCCAGGAAACCGGGGGGTTCGCTTGGTTCCCTCAATTCGAAGGTGAAATGCCGGACGTGTTTCGCAACGTCGCCGCATTCCTCCGCCACCAGTACAGCCTCTCCTACTCACCAACGGCCGGCGCGAAAGACGGAAAATTTCACAAGCTCAAGGTGGAGTTGGTCGCGCCCGATGGTGGTCCGCTCACCGTACTGGACCAAAAAGGCAAGAAGCAGAAATTCCAGGTCTACGCCCGCGAGGGCTATCAAGCCCCCAAAGGCGGCGTCGGCGACTGAAACCAGTTGTTAGTTGTTAGTCTGCAAGTTCTTCTTGGATCGAAGCGTGCTTGACAAGTGGAAACCATGACCCATATCTTTGCTAAGAACTAAATACTAGGAACAACGTAGTACTTCAGTAGCCTCGCGCAAAATCCACCCGGTTAAACATTTCCCGCCCGTCAAACCATCTCTCCAGCAATTCGATCAGGATCGCCGCCTGGCGATCCCAGAGCCGGTCGCTCACCCCGCTGGTGTGCGGCGTGAGGAATAAATTCGGCGCCTTCCATAACGAACTCTCCGCCGGCAGCGGCTCCGTCTGCGCCACATCCAGCGCCGCGCCGCCCAGAGCGCCGCTTTCCAGCGCTTGAACCAGCTGTGCTTCATCCAAGAGCGACCCGCGCCCGACATTAATCAGTCGCGCTCCGCGCTTCATCCTTGCGATTTCAGCCGCTCCAATGAGGTGTGTCGTTTCCGCCGTCTCGGGCGCGCAAATCAACACGTAATCCGCGCCCGGCAATGCTTCCCGCAGTTGCGTCGCGGAAAAAATCTTTTCCGAGTGCGTCCGTTCGCCCGCGCCCGACCGCGTCACGCCCCACACGCGCATCTCAAACGCCTTTGCCCGCTTCGCCACTTCCCGCCCGATCGAGCCGTAGCCCACGATCAGCAGCACCTTCCCATTCAGCTCCGTCAAGTGCTGCGGCTTGTCCCAAATTTCCTGCTGAGCCCATCGTCCCCGGTCCTGCCCCCGCACCGAATCAGGAAAATTCCGCGCCAGCGCCAACAGCAATCCGATCGAGTGCTCCGCCATCGGCACGGAGAAAATTCCACTGGGGTTCGTCACCATGATCCCGGAATCCCGCAACTCCGGATACATCAATTGCGCCACCCCCGCCGCCGTCGAGTGAATCCACTTCAGCTTCTTCCCTTCCTTCAATTGCTCGGCGCGCAGCGAGTACCCGACAAAAATATCCGTGTCCGGCAGCTCCTCCGCCAACCGGTCGTAATTCGGCAAATGCAAAACGCACATCTCCGGCCACCGCGTCCGAATGGCCTCCACCATCGCCGGCTTCGGCCGCCACTCCGTAAACGGATGCCAAACGCAAATTAAAAGTTTTGTTCCTGCAGGTGTTGTGCGGCTCATGATCAGGCTATGAAATGATGCGCAAATCCGTGCCTGTCATGTCCGCAGGCCGCGGCTGCCCCAGCGCGCTCAGCATCGTCGGCGCAATGTCCCGCAGCGATCCGCCGGCCTTCAAGCGCAGCTTGTCATCATCACTCACCAGAATAAGCGGCACCGGATTCGTCGTGTGGTACGTGTGCGGGCCGCCGGTCACCGGATCAATCATCGTCTCTGCGTTTCCGTGGTCTGCTGTGATTATCCACACTCCTCCGCGCGGCTTCAGCGTCTGATAAATCCGCGCCAGCCCCGTGTCCACCGCTTCCACCGCCTTGATCGCCGCTTCCAGTTTTCCCGAATGCCCCACCATGTCCGCATTTGCGTAATTCATGATGAGGGCGTCGAACTCGCCCTTCTCCATCGCTTTCACCACCGTGTCCGTAATTCCCGCCGCCGACATTTCCGGTTTCAGGTCATAGGTTGCCACCTTCGGCGACGGCACCAGAATCCGCTCTTCTCCAGCGAAGGGTTTCTCCACGCCGCCGTTGAAAAAATAGGTCACGTGCGCGTACTTCTCCGTCTCCGCCGTGCGCAAATTCTTGTATTGCAGCTCTGCAAACACCTGCGCCAGGATACGCTCCAGTTTTTCCGGCGCGATCACGTATTTCAGCCATGGCCAATTCTTGTCGTACTGCGTCATCGCCACGTAAAACAGATTCTTCGGCCGCTTCGGGTCAACAAACTTGTCGCAGTCTGGCGCCGCCAACGCGTACGTCATTTGCCGCGCGCGGTCCGCCCGGAAGTTGAAAAAGATCACGGCGTCATCGTCGCGGATCAGCCCCACAGGCCTGGCAGAAGCTCCGCTTCCCTTCGTCACTACAATCGGCTTGATAAATTCATCCGTCACGCCCGCTTCATAACTCCGCTGCAGCGCCGCGATAGGATCACCCGTCCGCGTTTCCGCTTCGCCATGAACCAGCGCGCGATAAGCCAGCTCCACACGCTCCCAGCGGTTGTCGCGGTCCATCGCATAGTAACGTCCCACCAGCGTCGCGATCTCGCCGACACCCAGCTCGCGCATTTTCTCCTGCAACTGGCGCACGTAATCCCGACCGCTGTTTGGCGGCGTGTCGCGTCCGTCCATAAAACAGTGCACAAACACTTTTTCCGCTTTTTGCTGCTTGGCCATCTCCAGCAGCGCAAACAAATGTTGCATGTGCGAGTGCACGCCGCCGTCGCTCAGTAATCCCACAAAATGCAGTTGCCGAGTCCGCCCGCGCTCCATGGCTTGCTGAAAAAGCGGCACCTTCTGCAATTGCTTGTTGGCGATCAGCAGGTCGATCCGGGTAATGTCCATGTGCACGATCCGCCCCGCGCCCATGTTCATATGCCCCACTTCGCTGTTGCCCATCTGCCCTTCCGGCAAACCGACAAATGGCCCAGAAGTGTGAATCAACGTGTTGGGAAATTTCCGGATCAGCTCGTCGTATGCCGGCTTCCGCGCCAGCGCGATCGCATTGCCCTTTGCCTCCGCGCGGAATCCCCATCCATCAAGCACCGTCAGGACAATTGGTTTCGGTCGTTTTTTCATAGCGCGTCAGAATACATGGATTTATTGGACGAATCACTTTGTTTCCGTCACGATAGCCAAGGGTGTGTTCTATGGCCGACAAGAGCGATCCACGTCTCGCGTGTGCCCGGCAGATTGGCGCCGTCGTCCTCGACTACGGCGAAGTCCTCTGCTCCCGCCCTTCCCCTGACGCTCTCGCCAGCATGGCGGGTATGTTCGGCATTGACGCGGAAAAGTTTCTGGCCATCTATCGTTCCTCGCGCAATCCTTACGATCGAGGCGATCTGACTGCAGATGCCTATTGGGCCGAGCTTGCGCGACGGGCGGGTGTCACTATCGATTCCCGGGACATAGAAAAACTCCGCCGATTGGATGTGCAGATGTGGAGCAACATCAATCAGG
>WNFW01002869.1_pt1 | contig 11899 bp, 10 predicted proteins | sample 5400131 | NCBI WGS metagenome assembly WNFW01 (sample SAMN13153362, study PRJNA577476) | soil metagenome | isolation source: 20 cm soil or saprolite under grassland replicate 1 | place: USA:California | collected 2016-06-15
GGTGATCGGCAGGCGTGCGCACGGCCACCGGGCGCGCAGACAGGCAGGTGTGACCGGCGCTGACCAGAGGATCAGCCGCCGGAGAGCTACCCCCCGAGCATCCATGGCCGGGCGAGCGAACAGGAAGGGCAGGCCCCGCAAGGCCCAGCGGCAGCCGCACCCGCGGCACCAGACCGCGCCAGCCGAACGGCTTGCAGCCCGCCCCGCTGCGGCGACGTGCGTGCGCTGCGCTGATGCTGCCGGGCGCGGGCGCTGGAGCGGCTAGGGCAGGGCGGCGAGGAGTTCAGCCCGGCTGGGCCCGGTACGGCAAGCTGGCGGAACTGGTTCACCGTTCCTACTGACATGGCAGGACGTGGTCCTGCCTAGCCGGCGGCCCCGAACGGTCGTGGGCTGCCTGGTTGCCCGCCGTGGTCCGGTGAGGCCTGCCGGTCTTAGCGCCAGGCGGCTGCCGGGGGTCTCGTGGGGCGGCGGGTTTCCTGGGTGCGGGTCCGCGCGCCGGGGTGGTCCGGGTCCGCGCCCGGGCTGGCCGCGCCGCGTCCTCCGGGGCGGTGCGGTTCCCGTTCGCGCGGCGTCTGGCCCGGTGCCCGAGCCCGCGCCGGCCGATCACGGCGGCTGCCGCGTGGTGGCCGGTCGCTTCGGGGTGGTGTTCCATCAGCGGGGCGAGCCAGTGCTGGGCTCCCCACCGGGAGGTGTTCTCTGAACTAAAAATGATCATCGATATCTGCTGGTCCTGGGCGTTTTCCGGATGCGTGCAGGATCGCGGTGACCAGCTTGGCGACGTTGCCGTCGTCGAGGCCGGTGACGGCGTCGCGGAGGTCGACTGGTATGCCGTCGGCGAGGCTGGCCGACAGCTGGAGGATGCGTCGTTCCCCGCCGGAGCAGGGCAGTTCGCTGGCGTGCAGGGCGGTGATCGCGGCGTCCCAGTCGATGGCGGCCATCGGGGTGGCGCCGTCGCTGATGCTGGTAGCGGATGTGATGAAGCGGCTGGTGAAGTCGTCACGGCGCAGGAACGTCCCGTTGGCGATGAGCAGGGCGGTGCCGGCTTCGAGCGGGTAAAGTCCGTCGGCGCAGGCCCGCAGGGCGGCGGTCAGGTCGTCAGCGGTCACGGGGGTCTCCGGGAACGGCGATGGTGGCGACGGCGATGTCGCGGTAGGCGGGGATCCCGAGGTCGACGGCCTCGGAGCGGCGGGCTGCGGTCATGCCGACCTGGGCGAGCTTGTTGTTCGCAGCGGCGAGGCTGACCTTGAGTCCTTCGGCTTCGCCGGCCCAGCCCTCGCGTTCGGCTTCGGCGATGCGGGCCAGGAGGTTGTCGCGGATTTCCTCCAGCCGGCCGCGCTGATCAGGGGAAACCCTCAGGAGTGAGCACCTGACACAGCTATGTTCATGGATGCAGGTGGTGCCGTAGGCCCGACCGCAGTCGCCGAGGGCGACCCGCCGGCGTTCGAAGTGGCCGAGGAATTCTTCCCACTCCTGCTCGGTGGGTGACCGGTATTCTTCGCTGGGCCGGGACTCGCGGCGGCGGGCGATGAATGCCCGGTGGCCGCGGATGGCTTCCTCCGGGTAGGCGGTTTTGTATCCCATTGTGGTGTTGATGTCGTTGTGTCCGAGTATCAGCTGGGCGATGTGCGGCGGCATCCCGTTCAGGATGGCGTCCGTCGTGAAGAGCCTCCGGAAATCATGGGGCTGGAAGTCCAGCGGTTTTCCGTCGGTGCCGGTGATGCCGGACGCGGCGAGCGCGCCGTGGATGAGGTCGCGGACCGAGTCGGCGGGGATGGGCCGGTTCTCCAGGCTGATGACGCGCTGGAACAGCAGCGGCATCGGGGGATTCCAGGTGTGCTCGTGAGGGTCGTAGGCGGTGACCAGCGGGACGGCGCCGTCGCTGCCGCGGACCCGGGTGATGACCGCGGACAGGACGTCCGCCAGCTCGGGGTCGATGACGAGGAGTCTTTCCTGGTCGAACTTGGACGGGGCGACCGACAGCAGCGGGACCAGCTCGCCGGTGTCCGGGATCCGGTACTGGACCATGCTGTGGTGGGAGAGCTCGGTCAGCTCCTCGATCCTGATGCCCGTGTGGCGGAGCACTTCGATGGCGGCCCATGCCCAGAATGCCCTGCCCTCTTCGCCGATCAGGTCGCTGCGCTTCCCGGTGCCGGGGTCCTCTGCCCAGAGCCGGGCGGAGGAGGTATGTCCCGGGCGGTGCATCCGGACCCGGCGCAGGGCCTGCCCGCCAGCGGTGAATACCTCGCCGGGCGGGGTCGCGCGGGCCGCGTCCAGCCGGGCCGCGGCGTCCTTGCGGGCCCGGCCGGCGGCGGCGACGACGGCGGGCAGGACGGGGAGCCGTTCGCGGGTCCGGGCATCCATGCGGGCCTTGGCCCGCGCTTTGTGCTTCTTGTGCTGGATGTCGCTGCCCCGGATCGGGCAGGGAACGGCCCACGGTCCCCAGCGGGCCGGCTCGTCCAGTGCCCACTGGGCGAGGTCGAGGTAGAACCCCCGGACGGCCGTCAGGACGCCGGCGCCCGACTGCCTGTCCTGGATGCGCTTCTTCCACCCGGCGGCGATGTCGGGGGGCAGTCTCAGCGAGCTGATGCCCGGGTGGCGGTCTTCCAGGTCTTTCCAGAACCACAGGCCCAGCGTCGAGGCCAGGCCGGTGAGGGTGCTGTAGTCGATGCCGGGCTGGCGTTCGCGCAGGTAGTCCACGAGCAGGTCGCGGACGGGCTGGCAGGCCAGCCCGTAGCGGTCGATGAGCTGGGCGGGGGTGAGCTGTCCGGCGAACCTGCCGTCGATCATCCGGACCGTAGCCGGCGCGCCCGGCGGAAATGCCCCGGCCACGTGCAGGAACTCGTAGAAGAACGGGGAGTGCATGCTGGTGTTGTCGTATACCTGAATGGCGCACTCCAGCAGCTGCATGCAGTCACCGGGGGTGATGTCGGAGACCATCCCGCCCTTGGCGGCCATGATCATGGCGACCCGCTCGGTCGCCGAGCCGGCCGCGTGCGTGGCAAGGCCGCGGGCCGCCGCCAGTTCCCCCAGGGCCGTGATCCCGGCAGGGTCGCGGGTCCGGCCCATCTCCCGCCAGAGCTGGCGCGGGGAGCCGGTGGCCAGCAGCCAGGGCAGGCCTGGGCGCAGGACATCGCCGCCGATCAGCTGGACCAGGCCGCCGCCGAGCACCGCCCGGACCTGCTCGCCCGGCACCGGGCGGCCGGCGCCACCGAGATCGGCCAGGACCTGGTCCCGCCAGTCGGCCCTCCCGTCGGCGCCCGCGCCGGAGGAGTCCCAGCGTTCCTGCCACGTCGTCCCCGGGTGCAGCTCGAGCCAGTCGAGGATCTTCAGCATGGCCCGCTTCCGCCAGTCCCGGCTCTTCGCCTCCGCGGCAGGGAAGGGCGGGGCGAGCATCCGCCGCATCACCGTGAACCGGTCCGCGGCCGTCGCGTCCCACGACGCCGGGACCGGCCGGGGCGGGAACCTCTCCATCGCCGCCAGCGCCTCAGCACTGAGCTGCCGGGCCGCCATCACGGCCGCCGTCACGGCGGTCACCAGCGGCCCTTCCCGAACAGGACGTCAAGGCTCTCCGGGCGGTAGCCCGCCCCTGGTCCCGGGAGCGCGGCCGGCTTTGGCTCCGCCTGCCGGCGGTAGTGGGCCAGCGTGCCCGCGATGACGTCCTCGGGCGTCGGGTTGACGTAGACCTGCGTAGAGGTGAGCGAAGCGTGGCCGAGGATCCATTGCACGTCGGTGATCGGGACGTCCGGGTCACGGGCGAGCCGGTAAGCGGCCGTGTGACGCAGGGCATGGAGCGACCACCCTGCGCCGGCTGCGGCGTTCGCCCGGTCGAACATCGCCCTGGCCGCGTGGTAGTTCAGCGGCCGGAACGGCCTCCGCAGCGTCCACCACAGGGGATCGTCCGGCCCGGACGGCACCAGCCCGTGCATCTCCTGCTGGTAAAGGCGCAGCCACACGAACGCGTCCGGTGATGCCGGGAGCTGCTGCACGGCCCGCGATCCCTTGCGGGTCACGGTGATCAGCTGCTGCCCGGGGTCGGCGCCGGAGCGCACGGCGCCGAGGAGCTCCGACGCCCGGGCGCCGGCGGAGACCCAGAACGCCACCAGCGCCCGGTCCCGGTGCGAGGACAGCCGGGCGAACAGCTCGTTGAACACCGCGTCCGGGATCTGCCTCGGGACCCGGCGGGGAACCCGCGGCCGGAACAAGCCCGACTTCTGCCGCGGGAAGGGGTCCATCGGGTTGTGATGCGCATACGGCCGTCCCGGCCTGGCCAGCGGGAACGGGTTCACGATCGGCCCGGTCCCGGCCTCCAGGTGATACGCGTAAAAGCCCCGGCAGACCGTCTCGCAGTGCGCCACCGTCGACGGCGCGTACTTCGCGGACGCCGGCCGCCTGCCCGGCACCGGCGCCGCCGGACCCCGCGAGCTTCTGGGCTTGTCAGCGAGCTGGATCCACCGGCAGAAGTCGCGGGCCTCGACCCTGGTCGCCTGATTCCACGGCACCCCGACGGCCCAGGTGAACCTGAACCAGCGAAGCAGCGCCAGCGAGTACGACCGCTGTGTCGCCGCCGGCCGGCCCGCCGCCTGCAGATCCCGCAGGAACTCCGACACCGGCCCGACACGGTCGCCGCATGGATCGCTCAGGTAATACGGCTCCCAAGGGTCACCGGTCTCGACGAGGGCCCCGGCCACGGGGACCACGAGCGAACCGAGATCCCGGACGCCATCCTCTTGTCCATCAGCCATGAGCAGCGACCGTAACGACCGCTATCCCGACACGTCCGGAGATTGATCAGCCGACTGCCGTTAGTTCAGTCAACACGTATAGGCAGGATCGGTGACGATGACGTGCAGGCCGGCGTTGGCGGCCATCTGCACGAGGCGGTCGCGGAGCTTTCCGGTGGGGATGCCCAGGACGGCGCGGCGGAAGGCCCTGCCGCGCTTGCCGCGGGAGGGGCGGGTGCCGGCCCGTTCTCGGCCGCTGGACCGTGCCTCGGCGAAGTCCAGGTCCTCGATCACGATGGCGCGGGCGCCGTGTTCGTCCGCGATGGTGATGAGGGTGGTGATAGCGGCGCGCAGCCGCCCGTCGCGGGTGGCTGCAGGCCGCCCGGCCAGGTCCAGGGGAATGGTGACCGGGGTGCCGAGGATGTTGCCGTCGGGCGCGACGACGGCGGCGGCGAGGTGGCCGTGGTTAACGTCCGCAGCCACCACGGAATGCTGCCGCAGCTCCTCCAGCGGCACTGCGGGGGCGGGCGCGGCCTTCCAGGACGCATCCAGGTACCAGCGGCCGCGCGTCGGGTCCCAGCTGATGTCATAGCGGACCGCGCCGCTCGCCGCCTGGCCGGCGACCTCGCTGCCGCGGTAGGTGAATTCGACCGGGCAGGATAGCCGGTAGCGGCCGTGCGGACCGTTCGCCAGGTGCGCCAGCGGGGCAGGGAGCCTGATCTCCAGCCAGCCCTCGCCGGGGTGCCAGCGGATCGTCTCATTCCCCCAGGCCTTGTCTTTCTCCCCGTCGGCGGTCAGGAAAAGCCGGGCTGCTTCCCACTCCCGCCGCCACCCTGCTTCAGTGAGCCCGGCGGCGGCGAGGTTGTTCCTCGTGCGCAGCAGGGCCTTCCCGCCCCGCACCACGGACACCGCCCCCGCCTCCAGGCGCCGCTCCGCCCAGGTCAGACGGGCCTTCAGCGCCCGCAGCCGGATCGCCTTGGCATGCCGCTCCGCGGGGGTCGCGTACCCGCGGACCCGGCCGGACCTGTCGGCGGCCGGGGCCGCCAGCCGGGCCTCGATCCGGCGGATCCTGGCCTGGAGGCTGGCCCGATCCGCGCGCAGGTTCTGCTCCGCGAGCCGGTGCTGGTCCTCGCTGGTGCGGGTGATCGCCCCGGCCCACCGGGAGGAGGACTCCGCGGTCAGCGCCTTCTTGCGCGCCGCCCGGGACGCGGCCTTCGCCCGCGCGTCCAGCCGTCCCTCCGCGCACCTGGCCGCCAGGTCCCGCCCCGCCAGCGACCCCAGATGCCCGCCGGCCGCCCGCAGCACCGCCTCGTCCTCCGGCGACAGGCGCAGCCGGGCACGGACCCGCGCCCCCGTCGGCGCGGCCGCCACGAACGGCGCCGCGACCGGGCGCAGCGGCACAGTCACGGCCTCGCCGCCCCGTTCCCCGGGGCGGCCCGCGATCCGGCGTACGTGCATTCGGAGATACTCATTCATCCAGGGTACTCTATAGTACATGTTTTCGCTATTCACAACACGCCGGATGAGCCAACGGTCCTAACCCGCGCCGGTCCCACCGCTACCACAGATCCCCGGCGTTGCCCCGCGGGCCCGAGGCGTCGCGTTCGGTGACGGCGACCTGGTGCCCGTCGCGGACGAGCAGGATCCCCGCGGTCAGCCCGTTGAGTTCCCCCACCCATCACGACAACTCGTGCCACCCATCCTCCCCTACGGTTGGCAGGCCGAGGATGGCCTGCGGTTAAGCCGTCAGCGGCCTGCCCGTTTCCAGCAGTGTCTTCAGGTCGCTCAGGACCCAGCTCCAGCCGCCGGAGCCGGCCGCCTGGCCGGCCGCGAGCGCGGCTGCCTGCGGAGCTCCGGGACATTCGTGCCTGACGGTCAGGGCGGTCAGGCCCCTCTGCTCCTCGTGGATCTCCCAGGTCAGGCGGGTGGGGGGTTCGGCCGCGACCCGGGCGTCGAACATCGGGTGCCAGGTCTGGACGAGCCGCTCGGGCGGGTCGGCCTCGAGCACCTCCCCGCTGATGATCAGATCCTGGGCGCGCTGCCCGTTCCGGCGCCCGCTGGCGTAGGCCAGGTAGATCCCGCCCGGTTGCGGGTCGTACTTGACCAGGGTCCGGTATCCGTACTTCCGGGTCCATCCGGGCCTGGTGAGCGCGTCCCAAACATCCCGCGCCGTCGCCTGGATGAAGATGTGGTAGGCCTGAACGGCCAGCTCGTCTCCGACGAGAGCGGTCACGCTCGCCTCCTGCCTGGCGGATCTCCGATGCCCTGATCCTTGGCGGCGGGTGCGGACGGCCGATGTGCCGCGGATGGAGATGGTGTGAAGACCACTTCGGCACTACCCGGTTGACCCGGACGATCGACGCTATTTATCCGACAGCAGCTGGATCGCCGTACCGACGGATGCCTCTCTGAGTTGCGGCCATCACACCCTGCGGGTTGCCGGGTAAGAGGCCCCACCCGGCAACGCAGGACTTCCCATTCGGGAGGATCGGTCCTGCGGCCCTGTGGCCAGATTGCTCCCCAAAGCATATATCGTCAAGAAAAAGGAGTAACGAATAGGTGCAGTTGATGAGAGCCGCAGCGCCGATAGCGCGGCAAACGATTTCCCGTAACTCCTGGCCCCGGCAAGCAACGCCAAGGGTCATTTCTGTAATTGCGCTACGCATTTTCTTCTGCCCTAGGGCAAATCCTTGGAACGCTTGCCAATCAACATAACGAGCGTCACGCGAAATGCGATGTGTCAGGAGCGGGCCGTCAACAGGGCAAGTCGCGCGTGAGGATGACCATCCGCAGCGTGAACAGACCAGATCCTCAGTCACGGCAGGTATGCCCGAGTCAGTCATAGGCCGGTAAACTGGGGCAGAAATGACATTTGCCACGCAACTAGACCATGCGATTGTCACATATCGCTCCGCCGTGGCGGATAGCTTCGCCGCCAGCCCGGCCGCCACCGGTAACGCATGCGCATACGTCTGCGCTATATGGGGGCATCCGGGTTATCGCGGGTGTAGATAGCCCGGGTACCGGCCGTTTGCATCCGATGGGAGGTGCAGTGCGTACCCACCGCTATCGGATCACCATCTCGGGCGGTCTGGATGAAAGCGAACGCGAACTGTTTGAAGATTTCGATATCCAGTCCAGCGCCAGGGACACCGTGCTCACAGGCGAGCTGGACCAGGCGGCTCTGCACGGCACGCTCAGCCGCATACGGTGGCTCGGCCTGGAGCTTGTCGATGTACGCCGTCTATCCGACGACGCCAGCTGAGGACGAAGACCCCGCCCCATCTGTCCCGCGCGGTGCGCGCAGGGGTCTCCCGGCCGCTTAGATCAGTGGCTTGAGCAAAACATTCGCCGCGCCTGAGCTGCTGCGATGATGGAAGCTCAGGTACCGGAGGATTCCTCCGCTTACCTTTTCTGGTGCGGCCATGGGCGAGAGCGGCGCTTCGCCGCGCACGGGCGGCGGGTACAACGCGGCAGCCAGCCGGCCGCAGTCCGGGCACCCGGACGCCAGGTCGACGCGGTGGTCGCGTCTCAGGGTGCAGGTCATCTCCGGGGGCGGGTCCGGCACCCGGCAGGCCAGGCAGACCAGCGTCATGTTCTCGCTCACATGTCCCTCCTTCGCTGCCCTGAGGGGCCTACGGTTCCTGTGGCCTCTTGCTCAGCGATGGCAGCGACGAGGGCTTCGGGACTCTCCGCGTTGATCGTGGCTATAGGGGTCCCGGCCGGGCGAGCACACCACACAGTGTGATTCGGCCAGCACCGGACGGTCCACAGATCCCACCCCGGGTAGCGCGGGCGCAGTTCCCCGAGCTGCTCCTCAGCCCAGTCCGTCACGTGCCGGGCCTCTCGGCGGCCCGGCCGGCAAGCTCGGTGTCGATGGCGTTCATCTGCGCCAGGATGGGCACCCGGGCCGGCGAGCGGGGGGCGGACCAGGGCCAGGCTGGCTGTCAGCTCGCGCCTGGCCCGCTCAAGGTCGCCGCTGGCGTGCCTGCTCACGTCGTGAACGCGGTGGAGGTCAGGCATCGGCGAGCCTGGCCCGGTCGTCCTGCTCGGCTATCACGGCGTCAAGCTGCCGACGCAGGGTAGCTTGCACCGGGGCACCGGGAGCGATGCCCTTGATCGCGCGTTCAAGCTCGTGCCGCCGGTCCTTCAGCTCGTACGTCGTCAGTGCGTGCAGCGGATGCTTGAGCGGTTCGACGGTTACTGATTCTGCAGGCATGATGCGGCTTCCTATCGGCATCTAACGGAGTGATACAGGCAGTCAACTCCTGGTGCCCGGACAGGGCTACGCCACCACGGGACATTCACAGACATCTGAGGGCGGGCAAAGTTCCGCGACTTGTCCGGCGGTGGCATCATGGCTACGTGGTGAACGAACGGCTCCGGCGCGCGATGCTCCGCGCGGGCTACAGCGTCGAGACGCTGGCTGACGCGGCGGGAGTAGTCAGCAAGAGCGTCCAGCGGTGGATCACCGGGGAGGTGACGCCGTTTGGCCGGACCAGATTCCGGGTGGCCGCGCTGCTCGGCGAGGATGAGGGCTACCTCTGGCCGCAGGCCGTCAACCATGCCGCGCTGGCCGGCGCGGAACTGGCCGCGAGTTACCCACGGCGCACCGACGTCCCCGCCCATCTGTGGACGGACCTGCTGAGGGCGGCGCAGCGCAATATCGACGTGCTCGCGTTCGCCGGGCTGTTCCTGACCGAAGAGCATTCTGGCTGGCTTCCGGCGCTGGCCGCCAAGGCGGGTACCAATGCCCGCATACGCCTGCTGCTGGGAGATCCTGACGGCAGCCAGCTAGCGGCCCGCGACCGGGAATACTCGATCGGCGGCGGCGTCGCCGGGCGCGTGTCGGCCGTGCTTTCCTACTACCGGGAGCTGTCGGCTGAGATAGAGCTGCGGCTGCATGACACCCCGCTGTACAACTCGATCTACCGGTTCGATGACGACATGCTGGTCAACGTCCACGCATACGGCATCCTGGCCGCTTACACGCCGGTCATGCACCTGCGCCGGGTCGATGGTGCGTTCTTCAACACCTACCTTGAGTCCTTTGAGCGGGTCTGGGCGTCAGCGCGCGTGCCTGGCTAGCAGAAAGGGTAGCTGATGAGCAAGAAGTCCCGTCGCCGGACCGACTACTGGGATGACCCGAAGGCTCCCGCCCCTACCAGCCGGAAACCCTCGGCCAGCGTGGTCCTCCGCAATCACCGCGGCGAGCTGCTGCTGCTGCGCCGCGCGGGTTCCGGGCTGTGGACCATCCCGACCGGCGCGCTAAAGAAGAAGGAGACCATGACCGCGTGCGCCGTCCGGGAATGCAGGGAAGAAACAGGCCTGGCGGTCGAACTGACCGGACTGGTCGGGGTGTTCAGCGATCCCCGGCATCGCATCGCCTACGACGACGGTGAGGTCCGGGTCCCGGTCAACGTGTGTTTTCACGGCCAGCCGGTCAGCGGCGAGCTCGCCACCGATGCCGAATCCGACCAGGCCGCGTGGGTCGCGCCGGACGACCTGGACAGCTACGACATCCACCCCGCCATCCGGCGGCGAATCAGCCACGCCCTGCACGACACGGTCCCTCATATCGACTAGCGCAAGCCAGCAAAGCCGCAACCCCGGCGCGCCACAGGCAAGGCCAGGCACTCGCTCCGGGCCCGCGCGGCCTGGCAGCTACTCGGCGCGCAGGGCGGAGGCGGTGCGGGCGCGGGCCGCCCAGCTCGCCGGGGCCAGCGCCCCCACCGCCGCGATAACCAGGCCGGACAGCGCGAGCAGGGCGAGTTCGCCGGGAACGTACACGTTCAGCACTGAGGCCGGCACGCCGGTCTGCGCGGCGTGCGCCATGACCGGCAGCACGTAGCGCTGCAGCGCGACCCCGGCCGGGATCGCGACCAGGCCGGCCACCAGGCCGATGCCGGCCACCGAGCACACCACCATGGCGGTCACCTGCCGCGGCGTCATGCCGACGGCCTTGAACACGCCCAGGTCGTGCACCCGCTCCCTGGTCTGCAGCACCACCGTGTTGAGCACGCCGAGCCCGGCGACCGCCGCGAGCAGCAGCGTCAGCGTCGCGATCAGGCCGATGACGGCGGCGAACCCGCTGGGGGTGCCGCTATCGGCGGAGACGGAGTAGTCCGGGCCGAGCGCCGTGGCCAGCGTGTTCGCATAGGAGGCGGCCGCGGTACCCGGCCGCACGGCCACGTCGTACTGGACCACGGTCAGGTCCGGGTCGAGGGCGGACAGGGTGGGCGTGCTGGCCAGGATCTTCGGGGTGCCGCCGTTGGGCTCGAAGATCTCGCCGGTGATCCGCACCGTGACGTGCCTGCTCCCGGAGGTGATCGTGTAACTGTCCCCGACCTGCGCGCCGGTGTCGGTGAGGAAGCCGGTGTTGACGACGGCCTGGCCGTTGCCGTGGTACCAGTGCCCGGTGATGAGCTGGTAGCCGGTCCAGCTGGCGTCGCTGCCGAACGCGACCAGCGACAGCTGCTCCGGCAGGCCGGGCACGCTGATGCCGTCGTCGGCTTCGGCCACGTAGCGCAGCGTCCCCGGCTGCGCCCGCAGCGCGGCCTGGACGGCGCGCTGCTGCGCGGCCGGGCTGGGCAGCGGGGGGGCGCCCGCTGGCTGGAGCACGGCGTCCCCGCCGGGCAGCCCGACCTGGACGGGTTCGGCCCGCGCGTGGGACAGGTCGGTCGCCACCCGGTCCAGCGAGGTGGCCAGGCCGGCCGCGAACGTCACCGCCGTGCCGCCGAGCAGCACCGCCACCAGCGTGACCAGGGTCCGCGCGGGCCGCGCGAACGGCGCGGCCAGCCCGAGGGTCAGCGGCCGCGGCAGCCGCCTGGCCTTACCGAGCAGGCGGTGGGCGCCGTACCCGCGGGCGGCCCGGGGCGCCCGCCCGGTCGCGATGGCCTGCACCGCGCTGAGCCGGCCCGCGCGCAGCGCGGGCGGCAGCGCGGCGGCCACGGTCAGGCCGAGCATGGCCAGCGGTACGGCCACGTCGACCCAGGGCGGCACGGCCAGCGCGCCGACCCCGTAGACCCGCGCGGTCTGACTGAGCAGCGGCACGGACAGCAGGTTGCCGGCCAGCACCCCGGCCAGGGCGCCTGCCGCCGCCGGAATCGTGACCTGGAGCACGTAGGCGGCCACCACCTGGGCGGGCGAGAAGCCGACCGACTTGAGCACGCCGATCC
>WNFW01002872.1_pt1 | contig 11895 bp, 13 predicted proteins | sample 5400131 | NCBI WGS metagenome assembly WNFW01 (sample SAMN13153362, study PRJNA577476) | soil metagenome | isolation source: 20 cm soil or saprolite under grassland replicate 1 | place: USA:California | collected 2016-06-15
TTTATCGGGCTCGACACGGTCACCCGCGGCCCGGACTACTGGACGGCGCGGAAGATGAGCCCTGAAGAGCGCATGGACCACATGGCAACCCTTGACGGCAGCGTCGCCGGCCCATGGGCCGGTGTGGGCCGCGACCAGCTCGACTGGGTGCAGAAGACGCTTTCCGACTGGGATAAAGCGAGGCCGGTCGTCATCTTCAGCCACAATCCGCTCTACGAGTACTATCCGCCTTGGAACTTTTGGGTGCGCGACTGGCGCGAAGTCAATGAGGTGCTCAAGCCTTATACCAACGTCACCAATATCCATGGTCACGTCCATCAGGTGCTCTACAACGAGATCGGAACCATGCGGTCGATCGGCATGCTGGCGACCTCCTGGCCTTGGCCCTATGCCCCGGAGGGCGTGCCCAAGCTCACCAAGCCGATGATCCGCGCCGACCCCGGTGATTTCTACGACGGCGTCGGCTGGGAAACCTTGAGCATGAACAATGATCGGATCGGGACCGAGTACATCATGTGGGGCCGTAAGGAGGTCTTCGTTCAGTCGCCGCCGGACTCCTCGCTGAGTCAGCCTGAGATCCTGCGGCCGCGGATCGCCGACCAGATCTGGCCGTACTAGGGAGGAGGGCTATGACAACCAGAACGACATCCCTGTTCGCTCTTTGCGTCGCTTCGCTCGTTGGTCTCTTGGCCGCGATTGCGGTTCTCGTCGGCCCTGCCAATGCGAACAAGGACCCGGCAACACCCCAACAGTTGAAAGCTTACGAGGACGCCTTCATGGAGCAGGTCAAAAAAGGCGACCTGTTGTTCCACGGCGATGCCGCGACCGCGAAACAGATGAACGTCGTGCTCACCAACACCGGAATGGCCTGCGCGATGTGCCATCCCTTTGCCTCCGACACCCATCCGCAGGCGTTCCCGAAGTTTCAGGTGAGCATGAATAAATTCGCGACGCTTCGCGACATGATCAACTGGTGTATCGAGAAACCTAACCAGGGCGAGAAGATCGATTCTGATTCGGACGCGATGAAGGCTCTGGAGGCATACATCTACTGGTCGAACACCGGCTCGGTGTTGGTCCCGGGCAAGTATTAGTTCTGTTCCTGTGCGACACGGAGCGGCAGTCTTGGTGCCAGCTTTCACTGAAGGGCCGCTCGAGGCGCCCGTGCGATGATGCTCGATGGAATAGAGGTTCCATCGATTTCAGCAGTGGTGCTGGAGGCCGCGTCGACGGGGGAGAGGGCGTGCCATGGCAGAAACGTTGCATGGCAGGCTTGCCGGCATCGATCTGGATGAGCTGGTCGATCGTCGGGTCGTGCTGACTTGGCTTTATTGGGGGATGTTCTGGCTCATAGTCACCCCCTCGGTCGGCGTAGCGCTGTCCGGCCTCTTCAATTATCCCGATTATCTCGGCACTAATAATCTAGGGCTGACGTTCGGCCGCCTCCGACCAGTCCACGTCAACGGCGTCATCTTCGGTGCCTTTTCGACCCTGTTCATCGGCGAATGCTATTATCTGGTGCCGCGCTTGTGCGGGGTCCGGGTGATCCGCGGAGAATGGGGCGTAACGCTGGCGTGGGTGTGGAGCCTCGCCCTCTTGGCCGGGCTCATCTCGCTGCCTTTCGGTTACAATCACGGGCTCGAAGCCGGCGAGCTCCCGCTGTTTGCCGAAATTCCTCTCTTTATCGTAATAGCGGTGGCAACAGCACAATTTATTGCGACCATCGCGCAGCGCCTCGAGCCAGCGCTCTATGTTGCGCTCTGGTACCTCATCGCCGCCTTCATATGGACAACGATGAACCTCGTTCTGGGCAGCGTGATCCTGCCTTACACGATTTCAGGCATCAACAGCGCGGCCTTCCACGGTCTCTACATCCACTACATCGTCGGCCTGTGGATCACGCCGGCCGGTTACGTGCTCATCTACTATTTCCTCCCGGTCAGCGTGCGCAATCCGCTTTACGCTCATAAGCTCTCGCTGGTCGGCTTCTGGTCCCTTGCCCTGTTCTACCCCTTCGTCGGCATCCATCATTATCTCTACAGCCCAATTGCCGACTGGTCCCAGACACTTGCGATCGTCACTTCCATGTTGCTCATCATTCCGGTGTGGACCGTGCTGGTGAACTTCTTCGGCACCGTGAAGGGCCGGTGGGACGGTTTCGGAAGCAATCTTCCGGCGAAGTTCCTGATCATGGGCTCGATCATGTACCTGTTAGGCTGTTTCCAGGGCTCGGTGGAGGCGCTGCGCTCCATCCAGCAGCCGACCCATTTCTCGGACTTCGTCATCTCGCATTCGCACCTCACGGTGTTCGGGACATTCGTCGTCTGGGCGATGGGCGGGCTGACTTATGTTTGGCCGCGGCTATGGGGCCGCGAGCTGTGGTCGTTCACGCTCGGTAACTGGTCATTCTGGCTGATCACCATCGGCATTTCCACCATGGGCTTGGTGCTGACGGCCGCCGGTCTCCAGCAAGGCTTCGAGTGGATGAATGGTACCGAGTGGGTCGACACCGTAGTGCGGATGAAGGGCTACTGGCTAGTGCGGACTCTCTCGGGCGTCAGCATGGATACCGGGATGTCCCTGCTTGTCATCAATCTGATGATGACTGCGCTCGCTCGGCCGGGTGAGGCGAGGGAACCGCTTCAGAGACCCGAGGTGGCCCCGGCTCCCGCCGGAGGGCCGGCCGAATGAACGCGCGTTTTGTCGCCCTGGTGGCTGGTGTCTTCTTCTTCTTTCTCGCCGTCGTCACTCAAGGCATTCTACCCTTCATCGAACCGTCAGCGCGCACTAACCGGGTGACCGCAGTCGTCCGCACCGATTTGGGTCAGCTCAAATGGATGTTGACCGAGGCCACAGATTATACGTCGCTGCAGGAGCTCGGCCGCCGCCAGTATCTTCTCGAGGGTTGCTGGTATTGCCATTCCCAGTATGTGCGGCCGGTGACCGGCGAGACGCGCCGCTGGGGCCCGGTGAGCGAGGCCGGCGAGTACGCCTACGACGTGCCGCACCTGTTCGGCACCCGGCGCATCGGACCGGATTTGACGCGGGTCGGGCTTAAATACAGCAACGAGTGGCATCTCGCCCATTTCTGGAATCCGCGGCAGCTCTCCCCGGATTCGACCATGTCGCCCTATCGGGGGCTGTTCGACACGCCCGAGGAGCCGGTCAAGATTGTCGATGACGGGGCCGGCAATCGCACGCTCGATAAAACGCCAGTTACCCAAAGGCTATTCGACTTCGCAAGCAAGGAGCCGATCAAGCTCACGCCGAACACGGACGGACTTTTGTTTGCTCCGATGCAAGCGCGCGGCAAGTTTCCGATCGTGTGGACGCCAAACAAGGAATATACAGGTGACACGGTCAAGATTGCTGCTGAGACTAAAGAGCTCGAAGGTCTGATTGCCTATGTCCAGAAGCTCGGTATGAACCGTGGCAAGTGGCGCGACATGTTCGAGCCGCAGGGGCTAGAAGTCACTGAGGCCACCCTACCGCGCTCGAACGAATGGATCGCCTACGGCAAGGAGGTCTACGAACGGCGGTGCATCGGCTGCCACGGGGCCAAAGGTGATGGCAACGGGCCAGCAGCGACCTTCCTCTTCAATCAACGCCCGCGAAACTTTACCTTGGGCGTGTTCAAGTTCAGGTTGACCCAAAAGCCAGTCCCGACCGATGGCGACTTGCTGCGGACGATCACCCGTGGGGTGCGCGGCACCGCGATGCCGGCCTGGTATGAGCTGCCCTTGACGGATCGTCTCGCCGTCATCCAGTACATCAAGTATGAGCTGGCGGTAGACCGCTCCGATCCCGCGAAGCCTTATGCTTATTTCACCGAAGAGCCGCCTGGCGCCCCTCTGTACATCGGACAGCCGCCATCGCCGTCTCAGCAGATTATCGCTCACGGCAAGGAGGTGTGGCGGAATGCCAAGTGCTGGGAGTGCCACGGCAATACCGGCAAGGGCGATGGTGAGAAAGCTCCGGGTCTGAAAGACGATTCCGGCTTCCCGGCTCCGCCTGCGGATCTCACCAGCGGCCAATTCAAATCGGGTCCGGCAGTGGGTGATATCTTTAGGACGATGAGCACCGGCTTCAGCGGAACGCCCATGCCTTCTTACCGCGACTCGCTGCCGGAGCAGGATCGCTGGGCGCTTGCCTACTACGTCGTCTCGCTGTCCTCTTTCAAGGACCCGCTCACCGGAGAGCCGCTGCCGATCTCCGCAGCCGACCAGGCGGCGCTCAACGATCCCAAGCTGGAGGCTAGCTCCCCGGACGACGCCTATGTTCCGGGTCGGGGCACGATGCATCGCGCGGCGGCATCCGGCGCGACGCTGGCTGCCGGACCCCAGAAAGAAGAGTGAGTCATGACCGATTTCGAGATCATGGGACCCTATGTAATCGCCCTGCTGATGAGCATCGGTGCGCTGTGCGCCTTCGTGTGGGGTGTCCTCTCTGGCGCCTTCAGCGGTGCAGATGACGCGGCAATCAGATTCTATGTCACGGAGGTGGAAAATGACGCAGCCCGAGAGCACACCGAGCAAGCCAGCGAGTGACAGCCCGGCACACGAGATGGAAGAGTACGCCGGCGGCTACATCAAGGCGCGGGTCGGGCACATCCCGGTTTGGCTGTTGGTGGTCTACGCGGTGCTTTTCATCTGGGCACTCTACTACCTTGTCACCTATTGGGGTGGGCTTGGGCCCGGACGGTTTGGCTGACGTTAGCGATTGCAAACGGAGCTGGCGATGCGACAGACGGAGAGGGCAGCGGGGATGCTGATCGTTAAGATCATTTTCGCGATCGCGGCCTTGAATCTGATCTTTTTGTTGTCTGAGCTCACCATGAACGTGGTCCGGGTTTACTTCGGCTGAACAGGAGAGAGCATGCCATCGAATGCGGTTTTCTCGCTCGCCAATGCGAGCCCGGAGCAAGTCATCGCGTTCTTCGGTTTCTCGCTATTTACAATCGGCTTCTTCGTCTGGGTCGCTTACCTGGTGCTAGCGAAGAAGCGATAACGGAGCAGCACCACCCGGCGCAGTCAGCTCGGGCGGTTTGGCAGGAAATTCTGCCGTGGCTTACTATCTGATGCTCTTCGCGGCGGGCTTTGCCGGCAGCTTTCATTGCATCGGCATGTGCGGCGGCTTTGCCTGCGCGCTTGGCCGCGATCCGCAGGGCCACGGCGCGACCGTCCTGCGCCACCTACTCTACAACACAGGCCGATTGACGACCTACTGCTTTCTGGGCGGGCTCGCGGGCGCGCTGGGCCAGGTGATATGCACGCCGCAGGGAATGACGGTCTCGCTCGTGGGTGGCTCCCTCGACTCCGCCCAGCGAATCCTCGCGATTGTTGCGGGGCTGCTCATGATCGGCATGGCGCTGCAGTTCTTCGGCCTGTTGCAGGGCTTTCATCGCCTGGCGAGTGGCTTCGGCAGCAGCACGTTGGCCATGTCCTTGCGCAGCCTGCTGACGGCACGCGGCCATGCTGCGCCGCTTGCCTTTGGGGTGTTCAACGGCTTCCTGCCGTGTCCCCTGGTCTATGCCTTCGTCGCCCAGGCCGCGAGCGCTGCCGGAGCGCTTCCCGGCTTTCTCACCATGGCGTCGTTTGGATTGGGGACCTTCCCCGCCATGTTGTTGATGGGCGGTGTTGGCCGTGCTCTTGCGCCGACGTGGCGGCAACGCGGCGTGTGGTTGGCTGGTAGCTGCATTCTGCTGCTCGGCCTTGTCACGCTTGGCCGCGGCATCCTGCCCTTCGCGGCCCATATGGCACATGGTTGGCCGGGAGGTTCTCCCGCATGAGCACACGCGGCGGCACCTTGTGTAGTCATTGCCTGCTTCCCGTCGGCGCGCGCGCGATGCAGCGCACGGTGAACGGTGAGAGCCACGCGTTCTGTTGCTATGGCTGCTGTATCGCGTTTCAGGTGAAGAACGGCAAGAGTGAGGAGTGGGAAGCCGCCTGGCTCCTAATCCGGCTCGGCGTGGGTGGCTTTCTCTCCATGAACATCATGCTGTTTAGCCTCCTGCTGTACACAGGTGCCTTCACCGGTGTCGATGCGAGGCTGCTTCCTTGGGTTCACCTCCTGCTCTGGATCTTCGCGACACCAGCTTTGGTCATTCTCGGCGGACCATTCCTGCGCGAGACCTGGCTCGATGGCGTTCAGGGGCGCTTGAGGTCCTCGGCGCTCATCGTTGTCGGCGTCAGTGCTGCTTACATTTATTCGGCTTTTGCCGTCATTGAGCGCAGCACGCATGTCTACTTCGATACAGCCACCATGGTGTTAATGCTGTTCACCGTGGGCCGTTATCTGGAGGCGGCTGGCCGCGCGAGGGCGGCGCGCGATCTCGAACCTCTTTTGGCGGCGGAAAGCGAGTGCGCCACCGTGGTCGACGGCGGGGCGGAGACCCGCCGCCCGGTGCGGGAGGTCAAGGCCCGCATGCTGGTTCGGGTCCGGCCGGGGGAGCGCATTCCGGTCGACGGCGTGGTGACCGAGGGGGAATCCCACACCGATGAAGCCGTGATCACCGGAGAAAGTCGGCAAGTTGCGAAAAGCGTCGGTTCGCCCGTGATCGCCGGCAGCATCAATCTCGATGGTCCGCTCCTGATCCAATGCAGCGGCGCGGGAACCGCAACCCGTTGGGCACAGATTTGCCGATCAGTTCGGGACGCGCTGGTCCGGCGCAGCCCGACCCAGCGCATTGCGGACCGCGTGGTCGGAGCCTCCGTGCCTCTCGTTCTGGCCCTCGGCGGGCTGACGATGCTTTATTGGGCGCAGTGGCTGCCTCTCGGGCAGGCATTGTTGTTTGGTCTTGCGGTGCTGGTGGTTGCTTGTCCTTGCGCGGTGGGACTCGCCGCCCCGCTTGCGACCTCGCTCGGCATCGGGCGCTTGGCACGCTACGGCTGCTTGGTCCGCGACCCCGGCGTGCTCGAGGCCCTCGCGCGCACGCGATTGCTCGCCTTCGACAAGACCGGCACGCTCACGTCGGGCAGAGCACATGTCGTTGGAATCGAGAGCGATGGCGCCGGGACTGACGAGGTGCTCGCGCGGGCTGCCGGGTTGGAGCGCCATTCCGAGCATGGCCTGGCCCGCGCCGTCACCATGACGGCGGCGACGCGCGGCCTCGAGCCGGTTGTGGCCCGTGATGTTCGGAGCGTGCCCGGCCGCGGCATCCTAGGGAGTGCCGATGGGCAAGCGGTTGCGGCTGGGAATGGCGCTTTGATGAGCGAGCTTGGCTGGTCACTTGCGCCGGCCCTGGACGAGCGTGCGCGGTCGTCTGAGGCGAGCGGCTATTCGGTGATCTATGTCGGTTGGGGCGAGCGGGTTCACGCCGTGCTGTTGCTCGACGATTCGCCGCTTCCCGAGGCGCGCTCGGTGATCGACGGGCTGCGCAGCCGCGGGCTGCACCTGACACTGCTGACCGGCGATATCGCGCATGCGGCGCAACGCATCGCGGTCGCGGTCGGGATCGTTGACGTACAGGCGGGCCTGTCGCCGGAGGCAAAGCGGGCTGCCCTGGATCGGCAGCGCCAAGGCTACGGAGTGGTGGCGATGGTCGGCGATGGCCTCAATGACGGGCCGGTCCTGGCCGACGCGGATGTCGGCATCGCCGTCGGCTCCGCCACCGACCTCGCTCGCGAAACTGCGGCTCTCGTGTTGCCCGAGGGTGGGTTGTGGATGCTGCCATGGGTCGTCGACCTCGCCCGCGCGGTTCGCATGACCATCCTCACCAACCTCATGTGGGCGTTCGGCTACAATCTGGTTGCCCTGACACTCGCCGTACTCGGACTTCTGCAGCCGATCCTGGCGGCTGCAATCATGGCCGGCTCGAGCATCCTGGTGGTGGTCAATTCGCTGCGGCTCGAACGGCTGCCGGGTCCTGTTCCATCGTCGAGTCGAGGGCGACCATCGAGCGCCGAGCAGAGAACGCCCGCCACGGCATTGGCGTTCCGGTAATCCGGCCCCGCGGTCGAGCGGGCTGAACAACGCCTTTAGCCGAACAGGTCGTAGGTGAATGCAGCGTACCAGCCCTCTGCCTCGCGCACCACCTGGCGGCGGGTATCGGCGTTTTCACCCACCGTGCTGGTCAACATTTTGCTGATCTTGATCGTCTCGGCCGTGGGCTCGAAGCTGATGGCGTTACTCACCGCATCGTCGGCTGCGAGAAATGTAAAGCATGAATTGAATAAGTGCGGCGCAGGGCGTTCGGATCCAGTGAGGCCGGCCGCTATGCCAAAGGCGCAGACCTTAGCCTGGCTATTCGCAACGAAAGCGGATTTTGGCATGGCGCCCGCGCGGGTCGCGTCTCCGACGACGTGGATTCCGGGCTGCAACTTCGATTCGAACGTCATCGGATCGACCGGGCACCAACCCGATTCATCCGCGAGGCCTGCCTGCTGAGCCAGTCGGCCGGCAATTTGCGGCGGGATGATATTGGCCACGGCGGCCTGGAACGTCTCGCCCGCCGTCTTGACCGATCGACCCTTCACGTCGACCGCCTTGACCCCGCCTGTAAATTGGGCCGGCAGCCATTCGATCATTCCCGGATAGTGGCGGTTCCAGGCGTCCTGGAACAGGTCTTGTCCGAAGAAAGTGTCCTTCGCATCAAGGATCAAGATCTTGGCCCGTGGCTTGTACTGTTTGAAATAGTAAGCGACTAGGGAGGCGCGCTCGTAAGGAGCGGGCGGGCAGCGGAACGGGTCAGGGGGCGCGACGACCACGAATACGCCGCCGTCCTCCATGCTTTCGAGTTGCTGTCGCAGCAGCCTTGTCTGTGGCCCGGCATCCCAGGCGTGCGGCATGGTCTGTGTCGCGGTCTCGTCGTAGCCTTCGATGGTGCCGTATTTGAAGGCAATGCCCGGGGCAAGGACGACGCGGTCGTAAGGCAGCTTCGTCCCACGTTCGAGCTCCACGGTCTTCCCCACCGGATCGATCGCCGTCACAGTGTCATGGACGACGCTGACGCGGTATCTTTGCGCAAGTGTCTCATAGCCATGAGTGAGCGATTCCAACGATCGGAGCCCGGCGAGATAGAGGTTGCTGAAAAAGCAGGTCGTGTAGTGCGGCTTTGGTTCGATCAGCGTGACCTCAATCCTTGTCGCACTTGCGGCCAAATATTTGGCAACCGTCGAACCGCCGACACCCCCGCCGATTACGACGACTCGCGCGGTGACTTGGCTTCTTGCCACCCATGGGACGAGCGCTGCGAGGCAAGTCGCTCCGGCGAAGCAGCCGAATTTGCGTCGCGTCCAGCAATTCATGGCCGCTTGGTCTCCATACGCAGCGTCGCGAGATAGTGCGCCAGGGTCGCGATCTCCTCGTTGCTGAGCGAAAGGCTCACCACGTGCATGATCTGGCTCGAGCGCTCGCCCGACTTGAAGGCCTGCATCGCGCGGGTCAGTGTCTCTTCGTCGAGCCCGATGATCGACGGAATACCCTTGTCCCGGCCGTCGAGGCGATGGCAGGACGCGCAAGTCGCGGCGAGCTGGGCGCCACGATCATTGTCTGCCACTGCGCTACGGTTCGCGACGAAAATGACCAGGCTTGCGGAAATCGAAAGCGCGATGATTTGGCGTATGTTGGACGCGCTTTGCTCCCGAAAGCATCTTGTGGTCACGCGGCCTGCCTCCCGCCGCCAACGAGCGTGGCGGATGCGATTTGCGGCGCCATCATCAACCGACCATGAGGTGGTGTGCCAACGAATAAACGCCGCCGCCGTCCTCTTCCCAGACGAATTCAAGCCGACCGCTCTCTGTCGCGCGCAGGTAGAACTCAATATAGGGGTTGGCCGCCACGGCCTCATGCAGATCGACGTCAAAAACGACGACGTCGTTGTAACGGCAAACAAACTTGTTAATGATCTTGCGCGGGATCACGTCGCCGTGGTCATCACGACGCAGCCCCGTTTCCATCTGATGGCTGATCAGGGTTTTGACCTGAAAGATTTCGCCCTTTGCCGCAGCGTTTGGCACTTGAACGCGTGGTGTCGAAGTCAACACTCTTGTCTCCCTCCGGGAGATTTCAGGCGCAGCCGTTGGTAGCTACCTCGACCCAGGTCTTGGTCATCAGAAGTGCACCGTCGTTCATTTCCGCCACCGCCAGTACATGTTGCGGTTCGGCGAGGCGGATCCGCGTCGACACGCGAGGTTCACTGCGCTGCGGGACGAAGCGGAAAGTGGCGACCTCGATGAGCGGGTTTCGCGGCGCCAGCACACGTGCATACCTCACGTAATCGGTTTCAGTCATTGGACTGTCGATCCCGAGAGTCAGGGGCACAGTATAGCCGTTTGGAAAGACCCGCGGCATCGTGAGGTGAACGCGATCCGACTCCGTGGGCGTCTTTCCGGTCAGCTGCTTGATCAGCACGACTGGATCATCGCTCGCGTGCGCGCTCGGCGGCGACAGGAGAGCGACGCTCGCGAATCCAGCGGCGACAGTCAACAACCCGCGCCGCGTCGAGCAGATTGCCCAGGTTTCCTCGACCATGCCGATCTCCTGGCGATTGGGCGACTTATTGACGGCGGCAAGCGACACACCGGCGGGTCGTCAAACGCGCGCACCAATTCGGCAATGACCTCAATGCACAATATTAAGTAATGATATCCTGGTCGCCTGATCGGGTCCAGGCGATTGAGCATGTCGGATGTGTGTTGCAGAGTTCCGGCTCGAAGATAGAACCGCGGAGACGCTGTCAATTTTCCCTGTCTCAAAGGTGCTCACCTCGGACACCGCTGGCATCAGGGAGCACCTCAAGGTCGTTGGGGCGTTCCACTCCGCGGAGCTACCCCTTTTGTGGAGCCCTCCGCGCCTCAGAAATCCATGTCTCCTCCATGCGGCGGATGAGGGTGTCCGGCCGCAGCCGTGCCTTTCTCCGGCCATTCGGCAACCATGGCCTCGGTGGTTATCAGCAATCCCGCGATGGAGGCCGCGTCTTGCAGCGCAACACGCACGACCTTCGTCGGGTCGATGATGCCCCTGGATACCAGGTCGCCGTATTCGCCGGTCTGGGCGTCGAAGCCGTAGGCGTACGTGTCCGTCTCCAAGATTCTGGCAACCACGAGGGAGCCGTCTTCGCCGGAGTTGATGGCGATCTGGCGCGCCGGCCACGGGACCGCCTTCTTGACGATGTCGATGCCGTGCTTCTGGTCCGCGTTTTCGGCCTTGAGCTTATTGAGCACCTTGACCGCACGTAGCAGCGCCACGCCGCCGCCCGGTAGAATGCCTTCCTCGACCGCAGCACGGGTTGCGTGCATCGCGTCTTCGACGCGGTCCTTGCGTTCCTTCACCTCCACTTCGGTCGCGCCGCCAACCCGGATCACCGCCACGCCGCCGGCGAGCTTGGCCAGCCGCTCCTGCAGCTTCTCGCGGTCATAGTCGGAGGTCGTTTCCTCAATCTGCGCCTTGATCTGCGCGATCCGCGCCTCGATATCGGCTTTCTTGCCGGCCCCATTGACGATTGTCGTGTTCTCCTTGTCGATCGTCACCTTCTTGGCACGCCCGAGCATGGCAAGCGTCATGTTCTCAAGCTTGATGCCGCGCTCCTCCAGGTTCGCCGTGCCGCCGGTCAGGACCGCGATGTCTTCGAGCATCGCCTTGCGGCCGTCGCCGAAGCCCGGTGCTTTGACGGCCGCCACTTTCAGCCCGCCGCGCAGCTTGTTGACGACGAGCGTTGCGAGCGCCTCGCCTTCCACGCCCTCGGCGATTATGAGGAAGGGCTTGCCGCTCTGCGCCACCGCCTCGAGGAGCGGCAACAGCTCCTGCACCCCGGACAGTTTCTTTTCATAAATGAGCAAATACGGGTCTTCCAACTCGACCTGCATCTTTTCGGCGTTGGTGACGAAGTAGGGCGAGATGTACCCGCGATCGAACTGCATGCCCTCGACCACTTCAAGCTCAGTCTCGAGCGACTTC
>WNFW01010723.1_pt1 | contig 11894 bp, 9 predicted proteins | sample 5400131 | NCBI WGS metagenome assembly WNFW01 (sample SAMN13153362, study PRJNA577476) | soil metagenome | isolation source: 20 cm soil or saprolite under grassland replicate 1 | place: USA:California | collected 2016-06-15
CACTGGCAGAAATACGGACTTGCCGAGGTTAGAACCATACAAGTCGAGTCCTGGCTTCGCGGATTGCCATTAGCAAAAAGCAGTTGTGCCAAAATCCGAAACCTGATGTCCGTCCTCTTTAATCACGCCTGCCGATATGAGCTGTTTGACCGCAACCCAATCTACCTCGTTCGTCAGAGCGCCAAACGCCGAACACCGCCGGCCACTCTGGTGCCCGCCGAAATCAAGGCGCTAATCGACGGCCTGGCACTTCGAGAACGCACATTAGTCCTTCTTGCCGCATCAACCGGGTTGCGGCAGAGCGAGATATTCGGCCTAAAGTGGGGCGATATCGACTTCGAGCGGGGCACGATGAGCGTCATCCGTTCCATCGTGTACGGAGTGGTAGGCCCGTGCAAGACCGAATCATCGCAAAAGCCAGTGCCAATGCATCCGACTCTCGCGGACGCTCTGACGCAGTGGAGAAAACGTTGTACCTACGTCAGGCCGGAGGACTGGGTTTTTGCAAGCAAGCGCTATCGAGGCCGAAGACCGTACTGGGGCCAGGCGATCTTGCGCAAATACATACGTCCTGCAGCTCAACGAGTCGGAATTCAGAAGCGATTCGGATGGCATACGTTCCGTCACACCTACTCGACCTTGCTGCGAAGCGTGGGGACTGAGTTCAAGGTGATGCAGGAGCTGCTGCGGCATTCGTCGTTCCGCTCAACGTTGGACGTTTACCGCAGGCAGTAACGCCCGCGAAGCATGCAGCGCAGGCGGCGGTGATGTCGCTAGTCTTTTCTTCCGATGAGGATGGAGCAACACGCGTTGCTGGATAGGAAGCTCTGGATCGCCTAAAAAGGGCACAAAAAGGGCGCGAAACGCGCCCTTTTCGCGCCCCCAATGGTTTCAATGAAATCCGCCTAAGTGCTTTAGAAAGAATGGCGGGGACGACGAGACTCGAACTCGCGACCTCTGCCGTGACAGAGGTACCGTAGGTCACCTCTTATCGTCCCCTTATTGTACCCGGATCGTGCTTTGTCCACTCGCCCGGCTATTGTCGGCCTTCTTGACGTTTCTTGCGCTCGGCATCCTGCTCTAGCAGCCTCATCATGAGGCGAACCGGTGACCGGAACGTGGTCGCGCGCAACCGGTCGAACATGGTTTGCAAGTCAACGAGTCCATGGGCTGCAGCAAGTTCCAACGCTGCGAGCGTACCTACCACCTTCAGTCCGCGATGTCGAGCTAAAGTCACCCCGTCTCGTTCATCCATCAACAAAAGGATGGCTTGGAGTTCGGACGCAAGCGATATCGCTTCGCGCTCGCCTGCGTCGAGATGTTCCAGAGCCGAATCGACGGGCTGTTTCAGGCTCACAACTTCCAACCATGCAGGAGGCTGCGAAATCCACGCGCGCACGACGGCGGGAGTGTTTGCATGAGCCATCTCGGCCTTCACAGCGGGAGGGATCAAGAATATCGGCTGCTTGGATGAGTACGAGATAGTTTAGAGGAGTTGTGTCCGCTACGATCGATTGCATTTACATGCCGAGTTGCCGGTGCGTGTCGCGATCCCGCTCGATGTCTTCCAGTGTGTATTCCAGTTCGACGCCATGGCTCTTCAAAAAGGCATCGACTTCCATCCGGGTCTCGTAACCCAGCAACTGGCGCAATTGGGCAGCCGAAATCTTGCGTTCGCGGTACGCGGCTAGGGCCAAGGCCTCGAAGGCAGCACGGGACAAATCTTGACCAGGAGCAGCCAGGGCCGCTGAGAGTTCATCAGGAAGCGCAATCGTGACGTGTCGCATTATTTAGAAATTATAACATCATTCGATAAGGGAAATACGGCGGCTGAACCGAATGGTCGTTAGCAGTGAGCCCTATTTAAAGAAAAAAGTCCTAGCATTTCTGCACCCAGCGCCGCGGTCGCCGGGGCTCCGCAATTTGCTAGCGCATTCGCATTGGGGGCTATTGAACCGATTCCAAACACGATCGGCGAGGTATCGTTTCAGCGAAGCCTTTGAAACTGTTCTTACTGATCTTCAGTGATCGAATCTTGGACTCCAGGGTAGATCGGGCTATGCCCAGTTTGAAACACTAAGAGTGTTAACTGTGTTGTTCGCGCAACGCGGCGATCCGCTGGTCCTGCAGGAACACCGTGTCGCAAATGCTAAAAATCGTTTGCGCTATCGGCTCGCCAATTATCTGCTCTCTGGTCAATGCTTCGCCAACGAGAGAATTCGTACCTACCGGCCGATCAGCGGCGTTGATAACCCTGAAGGCAGGCCCGGTCTCAAGTTGTCTAAAATCTAGCGCCACAGCTTTCCGGCTCACTCGACCGGCATCTTCGCCCCACTTTCCAATGATCAGGTCGAAATTCGCTGCCTTCTCCTCATGGCCAGGCGTCCACTCCACAAAATAAGCTGCAATGGTTGCGTCATCCTGAGTGACGTAGCCCCATACGCGACGAGTCATGTTTCCGCAGCAGCTGCAAGGCCCGAATGTACGGTCGTCTTCCGGGTTAATCGCTAGCTGGTAGCCAAAAGTGTTTTCTTCCTTTGCATTACTCATCTACTCTCATCCCCAATGCTCGACACCCAGGCACCCTCAGTGTTCCTTCAGGCCAAGTCGCAATAGAAGAGCCGCAAGCAAGATTGCGAAAACGAGTTTAATAATTTCCTTCGTCGCCTCGTCCCGAAGTATGGAACGAATATTCTCCCAAAATGTGGGCTGTATGCCCTTTGTAAGGAAGAGATCGTAGCCAAGCTTCGCTACTATACCCGCCGGACAGTGCGGATCGCTGGTTGCGCCGAGCCAACTGAAATCGAGCACGTGGGTAGTATCGTCCGCAAGATGAACCGCACCGCTCTCCTGCATACGCGACCGGCATGTGCTGCAGACGAATGACTGAAGCGCCTTGTAGCGCGCTTCGGTCAGCTCGGAGGTGAAATCGAAAAGGCATCCCTTGGTGCCCAGGTGGAGCGACTTGCTCAGCGACGGGACGGCGAAGCTTGCAGCTTGGCGCATCAGTAGAACAACGATGAATTCCAGGATCGAGGGAGGTGCCATATGGCGCTCCCAGTTTCCCAATGCCTGAACGTGAATATGTTTTTCCTTGAGCCCGTAGTGCTCGTCGGAAAACTTGGCCAAAGAAATCACAGCAAAATTGTCCGGAAACGACTGATCAGCCAAATCGTACGTTTTCTGCTCTGCGGCAATGAACCGGTTCATCCGCTCGCGAAAATCTGGAAGCATGGACCGACACTTGTCACGATCCACGACCTTGCCCTCACCCAGAGTCACTAGCAATTCATCTTCTGGATTGGGCGACAGAATCTCGAACTCAATGGAAGTCTGAAGCGTGTTGAGATGTACGATCAGGTATTTCAGAGCAGTGACGTTCAGCTTTCCAAGGGCAGCCAGTATCACGCCCACCCTCGTGGGCGCAGCAGGCATTACCAGTGAATTTAGGGTTTCATTAGCCACTTTTGGCACCACCGAGGAGGACTCTAACGACTGCCCCCGAGCTGGGTCAAGTAATCCTGACAGCAGAAAACGCCGAAGGGCAGTTGTTTGATTGCAACAACCGACTGTCAGCTCAGGTGCAGGATAATTCCCGCTTCGGAAACCATCAGGGAATGGGAGTGTAGTTTGAGATGGGCGGTTCAATTGCGCGATGCAACTTGCGCAGCACTTCGTCGATCCCCAAATCCCAGTTCACTGCAAGTCGATCAAGCAGACTCGGGCTGTACTCGTATATCTGTTGCTTTGTGACTCCACACCATACTGGCAGAACGACATCTGAACCTTCGAGGATTTGACGCGTAAAAATGGAATCAAACTCCGTTTTTGTCCAACCCGTATTGCTTAAAAAGTTGGACGAGAGGATGAGGACGCATTTCTTAGATTCTTTCAAACCTTTTTCTACGCTGGCACGCAGGCTGTCCCCTACTTTGACCGAATATTCGTCATACCAAACCGGACAACGCATTCTGCTCAATCCTAGAGCGATTGGCTGTGCAATGTCCTTCTTATCCCTCCAATCGTGCGAGATGAAAGCTAAAGGTTTTTCGTATCGCGAGCGCTCCAGAGCACTCGTTGGTGTACGAAAGACGACATCTAACCCCTGTTCTTTAGTACGTTGTTCCAATTTCCCTACCTGCTCTGCGGAAAACAAATCCTCGGTGTAAAGAAACACTCTGCCGGAGAATTTCAGATCCGCAGCATCATGAGTACGTTCGCCGGGGTAGCCCGCACGTACGGCAACACCCTTAACGGAATCGAATAGCCACTGAGGGTTCATCGCGACTCCCTCGCATAGTGAATACGCTTCCGGGCCAGTCGGTATGAAATACGAGACGTATTTAGTGCCGCTATCGAAGTCGTAATGCACGCGTCCGCGGACCTCAAAAGCGGTCGCGGAACCGCCCTGATTAATCGTCAGAGTCAGGGTGCTTGCTGCATTGAGGACGGACGGAAAATCCGTGTCGAAGTACTCTCGGAGCGTGGCCATAAGGAATGATAACGTCCTTTATCATTCACCATCTGGGTTGGCAAGCGGGCAACAAATTCGGGTCGTTTGCCCCAGACAGCGACTATCCGCTCACTGGTTTGCTCCCGCGAAATCCGCCCAGTGGCATTTCTAGACCCTAGCGCGTTTGTCGGTACTAATCCGACGCACGAACCGATTCCCGGTTGCTCGTTTGAACGAAGCCCTCCGGCGCAGTCGCCAGAGCTTTCGATCATTAGTTTATCGATATGAAGCAGTAAGCTGTCGCAGTTGCTTTAGCATCGATGGATTGCTAGATTCCTCTTTCTTGGAGGCCTATCGCCTCACGTTTGTTTTCAGTCCCATCTAAGCAAACCATTTTCGAAATCCAGCCACACTCTTTGGAATCCGGTTTTCGCTAATCCCAATAAGCCGTCAAATTCGTATCTCGGATCAGGATCGCCATCGGCGACGAGCATAATCTGAGAACCGATGCTTTGGGTGCCCAGTGATACATCAGAGGCGCGGAACCATGCGGCGTACATCGTACCCGTCGCCGTAAAAATCACAGTATTTGTCTCGTTAGGCAGCGGCTCCAGCTTCGCCAGACTCGCCTCGAGCCGTTTGCGGAAGAGAAGCAGTCTCGGTGTTCCGGAATCGACCAGCAGACGCAATACGTGTCCGGCGATCCTGACCTTCACCGTGAGGAATGGCTTTTGAGTGTCAAACCGGACCGCGTTTTTGGGTGTATTCGCAGGTGCAAAGACGATTCTTCTCGTTCGGTAGTCGATCATGAAGCTGCCACTGCTGAGAACGTCAAGACCCGCAATGGCTCCTAACGGAACCCCGAGGGCGCGTTGCATGAAGCTCAAGTCTTGCACTACGACTCTGGCGGAAGCCATGTGCAGCGCACCGATATCGATACGCGGCACCACTACGGTTTGCACGTCAATTTTGCCGTTGGATGATAGTAGCGGCTCCATGCTTCCCCGCAAGTTAAGTCTTCCGGCCAACTCTTTGCTGATTGCCGTTGGACTAGTTCCCGTGTCTAGCAGGATGTTCACGTTCTCGATCAACCCAATATTGCCTTTCACGATGATGAGATTATCGTTGTAGAGCTCGAAATGGACCTCGGCAGGCTGTTTGCGTGCATCCTTAAGGCGCTTTCGGTATTCACGGGCGGCTTTGTCAGCAGCATTCTCGCTGGCGCTGTTGGCAGCCAAATGTCCGAGTTCATGTGCTACCCAGTATCCGAGGGAGTCGTCACTCACATATCGGTCGCTGTCGATGAACACGCTGCGGCTGGGCAGGTGCGTGAACATGGCGCTGGCATATCCGGCTGGCACTTTGAGGCGAAATATTCTGGTCGTGTCGATGTACTTCCAGTGCGGCACAAAGAGAACTCGCAGTGGATAAAAGACGGGTTGCATGATCCGAATCTGAGCGCGTACCAAGGCTTCTTGTTGGGGCGTACCTCCGAGGACTGTGTAGCTGTTTGCGGAAGGTTCAGGCGGGGTTGCTTCTTCGCTGACCAGCTTTGCGTTCCCGTTCGTTTGTCCCCAGCCGAACTGTGCAAATCCCAAGATGAGTAGAACCGCCCAAATTCTGACCTTCATTTGCCACCTCCAGGCGTGTGCTGGAGGCGAACTTGGGGCTGGTTAGGAGGAAGCTCAATGGACGGCGGCTTGATTGAGGCTTGATTGGTTATGAGCGATTAAAGCTTTTTGTTCCAGTAACTTAGTGCCTTGGCTTATCTAAACCTTGTCATCTAGTTGGAGGGTGTTAGACTCGCGCTAAGATCTGGGGTAGACGCAGATGGCCCTTGAAGCCCAAGCTTCCGCAATCCTGCGCTTCGGAGTGTTTGAGGTGGATGTGCGTGCCGGAGAAGTGCACAAGCAGGGCGCACGGATCAAGCTGCAGGAGCGGCCGTTTCATGTCCTCACCGTTCTCCTGCAGCGGCCCGGGGAAGTGGTAACTCGCGAAGAGCTGCGCTCTCAGAACTGGCCCGCCGATACGTTCGTGGACTTCGACAATAGCCTGAACACGGCGATCAACAAGCTACGCATCACGCGCGAAGTTTGTCAACGGACGAGCAGCGCGGCTGCACTGGACGGCTCGATTGCCCTGATCGGCACCCGGTACAATCTGATTCTGAAGGCTGTGAACTGTGCGAATGGAGACTTGCTGGCAAGCACAGAAGCGCAGGCGAGCGACAAGAGTCACGTTCTCGACGCGCTTGGGAATGCCGCTTCGGAAATGCGGAGGAAACTGGGAGAGTCTTTGAGCACGCTCCAAAAGTACAATACGCCTCTCGAACGAGCGACGACTCCATCCCTCGAGGCTTTGCAAGCCTTCAGCCTTGGCGTCAAGAACAACTTTCCTGCAGCCATCCCGTTTTTTCAGAAAGCCATTCAGCTTGATCCAAACTTTGCTATAGCTTACGACCTGTTGGGCGGTGCGTATGGATCCATCGGCGAAAGGGCCTTGGCCGTAGAGAATACGCGGAAAGCCTTCGAGCTGCGCGGACGTGTGAGTGAGATGGAGAAGCTCAACATCGAAGCAGATTACTACTTTGGTGTGACTGGCAACCTAATCGAAGCACAGCGGAGCTATGTCCTTGGGAAGCAAATCTACCCGCGTGAACCTGGCTTCTGCGGCGGCCTTGGTGTGATCTATATGTCTCTCGGACAGTACGAATCGGCTCTCAAAGAGCACCGGGAGGTCCTTCGTCTTCTCCCTCCTGACAGTGTGGCATTCCGATTTGTCGCGTATACCTACTTGCTGCTGGACCGTGTCGAGGACGCCGCAGCCACAGCCCGTGAGGCGCGCGAAAAGGGGCTGGACTCTGCTTTGGGTCCTACCGCCTATTTGATCGCCTTCTATCAGGATGACGCGTCCGAAATGGCGCGACAGGTGGCCGCTGCCGCGGGTAAGACGGGAGAAGAAGACTTGCTCTTGGCACTAGAAGCCGACACTGCTGCTTATTTCGGACATCTTGGAAGAGCGCGTGAGCTGTCACGGCAGGCTTCAAATTCTGCGAAGCGGGCGGGAAAGAAGGAATCTTCGGCAGCCTACGAGGCCATGGCTGGGCTGCGCGAAGACTTGTTTGGCAATACTGCCAAAGGACTAGATCAGACAAGGATGGCAATGACGCCATCGAGCGGACGCGACATCTATTATGGATTCGGGCTGGCATCGGCTTATGCGAAAAACGCAAAGGCGACCCAACGATTCGTAGAGGGTTTCGAAAAAGGGTTCGCTGAAGACACGGATGTACAGTTCAATTACCTTCCGACCCTTCGCGCCAAGCTTGCGCTTATGCATTCAAATCCCCTGCAGGCGCTTGATGATCTCGAGCTCGCTGCTCCGTATGAACTCGGTTTGCCGGCAGGTGGCTTTTACAACTGGCCCAACATGTATCCCGTCTATGTGCGAGGAGAAGCATATCTAGTTGCACATCGGGGCAGCGAAGCGGCAGCAGAGTTTCAGAAGATTCTCGGCCATCGCGGGATTGTGCTCAACGAACCCATCAGCGCGCTGGCGCATCTGCAACTAGGGCGCGCCTACGTTTTGCAGGGCGACACTGCCAAGGCCCGCGCCGCGTATCAGGATTTCCTCGCACTCTGGAAACACGCCGACCCTGACATCCCGATCTTGAAGGAAGCGAAGGCGGAGTACGCAAAGCTACAATGAGGAGTGAGCGCGCTGAAATCCAACGTTTCGGAACGTTTGAGGTGGACGTGCGCTCGGGGGAGTTACGCAGGCAGGGCGTACGGATTAAGCTGCAGGAACAGCCGTTTCATGTCCTCACCGTTCTCCTGCAGCGGCCCGGGGAAGTGGTAACTCGCGAAGAGCTGCGCTCTCAGAACTGGCCCGCCGATACGTTCGTGGACTTCGACAATAGCCTGAACACGGCGATCAACAAGCTACGCCGTTCTCGGAGATTTCGCCAATTCGACTGGCGATGCAGTATTCGACGGGACGCTTCGAGAAGGTCTTTCTGTCGAGCTGGAGCAATCGCCCTTCCTGAGTCTCGTGCCGGAAAAGCAGATCCATCAGACGTTGCGGATGATGGGCAAAAATACGAGTGCGCGACTTACGCCCGAGATTGCTCAGGAAGTTTGTCAAAGGACAAGCAGTGCGGCTGAACTGGACGGTTCGATTGCCCTGATCGGCACCCGATACAACCTGATTCTCAAAGCGGTCAACTGCGCGAGCGGAGACTTGCTGGCGAGCACGGAAGCACAGGTGGACGATAAGAGTCATGTTCTGGATGCGCTAGGCAAGGCGGCTTCGGAAATGCGCCGGAAGCTTGGGGAATCCTTGAGTTCCACCCAAAAATACAACACACCTCTCGAGCAAGCGACCACTCCATCTCTGGAAGCATTGCAGGCCTATAACTTAGGTCGGCTAGCTTTGGCGCACGGCGAAGATGCGGCCGCTTTGGGCTTTTTCCAGCGAGCCACTCAACTCGACCCGAATTTTGCGATGGCCTACTGGGGAATGTCGCAATCATATAACGGCGAAACCACCTTGGCAGTTGAAATCGGCCGGAAGGCCTACGGCTTGCGTGAAAGGCTGAGTGAGTTCGAAAGATTAAGGATCGAATGCGATGACCCCTCCGGCGATGTCATGAAGGCAATGCGCAGTTGTGAACTTGGCGCAAAAACGTACCCACGCGACGCCCTCTTTCATCAGGACCTTGCACTCTACTCAGACGCGCTGGGACGCTATGAGACAGGCCTGAAAGAGAAACTAGAAGCCGTTCGTCTCGCCCCATACGACGGCCATTTTTGCCGGACTGTTATCTACGCGTATCTCTTGTTGAACCGAGTCCAGGAGGCTGAGGCTGCAGCCAAAGAAGCTTGCGCAAAGGCCGTGGACGCCAATTCTGAGACCATCCTTTACCTAGTTGCTTTTTATCGGGATGACCATGCGGAAATGGCGCGACAAGCGGCTCGTGCTGTGGGTGTACCGGGAGATGAAGACTCTATGTTATCTGCGGAGGCTGACACGGCTGCCTATTTCGGACATCTTGGGAAAGCCCGTGAGTTAACTAGGCGGGCTGCGGAATCTGCAGAGCTAGCAGCGGAGAAGGAAACTGCGGCGACCTACTATGCTACGTCTGCGCTGCGGGAAGCGTTGTTCGGAAACGTAGACAGAGCACGGCAGCAAGCCACTCTCGCGAAGGGGCGTGCGTCCGGGCGTGATGTGGATTACGGCTTGGCGCTTGCCCTTGCCTATGCAGGGGATGCGAACCGGGCACGAGTACTGGCTGATGGTTTGGGCAGGAGGTTCCCCGAAGACACAACTCTTCAGCTCACTTACCTTCCGACACTTCGGGCAAAGCTTGCGCTCGTTCGTTCAAACCCGCAGCAGGCGGTTGATATTCTTAGGGTCGCTGCTCCGTATGAGCTGGGTCTGTCGGCTCTTAGTGGTTACAATTGGCCCAGTTTGTACCCCGTTTATGTGCGCGGAGAAGCTTATCTTGCCGCACACCAGGGCAAAGAAGCAGCAGCAGAGTTTCAGAGAATCCTCGACCATCGCGGGATTGTGCTCAACGAACCCATCGGCGCTCTGGCGCATCTCCAACTGGGCCGCGCCTATTCCTTGCAGGGCGACACCGCCAAAGCCCGCGCCGCCTACCAGGATTTTCTGACGTTGTGGAAGGACGCCGATCCAGACATCCCCGTCTTCAAAGAAGCAAAAGCTGAGTACGCAAAGCTGCAGTAGCTCTGTCACCGGTCTAGAAAATGTCAGCTTTTTGCGCCAGGTCCACCGGTCAAACCGCCCTTCTCGCAACCTATCCACTGCAGAATGAAAACGCGGTAGTGTTGACCGAACCGATCAACTCCCGGATGGCTAGCCGGAAGCTATCCAGCTTCCCCGGCGGGATTAGTAATGGCTTGTAGAACGTGATTGGGCGATTCGCGATGTCTATCTCCAACGATTCGCTGTCACTGCTTTGCCGCGGCAGTAGCCACCCTCTCGATGCCCTCCCAGCGTATCCTGTCCGCCCCAGTTCTCAATCGCCGGTTCAAGACCTCAGCACAGCCTATTCAGGCAAGAAAGGACGGCGTCATGCAAAACGGCAGCCTTAGCAGAGAGCAACGGAAACGGAGCTCGGATGTTTGGTGCTACCGATGGTGGGAGTCGGGTCCAACCGGCAGGAGGATACACCGTCGAATCATTCTCGGTACGGTAGAGCAACTTCATGACAGACGGGCGGCGAACCAGGCGACGGCGGGGTTACGAAGGGAAATCAACTCGCACGACATCCGCACGAAGACGACGTTGATGACCGTGGCAGAGTTAGCGGACCATTTTCGTCAACGGGAGTTGCTCGACAGCAACATACGGATTACGTACTCCACCAAAAAAGCGTATGCCGGCTACTTGACGAAATGGATTGTGCCGCGATGGGGACAGAATGCACTGCAGCACATCAAGGCCAGAGAAGTGGAGTTGTGGCTGGCGAGTGTGCAACGCGCACGAACCACGCGCGCGAAAATCCGCAATGTGATGAGTGTGCTATTCAACCATGCACGCCGGTACGATCTCTTCGATGGCAACCCTATCCAATGGGTGCGCCAAAGCGCCAAACGTCGTAGTGCTCCCAATGTACTTACGATTGAGGAGGTACGGCATTTATTGGCAGCGCTACCGCCGCGAGAAAGAATCCTGGTGTTCTTGGACGTAAGCACCGGACTGCGACAGAGCGAACTGTTCGGTCTGCAATGGCAGGATATTGATTTCGAAATCGGAGAGCTCAGAGTGACGCGATCGGTGGTAGGTCACGTGGTCGGCACCTGCAAGACAGAGGCCTCTCAAAAGGCCATTCCACTTCACGAGGACCTGATCGAAGCCCTGAAGGGCTGGCGCCAGCAGAACCCCTACAAGGAGGCGCAGCATTGGGTATTTGCAAGTCCGAGTAGCGGTGGGAAAAATCCGTACTGGGGACAACAGCTGATGCGCCGGGACATCCGCCCGGTTGCCGAGAAGCTGGGGATCACCAAGCGCATCGGATGGCATACCTTCCGGCACACGTACTCCACATTGCTTCGGGCCGTGGGAGCGGATCTGAAAGTAATGCAGGAACTGCTGCGGCACTCCACGATCCGTGTGACCTTGGATACTTACACCCAGGCGGTGACAGCTGCCAAGCGTACAGCCCACACCGCTGTTGTCTCGCTGATTATTGGAAATGGCGAATAGAAGCTGGACTAGGGCACGAAGGGGAGCGATCAGCCCCCTAGGCCGAGGTTGAACGTAAACATTGTTATAGGGGAGCTGTGCGCGGAATTTGACGCCTCGCGCGGAGTTTGTACCTTTTTGTGCCCACGCGAAAATTCTTCCACTGGCGTAAGTGCTTGATTAGGAATGGCGGGGACGACGAGACTCGAACTCGCGACCTCTGCCGTGACAG
>WNFW01020054.1_pt1 | contig 11893 bp, 14 predicted proteins | sample 5400131 | NCBI WGS metagenome assembly WNFW01 (sample SAMN13153362, study PRJNA577476) | soil metagenome | isolation source: 20 cm soil or saprolite under grassland replicate 1 | place: USA:California | collected 2016-06-15
AGAAAGCATGCTCCATGAGGAGAAAAATACCGCCGCTATAATTATGAGCACCTTCACTCATAAACATATAGCCTAGCTGGCTGATGGTTGAGTAAGCCAGCACACGTTTAATATCTAACTGGAACAAGGCTATCGAAGCGGCAAAAAGCGCGGTAATACCACCAATGATTGCGACGATAAGCAGCGCTTTTGGTGATACTTCAAAAAGTGGATTAGAGCGAGCTACAAGATATACACCAGCCGTTACCATCGTTGCAGCGTGAATAAGTGCGCTTACCGGTGTTGGGCCCTCCATAGCATCTGGAAGCCACATATATAATGGCAATTGCGCGGATTTGGCGGTACAAGCAAGGAAAAGCAAAAGGCAGATAATGGTAGTGGAAATTGTCGGAATGCCTCCCGCTGTTACCTGGTTGAAGACTCCTATGTTGCCGGTGCTATTTGTAAAGTAGTTGAGCGCTCCATAATGTTTGAAGATCAGGAAGATGGCAAGCAACAGGCCAAAGTCACCGATGATGTTGATGACCAGGGCTTTTTGTGCGGCAGCAACTGCCGCACGCCTTTGATACCAGAAACCAATGAGTAGGAATGATGCCAGACCAACCAATCCCCAACCTATAAGCAGAAAAAGAAAATTGTCTGCACTGACGAGCAAGGTCATCGCAAAAATAAAAAAGTTCATATAGCAGAAGAATCGCCAGAAACCTGGATCTTCTTCCATATAACCAGCAGAATAGATATGAATAAGGAAGCCAACGCCCGTTACCACCATCAACATGATTGCTGACAGGGGATCAAATAGCAAACCAAAACTAATGCTGAGGGGAGCAATACCTATTGTTGTACCAGAACTTATCCATGTGTAAAACACTTGATCGCTAAAGCGTGCAGATGTTGGTGTTGTACCCAGCATGGAGAAGAAACTGATAGCTGTAAATATAAATGCCAGGCCTGAGGCTCCAAGGGCTACTGACTGTATTCCTCTTTGCGACATAACTCGCCCGAGCAAGCCCAGGATAATGAATCCAAATAAGGGCATCAAGAGCACCCATAGAGTCAAATTTGTCATAATCACTAGCCTCGGAGTATGTTCATATCATCAACATCGATATCTCGACGGGTGCGGAAGATAGAGACAATAATGGCCAGGCCCACAACTACTTCTGCTGCTGCCACAGTGAGTACAAGGAAGACAAACATTTGGCCATCCACCGAGTTTAGATAGTGAGAGAAAGCTATAAACGAGAGATTAACAGCATTTAACATGAGTTCAATCGACATAAATATAATTAATGGGTTTCGCCGAATAAGGACGCCCGTTACGCCTATTGTGAAAATAATCGCGCTTACTATCAAATACCAGGTCAAGTTTGATGACATTTGATTCCTCCGATTACTCTTTGCGGCCTAAGACCATCGCACCTAAAATGGCCACCACTATCAACAAGCTGGTGACCTCGAAAGGGAATGAGAAGCCGTGAAAAAGCGCGAGGCCAAAAGCTTGAGTATCACCTTGTAGTATCACAATGTGAGAGAGGCCATTTGGCCCGGTAGTTCTGGCAGCATCAATAGTTGGTGTGCCTGTGAAGAGCAGGTAGCTCAATGCTCCAACAAGCATCAGGCCAAGCGTAGCAGCAATGCCGCGTTGCCAGGGTATACGATCTGGCAATTGCGAATCGCGAGCTTCAGAAGCCAGCATTGTCACTACAAATAAGAATAAGACCATAATTGCGCCAGCATAAATAAGAATTTGCACTACAGCGATAAACATTGCACCCAGTTGCAAATAAAAGAGCGCCAGAAACAGTAGAGTAAGGATTAAACTCAATGCGCTATGCACAGCATTTCTGAAAAGTATTACTCCTAAAGCGGAGGCTATGCTGGCAACCGCTAGCACAAAGAATGCGAGTACTTGTGGGTCAATCATACATCCTCCCTATCCTCATGATGTTGAAACTTCCTCCTGTCCTGATCTTGCTCCACATCTTTCAACAAGACTGGCTCATCAGTTGGAAGATCGCCCAGACCAACAGCAGCCGCGCTTGCTTGAGATCCATCAAACATGTGCTGTGACTGTGGTATTGGCTGTGCAGCTTCGGATGGAGGTGGATCGAACCATACATCACTCGAACCGACTGTTGCCTGTCCCACAGGTTCAAGCAATTGTTCTTTGTGATACACCAACTCTTCCGGATTATATGCTGCTAGTTTATATTCGTGTTCCAACGTTATCGCTCCAGTAGGACAGGCTGCTTCACAGTAACCACAGAAGATACAACGTAGCAGGTTTACATCGAAGACTTTGGCGTACCTTTCACCAGGTGAAACACGATGCTCCTCTGTGTTTTCTTCTGCTTCGATATAGATTGCATCAGCAGGGCAGGCGCCAGCACACAGGTAACACCCGACGCAGCGTTCCAGGCCATTTTCATAACGATGGAGCACGTGGAGTCCACGAAAACGTGCAGGTAATTCACGTTCCTCTTCCGGGTAAGAGACGGTGGTTGGTTTTTTCCCTATATTTTTAAAGGTTGTTGCCAATCCCTTGATTATGTCGAATGACATGATTTAATCCTCAGATCCCTTTTTCAGTTCTTCTAGCACCAATGTTTTTATATTTGGCAATGATGGTAAATGTGTATCATTCGTTAGGAAGAATGAAGCACCTCCAAATATAGCGGTAGCCATTTGAATGGAATCCGGTGTGCTAATATTGTGAGATGCTCGTAGCCGCGCTGCCTCTTCGGCAATGTTCGGGAAAAGCGAAATTGTTGTATGGCCCTTAGTCTTGAGCAGAATATCACGATATTGTTGAGCCAAATTTATATTTCCGTGCCTCAATGGAACAACAAGGGTCTCAAGTAGAGTGATTGTAGATGTCACTACTGAGAATTCGTCCTTTTGTACTGCTAGAAAAAAGGTGCGCATCATCTCTACATAAAGCGGATTACCCTCAATAAAATAAATAATGGGTGCTGTATCCAATCCAACCGTCTTCCCTCGTAAGGATGCTACCCATTCCATGAATCACGCTCCTGATTAACAGTCAACTCCTGCATTAGCAATAGTAGCTCATCAGTTGAAAGCTGGCGAGCGCGATTTAGCGCCTCTTTATAAGTATTCGTTGACATGCTCTTTCTCCTTTCCACAGGTATTACATGCTATTATCACGAATCATAACAGATTCGATCTCGTTTGTCTCATAGATAGATAAACCAGGGAGTTCAGTAACAGATCCCTACGCTTTGACTTCCTGCACTGTTGGTGCCTGCTCGACTTCCACCTTTTCAAACTTTGCCAACCGTACCGATGACGGTAATGCCATCTTCTCTTCAGGGAGCATCGTTTGCGCTAGTATATTCCTGCGTCGCTCATAGAATAGAACGGCCAGAATAACAGCCAGTCCTGCCAGACCATTTATCCACCAGGGCCAACCAAATGCTACGACTGTTGCCGTGATAATCACATTCAGCACAGCTAATGGTAGCAGCAATGTCCAACCGAAACGCATCAGGCGATCATAGCGGATGCGCGGTAAAGTAGCACGAATCCAGATAAACATGAAGAGGAAAAACGCAACTTTGATCAAAAAGATCAGAATCGATACGCCTGGGATACGTTCCAGTCCAAAGCCGAAAAAGCCCCAGCCGCCGAAGAAGAGTGTCGCTGCGACGGCGCTAACAGTAATCATGTTAATGTATTCGGCCATCTGGTACAGACTCCAGCGTAGCCCGCTATATTCAGTCAAGTAACCGGCTGTCAATTCCTGCTCGGCTTCTGGAAGGTCAAAAGGAGCGCGATTTACCTCTGCTATGGCAGCAATAAAGTAGAGTACGAAGCCAAGTGGCTGTGCAAAGACAAACCAGATACCCTGGTTAAGTTGCGCATGCACGATACCAACCAGGCTCAATGTACCTGCCCACATTAAGGTACCACTCAGAGCTAATCCCAGGCTTGTTTCATAGGAGACCATCTGGGCGGCGCTACGTAACGATCCTAATAATGAATAACGATTGCCCGATGCCCAACCGCCAAGAACAATGCCATAGACCGAAAGTGATGAGATCGCGAGGATCCACAACAGGCCTACATTGATATCACTGATGTAAGGATCCCAGATGCTTTGTTTGCCTTCAAGCCAGCCATTACCAATTGGTATGACAGCAAAAGCGCACAATGCAACCACCACAGCAATTACAGGAGCGACAAGATAAATCGCTTTTTTGGCTTGCGTTGGTATGATTTGCTCTTTAAATCCCATCTTAACTGCATCGGCTATTGGTTGAAAAAGGCCGAATGGTCCCGCTCGATTTGGTCCCACGCGTCCCTGGAGTTTTGCCACGACACGCCTCTCGATGAGCGTCATGTATGCGAAGGCTGTTAGCAATGCACCAATCAAGATCCCACTTTTGATCACATAGGCAACAATCTCATTATTGAGAAAATCAAGCATGTGCTGCCCCCTTTCGCATTGCTACGCTGGTATCGTTCAACTCCAACTGCCCTTGCTGCTCCTGGGTTCGAACACCCTGTGCTCCGAGTCGCTCCCATGTCAATCCGCGATAAAATGGGTTGCTGGCAGCAATTTCTAATAAAACATCTTGTGGGCTTCTGTAGGTCCATTTCTGTCCAAGGTATTTGGCGATCTCAAGTAGAATTTCCCAATCGGGCCTGGCTCCAGGCAGTGGACGTAGCGCATGCCGTATAGCCTGTACATGATGATCGATATTCGTCATACTTCCATCTTTTTCTGCGAAAGTTACCGCTGGCAGTACGACATCCGCCTGCTCTGCTGTCTCTGTAAGGATAATATCTTGCACTAATAAGAATTCCAGGTTAGATGGAAGTTGCTTGACATGTCGTGAAGGATTTGCACCCATCACGTACAATGCTTTGATGTCAGGGCTGCTCAGCATTTCATCATAAGCAAGACCTTTCTCTGCAATTGGATCGTAACCCGGCAGTGCGTCGGGCAAAAGGCCCATATCACGAGCACCCAGTGAGTTAGCATCTTCGACGAGTGGCCCAACACCCGATCCTGTGCGCGTGACATTATCGGTGAGCACTGCTAGAGCTTGCAAATCAACAGCCAGGTCTGTACAACCAGGAGCAAGCGTAGCCATTTCATCGTAGAGGATAATTGCTCCTTTCGATCCAGCTAACGTTTCAGCAAGGTGCTGTAATTGAGTCGTTGCTTGAACACCAAAGTTTTCTTCTGCAACATGAATAGCCTCGTCCTCGCCTTGTATCTTCGCTCTCATCTCCTCATATTGGTGAGAGTTCGCTATTTCGTCATTCAACATATGTTTCAAAAGCATCTTCGCGGCTATACCCGCTCCATTTTGAGGAATAGTAATTTTGCTCACTGCAAAGCGATCAAGTTCGGTTCCGCTCTCATTGATGACGTAAATGTGCGCTCCGGACTTCATCGCCTTCTTGATGCGCAGGTTGAGAATGGGTTGGCGCTCGTACGGATCAGCAGCGATTAACACGATGTGAGAGGCTTTCTCTATATCTGCGATGCTGTTGGTCATCATCCATGGCTTGCCGGTCAGCTGGTCACGGGGACCTGGGAAGTGCCCATGATGATGATCGATATTGGGAGTACCAATGACCTCGCGCAGTAACTTCTGGAAGAGATAGGCTTCCTCGTTTGTGGTGCGAGTCGAGCCAATACCACCGATGGCTTTCGCTCCATGCGTATCAACAATACTTCGGATGCGTGAAGTTATCAAATAGAATGCTTGATCCCATGTTGCCGGTTCTAATCTACCATCGCGGCGAATGAGAGGTGTGCGCAGGCGTTGCGAACTATTGACGAATTCAAATTCCCAACGGCCTCGGTCACACAGCCAACCATCATCAATCGCATCATTCGTACGTGACATCAGGCGCATAATTTTATCGACACGTACATCGATACGTGCATTACAGCCGACGCTGCAGTTATTGCATACACTCGGAATGCGCTTTAATTCCCAGGGCCGCGCCTTAAAACGATACCCGGTAGCTGTAAGCGCTCCTACGGGGCACATCTCCACGGTGTTCCCTGAGAAGATCGAGTCAAAGGCGTGATCGGGAGCAGTGCCGACTTCCATTTTGTAGCCTCGAGAGATCATCACAAGGCCATTATCCATCGAAATTTCAGAACTGAACCGCGTGCAGCGCTGGCATAAGATACATCGTTCGCGGTCAAGCATGACTTTGTCGCTAACGGGTATTGGTTTTGGGTAATGTCGTTTATACAGATCAAAACGCGTGCCACCTGGACCATGACGAAGTGTGAAATCTTGCAAATCACATTCCCCACCCTTGTCGCAAATGGGACAATCAAGTGGGTGATTAATCAACAAGAATTCCAGAGTGCCTTTGCGCGCTTTGATAACCTTTTCAGTTTTGGTATGCACAACCATGCCTTCGCTGACCGGCGTCGTGCAAGCAGTCTGCGGTGGCTTCGGCAACTTCTCAATTTCGACGAAACACATGCGACAGGCGCCTAAAGGAGGCATCTTAGGATGATAACAATAAATAGGAATTTCGATTCCAGCCTGTTGTGCTGCTGCCCAGACCAGTGTCCCAGGGGGAACTGCGACGGGTATATCGTCAATGGTCAGGTGTATGAGTTCGTCTGTTTTCTCGTCTGACATATCTTTACATTACCAATTCGCGGCAAAAGGCCCCCGGCTTTAGCCGTGGGGAGTAGTCACCGCTTATCTATCTGTTTGGCCCGATTAGGGCATGTAACCGTAAGTGCCGACTTATCGACCCTACTATACATCAATCTAAGCTACCTCCACGTGTGTCCTCCTCTTCCCCATTGTCCTCCTGAGCGAAGCGAAGGATCTCGTTCGCTGGCCTGAGATGCTTCGTTGCACTCAGCATGATAATACTCTCCCAACTGCGATGTACAGGTTGATCCATATTACCGCCGATTTATCAGCCCCCCTGTGAAGTAACCAGGGCAGCCCCTTCACCCACCATGCATCTTCCCTCTCGAACGTGATATACATATTCTTCTCGGAACAGTTTGATACTACTCGTAATACTACTCGTAGCAGCGTCTCCCAGCGGACAGAAAGATTTTCCGCTGATGTTATCGCAGATATCCATAAGAAGATCTATATCCCTTTCTTTGCCTTCACCATGTTCTATGCGATGCAATATCTCAGTCAGCCAGTATGTTCCCTCACGGCAGGGCGTGCACTTGCCACATGATTCATCGCGATAGAACTCAGTCATTCGTAGCACCGCATCGACAATACAGGTATCTTCGTGCATGACAACCACTCCACCAGAGCCCAGCATTGAACCCGCGGCTGCGATAGATTCAAAATCCAGGGAAGTGTCGACTTTATCTGCTCCAAGTATGAATGTCGAAGATCCTCCCGGAATAATAGCTTTAAGTTGCCTGTCATCGAGGATACCTCCACCATACTGCTCATCATAGATCAAAGTACGAATTGGCGTTCCCAATGGCAACTCATAGTTTCCAGGCTTTTTGACATGTCCGCTTAAGCAGAAAATACGGGTTCCCGTGCTTTTTTCAGTACCGAAAGAGGCGTACCATTCTGCCCCATTCTTAATAATCGCCGGGAGGGTCGCCAGTGTTTCACAATTGTTGATGACCGTTGGTCCATCATAAAGACCGATCACAGCCGGGAATGGTGGCTTTAATCGTGCACCGCGAACATAAATAAAGGCTGTTGAAACATGGCAGGCATAGCTTGCAATAATTGTTCCCTCAACGAGTTGGTGGGGGTTTTTCTCCATAATCATGCGGTCTTTAAAAGTGCCTGGTTCGCTTTCATCTGCATTACAGCAAAGGTAGCGCGTCTTGTCGTTCTTGGCGAGAAAGCTCCACTTCATACCTGTAGGAAAACCTGCTCCACCGCGCCCACGCAGACCCGATTTCTTGACCAGTTCAACCAGTTCATCTGGTTGATATTCTTTGATCGCCCTGCTAAGTGCTTCATACCCCCCGTGTTGACGATAGCCATCGAGTGTATCCAATCCGGGCACATCTATGTCTTTTGTAATGATGAGTTCTGGCATACTAAGCGAGTCCTTATACCTTACAAGCTTATTTCCGAAACTATCCCTAATTCCCTGTTCCATTTATCAACTAAGGCATCGACCATCTCGAGTGTGATGTTCTCGACAAATTCATCGTTTACCTGAAGTACGGGTGCAGTGCCACACGAGGCGAGGCATTCAGCGGTCATGAACGTGTAATTCCCATCAGCGCTCGTTTCGCCACGTCTTAGGCCCAGACGCTTCTCAAGGTGGCTGACAAGGGTATCGCAGCCACGGAGATAGCAGGAAATACTGGTGCAGACTTTAATGACCTTTTTCCCTGGTGGATGTTGATAGTACATCGTATAAAAAGTGGCTACACTTTCAACATCGTCAGCAGTCAATCCAATCGTCTCAGCCACTGCTTCTAATGCTTGCTGTGTGATATATCCTTCTTCTTGTTGGGCAATATAAAGAGCGGGCATGATAGCTGAACGCGCAATCGGATAGCGTGCCGCCAGATCCCGCATGCGCTGTTTTGCCTGTTCTGAAATCATCGGTCCACCTCTCCAAGCACGATATCAATGCTGCCAATCGCTGCTACTACATCGGCAAGAAAGCCACCTTCAATCATGAGTGGCAGTGCTTCAAGATTTGCAAACGATGGAGCACGTACATGCATACGATATGGTTTGGCTGTACCATCACTCACGATGTAAAAGCCAAGCTCACCTTTGGGGGCCTCTGTTCGTACAAACACGTCTCCTTTAGGAGGGCGGAATCCTTCGGTATAGAGCTTGAAATGATGAATTAATGCTTCCATACTACCAGTGATCTGCCATTTTGGTGGTGGAGCAACCTTCGTGTTATGAACTCGATATGCTCCGCCTGGCATGCTTTCAAGCGCCTGGTTGACAATCTTCAGGCTCTCTTCCATCTCCAGCATGCGTACCAGGTAACGATCATACACATCGCCGTTCGTACCTACTGGAATATCAAAATCAAACTTCTCATAGCCACTGTAGGGGAATGCCTTGCGAATATCCCATACAACATTACTCCCGCGCAGAACGGGACCACTCGCTCCGTAGGCGATCGCATCCTGTGCGCTCAAAATACCCACACCTTTTGTACGCTCCATCCAGATCTGGTTATTCGTCAAAAGGTCATGATATTCTTGCAAACGATCAGGGAAGATGCTGGTAAAGGCGCGTACCTTGCTGTTGAAACCTGGGGTCAGGTCAGCTTGCAGACCACCAGGACAGATGTAGCTGGTCATCATGCGCACGCCTGATATCTCTTCGAAAATATCCAGGATCATTTCGCGTTCGCGGAAACAATACAGAAAAACACTCATCGCTCCCAGATCGAGTGCATGCGTTCCCAACCAGACCAGGTGGCTGGCGATACGTTGTAATTCAGCGAGCAAAACACGGACATATTTAATCTGGTCAGTAATCTCGTCTTCTATGCCCAGCAATTTCTCTACTGCCAATGAGTATCCAAGATTGCTGCACAGCGGAGAAAGGTAGTCCATACGGTCAGTCAATACCAGTGCCTGTTGATACGTTTTAGCCTCGGCAGTCTTCTCAATGCCTGTGTGTAGAAAACCGATATCAGGCACAGCCTTGACGACTGTTTCGCCATTGATAGTCAAGATGAGACGAAGCACGCCATGCGTACTTGGGTGCTGCGGTCCCATATTGATGGTCATTGTATCGACACGCTTCCCGTCTTCGAGAGACTGGCTGTCTTCAATGATATATTGTGTTTCTACATCCTGCTTCTGCATATATCCTCATGATTACCTTTTCTCTGTCCCTGGCTCCTGACCCTCAGTGAATTTGCTGCGGCTCTCATTAAGTTCACGACTATATGGTGTGCGTATTGTTTGACTACCAACACCTGGATCAGTATCATACGGAACCTGACCTCCCCAATGAGGTTCGGGCAAGTCGAAGCCGGTGAGTGGATAATCCTTGCGTAATGGATGAGTTGTCCAGTCTATAGGCATCAGGATGCGACGCAGATCGGGGTGCCCGCTGAAGATGATGCCAAAGAGGTCATATACTTCGCGTTCGAACCAGTTTGCTCCGGGCCAGATGCCACTAACCGTTGGTACTGAGGGATGTTCTTCACCAGGGTCTCCAACTCGCACCTTCAAGCGCAATTCACTCTGGTTAGGAATAGAAAGCAAATGATAGACCACATCATAACGCGGTTCGCGCTCTAACCAATCAACAGCAGTGACGCTTGATAGAAAAGTGTATTGCTGGTTTTTCAGAAGATACCCGCATACGGTCACCAGGTGTTCAGGCAGAAGAACAATGCTTTCCTCTCCACGAAAATTGACTGTTTCAACTACTGCCTGGGGGAACTTTTCCCTTACCATCGCTACCGTCGAAGTTGCTGTTATAGCCATATTCTAGAATATTCCTTAAATTGATTGCGTTCGTAATCGTTGTGCTGCAATGAACTTGTTACTCTTGTTACAGTTCTTCTCCTATTGGCCCTTGTAGCTTGATACCGCTGGCCTTCTGTGGATCAGGAGGATTTGGAATACCTTCACGGATTTTGCGTTGGAGTTCATTAAACCCGTAGAGCAGCATCTCTGGTGTCGGTGGGCAGCCTGGAATAAAAATATCCACAGGCACTATTTTATCTACCCCTTGCACAATCGCATAGTTATTAAAGACACCACCGCAGGAGGCGCAGGCTCCCATCGCAATTACCCATTTGGGGTCAGGCATCTGGTCATAAATTTGCCGCAGAATGGGAGCCATTTTGATGGAACAGCGTCCTGCTACAATCATCAGGTCTGCCTGTCGTGGTGAAGCACGGAACACTTCGGCGCCGAAGCGAGAAATATCAAAGCGGTCGGCGCTAGCCGACATCATCTCAATTGCACAGCATGCCAGTCCGAATGTAGCAGGCCATAATGACGAACTGCGTCCCCAATCGATCAACTTACTCACTTGCGTTGTGAGAATGCCTGCTTCCCCGTTCTTCACATGTAGTTCGCGTTTTAAGCGTGGTGTTTGAGTATTAGAAAATGTCTGTACCGGTTCCCAGGGGTTTTTTACTCCCATGTAAATGCCCCCTTTCGCCACACATAGATATAAGCTACCATCAAAATGAAAAGGAAAAGAAGTAGTTCAACCAATCCTAGTAATTTGATCTGATGAAGTAAAATTGCTAACGGATAGAAGGAAACGATTTCGATATCAAACACAATGAAAAGCATGCCAGTCAGGAGATACTTTATAGGAAAGCGCCGCTTCGGCGCCTCAATCTCTTGCATGCCGCTTTCATAAGGGGCCAGCTTCTCAGGTGTAGGTTTCTTAGGTCCAAGAAAGGCGGTCAGAACCATAACCACAACACCAAAGAGAACAGCCACCGTTACATAGATAAAAATGGGGAATATTCCCATGTGCGGGATCCTTCAATTCTCTATCTACATGCCGTGCGCTAAGCACAACTATATTCACCCAACAAGGTGTCATTTGTACACTTCGTCATTCGTATCGTAGCATAGGCAGCGTGATAGTGTCAAATGAAGACTGTAGCGGTAATTGAGAGAAACGGAGGTTTGTTCCATAAGATAAATCTTGAGTAGCTTTTCACTCCATCCTGTGAGCCAACGGCCTGCTTAGACGTCACAATTTCCCTACCAGCGGTCAACAACTCCTGATTTGACTCCACTTACCAGTTCAGAAGCACTACGCATCATATCAAAAACCTTGTACAATACATACTAAAAGGAGTATGAACATATGGAATACCGCACATTTGGTCGCACTGGCTGGAACATATCAGCAATTGGCTTTGGAGCATGGGGCATCGGAGGCGATGCCTGGGGTCCAACAGACGACAAAACCTC
>WNFW01002875.1_pt1 | contig 11892 bp, 8 predicted proteins | sample 5400131 | NCBI WGS metagenome assembly WNFW01 (sample SAMN13153362, study PRJNA577476) | soil metagenome | isolation source: 20 cm soil or saprolite under grassland replicate 1 | place: USA:California | collected 2016-06-15
GCAGCGGTCTCCACCGCATTCTTTGCCGCATCGTCCCAGGACTTCGTGCTCGTGCCGATTACCTCCACTACTTTGTAGATTGACTCCGCAGATCCAGCTTGTTTGGCCATAATCTTTCCTTTCTATCAGTTTGGTTAGATTGATTAGCCATCCTTGTGAACTTAACCATTCTTGTCAAACGATCGCATTTTCTTGCGGACGGAGCGGCGAGTGTAAGTCTGGCGAGTCTGCGGGTATTTTCCTAGTAGTCGCACGAGTGATCAGCGAATTTTGCTAGATTTTGTGCTAGACGCAACGGCATTGGGTTTCAATGCATGCTCATCGACGGATTAACTTCATGCTTGCTGCTCGTAATCGCATGATTTTTCCGCTGGAAACTGCCAGCCTAGTATTGCTGTCGCAAATTCCTCCAGCACTTCGTGCAGCGTGCGCAAACGGCAGGAAGGTCAGCGAATTGTCATCTCAACATGCGTCTTCAACACCGTGGATCACACCGGCCTCATCTCTGCTGCGATTTCCCGTTGGACATCTGTCCAAGTCACATTTCCGGCAGCGACTGCTTTCTGAGAAAAGTTGATCAGAAACGAATCGGCGTTCATTGGCAGCAGCCAAAATCGACCGTTCTCTTCTTTTATATATGAGTTTCGCAGAATGTCCGGGGCTCCAGATTCGCTTATGCAGAAGCCCCAAACGATACCGCCCATTACAAATGTGCATGACTGCCACCCCCGCTTTACAGGGTGGCTACCCCGCTTGGATTCGAACCAAGAATAACGCCTCCAAAGGGCGCTGTGTTACCGTTACACCACGGGGTATCTAGGTTTGCGATTTTAGATCGGCGATGTTGGATTAAAGCGCAATCTGCAAATCTCGCGCTGGCAACTCAGGAGCACGCCGAAGCTGGGATGTAACGTTCCGCATGGGCTGGAAGGAGCCCAAATGACCGTTCGCAAATCCCGGGAATCAGCGTATGTTTTGAGTTCGTCCTTATGAACGAATTGAGTGTAGAGAAATTGGGTGTCGCCATCGGCGATCAGCAGATTGTTCGCGGACTAAGTCTCCGCGTTCCGCGAGGGGAAGTGCACGCGTTGATGGGCCCGAATGGCTCAGGCAAAAGCACGCTGGCCAAAGTGTTAGCCGGTCATCCCGACTACCAGGTGACAGCCGGCAAAGTGTTGATGGACGGCGAAAACCTTCTCGAGCTTGAGCCAGACGAACGCGCGCGGCGCGGTCTTTTCATGGCCTTCCAGTATCCGAGCGAAGTCCCAGGCGTAACCATCGCAAATTTTCTTCGCGCGGCTATGCAATCGCGTCTGCCGGAGGGCGAGGAGCTCGAGGCAACCGATTATTACGCAAAGCTTTACGAAAAAATGGAGTTACTCGGAATGGATCGCTCGTTCACTTCGCGTGCGGTCAACGAGGGTTTTTCAGGCGGCGAGAAAAAGCGCACCGAAATCCTGCAACTGGCCATGCTGGAGCCCAAATATGCCGTTCTCGATGAGACCGACAGCGGCCTTGACATCGACGCGCTCAAGACAGTCGCGCACGGCGTAAACTCGTTGCGCGGCCCCGATCTTGGCATACTGTTAATCACGCACTATCAGCGCCTCCTGAACTATGTCATCCCGGACTACGTCCATGTAATGGTAGCGGGTCGAATTGTTAGGAGTGGGCGGAAAGAGCTCGCGCTTGAGCTCGAAGAACGAGGTTACGATTGGGCGCGTGAGGGAGCCGCTGAACCAGCGTTTACGAGGTAACACTGAAAATGAAAACTGAAACCAAAGCCGTCGATATTAATCGAAACATCGGGGACTTCTTTTATCCAGAAGCTCACGTGCGCGACGCAGGCACGGGCCTGAGCGAACGAACGGTTCGTTACATCTCGGACGTGAAAGAGGACCCGGACTGGGTGCGCGAGTTTCGCCTCAGGGGTCTGAAGACATTTCTAGAAAAACCGTTGCCGACACACTGGGCGAGCAAAGATCTCGAAGCGATCGACTTCGATAAAATCCGTTACTATCTCTCGCCGGGGACCGTCACGAAACGCAGTTGGGATGAAGTGCCGGAGGACATTAAGCGCACATTCGAGCGTTTAGGCATTCCCGAGCAGGAACGCAAATTCCTCGCAGGAGTGGAAGCGCAGTTCGACAGCGAAGCCGTTTACTCAAACATCAAGAAGGCCGTCGGCGAACAAGGCGTCATTTTCGTTGGCTCAACCGAAGGGCTGAAAAAGTACCCGGAAATTTTCCGGAAGTGGTTCGGGAAGGTAATCCCGATCGCCGATAACAAATTCAGCGCGCTGAATTCTGCCGTCTTCAGCGGTGGCTCATTCATTTACGTTCCGCCCGGCGTGAAGGTCAAGCATCCACTCCAGGCTTACTTTCGCATCAACGCCGAGAATTTTGGGCAGTTCGAGCGCACGCTCATCATCGCCGATGAAGGCTCGGAAGTGACCTACATGGAGGGTTGCACGGCGCCAAAATTTAACACCCCCACGTTGCACAGCGCGGTGGTCGAGCTGGTCGCGCTAAAGGGCGCCAAGATTCAGTACATCACTGTACAGAATTGGGCGTCGAATGTTTTCAACCTGGTGACGAAACGCGGCCTGGCCCAGGAAAATGCCGAAGTGAAATGGATCGATTGCAACATCGGCTCGCGCCTCACGATGAAATACCCGAGCGTGATCATGAAAGGCCGGAAAGCGCGCGGCGAGGTACTCTCCATCGCTCTGGCCAACGATGGCCAGCATCAGGACACCGGCGCGAAGATGATTCACGCTGCTGATGAAACGACCAGCAATATTGTTTCAAAATCGATCTCTATCGGGAAAGGCCGCGCCACTTACCGCGGCTTGGTGCACGTGCCGAAGCACCTGAAACATTGCAAGAACAACACCGAGTGCGACGCACTGCTTATCAATGCGACCTCACGGACAGATACGTATCCTGCCATCACTGTGCGCGGCACCGGCAACGCCGTGCAACACGAAGCCAGCGTGAGTCAGGTGAGCGCCGATCAGATTTTCTACATGCAACAGCGCGGTCTAACCGAGGCGCAGGCCATGAGCTTAAGCGTCAACGGTTTCGTAAACGATCTCGTCCGCCAATTCCCGATGGAATACAGCGTCGAGCTCAAACGCCTGATCGAGCTCGAGATGGAAGGCTCGGTCGGATAAACTTCCGCCGACAATTCCAACTGTAGCGGCGGTCTATGACCGCCGTTCTTGTCTAAGATCGATATGTCGCTCGTCACACACGAAGAACTGCAGCCGGCCGCACCAATTCTTTCCGGCCCGGCCGATCTGTTGGATTTTCCGGATTGGTTCCGCGATCAACAGCGCGCCGCGTGGAAACAATTCGAGGCCCTGCCGAAGCCGACGCGAAAAGATCAGGCCTGGCGGTTTGCCAACGTCGATCTTCTCGATCTTACGGCGTTCAATTACGGCGGCACTTTAGCCGATGAGGAGCGCGCCGCGATTCTGGAGAAATCTCGCGGGCTCGATGAGGTCTCGGGCCGCATGATCTTCGCAGGCGACCAGCTCATTGAGCGCGACGTGATTTCGGATCAACTGAAAAAGCGTGGCGTTATCTTTCAATCGCTCGAGCGTGCGATGATCGAGCACGCCGAGTTGTTTCGAAAGCACTTCATGTCGCAACCGGCCACGCTCGGTTCGGCCAAGTTCGCCGCGCTACACCAGGCGCTGGTTTCGTCGGGAACATTTCTTTACGTTCCCCGTGGCGTGGAAATCGAATTGCCGATCGAAATTTTCCATTGGCTTAATGGTGAGAACGCTTGCGTGTTTCCGCATTTGCTTTTGGTAACTGACGAGCTCGCGAAAGTGACCGTCATCGAGCATTTCCGCTCGTTAGATCGACAATCGCCCGGGTTAGCCTGCGGAGTGAACGACTTGATCACCGGCCCCGGTGCAAAAGTTACCTACGTGTGCACGCAAAACTGGGGAGGCAATGTCGTCGCGCTGCAAATGAATTCGACAATTGTCGATCACGATGCCTCGGCCATGAGTCTCAATTTGAATGTCGGTTCCCGATATTCGCGCTTTGAAAGTCTTAGCCGCCTGATCGGCGAAGGCGGGCGCAGCGATCTTCTCGCTGTCTCGGTCGCCAAAGCCCAGCAGGAATTCGACGCCCGCACATTGCAGGACCACATCTCGCCACATACCGCGAGCGATCTCCTTTACAAAAACGCCCTGGACGATCGCGCCCGCAGCATTTTCGGCGGCCTCATTCGGGTGGAACCGCATGCCCATTTCGCCGATGCCTATCAAAAAGTGCGCAACCTTCTGTTGAGTGATGATGCTGAAGCCAATTCAATGCCCGGGCTCGAAATCCTTGCCGACAACGTCCGTTGTACCCACGGCGCCACTTCCGGGCAGGTCGAAGAAGACCAATTGTTTTACCTCCGCTCGCGCGGCATTCCTGTTCCAGTCGCGCAACGTCTCATTGTCACCGGTTTCTTGAACGAGGTTATCCAGCGACTTGATCATCCCGTGATCGCGGCGGATTTGCATCGGTTGATCGAAGAGAAATTCGCGAAGAAATAGTTGCGAATTGAAGCCGCAATTGTTTCGGTGGGCGACTCTCATCGTCACATTGGCTCAACGTACGTCACTGCGCGGAACGGCACTCATCATTGCGCAGTTGGTTGATTGGCATTCAGCTCAAAGTTGATCTTTACATCGTAATGATCGCCGTTGCCGAGGCCGGCTGGCGGCGGGTCAACTTGCGTGACTCGTTTGGCAATCGCCGCAACTGATTCATTCACCACCAGATTCTCCGATGGCTTGATGATTTCGAAATTGGAAACGCTACCATCTTTCTCGATTCGAACTTTCACCAGCGTCGAAATCTTGGTGCCGGAAACGACGTTGGTCGTCGGCTGAATCCATGCGCTGTAAAAACGATCATGCAGCATATTGCCATACCACCCGAATTCGGATGTGCTGTTGCCGCCTCCAGCGTGTCCATCTTTGCCCGCTGAACCTGTTTTCCCGGGGCTGATCTGAGATGAAGATCCCTCTTTGGCTGGAGCATTTTTCGCGATCTTCTTTTTCTCTGCGTTTGCATCGGTTTCCTCTACCTTTTTAGCGAATTTCGTCGGACTCGGCTTCACCTTTGGCGCTGGTTTCGGTGAAGCTTTTGCGAGCACGGTTTTTTTAGCAGTCGGTTTGGGCGCTGATTTTGGAGTGGACCTTGGCGTCGCCTTCGGCTTTGGCGTGGGACTTGTCGCGGGCTTCGGAGTAGGTGTCGATGTTGCCGTCGGTTTCGGTGTCGGCAATTCGATTTCGCTCTTTGCTGCGGCTACGAGAGGCTCGTTCTTTTCCGGCTCATCTGGGCTCAACAGTTTCGGTTCTGGCGGAGGAGAGAATCTTGCAGGCCGCGGCGATTCGCCAGTCGTCGGTTCCGCCGCTGCACCGGCTCCGCCAACATCGCCTAACCAAACGATGCTTTGCGCATTTGACGAGCTTCTGGCTTCGACACTCCAGCGAATTAGTCCTGCGATGACTGCGACGTGCGCGAGCGCTATCAGTGTGACGTTTCGCCAAAAGCGGCTGTCTTTCGACATCGTCATTCTAACCACGAATGGACACCCGCCTTCGCGCGGCTACGGCGTGGCAGGCGAATGAACACGAATTCATAAAGAGGCTGCCCGCCAATCACGCGAATAGACGCCAAAAATTCCGGCAAAGAAAATGATTCGCGTTAGTTCGCGTCATTCGCGGTAAATCTTCTCCCTATTCGGGGTTAATTTCGCTATTTGGTTTCTGCTCTGGTTGCGATGCCAACCTTCGTAATTTGCGCGCGTCGTAACGCGTCCATCAGCGTAATCAATTTTTGCACGGGCAATTCACGATCGGGTCGAATCACGATCGCCACATCTGGATTGGCATGCTTCAACTGAGTGAGTTGCGTCGTTAGTGTTTCCAAGTCGACGACTTGATTGTTGAACCGGATCGTTTCGGTGCGGTCGATCGAGACCGTTTGCACTTGCGATGAATTGGCCGTCGGATTGGTCGCGCCGCTGGACGGGATTACCAGGTTCATGCTGCTTTCGAGCAACGGCGTCGTGATCATGAAAATGATGAGCAGCACGAACGCGAGATCGAGCAGCGGCGTGACGTTGATCTCGCTTAGTGTCGTCAAGCTATTGCGCTGCGAATAACGCCTCATTTGCGAAACACTGATTCACGCACGTTGTGATCGACGTATTTGTGCTCGAACTCCGACGCGAGTTCGGCGGCAAAATTGTCCATTTCGACGATGACGCCACGAATGCTGGTGACGAGAAAATTGTAACCGAACATGGCCGGAATCGCGACGCAAAGCGCGGTTACCGTGGTGATAAGTGCGCCGGAGACACCGGGCGCCATGGACACGAGGCTAGGCGAGCCGGCTTCGGCTACACCGGTGAAAGCATCCATCACGCCCCAGACTGTGCCAAGCAATCCGAGAAACGGCGAACCGCTTACCGCGGTGGCGAGCAAAATCATTTGCGATTCAAGCGCAAGCGCCGTTTCGCCCACGGCTCGCTCCATCGCTGCGTTCACTGCGCCCATTTGGGCTGGCGAAATTTTATCGGCAATCTCGAGTCGCGCGCGAAAAGTGTCATCCACTTCCGGCGAACCGAGAAGATGAAATGTCATTTCCTCGCATCCGGCGCGATACACATTAAACACCGGCGACCCTGGGAATCGTGCGTTCTTCTCAAACAACCGCAGCGGTTGCCGATCTTTCCGAAACGCCGCAAGGAAGCGGGCATTTTGTCGCCGTGCAAAGCGGATGACGCGCAACTTGGTGATCATGATCGACCAACTGAAGATTGAAGCGACGGCGAGAAGAGAGAGGACGAGCTTGCCTGCGATCGTCGCGTGATCGAACGCAAAAAGGAGACCGCCTGCTGCTAGCAATGTCGCAATGAGCATCTCCGCGTCACTGCCCAAGTAATAGCGCCGTTTTGACGAAACGCCACTTGTCATTTTGATCGAGCAAAGGATCGGAACATAGACTTCTAGTCTGTGCGGCCAGCGGAATTTTATTCCGCTGCTTGGGTTCAGCGAGTTGCAAACCCGCTGGGCACACAGGCAAAATGCCTATGTTCGTCTCGGAAACCTCGGTCTCATTTTCGCCGCGGCTATGAACGCGACGCCGATGATGATCAAAAAGAACGAAAAGAACTGGCCGCGGGTAAAAGAACCTATCAGGGTCGCATCGGGTTCGCGGAAATATTCGATTATGATACGAAACACCGCGTACAAAATAAAAAAAAGCCCCGTTAATACTCCATTCGGCTGGCGTACGCGGGTACGCACGAGCCACAAAATCGCGAATAAAACGATTCCTTCAAAAAATGCCTCGTAGAGCTGCGATGGATGGCGCGGGGTCAGAATCGAGCGCAACGCGGTCGCGACCTGTGGTTGACCATGCACCGCGCCGATAATCGCGTCCGGCGTGGTTAACGATGGATCGATGTGCGTACACATGGCGATCGCGCGATCTGCTTCTGCGGGATGATCGAGCAACTCCTTTGGGAATTGGATCGCCCACGGAAGATTTGTGATACGGCCATATAGTTCTCCGTTGATGAAATTAGCGCACCGGCCAAAGAAGAGACCGAGCGGTGCGGTTACGACCAGATTGTCGCCCAGGTTCATCCACGAGATTTTGTGCCGCTGGGCATAGTAAAAAGTGAAAAGCAACAGCCCGATCATCCCGCCGTGGCTCGACATTCCGCCTTCCCACACGCGCAAAATCGACAATGGCTCGCGCAGCATCTCCGGTTTGTAGAACAAAACGTAGCCGAGCCGACCACCAATGATCACACCGAAAAGCGCGCAGCCTGTGATAAAGTCTCCAACCTTTTCCACGGGCAGATCCGCATAACCAGTCTTCGCCAGGGCGCGCAGAAGAACGTAACTGCAAATGAACGCCAGCACATAAGCCAGTCCGTACCAGCGCGGCCCGACATTATCGTAGATCCGAAAAATGATCGGATCGAGATTGTGCAAATAATAGGCTAGCATTTGGAATTGCTACTCGCGTTTGCGGTAGGGAACCAGAACATCAGCGAGCATCGGGTAATGCCTGCGGTTCAAGGTCACCAGACGTGCGCTACGCAATTCGCTCGTTGCAGCAATCAGTGCATCTGGCAGTTCCACCGAATGACTGCCCAGATATTTTCGCCGGAGAGCTCCCGCGCGCCGGGCGATCTCGCGATCAACGTCGAAAACTGTGCATACGCCGACCAGCAATTCGATGGCGTGTTCTTCCTCGCCGTGAGCAGCACCAACGTACAGCTCGGCCAGAGTGATCACTGAAACAGCAATTGCGTCGGTGATCGCTTCGATGAAGCGGATAGCAGGTAGGTAATCTCGCAGGTAATCGACCAGCACGTCCGTGTCGATTAGGACCACGACCGCCGCCTCCAAGCGCGCCGCATCGCGCGAATATCAGGCAAGTCTTTTCGGCCTTTCCAAATTCCGCGCGCCTTACGCAAAGCCTCCAGGCGGCCGGGACGGCTCGACTTGGACACAAATTCATCTACAGCCTTGCGAATTATTTCGCTTTTGCTGCAGCTATTTGCCTTGGCCAAAGAATCGAGAGAGCGATGTTCTCGCTCTGTCAGATAAATCTGAGTCCGCACCATGATGTATGATTCTAATGTATGTGGTTCGTGCGCGTCAATTTGTTACGCCTTAGCGTGTCGCGCAAAAACGGAGCGGTGCGACTGATGCGATGCTTAGCGACTGCTTCCGGCGTACCAACAGCTACGACCCGGCCTCCCTCCGCGCCGGCTTCCGGGCCAAGATCGACGATGTAATCTGCTTCTGCGATAATGTCGAGATTGTGTTCTATCACGATCACGGTGTTACCTTCGTCCACCAGGCGATGAAGCACGTTGAGCAGCAGCTCAACATCCGCCATATGCAGACCAATGGTTGGTTCCTCGAGCAGATACAGTGTCGATCCTGGTTTGCGCATTTTTCGAATCCGCTCGTTCGCTGCGCGATTAACGCCGCGTTTCAACTGCGTGACGAGTTTAAGCCGCTGCGCTTCGCCGCCGCTCAATGTTGGGCTGGGCTGTCCAAGTTTGAGATAGCCGAGTCCAGTATCAACCAGCAATGAAAGCGTGCGCGCAATTTTTGGATGCGCCGAAAAGAACTGCGCAGCTTCTTCGATCGTCATCTCCATCACGTCCCCGATGGACTTGTTGTTGTAGAGGACCTCGAGCGTTTGCGGATTGTAACGGCGGCCGCGGCAGTCTTCGCACGGCACATAACTGCTCGGCAGAAAATTCATTTCCAATTTGATCACGCCCTGACCTTTGCAAGTCTCGCAACGACCGCCTGCCGTGTTAAATGAAAATCGGCTGGCCGAATACCCGCGCACACGTGACACAGGCAGTTGCGCGTAAAGACACCGGATTTCGTCGAAGACTTTGAGGTAAGTGCCCGGCGTCGAACGTGACGTTTTGCCAATCGGCGATTGGTCCACTTCGTAAACCGCCTCGATTTCATCGGCACCGCTAACCAGTTTGAACAGATCACCGTTCCCTGCGCGTTTTCTCTCTTCCAACGCGTCTCGCACAGCTGGCCAGAGGATATCGTGCATCAAGGTCGATTTTCCTGAACCGGAAATGCCGGTGATCACCGAAAGTCTGCCAATCGGAAAGCGAACATCGACGTCTTTCAAATTGTTTGCCCGCGCGCGCCGGACTTCGATCCAGTTCTGAACATCGCGCAGCGATCGACGCGATTTTCGGATGGGATGACAAAGCGGGGTTTTTAGACAGCGGCCCGTTTCCGAGTTCTTGGCCCGTTCAATGTCGCGCAACCTCCCGGTTGCGATTACTTCACCGCCACTGGCACCCGCGCGCGGCCCCAGATCGACAATGTGATCGGCGTGGCGCATGGTTTCCTCATCGTGCTCGACAATCACAAGCGAGTTTCCCTTTCTTCGAAGTGCGGTGAGGGTGTCGAGCAAGCGCAAATTATCTCGGGGATGCAAACCGATGGTCGGCTCATCGAGCACGTAAAGCACGCCGCGCAAATTCGAGCCCAGCTGCGCGGCTAGTCGAATCCGCTGTGCTTCGCCGCCACTCAATGTTTTCGCGGAGCGCCCGAGGGCAAGATAACCGAGCCCGACCTTCTCCATGAAACGCAAACGTTGCCGAATTTCGGGAACAAGATCGGCGGCGATCGTTTGGTGCATGCCGCGAAACCGCAGCCGGTCGATCAAACCCGCAGCTGCGCTGGCTGAAAGGCTCATGAACTGATCGATCGTGTAGCCTTGCATACGCACATGACGCGCCACAGGGTTCAAACGCGAGCCGTGACAGTTTGGGCATTCGTGCGCTTCACCTTCGTCGATCCATTCAGATTCGCGTTCGGCTGCCAATTCGTTCTCCAGAACCGACTCGCAATCTTCGCTCGCTCCAGTTTGCAGATCGCGGTTCCAAATTTCACCGAATCCGCCGCATTCTTCGCACGCCCCGTGAGGCGAATTGAATGAGAACAAGCGCGGGTCAAGCTCCTCAAACGCGCGGCCACAATTCGGGCAGCTCATTTCCGTGCTCATAACCGTGAGCCGATTCTTTGAGTCGAGCAGATGTGCCGTGCCGTGACCAATCTCGAGCGCGCGTTGCGTAAGATTGCGCGCTTTTAGAATTCGCTTCGCATCGATCACACCGACCACCACATCGATGGTGTGCTCTTTGAACCGCTCGAGTTTTCGAAAATCTGAAATCGGAATCAGTTTTCCATCGACATACAGTGTGTCGAATCCCTGTCGTTCCGCCCAGCGCGCGACGTCGGTATGAAATCCTTTTCGCGCTTTGACGAGCGGTGCAAGCACTTTGAGCGGCTGGCGCTTCGCCGCCGCTTCAACCTGCTTGACAATCTCGGAGAGGCTCTGTTTTTCCACTGGCAAATCGCAATCCGGGCAGAATTGCCTTCCGGTTTTGGCGAAGAGCAGCCGCAGGAAATGATAAACTTCTGTCACCGTCGCGACGGTCGATTTGCCGCCGCCACGCGTGACCCGTTGCTCAATCGCGACACTCGGAGGCAAGCCTTCAACAAGATCGACATCGGGTTTTTCAAGTTGCTCAATGAACTGCCGCGCATAGGGCGACATGCTGTCGAGAAATCTTCTCTGCCCTTCCGCAAATAGAATGTCGAACGCGAGCGTCGATTTGCCTGAACCGCTCAAACCGGTGATCACGACCATCTGATCGCGTGGAATCCTGATGTCGATGTTTTTGAGATTGTGCTCGCGTGCGCCGTGGACCACGATCGCACCATTTATGGTTGGATCGGGACGCTGGCGTGCACCGGTCGGCGGCCCGCCGAACGGATCTTCTGCGACGCGAAGCGCAAATTCTTCTTCGTCATCAAAATACGTGCTGCGTTGTGGGGCGGTCTTCGGCCAGCGGCCGAAAACGGCACGCGAGCCGCGTGCGCTCCCCAGAATCTGCACAAGAAATCTTCCCGTGTGCGACTTCTCGACTTGCGCGATCTCTTCCGGCGTTCCGGCGGCGACTACGTACCCGCCTTCATCGCCTGCTTCCGGACCAAGATCGATAATCCAATCGGCGCACTTGATCACTTCGAGGTTATGCTCGATCACGACGATCGAATGACCGCGATCGACCAGCCGCTGAAATAATCGCAAAAGCATTGCAACATCGTCGAAGTGCAATCCGGTCGTGGGCTCGTCGAAGATGAAAAGATTTCCAATCGGGAATTGTGGATCCTCGATTGCAGAATCGTTATTCGTGGGATGGCGGAGTTTTTCCGATTCGCTAAGATGACGGACCACCTTCAATCGCTGCGATTCACCGCCGGACAACGTGTTGAGCGGCTGGCCAAGCCGCAGATAA
>WNFW01002876.1_pt1 | contig 11891 bp, 9 predicted proteins | sample 5400131 | NCBI WGS metagenome assembly WNFW01 (sample SAMN13153362, study PRJNA577476) | soil metagenome | isolation source: 20 cm soil or saprolite under grassland replicate 1 | place: USA:California | collected 2016-06-15
TGCCATTGCTGGTCGTCGAAGTAGGTGGTGCGGTGCTTGCCGCCGAGACCCAGGATGCCGCCGCGCTGCTCCCCGGTGAAGGGATAGAACGTCTCCAACTCCTCAGTCGAGAAGCGCCGGTTGCCCACGATCTCGAACGTGCCGATGCGGTAGGGCTCACCCTCGCTGACCTTCACCGCCAGGGTCGCTTTCCCGCCGCCCTCGTGCACGAGGAGCGTGTCGTCGAGCACCTGGAAGTCTACGAACCCCTGCTTGCCGTAGAACGACGGCAGCTTCTGGTGTAGGTCGTCGGAAAGCTTGTCGTCGTTGTACTCGCCCGAGTGGAACCACCAGAACGCTTCGGGTCGCGTGGCCATCTGAGCGACGAGCTGCTTGTCCGTGAAATGCGTGTTGCCCTGGAAATCCACCTGCGCGATGGCGACGCGATTTCCCTCGTCGATGTCGAAGATCACGCGCACACCCGACGAATCGCGCTCGTAGACGTACAGGAGCTTGGTGCGGGCGAGGTAATAGCCTTTCGCGTGATACAGCGAATCGATGCGTGCGCGGCCGCGCTCCACGCCGGCCGGATCGAGCGGCCGGGCTTCGGCCATGGCGACTTTGTCCCGGACGCTGTGCTCCGACAGGCGCTGCACCCCGCGGACCGCCCACTTCAACAGCATGGGCCGCTCGTGCACGTGAATGACGAGCACGTTCTTGCCGCCCGCCTGCGCCTGCGTGATTCGGACGTCGTCGAACTGGCCGCTCGAGTAGAGCGCCTGGATCGCCCGCTGGACGTCGCGATAGTTGAGGGGACGGCCCGGCACGAGGCCGCTGATCTGAATGACGCCGATGGGGCTATTGCGGCGCTGGCCCACCACCGCGATCGAGTCCGGGGCGGGCGTCTGTGCAGCACCCCCCGCCACGCCGGCCTGTGCAGCACACAGGCTCGGAGCGGCGGCGGCGACACTCAATAAGAATGGAAGAGTGAGTCGGCGGATCACGCCTTCGAGCCGGAGAGTGCCCGGAATGCCAGGCGCTCCTTGTCGGGGGCGACGTCCACCTCGATCTCGTCACCCTTTGCGAAATCTCCGACGAGGATCTTCTCCGAGAGCGGGTCCTCGACGTATTTCTGAATGGCGCGCTTGAGGGGCCGCGCGCCGTAGTGCTCGTCGTAGCCGTGATCGACCAGGAAGTCGGTCGCGCCCTGCGTGAGCCGCAGCGTGAGCTCTTCCTCGCCCAGGCGCTTCTGCACGTCGCGCGCCAGGATGGCGACGATGAGCGCGATGTGCTCGCGGTTCAGCGAGTGGAACACGATCACGTCGTCCAACCGGTTCAGGAACTCCGGATTGAAGACCTTGTTGACCTCTTCTTTGACCTTCTCGGACATACGCTCGAAGTCGTTCTTCGCGTCCTGCTTGCCAAAGCCGAGCGTCTTGCCCTTCACGACGTCGCGCGCGCCGACGTTCGAGGTCATGATCACGACGGTGTTCTTGAAGTCGATCAGTCGCCCGTAGTTATCCGTGAGGTGCCCCTCGTCGAGCACCTGCAACAGGATGTTGAACACGTCGGGGTGCGCCTTCTCGATTTCGTCGAGCAGCACCACCGAGTACGGCTTGCGCCGCACGGCCTTGGTGAGCGTGCCGGAGTCCTCATAGCCCACGTATCCCGGCGGGGCGCCGATCAACCGGCTCACCGAGAACTTCTCCATGTACTCCGACATGTCGACGCGGATCAGCGCTTGAGCATCGGCGAACAGAAAGCGCGCCAGCGCCCGCGCCAGCTCCGTCTTGCCCACGCCCGTAGGACCGCTGAAGATGAACGAGCCGATCGGACGCTTGGGATCCTTGAGGCCCGCCCGGCTGCGCCGGATGGCCCGCGAGATCACCTGGATCGCTTCGTTCTGGCCCACGACGCTCTCGTGCAGCTCGTCTTCCATCCGCAGCAGGCGCGCAGTTTCGGCTTCCTGGAGCCGGGTGACCGGAATGCCCGTCCAACGCGACACGATGAAAGCGACGCCTTCCTCGCTGATCGTCGGCCGGCGGGTCTGCCGCTCGCGCTCCCACTCCTCCTGCTTGCGCCGGATCTCCGCCTGCAGCTCGCGCTCGGAGTCGCGCAGCGAGGCCGCCTTCTCAAAGTTCTGATCGCGCACCGCGGCTTCCTTGTCGCCGTTGATCCCCTCGAGCTTGTCCTTCAGCTCGGCGACCTCGGGCGGCGGCACCTGCGCCGCCAGCCGGGCGCGTGCGCCCGCTTCGTCGATCACGTCGATCGCCTTGTCGGGCAGGAAGCGGTCGGTGATGTATCGCTCCGACAGCTTCGCGGCCTCGATCAGCGTCTCGTCGGGAATGATGACGCGGTGGTGGTCCTCATAGCGCTTCCGCAGGCCCTTGAGGATCTCGATCGTCTCGTCGACGGTCGGCGGATCGACGATCACCGTCTGGAAGCGGCGCTCCAGCGCGCCGTCCTTCTCGATGTATTTGCGGTACTCGTTCAGCGTCGACGCGCCGACGCATTGCAGCTCGCCGCGCGCCAGTGCCGGCTTCAGCATGTTGGACGCGTCCACCGCGCCCTCGGCCGCCCCGGCTCCGACGAGCGTATGCAGCTCGTCGATGAACAGGATGATGTTCTTGTTCTGCGCGATCTCGTTGATGACCGCCTTGAGGCGCTCCTCGAACTGGCCGCGGTATTTCGTACCGGCGATGACGGCGGCCATGTCGAGCGACAGGACGCGGTGATCCTTGAGCGCGTCGGGGCACTGCCCCCCCGCGATCAGCTGCGCCAACCCCTCGACGATCGCCGTCTTGCCGACGCCGGGCTCCCCGATCAGCACCGGATTGTTCTTCTTGCGGCGTGACAGGATCTCCATCACGCGCTCGATTTCCTTTTGCCGCCCGATCGTCGGATCGAGCGCCCCTTCCGCCGCGAGCTGCGTGAGGTCGCGGCAGAAGTGGTCGAGCGCGGGCGTCTTGGACTTTTTCTCGCTCTTGGGAGGCGTCGGCTGGGCACCCGTGCCGCCGCCGGCCGGCGTCGAGGGCATCTCGCTGCCGAGCAGTCGCAGCGTCTCGGCGCGCGCCTGCTCGAGGTTCACGCCTGCGTCCGTCAGGACCTGTGCGGCAATCCCCTTCTCCTCACGCAGCAGCCCGAGCAGCAGATGCTCGGTGCCCACGTAGGAGTGATTGAGCTCCCGCGCCTCGCTCATCGCCAGCTCGAGCACCTTCTTGGCGCGCGATGTATAGGGAAGGTCGGGACCGGCCGCCGCCGCCGCTTTGCCCTTCTTGACCGTCTCCTCGATCTTCTGCTGAATCTCTTCCAGATCGACGTTGAGATTGGTCAGCACCGCCGCGGCGACGCCCTCGCCCTCGCGGATCAAACCGAGCAGGATGTGCTCGGTCCCGACGTACTCGTGATGCAGACGCGCCGCTTCTTCGCGGGCCATCTGCAGAACTTTCCGAACGCGATCCGTGAAATTGTAGCCGTTCATCTAAGTAGAACGCACCTTTCGCCGTTCAACTGGATTCCGCTTCGAGCAGGCGTCGAACGAACGCCGCACGCACCGTCGGCAGCTCGCGATCGCCGGTCGACCGGCCATCCATCGCCGCCAGGTGGGCAGGCTGAGTGTAGATCAGCAACTTGTTGAGCGTATAAACTCCCGGTCCAGGAAGCAACTTCAGACCGACACCCAACCGCACTCCGCTCAACAAGTTCATCGTCTCTTCGAACGACAGCCGGCGCGCATGCTTCAACAACCCGTACGCGCGCCACGTCTTGTCTTCCACTTCCTCGGGTGCCGTCCTCAACAGCACGTCCCGTGCCTGTTCCTCGTACTCGACGACCTGCCGCACGATCTTCCCGAGGTGATCGATCAGCTCGTCTTCTGTCTTCCCTAAGGTCGTTTGGTTGGACAACTGGAAGAAATTTCCGACAACGTCTGTGTTTTCCCCGTACAAGCCCCGAAAGGTTAGTCCTACCTGCGACAGTCCCTGAAGAACTTTGGTGATTTCCTTGGTCAAAACAAGGCCCGGCAAATGGATAAGCACGCTGGCCCTGAGTCCCGTTCCCGCATTCGTGGGACAGGACGTAAGATAGCCAAATTCATGGTGAAAGGCGAAGGGAACGAGCCGGCCTAACTCAGCGTCGACCGCTTCCACCTTGGCGTACGCGTCCTCCAAATCGAATCCCGACCACATACCATGCAATCGTAGATGGTCCTCTTCATTTACCATCACGCCCACCCGGTCCTGGACCAGCAGCGCCGCCCCCGGACGCGGTCGTGACTCTCGTTCCAGTCCTGCCAACTCCTTACTGACGAGATGGCGTTCGTGCAGGAGTTGCCGCTCTGCGCGTTCCATCTGATCGAGGTGGAATGCCACCGCGGCAGACAGGTGATCGGACGACGCCGCCGCTTCGATGACGCGCTCCAGCACGGCCGTCCGGTCGGCATCCTTCGCCCGCTGGCTGAAGGGGATGCCACGGACGTTGCGCGCCAACCGGATTCTGGTGGACAGGACGATCGTGGACTTGGGCCCGGACGCATCGAGCCACCTCATCCCACCGTCAGGAAGGAGTGAGAGATCCATTATTCCAGCACCCGAATGCGATCCCGCAGCTCGGCCGCAAGCTCGAAGTTCTCGCCCTCGACTGCGCGGCGCAGCTGCGCCTTCAGCTCGAGCAAGCGGCTGCGCGGATCGGCGTCGCTGACGACGCCCACGTCGCCACCCATACGCGGCAGGTCGTAGCGCTCGCCCACATGTTGGCTGGACCCGTGCAGCCGCCGCAGCAGATCGCGCAGATGTGTGTCGAAGGACACATAGCATTGGTCGCAGCCGAGGCGGCCGGAGTCGCGGAAATCCCGTAGCGTGCTGCCGCAGGCCGGGCACCGAATGCCGTCGCCCGAGGCGGGGACGAGCGCCCCTGTCGTCCCCCCGCCTTTCACGACCGCCCCGAGGAAATTGCCCAACGGCGTCTTCAAGATCGCGCCGCCGGTCTCGACACCCTTTTGCTGGGCGCACTGCTCGCACAAGTGGAGCGTGACTTTGGAGTCGTGCTCAACCTGGGTCAGGTTGATGATGGCGTCGCGTTCCTTGCAGTTATCGCACAGCATCAGGGGATCGCATCGACCGAGCTCACCGTGGTGAGCCGGCCGTCCTCCAGAAGCAGAACCCGGTCCGCGCGTCCCGCCAGCTGGCGGTTGTGCGTGACCACGACCACCGCGGTTTCGTATTCCCGCGCCAGACGGAAGAAGATTTCGTGCAGCCGCTCGGCGTTCGCGTGATCGAGGTTGCCGGAGGGCTCGTCCGCGAGCACCACGTTCGGATCGTGCACGAGCGCGCGCGCGACGGCACAGCGTTGCTGCTCGCCCCCCGAGAGCTCGGCGGGCCGGTGGGTCATGCGACCCGCCAGGCCGACCTCGGACAGCACCTCTTCGGCGCGCGAGCGTGCCTTGCGCGGCGGCGCACCGCCGATGAGGAGCGGCATCATGACGTTCTCCAATGCCGAAAACTCGCGCAGCAAATGATGAAACTGAAACACAAACCCCAGCTTTCGGTTCCTGAGTTCCGCCGCTCCGCGCGCGTCGAGGTCGGCATAGCGCGACCCGTCCAGCCAGATGTCGCCGCTGGTCGGGCCGTCGAGTGCGCCGAGCAGATGCAGCAGGGTGCTCTTCCCCGCTCCCGACGCCCCGACGATCGCGACGAACTCGCCGCGCCGCACTTCGACGTCGACGCCCCGCAGGATCTCGAGCATTTGTCCATCGCCGCCCGCGAACACGCGCCGGATCGCCTTGGCCGTCAGGAGCGCGTTCATTCGTACCGGATCGCCGTCACCGGCTCGAGCCGGGCGGCCTGCACGCTGGGATACAGCGGTGCCAGGGTGGCGATCACGACGCTCGCGGCGACAACAGCCAGCGCGTCGAGGGGATTGATCAGCACCGGCAGGTGGTCGATGAAGTAGATCGACGGATCGATCGGGATCAAATGGCCGCGATTGACCAGCGATCCCACGAACAGCCCGAGCACCGCACCCAGCACGGTGCCGGTCAAGCCGATGAACACCCCTTGGGTCAGAAACACGCGGCGGATGCGACCGCGGTGCATCCCCATCGCCAGCAGGATGCCGATCTCGCGCGTCTTGTCGCGTACGACCATCGTCAGCGTCCCGACGACATTGAAGGCCGCGACGACGCAGATCAGGAAGACGACCAGCCCCATCGCGAGCTTCTCGAGCTTGAGCGCGGAAAACAGGGAGCGGTTCTGCAGCTGCCAGTCGAGCGCGCGGTACGGGTATCCGAGCATGCTCTCCAGCTGCTTCCCCGCCTCGGTGGCCTGCTCCGGGTTGGCGAGCCGGACTTCGATTCCGGTCACCGCGCCGCCCAGCCCAGCGAAGTCCTGGGCCGCCTCGCGGCGCATGAGGACGTAGCTGTTGTCGTAATCGTACATCCCCGTCTCGAACATGCCGGTGACTTCATAGCGGCGATACTTCGGAACGAACGTGCCGAGACTGCGATTGAACTGCGAACCCGCTGGTGCCACCATCGTGATGACGTCGCCGGGATACGCGGAGAGCTTGGACGCCAGCCGGGTCCCGATCGCGACGCCGCCCTCCACGTCCGATCGGGTCCTCCGGAACGTGAGATCGCCCTTGGTGAAGTAGTGCGGCAGGCTCGTGACCGCGCGCCGCCCCGTATCCGACTCGACGCCTATCACCATCACGCCTTCGGCATAGTCGTGTCCGGCCGAGACGAGACCCTGTGTCATCACGAACGGCGCTGCGGCCTCGACGTCGGGAGCTCGCCGCACTTTGGCGAGCACCTCGGCCCAGTCGTCGAGCCGCAGCCCTTCGCCGTATGTCAGCACGCGCAGGTGCGGGTTGACGACGAGGATTTTTTCGCGCAGGTCGTTCTGCATGCCGTTCATCACACCGAGCACGATGACGAGCGCCATTACGCCGATCGTGACGCCACCAACCGCGATCACGGTGATCAGCGAAATCAGCCGAGACGAGCGCCGGCTGCGGAGATACCGCATCGCGACGTGCAGATCGAGCCGCCCCGGCCAGTTCGTCGCCAGCACCACGATGGCGGCAACCGTGGCGGCGACAAACAGTCCCTTGAGGATGTCGAGCACGGTGACGGACATCATTCGGGCCGTAGCATCGGGAAGAGAATGACGTCGCGAATGTTCGTCTGATCGGCGAGGATCATCGTCAGCCGGTCCACGCCCAGGCCCACGCCCCCCGCGGGCGGCATGCCGTACTCGAGCGCGCGCACAAAATCCTCGTCCAGCTGCTGCGCCTCGGCGTCGCCCGCGGCGCGCAGCGCCGCCTGCTGTTCGAACCGGCGGCGCTGCTCGTCGGGATCGTTCAGCTCGCTGAACGCGTTGGCGAGCTCGCGATGCTGCACGAATAGCTCCCAGCGCTCGACCTTGGTCGGATCGCCGCGCTTGGGCTTGGCCAGCGGCGACAGCGCGAGCGGGTAGTCGAAGACGAACGTCGGCTGCACCAGCTTGGGCTCGACGCAGGTCTTGAACACCTCGTCCACCAGCTTCGGGCCGCTGAGCGCGGCGACTTCGGCGGGCGGCGCGTTGTGGCGCTTCAGGACGTCGCGCAACTCGGCATCCCCGGTCTTCTGAAGATCGACGCCCGCGTGCTCGCGCACGAGCGCGTAGTAGTCCTTGCGCGCGAAGGGCCTAGCGAACGACAATGTCGCGCCGTGGCGCTTCAGCGCGGTGCTGTTGAACAGCGCCAGCACCAGAGCCGAAAGCATTTCTTCCGTCAGTGCGGCCATGTCATTGTAGTCCGCGTACGCCTGATACCACTCCGCCATCGTGAACTCGGGATTGTGAAACCGCGACAATCCCTCATTGCGAAAATCATGACCGATCTCATACACCTTCTCGAGACCCCCCACGAGACACCGTTTCAGATACAGCTCGTCCGCGATGCGAAGATAGAAGGTGGCGTCGAGCGCCTCGTAGTGCGTCTTGAACGGCCACGCGGTGGCGCCGCCGTACAGCGGCTGCAGCACCGGCGTCTCCACTTCCAAGTACCCCTTGGCATCCAGGAAAGCCCGGATCCCCTGCACGATTCGCGTCCGCAGCCGGAACACTTCCCGTACCTCCGGATGCACCGCGAGATCGGCGTAGCGCTGGCGTGAGCGCAGCTCCGGGTCCGACAGCTCGCCGTGCTTCACACCGCTCGCGTCCTCCTTGCCGAGGGGCAGCGGGCGCAGCGCCTTGGCGAGCAGCGTCAACTGCGCGACACGCAATGTGATTTCGCCGGTGCGGGTCTTCATCAGCCGGCCCTCGACACCCACGTGATCACCCAGGTCGAGCAGCGCCACCACGTCGTACAGCGCGGCGCCGAGCTCGTCGCCCTTGAAGTAGAGCTGGATCTTGCCGCTCTGATCCTCCAGGTGCGCGAACGTCGTCTTCCCGTGCGGCCGCAGCGCGACGAGCCGTCCGGCGAGCGTGTATCGCGCCGGGTCGTCGTCGCTCTTGTAGGCGGCGATGGCCTGCTGCGCCGTCGCGGTCCGCTCGAACCGGTAGGCGAACGGCGCGACGCCGCGCTCCAGCAGCTCTTTGAGCTTCTCGCGCCGTGCGGCTTCGACGAATCCCGTGGTCACTTCCCGTTACTCCCAAAGCGTTGCAGAAACGCCTCGATGAACGGGTCGAGATCGCCGTCCATCACTTTGTGGACGTCGCTCACCTTCAGCTCGGTACGGTGATCGTTCACCATCGTGTACGGCTGGAAGACGTACGAGCGGATCTGGTTGCCCCACGCGATGTCCGTCTTCTGTTTGTCGACCTCCGCCTTCTTGGCATCGCGCTCGGCGACCGCGCGCTCGTACAGCCGCGCCTTGAGCATCTTCATCGCGGTCGCCTTGTTCTTCCCCTGACTGCGCTCCTGCTGGCACGAGACCACGATGTTCGTGGGCAGGTGGGTGATCCGCACCGCCGACGACGTCTTGTTCACGTGCTGCCCGCCCTTGCCGGAGGCACGGAACACGTCGATGCGCAAATCGTCGTCCTTGATTTCGATTTCGATCTCGTCGTCGACTTCCGGATAGACGAAGACCGACGCGAACGACGTGTGGCGCCGCGACTGCGAGTCGAAGGGTGAAATCCGCACCAGACGATGTACACCCTTCTCCGCCTTCAGCAGTCCGAACGCGTACTGCCCGCGGATCTCGATCTCGGCGGATTTGATGCCCGCTTCGTCGCCGGGCAGCAGGTCGAGAATTGAGACCGTGAAGCCGTGCCGCTCCGCCCAGCGCGTGTACATCCGTACCAGCATTTCAGCCCAATCCTGCGACTCGGTGCCCCCGGCGCCGGGATGAATGGTGAGGAGCGCGTCCCGCACGTCATCGGGCCCCCGCATCATGTTTTGCATTTCCAGCGCTTCGAGCCGGCGGGCGATTTCGTCGGCTTCCGTTTCGAGCGAGCGCTGCAGCGCGAGATCGACGTGGGATTCGGCTTCGAGGAGCTCGTTCAACTCACGGCCTTCGTCCACGCGCTTGCGCAGGGCGTGGTAAGGCTCGAGCCAGCCCTTCAGGGATTTGACTTCAGTGACCGTCTGACGGGCGCGTTCGGAGTCGGCCCAGAGGGCGCCGTCCGCCATTTTCTGCTCCAGCTCCGCGAGCCGCGCGGTCTTCCCCTCGACGTCAAAGGAAGCCCCTGAGCTCGGTCAGGCGGCGATCGAAATCGGTAAATCTCTCGGCCAGTGCCATTAGAAAAGCTTGTGACCTCCAGCTAGAATCTCGTTCAGCGCCTCGGTCCAGAACGGCGTGCTCTGCGCCATTTCGGCGCCGACCTGTTCGACATACTCCTGCCAGCTCTTCTCAATCTCGTCCTTGAACAGCTGCGGCAGCGTGCCGTCGCGAATTCCCTGCTGCCGCTTCTCCGGATGATAAACCAGCATGTCGGAGATCAAGGCCCGCGCCAAGCGCCGCGCCTTCTGCTTCGGATCCTGCACCATGAACGGGTTGACCGGGCGCAGGGGTCCGGTGGGGCGCTTCCCGGGCGCGGTCGCCCCAGCGGCGGGAGCCGCGGGAGGAGGAGCGGGCCGCGGAGCCTGCGGGGCGGCTCTCGGTGCCGTCATCGTAGGCGTCGGTGCCGGCGACGCAGGCCGGGCCGGTGCGAAGGGCGGCCGCGCAATCGGCGCGGCGGGAGCGGCGGGACGGCTCGGCGGCGCGGCGGGCGGTGCCATCACCGGGCGTGGAGCAGCCATCGGAGGCGCGGCTGGGGGCGCGGCACGCGGAGGCGGCGGGGGCGCGGGCGGCGCGGCCGCGGCGCCGGCACCGTCAGGGCTCACGGCGAAGACGTTGCTGCAGACACTGCAGCGCGCACGCAAGCCTCCGGCAGGAACCTTTGCCGGATCCACTCGGTACACCGTTTCGCACGACGGACAGGTAACGTTCACGCCTAGGCCTCGTTGTCTCCGCTTTCTTCTTCCCCGTGCTCGCGGTCGTGGCGCCGGTCGACGACAAAGACCGATCCCGCCTGCGTCTTCGCGTAGCTCTTCATTTCCGTCGCCAGCTCGCTGACCTGCGCCGGGTGCGCGAACCGGCGATGCTGATTCGTCACGACGCCGATCGACAGCGTCATCAGCGGCACGCGGTGCAGCTGGCCGCGCCGGTCCTTGCCGAAATAATAGCCCGCCCGGCGGTCTTGCTCGTTGTACTGATACGGGACGAGCGTGTCGAATACGTCGAGAATCTCGCTACACACTACGCTGATGCTCTCGATCGGCAGCACAAAAATGAAGTCGTCGCCGCCGATATGCCCGACGAAACCCTGCTTCCCAATCATCCCCCGGACGACGTCGTGCAGGATGCGGGACAGCAGGTAGATCACCCGATCGCCGTCGTAATAACTGTAGCGATCGTTGTATTCTTTGAAGTGATCGAGGTCGGCGTAACAGACGGCGAAGAATTCGCCCAGCTCCATCCGCCGCTTGATCTCCCGCTCGATCTCCGTCGTCCCCGGGAGCCGCGTCGAGGGATTCACCGCCACGTCGCGCTCGGCCCGGGTCACGAGGGCGTCGAGTCGCCCCGCCTGCTCGCCCGGCTCAAAGAGCGGCGTAATCACCTCGTCCGCCCCCGCCGCGAACCACTTCCGCACCGCGTCCGTCGCGTGGCGATTGGTCACCACGGCCAGCGGTACGATCGCCGTGTAGGCGTCGCCCTTGAGACGGGCGCACAGCTGCATGCCCTCATCGCCTGCACTGTCGGCGTCGATCACCACCAGGGTCGGCAGCCCACGCAGCACCCGCTCTTCGACCCCGGCAGCCTGAGGAAGGGAAATAACGGGCAATTCCCTGCCGTTGACCCATGCGGTCACGAAGTCAGGTACGGAACGTCCAGCCGGCGAGAAGAAGAGAATGGCTTGGCGCGACCGCACCTTAGTCCTCTCGTAAGGGTAGAAACCACCTAAACTTAGGCCTCGTCGCCTCCCGTGTCAAATGAACCCTCATACGCCTCGCGCAACTTCACCGGCGGGGTCCGTGCGCGCATGCGGATGTTCAGCATCTCCACGAACACCGAGAAACCCATGGCGAAATAAATGTAGCCTTTGGCGATGTGCTGACCCAGTCCGTCGGCAATGAGCGACACGCCGATCATCAGCAGAAAGCTCAGGGCCAGCATTTTCACCGTCGGATGGCGATGGACGAAATCGCTGATCGGCGCCGCCGCGAACATCATCACGCCCACCGCGAGCACCACCGCCGCGATCATCACGGGGAGATGGCGCGCCATGCCGACGGCGGTGATCACCGAATCGAGCGAGAAGACGATGTCGAGCAGCACGATCTGCCCGACGACACCGCTGAACGTGGCGCGTGCGCGAGTCCCGGCACGGTCCGCCTCTCCTTCCAGCCCTTCGTGAATCTCCCGCGTGCTTTTCGCGATCAGGAAGAGG
>WNFW01005505.1_pt1 | contig 11883 bp, 9 predicted proteins | sample 5400131 | NCBI WGS metagenome assembly WNFW01 (sample SAMN13153362, study PRJNA577476) | soil metagenome | isolation source: 20 cm soil or saprolite under grassland replicate 1 | place: USA:California | collected 2016-06-15
TGAGTCCGCGCGCCCGCGGGCCGTTCGTCGAGGTGAACTGCGCGGCGATCCCGTCCGAGCTGATCGAGAGCGAGCTGTTCGGACACATGAAGGGCTCGTTCACGGGTGCGTTCGCTGATCGGGCGGGGAAGTTCGAGCTGGCCGATGGCGGCACCCTGTTCCTGGACGAAATCGGGGACATGAGCCTCCCCGCCCAGGCGAAGGTGCTGCGCGCGCTGGAGGAGGGTGTGATCTCGCGTGTCGGGTCGGGCAAGACGCTCGCGGTGGACGTGCGCGTGATCGCGGCCACCAACAAGGATCTCAAGGCCGAAATCGCGGCCGGCCGGTTTCGCGACGACCTGCTCTACCGCCTCAACGTCGTGCCCATCGAGGTGCCGCCGCTGCGCGCGCGGCGCGGCGACGTCGCACAGCTGGTCGAGCATTTCATGGAGCAGCTGACCCGGCGCGGCGGGTTCCCGCGCAAGGAGCTCGACCAGGAGGCCGTGAAGCGGCTCGCGTCGCACGACTGGCCGGGGAACATCCGCGAGCTGCGCAACGCGGTCGAGCGACTCCTGATCCTCACCGCCGGACCCGTGGTCGGCGTGGAGGAGGTCGAGCGCCTGGCCGGCATGGCGGCGGATGGCGGGCCGGGGCGGGGAACCGGGAGCGCCGATCTCGCCGGGGCGCCGTGGACGCGCGCGGCCACGTTCGAGCAGTTCAAGCAGGCCGCCGAGCGGGCCTACCTGCTCGCCAAGCTGCAGGAGAACGACTGGAATGTCTCCGAAACTGCGCGCACATTGGAGATGCCGCGCAGCAATCTCTACAAGAAAATCGAGCGCTACAGGTTGAACCGGGAGGCGTAGTGGCGGGGATCGAGAAGGATCGGAACTGGGACAAGGAGATGGCGGAGGTCGACCGGCTGCTCAACAAGCTGCCGAACGCCGATCCCACGCTCGGGCGCGGCGGTGAGCCGACGGTCCGGCGGCCGGCCGTCGCCGGTGGCTCCGTCTCCGCGCCCGGGGCGACGCTGCGCTCGAGCGGCGGTGGCTGGCTCGCGACGTGGGTGAAGGTCGCTCTCGGCGTGCTGGTCGCCGTGGGGACGGCTCCGGGCGTGTGGCCGTACTCCCACGGCTGCGGCCTGCGGCTGATCTTCTATCTGGTCGGCGTCGCCACCGTCATCGCCACCGGTCTGTGGGCGAGCGTCGCGTCCTGGCGGCGGCGCATGGGGTTCGCGCACGTCGTGTCGCAGATCCTGATCATTTGGGGCGTCCTGTTGCTGACCCGTGAAGTGCTGCCGCGCGTCGGCCCCAACGCCGGAGCGCTCTGGCTGTGCCCGGACGTCCAACTTCCTCGCTGAAGGCTGACGGCTGATGGCTGACAACTTCAAGAACTTCATCGCCGGCGAATGGGTCGCTCCGACCACGGGAGCGTACTTCGAGAACCGCAATCCCGCCGATTGGAACGAAGTGATCGGCTGCTTTCCCCGCTCCGGCCCCGACGACGTGGCACGCGCGGTCGCGGCGGCGCAGCGCGGCTTCGCCCGGTGGTCGAAGACGCCCGCGCCGATCCGCGGCGACGTGCTGCACCGGGTGGGGGACCTGCTCGTCCAGCGCAAGGACGAGATCGCCCGCGCCATGACTCGCGAGATGGGGAAAGTGCTGGCCGAGACCCGGGGGGACGTCCAGGAGGGGATCGACACGGCCTACTATGCCCACACCGAAGGCCGGCGCCTGTTCGGGCGCACGGTGCCCTCCGAGCTCCGCGACAAGTGGGCGATGAGCTACCGGCGGCCGATCGGGATCGCGGGACTCATCACGCCGTTCAACTTCCCGCTCGCCATCCCGACGTGGAAGATGTTTCCGGCCTTGCTGTGCGGCGACGCCGTGATCTTCAAGCCGGCCGAAGACGTGCCGCTCACCGCGCACCTGCTCGTGGAGGTGTTGCTCGAGGCGGGCCTCCCCCCGGAGGTCGTGCAGCTGGTGCACGGCGAAGGATCCGTGGTCGGACGCGCCATGGTGGAGCACCCCGAAATCGCCGTGATCTCGTTCACCGGATCGACCGAGACGGGATCGATCATCGGCGCCACCTGCGGCCGAATGCACAAGCGTTTGTCGCTCGAAATGGGCGGCAAGAACGCGATGATCGTGATGGACGACGCCGATCTGGACCTGGCGCTCGAGGGCGTGTTGTGGGGCGCGTTCGGGACCACGGGGCAACGCTGCACCGCCACGAGTCGCCTGATCGTCCACGAAAAGGTGCACGATACGTTCGTGCAGCGGCTGTGCGACCGGGCGGACAAGCTGCGACTGGGACCGGGCCTCGACGAAACGACCGAGGTCGGGCCCCTCATCAACGAGGACGCCCGCAAGAAGGTGGAATACTACGTGGGCGTGGGGGAGGAAGCAGGGGCGCGGCGCCTGATCGGCGGCGCCCGGCCCGCCGACAAGCGGCTGGAGCGTGGCTGGTTCTACCGGCCCACGGTGCTGGCGGGGGTCCGCCCGGGGATGCGCGTCGAGCAAGAGGAGATCTTCGGCCCGGTGCTCGCCGTGATCGAGGTCGACTCGCTCGCCGAGGCGATCCGCGTCAATAACGACGTCCGGTACGGCCTCTCGAGCTCTTTGTACACGCGCGACGTCAACGCGGCGTTCCGAGCGATGACCGAGCTGGACAACGGGATCACGTACGTGAACGCGCCCACGATCGGCGCGGAAGCGCACCTGCCGTTCGGCGGCGTGAAGCAGACAGGCAATGGCCACCGCGAGGGCGGCTGGGAGGTGTACGACTTCTATTCCGAGACCAAAGTCGTGTACGTCGACTTTTCCGGGAAGCTGCAGCGCGCGCAGATCGACACCGAGGCCTGAGCGTCGCCCGCGCGACGCATCCAATCGCTCCTGCCGGCAACAATCTGGTGATGCTGGTCACGCGCGGAGGTGTTACGCTGCGCGCCGGTGGATCACGAATCCTTGGTGATCATCCTCTCAGCCGGTGGCTCGCCGCTCGACGGCGGATCGCTCGGCGCGCTCGCGGACGCGGCGGTCGTGTGGGTGCGGGTCGAGTGCGAGGGACGCGCGGCGTGTCTCGCGGCACGGGTGCGCCACGGCGACCCGCCGGACGCCTTCCGGGACCGGGTTCGGCGGCTGGGGGCGGGGTTCGGCGGCTGGGGGCGGCCCGGGGGTGGGCCGTGACTGTTGCTTCTGGCCGCCCGCTTGGCTAAAGTAAATGGCATGCATGAGTTGGGGGCCCTCAGGCCAGGTTCAGGCGCGCTACCGGCGCCCGGACCGTTCGCCCCCCCTGAGAAGCGCCGGTCCACGTTGGCCCGCTGGTTCGACAACTGGATGCGCTCGCTGGGCATGGCGCTCGTGCTGTTCCTCATCATCCGCACCTTTCTCATCGAAGCTTTTCAGATCCCGTCGGGCAGCATGGAGCGGACGTTGCTCGCCGGAGACTTCCTGTTCGTGAACAAAGCGGTGTACGGGGCGCAAATCCCCGGCACGAACGCCCGGCTCCCCGGGTTCGAGTCGCCGCGCCGCGGCGACATCATCGTGTTCGCCTACCCGAAGAATCCCGAACTGAATTACGTCAAACGCGTCATCGGCGCGCCCGGTGATCGGGTCGAGATGCGCGGGGGCGAGGTTCAGGTGAACGGCACGTCGCTGAGCGAGCCGTACGTTCAGCGCGTCGATCCCGGGCACGACGTGTCCGACCCGGAATTCAACTGGCAGCGGGATTATCTGTTGGGCGGCGCAGGGGCGCAGCGGGCGTACCATCCCACGCGCGATACGTGGGGGCCGCTGTTGGTGCCGCCGGGCAAGTTTTTTGTGCTGGGGGACAACCGCGACAACTCCGCCGACTCCCGCTACTGGGGGTTCGTGGACGCCAACGCGGTGAAGGGTCGGCCGCTCGTCGTGTACTTCAGCTACGATCGCGAAGCGCACGACGCACTGCCCTGGCTGACCGATATTCGCTGGCGCCGGCTTGGCTCGGTGATTCACTGAGCCAGCCGGTGACAAGGGGAACCCCCGCCACGCTCCGCGCCGTCGGTGCGGCGGGCCGGCCGTATGGTGCGGCGTCGTGCATGCCCGGAGGGGTGAAACCGCCATGCAACTGAACACGGCCAAACGGGCCTCCTTCGACGAGGGATCGCTCGACCAGTACCTCCGCGAGATCAGCCAGTACCCGCTGATCACCCGTGAGGAGGAAGTGACGCTCGCTCAGCGAATCAAGCAGAGCGACCCGGAGGCGCTCGACAAGCTGGTGCGCTCCAACCTCCGGTTCGTGGTGTCGGTGGCGAAGAAGTATCAGAACCAGGGCGTCTCGCTCTCGGATCTGATCAACGAGGGCAACCTCGGCCTGATCCGCGCCGCCCACAAGTTCGACGAAACGAAGGGCATCAAGTTCATCTCGTATGCCGTGTGGTGGATCCGCCAGGCGATCCTCCAGGCCCTCGCCGAGCAATCACGCATCGTGCGCGTGCCCCTGAACCGGGCTGGAACGCTGCACCGGATCGGCAAACGATCGGCATCGCTGCTGCAGGAGCTGGGCCGGGAGCCGACCGTCGAGGAGATCGCCGAAGGGATGGACATCTCCGAAGAAGAGGTCGCGAAGACCCTCTCGATCTCCCAGGCGCACCTCTCGCTCGACGCGCCGCTCACCCCGGGCGAGGACAACAAGCTCCTCGACTACCTCCCCGACACGCAGAACCCCGGTCCCGACGACGAGATCTTCGAGCACGCCCTGACCGAGTCGATCGAGGAAGTGCTCGCGACCCTGAAGGAGCGGGAGGCCAAGATCCTGCGTCTCTATTTCGGCCTCGAGGGTCAGGAGCCGATGACCCTCGAGGAGATCGGGTCCCTGCTCGGCATCACGCGGGAGCGGGTGCGGCAGATCAAGGAAAAGGCGCTGGCGCGGCTGCGGCACGTGTCGCGCGCCCGCGCGCTGGAAAGCTTCCTGTTCTAGGTCCAGGGCGGGTAGATTTACCGCCCTATGACCGGCTTAGCCTCGTTCGACGTCTCCACCGGCGCCGACCTCCAGGAGGTCGATAACGCCGTCAACCAGGCGACCAAAGAGGTCGCCCAGCGCTACGACTTCAAGGGCTCCAAGGCGTCGATCGCATTCGACCGCGCCACGGCGACCCTCACCCTCGTCGCCGACAACGACTTCAAAATGAAAGCCCTGCTGGACGTGCTGCAGGCGAAGCTCGTCAAGCGCGCCGTGCCCGTGAAGAACCTCGACCTGGGCCCCGTCACCCCGGCGGCGAACGATACGGTGCGCCGCGAGATCAAGCTCACGCAAGGAATCCCGCAAGAGAAGGCGAAGGCCATCGTCAAGGCGATCAAGGACCGGAAGTTCAAGAAGGCGCAGGCCTCGATCCAGGGGGAGGAGATCCGCGTGCAGGCACCGTCCAAGGACGAGCTGCAGGAAGTCATCGCGTTTCTGCGCTCGCAGGATTGGGGCATCGAGCTCAGGTTCGGGAACTACCGCGGATGAAGCTGGGGGTCGTCTCACTCGGCTGTGACAAGGCGACCGTCGACTCCGAGCGGCTGGTGGGCGAGCTGGTGGGTCACGGAGCCGTGCTGACGCCCGACCTGCCGCGCGCCGACGTGATCCTCGTCAACACGTGCGGGTTCATCGACGCGGCCAAGCAAGAATCGATCGACGCGCTGTTGTCAGCCGCCAAACTGAAGCAAACGGCGGCGGTCAAGGCGGTCGTGGCGGTCGGTTGTCTCGTGCAGCGATACAAGGAGGAGCTGCAGCAGGAGATCCCGGAAGTCGATCTGTTTCTCGGATTCTCCGACCTGCACCACCTCGTGCCGGCGCTCGCCGAGCGCGGGTTGATCACCGACCCCGTCGCGAGCCATCCCGGCGTCCGGCAGTTCCTCGGTGACTCACCCCACGTCCGCTATCTCAAGATCTCCGAAGGCTGCGATCACACGTGCGCCTTCTGCGCGATCCCGTTGATGCGGGGGAAGCATCGCTCCGAGCCGCTCGAGCGGCTGGTGCGCGAGGCCCAGACGCTCGAAGCGCAGGGCGCGCAGGAGATCAACCTGGTGGCCCAGGACCTGGGGCACTACGGCCGCGACCTGGGGCCGGGTGGCGCCAAGCTTCCCGACCTGCTGGAAGCGTTGCTGCGCGAGACCGCGGTGCCGTGGTACCGCCTGCTGTACGTCTACTCGGCGGGCTTGAGCGAGCGGCTGGTAGCGCTCATGGCACGGGAGTCCCGCATCGTGCCGTACCTCGACATGCCGATCCAGCACGCGAGCGATCGCATGCTCGAGCGCATGCGGCGTCCCGAGCGACAGCAGTCGCTGCGGGCCAAGCTCGGCTGGCTCCGGTCGGCGATCCCGGAACTCGCGGTTCGCACCACCTGTCTCGTGGGCTTTCCCGGCGAGACCGACGCGGAGTTTCGCGAGCTGCTCGGCTTCCTCGAGGAAGCACAGTTCGACCGGCTCGGCGCCTTCGCCTACTCGCCGCAGGAGGGCACCCGCGCCATGCAGTACCAGGACGACGTGCCCGACGAGGTCAAGCGCGACCGTCTCGAAGAGTTGCTCGAGGTGCAGCGGGCCATTTCGGGGGAGCGGCTCACCCGCTTCGTGGGTCGGGAGGCGGAGGTGCTGGTCGATCGCGTCGCGAATCCGGACGAAACCGGCGCGACCCATGTGGGGCGTGTGGCGTGGCAGGCCGACGACGTGGACGGGGTCACCTACGTGGAACGGGGCGGCTGGGTCGAGGCCGGGCGCTTCGTGCGGGTGCGCCTCGTCGCCAGCGAGGACTACGACTTTCGGGCGATCGCCCTGACGTGAGCCGGTCGGAGGAGCTGTTCGACCGGGCGAAGGCCGTGCTGCCCGGGGGCGTCGATTCGCCGGTCCGGGCGTTCCGCGCCGTGGGCGGGACGCCGTTCTTCGTCGAGCGGGCGCGCGGGGCGTGCCTCACCGACGTCGACGGCAAGACCTACCTCGATTACGTGTGCTCCTGGGGCCCGCTGATTCTGGGCCACGCCCACCCGGCGGTGCTCGACGCCATTCGCGGCGCGGCGGAGCGGGGTTGGACCTACGGCACTCCTTGCGCCGCCGAGGTCGAGCTCGCGGAGCTGGTGCGGCGTCGCATGCCCGGCATCGAGATGGTGCGCTTCGTGAACTCGGGCACCGAGGCGACGATGGCGGCGGTGCGGGTGGCCCGGGCCGCCACGCGGCGTGACCGCATCCTCAAGTTCGAAGGCTGCTATCACGGGCACGGCGACAGCTTCCTGGTGAAGGCGGGGAGCGGCGTGGCGACGCTCGGACTTCCGGACAGCCCCGGCGTTCCGGGGGCGCTCGCCGAACTGACGCTCACGGTGCCGTTCAACGACGCTCGAGCGGTGCAGGAGGTGTTCACGCGCCGCGGCAACGACATCGCGGCGGTCATCGTCGAGCCTTATGTCGGCAACGCCGGGTTCATCGCACCCGAGCCGGGCTTTCACGAGACGCTGCGCGCGCTGTGCGACCGCCACGGGGCGCTGCTGATTTTCGACGAGGTGATGACCGGGTTCCGCGTCGCGCCGGGCGGCGCGCAGCAGCGGCTCGGCGTGCGGGCGGACCTGACGACCCTCGGCAAAATCATCGGAGGTGGGCTGCCCGTGGGGGCGTACGGCGGGCGCGCGGATCTGATGCGGCTCGTCGCGCCCGAAGGACCGGTATACCAGGCCGGGACGCTGTCGGGGAACCCGGTGGCGATGGCGGCCGGCCTGGCGACGCTGCGCGAGACCGAGCGCCCGGGCTTCTATGATGTGCTGGAGCGGCGAACCGCCCGGCTGGTGGCGGGTATAGGGGACGCCGCGCGCCGGCGAGGAGTCGCAGCGACCGGGGGGCACGCCGGCTCGATGTGGGGCGTCTATTTCACCGCGGGGCCGGTGCGCACGTTCGCCCAGGCGAAGGGCGCGGACACGGGCCTGTTCGCGCGCTGGCACCGCGCGGCGCTCGCCCGGGGTGTGTTCCTCGCGCCCTCGGCCTTCGAGGCAGGCTTCGTCTCCAGCGCGCACACGGATGCGGATATCGATTTCACCATCGCACAACTCGACGCGGCCCTGGGCGAGGCACGTCCTCGCTAGCGTCCTCGCGCTGGGAGCCGCGGCCTGCCCGCGGCCGCAGGCAGCCCCGGCGCCCCTTACACCCGGCGTCGAGCCGGAGCTGCGCATCGGTCTCGCGGTCGGCGCCGCGAGCGTCACGCTGGGAGGGGACGGCGAGCTGTTCGTCACCGACGACGGCAACGGCGAGCCGGTCGGCTCCGTCCCCGCCGGCGCCTCCTGGACCATCGTGCCCGATACGGGCGGGCTGCGCGTCGTCCGGCCGGATGGGTCCCGTAGTCCCCGCCATGTCGGCATCTCCGCGGTCAACGTCACCGAGCAGCGCTTCGCGATGGCGGCCGGCCGGCGCTACCGCGGCCGCGTGAACGTGGTGCGCGACCCCTCCGGGCTGACGCTGCTGAACCGCGTGCCCGTGGAGAGCTACCTGGCGGGCGTGCTGGCTGGCGAAATCGGCATCCGGCGCAATGACGAGGAGCAGGCGCTGCTCGCCCAGGCGGTCGTATCGCGCAGCTTCGCCCTGAAGAACCGCGGACGCTGGGAGGCGTTCGGGTTCGACGCGTGGGCGGACGTCCGTGACCAGGTGTACAGCGGCGTCGCGGGGGAAACGCCCGAAGTGTGGGGCGCCGTGCGCCGCACCGGCGGCCAGGTGCTCGAGTACGACGGCGCGATCATCGAGGCCTACTTTCACTCTACGTGCGGCGGCTCGACGGCGGCGGTCGAGGAGGCGTTCAAGACGGCACAGGACCGACCCTACCTGCGGCCCGTCTCCGACGCGAGCGGCCGGGGGCGCGCCTACTGCGACCTCTCGCCGCGGTTCCGCTGGCGCGAGGAATGGGACGGCACCAAGCTGCGCGCTATATTGTCGCGGACGCTGCCGGTGGTGATGCACGTCGGCGGAGATGGTCTGCAGCGCATCACCGACGTCGTGGTGAGCCACACCGGCCCTTCCGGGCGCGTGGGCGAGCTGCGCATCGTGTTCGAACACGGCGACGTCCGAGTGCCGGGCCCCGACGTCCGGGCCGTGCTGCGGCCCGAGTCCGATCGCCTGTTGCAGAGCACGGCATTTCAACTGTCCGCGACGCGTCAAGACGGCCAGGTGGTGCGGCTCGTCGCGACGGGCGCCGGCTCCGGACACGGCCTGGGATTGTGCCAATGGGGCGCGGTCGGGCGGGCGCGCGCGGGACAGGAGTATCGCAAGATCCTCACCACTTATTTCCCGGGAACGACCATTGAGCGACTCTACTAGACGGGTCGGACGGTCGGACGGTCGGACGGTCGGACCGTGGGTACTCCTTGCGGCGATGGTACTGTCGGTCAGTTCCACGGTCCGCCTGTCCGCCCAAGGAGTCTTCAACCAGTTTTCCTACGAGAACTTGAAGCCCAGCGCTATCCAGCTGGACCTCGGCCCACTCGGCGGGAACAACGTACGGGGAACTCTCACAGGCGGCATGCGGCTCGACTACGGTTTCATCGCGCCGCGGGTGCGAGTGCTCCTCGGTGCCTCGTATTTCAGGGCCGACTTCAGCTCGGCCGCACGCCAGCGCTTCGAGCAGCGCATCAGGAGCGTCGTGACCGACCCGAGCCGGGATGATACGATCAGTCTCGGTCGGATGACGTGGAGCGACGTGACCGGGGACCTGGACCTGCAGTACGTGCTGCCTCAGGGACATGCGGTGACGACCTACCTGGGAGTGGGGGTCGGCGTCCACATTCGCCACGGGGGTGGCTCCGCGATCAACGGCACGTTCGTGCAGGATGCACTGAACGAGATCACGGCGGGCTTGAACGCCACGCTCGGCACAGAAATCGGCGCCAAGCGGTGGCGCGTCACCTTGGACGCGCGCGGCGTTCTGTCCAGCGGCCTGTCCACGGTCAGCCTCCGCATGGGGGCGATGTACCGCTGGGCGGGGATCGGTGGTCGGAGTCCCGGCGCCCGGTGAGCGCGCCGGTCCGCGTTGCCGTCGTCGGTGCGGGCGCGATCGCGCAGGTGGCGCACCTTCCCGTCCTGCGCAAGCTGCCGGGCGTGGAGGTCGCCGCGATCTGCGACAACGACGTCAGCAAGGCCCAGGCCCTCGCCACGCGCTTCGAAGTGAAGGACACCTTCGATGACATCGAAGAAGTGCTGCGTCACAGTCACGCGGATGCCGTCGCGATCTGCACGCCCAACCACCTGCACGAAATCCACGCCGTCGCGGCGCTGGCGGCCGGGTGTCACGTGCTGTGCGAGCGTCCCCTCGCGCTCACCCTCGCGGGCGTGGAGCGCGTGCTGCAGGCGAGCGAGAAGTACGGCAAGCGCGTGATGGTGGGCATGAACCACCGCTTTCGCTCGGATGTCCAGGCGGTGCGGGGGTTTCTCGCGGGCGGCGATCTCGGGGGGCTGCAGGCGATCCGCAGCGGGTGGTACACGTTTCAGCCCAGCCGCCAGCAGCTCGGCTGGCGGCTGCGGCGTCCGGAGGCGGGCGGCGGCGCGTTTCTGGACCTCGGGCTGCAGCTCCTGGACCTGGGTCTCTGGCTCGCGGGCTGGCCGGCGCCCAAGCGCGTCGCCGCCCACATGGTGGGGCAGGCGAAAGACTCGGTCGAGGACATGGCGACCGCGCTGGTGGTGTGCGAGAACGGCGTGTCCATCTCCATGGACGTGAGCTGGCGCCATCTCGGCGCGGCCGAGCGGTTCTGGTTCGATCTCGTCGGCACGAAGGGCTCGGCGACCGTGCAGCCGCTGCGCGTGTTTAAAGAGGCGCACGGGACGGTCGTCGACGCCACGCCTACCGGTGCCAGCGGGCGCGAGACCCCGTTCGCGCAGTCCTACCGCGCCGAGTGGACCTACTTCCTCGCCGTCATCAAGGGGGACGTCAACGCACCGCCGCCGCGTGACCAGCTGGCCCTCCACCGGGTGCTCGACGCCGTATACCGCTCGGCCGACGAAGGGCGCGACGTGCTGCTGTGACCGGCTCGTCTCGCCGGGCGGCCGTGCTGATCGCGCTCGGCGCGACGCTCCTGGTGCTGAGCTATCCCCCGTTCCGGTTTCCGCCCCTGAGCTTCGTCGCCGTCGCCCCGGCCGTCGTGCTGGTACGGGAGCTCGAAGCGGCGGCGGACTTGCGCCGGGCGCTGCGCCTCGGCTTCTGGTACGGCCTGGTGTCGCAGGGGCTCGTGTTGTACTGGCTCGTGGTCGCCCTGTGGCACTTCACGCCGCTGTCGGCCCTGGGGTATCTCGCGACGATCGCGATTTACGGACTCTGGACGGGGGGGCTCTTCTGGCTCCTCGTCCGCCTGCGCACCCGTTTCCCCGGCGCCCCCCTCTGGGCGCTGTTCCCCATCGTCTGGACCGCCGTGGACTGGGCGATCGGCCACCAGGGTGACATCCGGTTTCCCTGGCTCGGGCTCGGCACCTCGCTCGCCGACGCGCCGATCCTGGTGCAGTGGGCCGATCTCGCGGGCGCGCGGGGCGTGACGTTATGGGTCGCGTGGTGCAACGTGATGCTGGTCGACGCGCTGCTCGTGCGGCGGGCGCAGGGGACGGGGAGCGGTTCGATTCGGTGGCGACCGCTCGTCGCAGTGCTCGGCACGGTCGCCCTGGCGTGGGGGTACGGGGCGTGGCGCGAGCGCACGCTGCCCGTGCGCACGGTCGGAGTCGTGGGGCTGGTGCAGCCCAATGAGGGGTTCCGTGAGAAGTGGAACAAGGCGCGCGGGGACAGCATCATGCAGAATCTGTTCGCGCTGTCGCGCCAGCTCCGGGACAGCACGCGCCTCGATCTGCTGATCTGGCCCGAGGCCGCCGTCCCGGACTACTTCGTGAATCGCCCCGAGTGGGATCCGGCGATCGCGCAGCGCGTGCGCGCGACCAGTAC
>WNFW01002882.1_pt1 | contig 11881 bp, 10 predicted proteins | sample 5400131 | NCBI WGS metagenome assembly WNFW01 (sample SAMN13153362, study PRJNA577476) | soil metagenome | isolation source: 20 cm soil or saprolite under grassland replicate 1 | place: USA:California | collected 2016-06-15
CATCTTCCTAGCCGAACGCGACGGCGGCACCTGGCGCAAATTGACCTATGAGGCGGCGCGGCCGCTCGTCGACGCGCTGGCGGCGGGTCTCATCGAACGCGCCCTCTCGGCCGAGCGGCCGGTGATGATTCTCTCCGCCAACAGCATCGACCACGCGCTGCTCACGCTCGCCGGCCACACCGCCGGCGTGCCGGTGGCACCGATCTCGGTCGCCTATTCGCTCCAGAGCCAAGACCACGCCAAGCTCAAGCATATCGCCGCCCTGCTCACTCCCGGCCTCATCTACGTCGCAGACACCAGCCCCTTCGCCAAAGCTCTCGCCGCGCTCGATGTCGGCAAGACCGAGGTCGTGGCGAGCCGCAACGGCGCCAATATCGACGGCGTCACCTCCTTCGCTGATATGGCGCAGTCCCGCGCCGGCCCAGCATTGCAAAAAGCCGCCGCAGCGATTGGCGCTGACACCATTGCCAAGTTCCTATTCACTTCCGGCTCGACCGATCTGCCCAAGGGCGTCATCAATACGCATGGCATGCTGGCGGCAAACCAGCAGCAGCTCGCGCAGATCTGGCCGTTTGTCGCAGAGGCGCCGCTCGTGCTGCTCGACTGGCTGCCGTGGAACCATACCTTCGGCGCCAACCACAATTTCAATCTGGTGCTGCGCCATGCCGGCACCCTCTTCATCGACGGCGGCAGACCGCTGCCAGGGCTCATCGACGAGACCGTGCGCAATCTCGCCGAGATCTCGCCCACCATCTATTTCAACGTGCCGGCGGGCTATGCGGCGCTGCTGCCGTTCCTAGAACGGGACGAGGCATTGGCGCGCGCGTTCTTCGGCAAGCTGCGGCTGATCTTCTACGCCGGCGCTGCGTTACCGCAGGACCTATGGGAGCGGCTCGAAGCCGTTTCCGAGCGCGCGACCGGCGAGCGGGTGCCGATGACCTCGTCGTGGGGCACCACCGAGACATCACCGCTCGCGACCGCCGCGCATTTTGTAATCGAGCGCGCGGGTCCGATCGGCGTGCCGGTCCCCGGCGTCGAGCTCAAGCTTGTTCCGGCCGGCGACAAGCTTGAGGTGCGCGTGCGCGGGCCAAACGTCATGCCCGGCTACTGGAAACGGGAAGACCTCACGCGCGCGGCCTTCGACGAGGAAGGTTTTTACAAGCCCGGTGACGCCGTGCGTTTTGCCGACCCCGGCGATTTGGACAAAGGCATCGTATTCGACGGACGATTGGCCGAGGACTTCAAGCTCGCCACCGGCACCTGGGTAGCGGTGGGGGCGCTGCGCGTGGGAGCACTCGCCGCCGCTTCTCCGGCGTTGCAAGACGCCATCATTGCCGGCGAGAACCGACAATGGATCGGCATGCTGGCCTGGCTCAACACCGCTGGCTGCCGCAAGCTGATCGGCTGCGAAGCGCCGCTCGCCGAGCTTGCATGCCATCCTGTCCTGCGCGAGCACGTCCGCCGCGCGATTGCGCAGTGGAATGATGCGCATCCGGGCTCATCGCAAAAAATCGCACGCGTGCTGCTCTTTCCCGATGCCCCGTCGATCGACGCCAACGAGATCACCGACAAAGGTTACATCAACCAACGCCTGGGGCTGGCGCGGCGCAAAGCCGACGTCGAGCGGCTGTTCGCATCCACGCCCGATGCGGACGTGCTCGTGGTGCCATCTGCATGAGGTCCATGACGCCGGATCATCGCGAGTGCGCAAACGCGCCTCGTCGTTGGAACCGTTTCATAACGCGTATGCTTGTTGCATCGAGCGATCCAGGAGGCCTGCGATGGGCGACCGCCTCTCGAGAATAGTGATTGCCGTACTTCTCGTTGTGCTCGCTATTTATTTCGCGCAGCCCTACGTCGATCGCTGGATGTTTTCTGCCTCGACGCCGCGCGCGGTCGAGCCGCGCGGCAGCCTGTCCGATGTCGAACGCACATCGATCGAGATCTTCGAGCACGCATCTCCATCCGTGGTGCAGGTGGTGGGACGCGCCGGCGCACTCGAAACACCCGAGGCTGAGAACGGCACGGCGCAATCGGGCTCGGGCTTCGTTTGGGATGGAGCCGGCCATATCGTCACCAACGATCACGTGGTCGAAGGTACCAGCAGCCTCGCGGTTCGGTTTGCCTCCGGGCAGGTGCTGCGCGCGCAAGTCGTCGGCACCGCGCCCAACTACGATTTGGCGGTCATTCGCGTGGACAACCCCCGTTCAATGCCGCCGCCCATTGCCATCGGCACGTCGGACGACCTCAAGGTCGGGCAATGGGTTTTTGCGATCGGCAATCCGTTCGGACTCGATCAGTCCTTGACCACCGGCATTATCAGCGCGCTCAAGCGACGCCTTCCCACCAGCGGGGGGCGCGAAATCACCAACGTGATCCAGACCGACGCCGCCATTAATCCGGGCAATTCCGGGGGGCCATTACTCGACTCGGCGGGACGCGTCATCGGCGTCAACACCGCCATTCTGTCACCATCCGGAACGAGCGCCGGCATCGGCTTGGCCATTCCCATCGATTCCGTCAATCGAGTCGTACCGGAACTCATTCGCCGCGGCTCCGTGCCGACGCCGGGAATCGGCATTGTTGCCGCCAGCGAGGCGGCGGCGACGCGCGCGGGCGTCCAAGGCGTCGTCATTGTCCGAACCGCCCCAGGCTCCTCCGCCGAGCGCGCTGGCTTGCGCGGCATGGACCCGAGCACCGGAAAGCCCGGCGACGTCATCGTCGCCGTGGACGGCAAGCCGGTGCGGGGTCTCCCTGACCTGATCCAGGAGCTCGAGCGCGTTGGGGTCGGAAAGCGGGTGACGCTGACGGTGCAGCGGGATGGGCGCCAAGTGCCGGTGGAGGTTGATGTGATGGACATCGGGCGCCGCGGCTAAGGTTGCCACCGCCGGTCCTTCGCCATTTTCGCATCGACGCTTTGCCGATTTCGGGTTACGACGCGCGGCTACTGGCTGCGCAGATCCTGCGAAAATTCTCGAAGCGACTAACGCCACGAACATAGGAAGCAAAACCGTGATCGATCTCTATACCTGGACCACACCCAACGGCCGCAAAGCATCCATCATGCTCGAGGAGCTGGGCCTGCCCTACAACGCACATGCGGTCGACATTACCAAGGACGAACAGTTCAAGCCCGAGTTCTTGAAGATCAGCCCGAACAATCGCATCCCCGCCATCGTCGACCGCGATGCTGGTATCAGTCTCATGGAATCGGCGGCGATCATGATCTACCTGGCCGACAAGACGGGAAAGCTACTGCCGAAATCGGGCGAGCCTCGCTATCGTGTGCTCGAGTGGCTGATGTGGCAGATGGGCGGGCCCGGGCCCATGTTCGGCCAAGTCCACCATTTCGTGAAGTACAACAAGGGCAAGGCGCCCTATGCGGAGGAACGTTTTCTCAAGGAGGCGCACCGGCTCTACGGCGTGCTCGACAGTAGGCTCGCGGACCGCGAGTTCGTCGCCGATGGTTACTCCATTGCCGATATTGCTATCTGGCCGTGGGTGTCGCGCTACGAATGGCAGACCGTCGATTTCAACAAGTACCCCAACGTCAAGCGGTGGTACACGGCGATTGCCAAGCGACCGGCGGTGCAGAAGGGCTATAAAGTACCAAAGGACGTCGGAGACATTCCGATCCCGTCGTAACGCGCGCGAGCCGCCGGCGAGAGGAGGCAGCACTCGTGTCATGTCATCGCTGCGCGTGCTTCCACCTGCTTACGGGCAGAGCTCGCGAGCACCAATGTAACGGCATCATCACATCGCTTCGCGCGATCTTGATCTGCGCCGCGCTCGCGGTTGCTTCAGCGCAACAAGGCAAGGCGCAGGATGTCATCGAGCGGCCGGTGACGATCTATGTGGCCGGCACGGCAGGCGGCGGCATCGATCTTTACGCGCGACTGGTTGGCCGCCATATCGTTCGCCACATCCCCGGCAAACCGACAGTGACGGTGCAGGTGATGCCGGGCGCTGGTGGCATCCGCGCGGCGAACTATCTTGCCGAGCAGGCGCCCCGCGACGGCACCGCGATGACGACTTTCGCCGGCGGGCCGATCCTCGAGCCGCTGATCGGCGCGCGCAACCCCGGCTATGACATGAGTCGCTTCACTTGGATCGGCGCCATCACCAAGGATATCGGCCTTTGCATCGCGTGGGGAGCAACGCCCTTCAAGACGATCGACGACGTCAAGAAGAAGCAGATGGTCGTCGCCGGAACCGGCGCGGGGTCGGAGACCGACACGTGGCCCGTCGTCCTCAACGACGTGCTCGGCACCAAGTTCAAGCTGGTGAGCGGCTATGTCGGGTCGCAGGAAACGATCCTGGCGATCGAACGCGGCGAAGCGGATGGCCGCTGCGTGTTCAGCTATTCCGCGCTCAAGATCGCCAAGCCGGACTGGCTGCGCGACAAAAAGATCAACGTGCTCCTTCTGACGGCGCTCGAGGCGCGTGCGGAATTTCCGGGCGTGCCGGCGGTCATGGATCTCGTGGCCAAAGAGGAGGACCGTCAGCTGCTCGAGCTGATGGCCGGGCCATCAGCCATGGGGCGGCCGTTCGCTGGCCCGCCCGGACTTGCTCCCGAGAAGGCCACGCTACTGCGCCGCGCGTTCGATGCAACGATGCAGGACGCGGAATTTCGCGCCGAGGCGAGCAAGATTCAGGCGGATCTCGCGCCGACAACGGGCGAGGAGGTGCAGAAGCTTGTCGCGCGCCTCTACGCGACACCGCGGCCAGTCGTCGAACGCGCCAAGAAACTCCTGGCGCAGTGATCGCTGCCGGCCCGACCGACTATTGGCACGACGGCTCCTTCATCACCGCCGCCCAAAACATGGGCAAAAGCAAACAATCCTGATCGCGTCGACGCCTGAATACCGCTTGGGTTGGCGCGCGGCTTGCAGTTAGGATCGGGCCGCGCGCGGCTGCTAGGGCTGGAGGGTGTACAGGGCGAGCTGTGGTAATCGCGTTCGACGAAATGAAAGGCAGCGACGGAAGCCTGCGGCCCGCCTATGGCGAGCTGTTTCGCTGGCTCTCCGATGTGCGGCCGGACGTGCTGGACTACCGCAGGCGCGAAGCGGAGGTCCTGTTCCGGCGCATCGGCATCACCTTTGCGGTCTACGGCGAAGCCGACGCCCAGGAGCGCCTCATTCCCTTTGACGTCCTGCCGCGCATCCTCGCCAGCACCGAATGGGATGTCCTGCGCGCCGGGCTCGAGCAGCGCGTCAAAGCCATCAACCATTACATCCGCGACGTCTACACCCGGCGCGAGATTCTCAAGGCCGGCGTCGTGCCGGAAGAACTCGTGTTCCAGAACCGCGTGTTCCGGCCGGAAATGAACGGCCAGAAGGTGCCGCACGACATCTACGTTCACATCGCCGGCATCGACATCGTCCGCGTCGATCCCGAAAACTTCTACGTGCTCGAGGACAATGCGCGCACGCCTTCCGGCGTCTCCTACATGCTGGAGAACCGGGAAATCATGCTGCGGCTATTTCCGGAACTCTTCGCCCGGCACCGGGTGGCGCCGGTGGAGAATTATCCGGACGAGCTGTTGGCGACGCTCAAATCGGTGGCGCCGGAGACCGCGAGCGCCGACCCGACCGTCGTGCTGCTCACGCCTGGCGTTTACAATTCCGCCTACTACGAGCACTCGTTTCTCGCCGACAAGCTCGGCGTCGAGCTCGTCGAGGGCCGCGACCTATTCGTGAAGGACGACCTCGTCTTCATGCGCACGACGCAAGGGCCCAAGCGCGTCGACGTGATCTACCGCCGCATCGACGACGATTTTCTCGATCCGCTGGCTTTCCGTCCGGATTCAGTGCTTGGCGTGCCAGGGCTGATGTCGGTCTACCAGGCCGGCAACGTAACGTTGGCGAATGCGGTGGGAACCGGCGTCGCCGACGACAAGGCGGTTTACAGCTACATGCCGGCGATCGTGAAGTTCTATCTCGGCGAGGAGCCGATCCTCAAAAACGTGCCGACCTGGCGCTGCCGGGAAAGCGAGCATCTCGCCTACGTACTCGACCATCTCGACGAGCTCGTCGTCAAGGAAGTGCACGGCTCGGGCGGCTACGGCATGTTGATTGGACCGGCAGCGGACAAGGCGACCATCGCGGGTTTCCGCGTCAAGCTCAAATCCAATCCGAAGAATTTCGTCGCGCAACCGACGCTGGCGCTTTCCACGTGCCCCACCTGCGTCGACGAAGGGGTCGCACCCCGCCACGTCGATCTGCGCCCATTCGTTCTGACAGGCCGCGATCGCGTCCGCATCGTGCCAGGCGGGCTCACCCGCGTGGCGCTGAAGAAAGGATCGCTCGTGGTCAACTCCAGCCAAGGCGGCGGGACGAAGGACACCTGGGTATTGGATCGATGAAGACGGCAAAAGCTGAATTTGGCGAAATGGAATCTTCGCCAGCCGCACGCTTCGAGTGCGCCGCAGTGCGCCGAGCGATGCTCCTATATCAGCCGCTTTAGTTGCATGCTCTCGCGTACCGCCGACAACCTCTATTGGCTCGCGCGTTATGTGGAACGCGCCGAGTATCTCGCCCGCATCCTCGAGGTCACGCAGCGTCTCACGACGCTGCCGCTCGCCTATGTAGGTTCGTCCAACGAATGGGAATCGGCGGTCGCGACCGCCGGCTGCGCGCATGCATTTGCCGCCGCCTATCCGGAAGCGAATGAGGAGGCCGTCACCGATTTCCTCTGCTTCTCCAGCGCCAACCCCTCCTCCATTCGCAATTGTTTCGAGATCGCCCGCACCAACGCGCGCGCAGTGCGCACCGCGCTCACGGTCGAAATGTGGGATGCGATCAACGGCACCTGGCTCGAGCTCCGGCGCTTCGGCAACGGGCCGACCTCGCGCGAGGAATTCATGCGCTTTCTGCGCTGGGTGCAGGAGTCCTCGCTCCGCTTCGACGGATCCGCCTACCGCACCATGCTGCGCAACGATGCCTATTGGTTTTCCCGCCTCGGCGTGTTCATGGAGCGCGCCGATAACACGGCGCGCATCCTCGACGTGAAGTATCACATGCTGCTCCCGGCGCATGAACGAGTCGGCGGGCCGCTCGACTACTTCCAGTGGTCGGCGATCCTGCGCTCGGTATCGGCCCTGACCGCCTACCATTGGGTTTATCGCGAGAGCGTAAAACCCTGGTGGATCGCCGACCTCTTGATCCTGCGCGATGAAATGCCGCGTTCGCTCGCAAGCTGCTACGAGAACCTCGTGCTCCACTTGGATCACATCGCGCGCGCCTACGGGCGCCAGGGGACTGCTCAGCGTCAGGCACGCGCAGTACGCGCGCGGCTGGAGAACAGCGGCATGGAAGAGATCTTCCAGCAGGGGCTGCACGAATTCATCAGCCAATTCATCGATGACAATAACCGCCTCGGCGTGGCCATCAGCGAGCAATATCTGATGTAGCGGAGGATGGACGACAGAGGCGGCAAGATGGAGTATCGTCTGTCATCTGTCGTCCGTCTTCTGCGCATGCGTATCCAGATCTCGCACCTGACGAATTACCGCTATGACGCGCCTGCTGCGAGCGTGATCCACATGTTGCGGCTGACCCCGCGCAATCACGACGGCCAATATGTGGCGCGCTGGCGCATCGACGTTTCCACCGATTGCCGGCTCGACCAGCACGAGGACGCCTTCGGCAATATCACCCACGTGTTCACTGCCGATGGCCCTTTGACAGAACTAGCCGTGGCCGTAGAAGGCGAGGTCGAGACCCGTGATACGCAGGGAATCGTGCGCGGCGTGGTCGAGCGTTTTCCGCCGAACTTCTATCTGCGCGAGACTGCGCTGACCACGCCCGATGCGAACATCGCCGGTTTCGCGGCCGCCGGCCACGACGCAGTCAGCGGCGACGTGCTCAATCTCCTACACGTTATGCTCGCCCGCCTACATGCCTGTGTGATTCACCACAGCGGCGGCCCAACCACGATGACCGCCGCCGAGGCCTTCGCGCGCAGGCGCGGGGATTGTGCAGATTTCGCCCACATTTTCATTGCTGCCGCTCGCAGCCTCAGCATTCCCGCGCGCTATGTGGCTGGTTATGTCCGCCGCGACGGCGGCACATCCGAGCAAGGCAACGGCCACGCCTGGGCCGAGGCGTTCGTGCCCGAGCTCGGCTGGGTTGGCTTCGATGCCGCGAACGGGGTGTGCGCCACGGACGCGCATGTGCGGGTCGCCGTCGGACTCGATTCCTTGGGCGCGGCCCCGCTACGCGGTACGCGCTACGGCGGCACCGGTGAGCAGGTCTCGGCCAAGGTCCGCGTCGAGCAGGCGGCGCACCAGGTCCAGGGTTGAGCATTGCCGGTTTGCGGCCGGCATCGGTATATAGGGCCGCATCGCAGGAGCGCGTCGAAGGTCATGACTTATTGCTGTGGCATCTTGGTGCGCGACGGTCTCGTGATGTTCGCGGACACCCGCACCAATGCCGGTGTCGACAACATCGCGACCTTCCGCAAGCTCCACGTTTTCACCCGACCGGGCCAGCGCATCATGGCGATCGCCTCGGCGGGCAATCTCTCCATCACCCAATCTGTGGTCAGCATCCTGCGCGAGGGTTGGGACAATCCCGAGACGGGCGAGACTGAAACGCTGATGAAGGCACCCACCATGTTTCAGGCGGCGCAGCGCGTGGGCCACATCATCCGGGAGCTCCATCATGTCGAGGGCGAGGCGCTCGAGGCGTCGGAGGTGAAGTTCGACGTCTCGTTCCTGTTGGGAGGCCAAATCAAGGGCGAGCGGCCGCGACTGTTCATGCTCTATGCCGCCGGAAATTTCATCGAATGCACCCAGGACACGCCCTATCTGCAGATCGGCGAACACAAATACGGCAAGCCGGTGCTCGATCGCGCCATCACCTACGACATCGATCTCTATGATGCGCTCAAGGTCGGCCTGGTCTCGGTCGACTCGACCATGCGCTCCAATCTAAGCGTCGGGCTTCCGATCGACGTATTGATCGCGCGGCGCGACGTTTGCGACGCGGAACTCAACTTTCGCATCGAACCGGGCGAGCCCTACTTCCACGACCTGCGCGAACGCTGGTCGGCGGCGCTGCGCGCTGCTCACGCCGGAATCCCCCGCCCGCCCTACAAAAACGCCCGCTGAGCGGGCCCGCATTGCCGATGTACGCGCAGTGAGGATAATGGCCTGATCTGCGGAGGGTGCCATGGCTCAATTGCAAAAAGTCGCTGTCGTCACCGGCGCCGGGACCGGGATCGGCAAGGCGGTCGCGCTGGCCCTGATGAAGGAGGGCTATGCCGCCGTGCTGGCCGGACGGCGAAAGGACAAGCTCGAAGAAACCGCGAGCGAAGGCAAATCCACCGGGGCAAAAACCCTGGCGGTGCCCACTGACATCGGCGATCCGGCGGCGATCAAGGCGCTATTCGCCAAGACCAAAGAGACCTTCAGCCGCCTCGACGTGCTCTTCAACAATGCCGGCATCGGCGCGCCCGCGGTGCCGCTCGAGGATCTCCCCTACGAGACCTGGAAGCAGGTGGTCGATGTCAATCTCACCGGCATGTTTCTGTGCACGCAGGAAGCGATCAGGATCATGAAGGCGCAGGACCCGCGCGGCGGCCGTATCATCAACAACGGCTCGATCTCCGCGCATGCGCCGCGCCCGCGTTCGGTCGCCTATACCACGACCAAGCACGCGGTCACCGGGCTCACCAAGTCAACCTCGCTCGATTGCCGCGGCTACAACATCACCTGCAGCCAAATCGATATCGGCAATGCCGCAACGCCCCTCACCGAGCGCATGGTGCAAGGGCAAGGCGTGATGCAGGCGGACGGCCGCATGGCGATCGAGCCGCGTATGAATGCCGACGACGTTGGCCGCGCCGTCGCCTACATGTGCAGTCTGCCGCTCGACACAAATGTGCTGTTCATGACGGTGATGGCGAACCTGATGCCGTTTGTCGGGCGCGGATGAGTCGCGCTCAACTGCTGCAACCGGCGCCTACCATCACCCGTGACCACCGTCATACTCATTGCCGCCGCTTTCCTCGGCGGAGCCCTGAACTCGCTCGCCGGCGGCGGAACCTTGGTGACATTTCCAGCCCTCCTGTTTGCCGGGCTTAATCCCATCGATGCGAATGCATCGAGCGTCGTCGCACTGTTTTCTGGAACGTTTGCGGGCGCATGGGCGTATCGCCGCAATATCCTCGCGGTCGCCGAATTCAGCGTCCTAGGCTTGTTCGTTTTGAGTCTTGTTGGCGGGCTGATCGGAGCACTTCTGCTGTTGTGGACCCCAACCACCATCTTCGCGAGTCTCGTACCATGGCTGATTCTGTTCGCGACGGTCGTATTTGCGATCGGTCATTTCGCTCCGGTGGGGGCGATACAACGTATCCAGCTTGGCCCGCGGAGGGCCTTGGTGCCGCTTTTCCTCATCGCAATCTATGGCGGCTACTTCGGCGGGGGCATCGGTTTTTTAATGCTGGCTGCTTTTACGCTATTCGGCATGCGGGATATCCACGCGATGAATGGCCTCAAGATGGGGCTGGTGGGTGTAATGACGATCACCGCTGTCGTCACGTTCATTGCGGCAAACGTGGTGCGATGGCCGGAAGTCCTACCGATGTTCGCAAGCTCGGCCATCGGCTCCTACATGGCCGCGCACTGGGCGCAGCGGCTTGATCAACGGTTGATCAAAGGCTTCGTTATCGTACTCGGAGTCGGTCTGACCATTTATTTTGCCTGGCGTGGCGTCTAACCGAGCTGCATCGTCAGGTGTAGCCGCGCCTAATTCCCGAGTCCCCGTTGCCTCACCGGGTTATCTTACCACTCAGCTTGCGCCCGAAAGCAGACCCGAGATCCGAGATCGAGTGATCCGCGTCACCCGATCAGCGTCACGTTGACTTTGGCCCCTGTTTTGACCTTGACCAGCGCCTTCACGTCATCGATCGCCCGGCCGAAGATATTGCACGGGCTTGCCAGCCGGGTCTCGTTGCCGCGGCTGATGGGGGTGCGGCCAAAACCGAGCGCGATCGCGTGACCGTCGGGCCAATAGGCGATTTCGCCCGGAGTGACAACTGCGCGCGCATCCTTCTCCCGGGCCGCCCTGACCGGGACTTCGAAATAGACTTCCTCGCCCCAGGTCAGCGCCGAGGACGAGATCGGAAGCGCCGCGGCGATCGCTTGCGCGGTCGCCGTGTCGAGCAATTCGGCGTCGAGCGTGAGCGTACCGAAGTCGAAGCCAATGCGTGGCATTCGTGCCTCCGTTGACCAGAGGCACTGCGTGACGCATTTTTCGCGACCGCGCAACAGGTGCGAAGGGCAATGCAAAATCTCCAATCGGCATTCGGCGTCTTCGCCCTGCTCGCCGTTGCCTGGATCGTCAGCGAAGACCGGCGTGGAGTGGCCTGGAGGCAGGTCGCCGTCGCGCTGCTGGTGACCTTCGCCACCGCAGTCATCTTGCTCAAAGTGCCCCTCGTCACCCGGGCGTTCGCCGCGATCAACGATGCCGTCGACGCAATCGCCACGGCGAGCAAGGCCGGCACGTCGTTCGTGTTCGGCTATCTCGGCGGCGGGCAGCTTCCCTTCGAGCTCAAGGTGCCCGGCGCGGAGTTCGTGCTCGCGCTGCAGGCCTTGCCGATCGTGCTGGTGATGAGCGTCTTGACTACACTCCTCTTCTACTGGCGCATTCTGCCGCCGATCGTGCGCGGTTTCTCCTTTCTGCTCGAGCGCACGCTCAAGGTCGGCGGCGCGGTCGGTCTCTCGACCACGGCTAACATCTTTCTCGGCATGGTCGAGGCGCCGCTGTTCATCCGTCCGTATCTCGCAAGCTTGACGCGCAGCGAACTGTTCATCGTCATGACCGGCGGCATGGCGGGAATCGCCGGCACGGTTCTGGTGATCTACGCGACCTTGCTC
>WNFW01019675.1_pt1 | contig 11880 bp, 9 predicted proteins | sample 5400131 | NCBI WGS metagenome assembly WNFW01 (sample SAMN13153362, study PRJNA577476) | soil metagenome | isolation source: 20 cm soil or saprolite under grassland replicate 1 | place: USA:California | collected 2016-06-15
TAGCCGAAACTTTTTCCGATGACCAGCCCTGGTGAAATCGAACTACCCCCGCAATCCTTCGCCCACCACGGCGGGCAAGCTGGGCTGGCAGGCGCCGCGAGGAAGCCGCCGAAGCTTATTTGCTTAACAACTTCTTTTTCGCTGCGGCGAGTTCCTTGAGTTTTCCTTGATCCACTTTGGGATAGGCCAGATCGAGTGAGGCGAGGGTTTCTATCACTGCCCCCGCTACGACGACACGCGTAAACCATTTGTTGTCCGCCGGCACCACATACCATGGCGCGTTCGTCGTCGCTGTTTCCTGAATCATCTCTTCGTACGCTTCCATGTAATCATCCCAATAGTCGCGCTCGGCGGCGTCGTTGGACGAGAACTTCCAGTTTTTCAGCGGGTCATCGATTCGATCGAGGAATCGTCGTTTCTGTTCCTTCCTGGAAACATGGAGAAAAAATTTTCGCACAACTACCCCATTTCGCGCCAGATATTGTTCGAAATTACGAATGTCTTCGAACCGCTGTTGCCAAATCTTTTTGTCCACCAGTTTTGGAGGCAGCTTTTGTTTTGCCAGGAATTCCGGATGCACCCGGACGACAAGCACCTCTTCGTAATAACTGCGATTAAAAATTCCAATGTGACCCCGATTCGGCAGGCATTTCATGCAGCGCCAGAGATAATCGTGATCGAGATCTTCGGAGGACGGCGATTTGAAAGAATAGACTTCGCAGCCTTGCGGATTTACGCCAGACATAACATGCTTGATGGCGCCGTCCTTACCAGCCGCGTCCATTGCTTGAAACATGAGGAGCACAGCCCACTTGTCCTGGGCATACAATTTGTCTTGCAACTCGGTCAGAGCAGAGAGGCCCATCTTTAGCGCTTCCTTCGATCTGGATTTGTCCGCCTCCTTGGTGAACTCAAGCGTGTCGCCAGGATCGACATTCTTGAGACGGAAATCTTTACCTTTGCTAACCCGGAATGACTCGGCGAATTCACGGACTCTTTTAATGATCTGTTTTGTTTTCATAAACTTGCAATGATCAACTAATCCTATTCCGGTAAAGCTTATCGCTTGTGTCCCCTAACAAAAGCAGCAATCCCATTACCCCGAGGCTGCAGATTCAATTGCTGCTAGAAACTCGTCGTGACCTTCCGTTTTAAGGATGAACGCGCGTGCTCCCGCGTCCATCGCTTTGGAACGCACTGCCGGATCGTCGTTGCTGGTCAAAACGATGACCCGCGTTGAAGGCGATAAGGTTCGCAGCCGCGTTTGCACTTCCAGTCCGTCCATCACTGGCATCCAGATGTCGAGGACGACGACCTCGGGCCGATGAGTTTGCGCATAGCGCAGGAAGACGGTCGGATCCGAAAAGGATTCTATTTTCCAACCCCCGAAGGAAAGAAGTCGGCTCGTCGCTTTGAGCACCGACGGATCATCGTCGACCAGGCAAACAGTTATGGCCTGCTTACTAGGTGTAGCAATCACCGCACACCTCACCTATGAATCGAGAACTCCCTGCAAGCCCAAACTCGGTTGATTTTTCCAATGCGTGTCCTAATCACGCTTGTATTTAGCGCGTGGTCGCAAAAGAATGGTATTAGACTTTGGTCTCACGCCTGGCTGGCGGCGGAACAACCGCCTTTTCCACGAGTCGCAGCAGTTCGGCCACCGACTTAACGCCGAGTTTCTGCATCACGCGCCCACGGTGTACCTTTATTGTTTTCTCCCCGACGCCAAGCTCGCCGGCGACCTGTTTATTTAGCATTCCCGTAATCACAAGCTGCATCACTTCGAATTCGCGCGGCGTTAGCAAATCAAGTAAACGCCGAGCTTCATTCTTTGTTGCTTCGCGATGGCGTTGTTTGGCAGATCGATCCAGGGCTTGCTCCACGCATTTTAGGAGCTCCCGGGATTTGAACGGTTTCGGAAGAAAATCGACAGCCCCCGCCTTCATCGCCTTCGCGCACATGGGGATGTTGCCATGACCGGTGATGAAGATGAGCTGTTCTTCCCGGCGTCGCTTGATCAGCGCTTCCTGCAACTCAAAGCCATTCAAACCCGGCATCTGTACATCGACAATCACGCAGGAAGGTCTGGCATGCGGCGGACGCGCCAGATAATCAGCAGCCGAGTTGAAGACTTCAGCCTCGTAATCGGCCGCGTGTAACAATCGCTTGAGACTCTTTCGCACGGCTTCATCGTCGTCGATCACGAACACCACGCCGTTTAGGGCGGTCATTTTTTCAGGACCCGTTGGTTGCCGGTAGAGTGAAATAGAAGCGAGCGCCTCCTCCTGCGACATTTTCCGCCGCAATCTTGCCGCCATGTGCCTCGATGATCGACTTCACAATGGCCAGGCCCATCCCGAGGCCTTCTTCTTTGGTAGTAAAAAATTGCTCGAAAAGCCGCTCCTGCACTTCAACAGGAATGCCAACGCCGTAATCCCGCACGCTGACCCGGATGTCGCTGTCGCCATTTCGTTCGGTGACCACTTCCACTTTACGATTGCTAACTGGTGTTTCGCGCATGGCATCGATGGCATTACCGACGAGGTTGATTAAAACCTGCTGAATCTGCACAGGGTCGCCTTCGATAAGGGGTAGGCCATTTGCCAGCGACGTCTGCACTTCGCAACCATGAGCGGGTGCATTGGGCTGGATCATATGTGCCACACCGGTCACGACATCATTCAAGTTGATCCTTCCACGGATCGCACTTCCTTTCTTAATTGTGTTCCGAACAGCGCGAATGATATCCTGGGCACGGCGTCCGTCTTCCGCCATGTCCACCAGAATCTCGCGAAGTGTGCCGCGATCATCCTTTCCTTTATCGATGAAAAGCATGCCTGCGTTCGCGTTGGTTATGATTGCCGACAGCGGCTGATTCAGTTCGTGGGCGAGCGAAGCTGTCATCTCGCCAAGCAAACTGACCCGGCCGAGAAGGTCGATCCGGCTACGCTGAAATCGCGTCTCCTCTTCGGCTGCCTTGCGCGCAGAGGCAGCTAAAGTGACTCGCTCCTCGAATTCGTGCAGAGCCTCATCTTTCTTCAGTAGGTCGGTAATATCCACGCAAGCGCCGATGTATCCGAGGAAGTTCCCCTGCGCATCATAGCGCGGCAGTCCATTGTCCGTGATCCAGCGATACTCACCATCGTGGTGCAGAAGCCGGTATTGCATGACGAACGATTCCCGGGCGTCAAAGGCCATGACATACGTCTTCAAGGATTTTTCGACATCGTCCCGGTGCACTCCTTCACTCCAGCCATCACCGAGCTCTTGTTGCTTCGTTCGCCCGGTAAAATCGAGCCACGCTTTGTTGAGAAAGGTGCATAGTTTGTCCGGACTTGACATCCACATCATGACGGGCGCGGCATCAGCCAGAATTCGAAAACGTTCTTCGCTTTCCCGCAGCTCCGTCTCCGTCGTTCCGCGCTCTTCAATTACGCCTGCCAAAAACAACAGCGGCACCGACAGGACAATTAGGAATATTTGGATCTCGAGCGCACTTTGTTCGGCGGACCCTGCAGAAAACGGCCCATGTCCACGGGCGGCACTCCAAATCGCCACAAATGTGATGATCGAAATAGCGGTGCTCGCTCCAAATGAGCCAAATCGGAATGCCGCCCACAGGACAAATAGCAGAGGCAGAAAGAGCAAAGCCGAATCTGCTTGCGATCCAGATTTATATAGAACGATGAAACTAACGCAAAGCAAACCGAGGAAGAGAACGCTCGCCTCCAGGTGATACCAAGGTTGTGTCTTTCTCAGCCACGCAATCCCAGTCGTCGCCCAAGTCACAATCGTGGGGGTTACTGTCAGCGCGGCCAGAACGTTTGAAGCAAATCGTATTCGGAAGAGTTCCCAATAGCCGCCTTGGCCCCAATGATTCCATCTCACAAAGGCCGCATCCAAAAACGAGGATAAAAAGGGGCCGATGAACACCACCGTGACGCAAAAAATGCTGACACTTCGAAAACTGTTGAAGCGCAGTTGCCCGCCGATGAGGTAGCGCGCAAGACCCGCGCCGATCAACGCTTCGCAGGAGTTGCTGACGAACCAGCAGAGAATCATCGTGAGAGGAACCTGACTCTGCAATTGCGCCGCCAGGTGTGCTGGAAACGCTGCGAAAAGGACGAGCCACCATGTGCGTGGCGGTGTGAGTAGAAGCGCCGCAACCAGAATGGAATTCGGCGGCCAAAGAACCGATACAGGATGCGGCTCAAAGGTGAGAGCGAATCCCATTTTCGCCCCAAGATAATAGCCGCCGAAAACCAGCAGCGCAGTCGTGAGCTTGTGCCAATCGGTGGACGCACCCTGAGCCCCGGCATTGGACGAACGCGATTGAATTTCCCCCGCGTCAAAGGACATCGATGTGCTTTTCATGACACGTCGTCGAACCGATTCCCTGAGCGCCGTCACCGGATCCATAATTAAAGAGCAAAGAAGGTTAACGCATATGTACTGCGGAAAACCTGACTACTCGCCCGGTAGGAATATCAAGGAAACTGACCGTTTGAGAAGGATTTTTTTACGGTTCCGCCTTATGACGGTTTAGGCTGCAGCTTTCGCCTTCACGTGTCACGGAATACTTACTTCGGCGGAGACAGGGAATGACGCGCTGAGCGCAGTGACTCTACGAACAACATCTACCCATTGTAATCCGGGCGGTTCGAACTTACTAAAAACCGCTGAGACAAGGGAAGGCGCCTGCGTGGTTCATCGTTCACATGGTTCCGGTCGGCGGCAAAAGATACAGCGCTGTGGCGAAGATCACGTAAACCATGATGGCGAGCGCGCCAACGAACCAGGCGGAGCGCCCAGACCCGGTCACGAGCGAGGCAGTGAGCGTTGCCAACAGAATCATTACAACTGCCCCAGGCCAGAAATTCAAATCCATAGGCGTGGGGCCGAGGAAATAGCTCAGCAGCACCAGAAGAGCGCAATCTGCGCGGCGCTGCCCAGAGCAATGCTCACGCTTAAATCGAGATGATTTTTGCGCGCCGCGGAAAATGCTGCTGCCATTTCCGCAGCCGCGCCTACCAGAGCCACAACGATGAAGCCAACGAAGGCAGGACTCATTCCGAAGGCGGTGGCAGCGTGCTGAACTGATCCAACAAACACTTCGCTCACCAGGGCTACCAAAATCGTGACGCCTGCAAGCGTTGCGAGAGCGAGGCCGATTGGCCATGCCGCTTCATGTTCCTCGGCCGCTCCGGCGAACAATTCGCGATGCGTCTTGAGTGAAAACCAAAGTCCAAGACCGTATGCGAGTAGAAGCAAAAATGAGAGTGCGAGACTCAGCGTTTGGTTTAAGCCGGAAGCACCTAACGATTCGTTCCTCGCGACAGCGGTGGGAATCAACAGGCCTATCGTAGCGAGAAAAAGAAGCCCGGCCTGAAAACGCGCAGCAATCCGATTGAATTCCTGAAGGTGATATCGGACCCCGCCCAGAAGGAATGACGCGCCCAGCATAAACAAGGAATTCGTGACGATCGCGCCGGCGATGGATGCCTTCACCAATGTGTATTGTCCCGCCTGTAACGCAGCGATGGCGATGACCAGCTCGGTCAGATTTCCGAGCGTTGCGTTAAGCAAACCGCCCACCGAGTCGCCCGTTTTCACGGCGACGGATTCGGTTGCATGACTTAGCAGAATGGCCAGCGGCAGGATCGCGAGCACCGAAAGAATAAAATGTAATGTGTGCGCTTCATGATTGAGTTTCTCGGCTGCCAGCGCAACGGGGACAAACACAAGCAGCCAAAGCAGTGGGTTGCGACGGATCTCTTGAAGGAGCAGCTTCATGGGTACGCGCCGTCAGTTTACAAAAAGCGCTTGTGGTCACAAATAAGACCAAAGTCCAATGAGCTGGTCGGGAAAGAGTCGCTTATGCCATACTCGACAGTTAAAAGTAATCCCATGCCATTCGAAAAATTCGATCTTGAAAATCTCGACAAGGAGCGGCGCAAAGCCATCGCCAAATCCATTCGCACAATCAGCGTTGAAGAATTAAAGAGGCTTGGTGGAGAGATGTTTCGTTACGCCGATGATCCATGGCGGGAGACCTTCTTCCGATTCATCGCCGAGAATTCCGGGTCTACATTCCATCACGCGGTCACCAGCGATGGCGTAAATATTATTTATTGCCGCGACCAGGATAAAGGGATGTGGTTCCTGCCCGGGAGCGGCATGGGACCATTGCAGGCGAACGGCCGAAAGATCATGAAGGAAATGGTTACGGGAGCCCATTGAACTCCCGGACGCATGCCGCATCCTGCGACACGCGCCGTGTCTATTTCTCGCGATTCCAGAGTCGTCTTCATGCTGCCAAAAGCCCATATCACTGCCTTGGACGTGCATTGGATCTCGGTCTAATGGACACGGTTTCCGCAGTCACTGTAACCTTAGTATTCAAATAGGACTTATTTTGTGAAAATGATTGTATTCCTTGCCTCAATTTCAGCCGCGCTGGCTGCGGTTTCTCATGCTGAAATCACCGCCGAAAATTCACCCGAGAAAACCGCCGTGATGGCTATCGATCGGGCTTTTGAAGCTGCCTACGCAAAGGCTGACACAAAGGCGGTCGCTGACTTTTTCACCGAGGACGCACATTACATTTCCGAGGATGGCCGCACTTTCGATGGACGCAGCGCCATAGAGGATAGTGTCCGCGCGGCTTTTGCCAAAAACAACGGAGCCAAGCTGGCCATAGCGCTGGATTCTGTTCGCCTCCTGTCGCCAGATGTTGTTCTGGAAACGGGCTCAACCACCGTCACAGCAAAAGATGGTCAAACCAATGGCGCGCTTTATACCGCCGTTTACGTCAAGAAGGATGGCAAATGGAAAATCAGCCAACTGGTTGAAACTCCGCAACCCGATGTGACGGCGCATGAACGGCTGTCGCAGCTCGGATGGCTGGTCGGCGATTGGGAGGATGCAGACAAGGGCGACAATCTGACTGTACGCAGCAAATATGTCTGGGCGCGCGGTGGCAATTTTCTCACTCGCAATGTGACCGTGAAACGCGGCGCCGAGACAACACTTGAAGGATGGCAGATCATTGGCTGGGACCCGATCGAGGGCTGCATTCGCTCCTGGACATTTGATGATGAGGGCGGGTTCTCCGAGGGACGCTGGACGCGAGAGGGCAATCGTTGGCTCCAACGTGAAACTGGTGTCACTCAGGAGGGCAGTCGCACGGCCGCGGACAATACTTTTTCCAAGATCAGCGACGACCGTTTCATGTGGGAGTCGAACAACCGCAGCCTCGATGGCTTACCGCAACCGGGCATTGGAAAGATTGAGATTAATCGGGTGAAAGGGCAGTGACGCAATGCGCGCACGATTTCTCCTTGTCCTGATTGCGGGGATCATCGCGGGGTTAATTCTCGATCACGCGCCGTTGCTTGCCCGCGGTGGAGGACGTGGAGGCGGCGGAGGACGTGGAGGCGGGGGACGCGGAGGCGGCGGGTCTTCGCACGGCGGCGGAAGCTTTTCTCGCGGTGGAGGGAATGTTTCGCGAGGAGGTGGCAGTTTCTCTGGCGGTGACGTGAGTTTCTCTCGCGGTAGCGGCGGTTTTTCTCGCGGCGGCGGCGGTGGTCTGTCTGGTGCTGGCAGCAGTTTTTCTCCTGGCAGTGGTGGCACGTTTTCGGGCGGCAGCAATACTTTTTCCCGTGGAAGCGGCGGCAGTTCTTCTGGCCCTTACAGTGTTCCGAAAAATTCTCCGTTGTTCTCCGATCTTGGCGGAACGCGGACGAGTGGCGGTCGAGTGCCATCGGGTCCAGCCCGAGGTCAAGCAGTTGGCGGTCGTCCATCAACTGAAGGAAGCGCAACGCAGTTGCCATCCAGCACCAGCAATCGACCGAGTCGTGACATTGGAAATCGGCCCTCGCAACTTCCCGCTCGCAATGGAGGCGCCACAGGAACCCGTCCCGGTAAGGGTCCATCCCAGCGCCCAAGTAGAACCGATGCCGGCAATTTTCTCGGCATTGCCAGTGGGGTCGCGGCCGGCGGTGCGCTCGGCGGGGCAATCGCGAATCAGCCCAGTCAGCTTCCCGCGAATCGTCCTGGCGCCGGTCAACGGCCTCCTCCTCCTCAGCAACGTCCAAATTGGAACGCGCGCTCGCTAAATCGCGATTACAAATGGCGCGAGCGAGTTTACAACAGGAGCGATGCCTGGAACCAGCGAGCCGACCAACGCCAGGTGCGTCGCGACGATTTTCAGAAAAATCGGGACGCGCGTTGGGACAATCTCGAGAGCAAACATGAAGATCGCCAGAACTTTCGCGACCAGAGGCGCGAGGATTGGCAGCAACATCGCGAAGATCTGTGGGATTACCGCGCGGACCGGGCCGAAGAAATTTGGGACAATGTGCGGGACTTCTACGATGATCTCTTTGACGACGTCTGGTGGGGTTATTGGGGCTGGGGAGCATATTGGCCCGGCTACTATCCCGCGGACCCGTGGTGGTGGTGGAGCAGCGCGACTTGGAATTCACTGGCGCCCTTTGTGTCTGTGTCGTCGGATCCGATCTACACCGACTATGGAATGGATGTCATTTATGAGGGCGACACCGTTTATGTCGACAATCAGCCGGTCCCTGCTGAGCAATATGACAAACCAATGATGGAAGCCGCTGCGAACGTTAAACAACCGCCGCCGCCTTTGCCGCCATCCAATCCAAATCAACCAGCCGAATGGATGCCGTTGGGTGTTTTTGCACTCGCACAACAGGAGACTGGCGATCCGGTGATGTTCTTTCAGCTCTCGATCAATCGCGACGGCATTGTCACCGGAGCGTTTCAAAACACGATAGCCAATGACACACGCCCGGTTGCCGGACAGGCAGACAAGGCCAGTCAACGCGCGGCGTGGCGTGTTGGCGATAACACCGAAACGATTTTCGAGACAACGCTCGGCAATCTCACCCAGGACGTGTCCCCGATTGCGGTCCATTTTGGTAACTCGCAAACTCAAACATGGCTGCTGGTGCGCATGCCGGAACCCGCGCCCTCCGGCCAGCCACAGAAACTTCCCGAAGCGCCAAAATCTCCGCCGCCGCTTAAGTCGCCGAAGAGGTGATGACCGCTTCACCGATAACAGAGCGTGACTGAAACTGTTATGCCTGATCGAATGTTATGCCTAATCATGGCTGCATTTGCATTTACAACACAAATAGCCGGATCTGTCGCCGCGGATTCGGAGTGGGATAGAACGGTGCTGCCACGTCCAGTCCAGCCGTTCCAAGGCATTGCGAAGCGTACCTTGGAAGGATCCGAAGCGGCCTTTACTCCACTAGTAAAAGCTCCACCGGATGCGCCGAACATTCTCCTCGTGCTCATTGACGATGCCGGTTTCGGTAACCCGTCTACGTTCGGTGGACCCGTTAGTACAGCGACGTTCGACAAGCTCGCAGCTGAGGGACTTCGTTATAATCGATTTCACGTGACCGCGCTTTGTTCTCCCACGCGCGCAGCTTTGTTATCAGGTCGTAACCATCACGCGGTAGGATTCGGTTCGATCTCCGAATTGATCGGTGGTTGGCCAGGTTATAGCACTAACTGGCCGACTAGCGCTGCCTCGATTGCACAGATTCTTCAGGCCAACGGTTATAACACCGCTGCGATCGGCAAGTGGCATCTCACACCGGACGCGCAGCAAGGACCAGCGGGGCCTTTTGATCGTTGGCCGAATGCGCTGGGCTTTGACTATTTCTGGGGATTTCTGGGTGGAGAAACCGGTCAGTTTGATCCCGTCCTTGCCGAGAACAACAGCATCATTGGTGTCCCAAAGGAGAAAAACTTTTATCTCAATGATGCGATGGCCGAACACTCGATCACGTGGATTCGCGATCAGAAAGCGCAGGCACCGGACAAACCTTTCTTTCTCTATTTTTCGACTGGGGCGACTCATGCACCACATCAGGTGCCTCAGGAATGGATCGACAAGTACAAGGGCAAGTTCGACCAGGGCTGGGATAAGTTGCGCGAGGAAACCTTCGCACGACAGAAGCAGCTTGGCGTGATTCCGGGTAACGCCAAACTTACTCCTCGCGATCCGGCGTTCCCAGCTTGGGACAGTGTACCGGTGGAACTCAAAAAAGTTTATGCACGGCAGATGGAAGTATATGCGGGCTTCCAGGAAAACACGGACCACGCTGTTGGTCGCGTCGTGCAAGCGATCGCAGATATGGGCCTCGCTGATAACACGCTCGTTATTTACATTTTTGGCGACAACGGCGCGAGCATGGAAGGGACGGAAAATGGGACGTTCAACGAGATGACTACGCTGAATGGCATTCCGCTCACAAGCGAAGAGCAATTGAAAGCCATCAAGGCTTATGGCGGCCTCGACAAATGGGGCGGCCCGCGCATGGCACCGCATTATGCATCGGCGTGGGCATGGGCCGGCAATACGCCATTCAAATGGGGAAAGCAGGTGGCATCACATCTCGGCGGCATTCGTGATCCCATGGTCGTTAGCTGGCCAAAACGCATAAAGAACAAAGGCGGCCTGCGTAGTCAGTTCACTCACTGCACCGACATCGCACCAACGATCCTGGAAGCTGCTGGGCTGCCAGAGCCAAAGCAAGTCAACGGCGTCGCACAGATGCCGATGCACGGCGTAAGTTTTTTGGCGACGTTCGACGATTCCAATGCGCCGTCGCGACACACGCAACAGTACTTCGAGATCTTGGGGAACCGCGCGATGTACAAAGATGGTTGGATTGCATGTTGGCGACCAGATCGGATTCCGTGGAAATTTGACCCTGAATCAATCGCCCGATTCGCGCCAGACAAATGGAACCCGGAGCAAGACAGGTGCGAGTTGTATAATCTGGACGAAGATTTCTCGCAGGCCGACGACGTCGCTGACAAATACCCCGACAAAGTGCGCGAACTAACGGCACTGTTTTGGTCCGAAGCCGAGAAATATCAGGCCCTGCCGCTATTCGGCGAGCTGGCCTTCTTGTGGGGCTTTCCCAAACACTCAACCAACCAGACAAAATTTACCTACTACAGCGGAACGGAAAACATTTCTTCCGGCATGATCCCTCCGATTTACAATCGTTCGTATACCATCAGCGCAGATTTAATTAACCCCGGCCGATCAGGTCTGGGACTGCGCCCCGGAATAGGAGGGGTAATCGTCGCGGAGGGCAGTTTCCTTGGCGGGTTCTCGCTTTATGTCGAAGAAGGCAAACTCAAGTATACCTATAGCTTGCTCGGTCTGAAATTAGATACCATCACGTCGCGCGATTCGTTGCCCAGTGGGAAAGTCAACGTGCGTTATGAGTTTGTCGCCGACAAACCCGGCGAGCTCGGCACCGGAGGCACAAGCCGGCTTTTTATCAACGGCAAACAGCAAGCTGAGCAAAAGATGGAACATAGCGTGCCGTTGCGGTTCGCTTCCTACGAGGGGATGGACATCGGAACGGACAACGGTCTCCCAGTCGTCCCAAAACTTCTGTATGCCAAAGTGTTACCCACGTACTTCAAAGGCACGATTGAAAAAGTAGAGTTCGACCTTGGTCCGGCCAAGGTCAGCACCGAGGATCTGCAGCGCAGATATTTAGAGCGCCTTGCGAGTGCCGTGCGGAACTGAGCTGTAGCTCTCGTCAGAAGAAGCGCGCCTGCACAGCGTCCCGAATCGCCTGTTGGCGAATCCCCTGTAGCTTTTGGTACTGCTCAGGTGAAAGAATCGCCTTCATTTGAGGATCTGTCTGCTGATGAATTGCTTTGATCTGTTCGATTTTCTGGAATTTCGAGAGCGAATTGTCGTTCTTAATTTTCTGTACTTTTGGTCCTTCGGCGGCGAGAATGGGCAAAATTTTGGCCTTCTGCTCCGGCGTGAGATTGAGCTGCTGTGATATCGCCTCAAGCTTCGCA